>Ga0209163_1000151_pt1 | contig 167151 bp, 136 predicted proteins | sample MTBAKSrepl2MetaG_FD_187457 | JGI IMG/M metagenome (GOLD analysis project Ga0209163, IMG submission 187457) | Enrichment culture microbial communities om Arthur Kill intertidal strait, New Jersey, USA, that are MTBE-degrading - MTBE-AKS2 (Arthur... | ecosystem: Environmental > Aquatic > Marine...
GGTTTTTGGGAGGCGCCACCTCGCGGGGAGGTTTCACGCCTGGATTCCCGCTTCCGCGGGAATGACGAATTGGGCTTGGGTGGCGGTGAAAAACAGGTTGCCGTCGAATCGGGGCATTTGGCAAGGGAAACAACTGAATCCTTAAATTGACCCACTACCAAGAACCCCGCCTTCTGGCCATCGCCCGAAAAATGAGATACAGTAAACCGGCAGCGCTGACCGCCGCTTCGTTGCCGGTTGACGGCACTTTGACGGCCGGTTGACGGCTATTTATCTGCCGGTTTCACCGCAACTTGAGACCACGCCTAGGAGATTCCCATGATTATCGACGTGCATGTGCATCCCTTCTGCCGGGAGGCCACGGTGCTGCCGGATTATCAGGAAGCCGGCCGCCGCTTGCTCGCCCCGCTGGGCAACCCGGCAACGATCGAGCAGGCCGCCCAGGGCTTCGCCGGCCTCTTCACCCAGCGCAGCCTCAAGGACATCCTGAACGCCATGGACCAGGCCCAGGTGGACAAGGCCTGTATCGTGCCCATGGACCTGCGCTTCAAGTACGGCGTGCAGCTCGTGACCAACCAGGACGTGGGCCGCATGGCCAAGGAGCACCCGGACCGTTTCATCCCCTTTGCCGGCCTGGACCCGTCCCTGGGCCGGCTGGCCGTGGACGAACTCGTCTTCGCCGTGAAGGAGTTGGGCTGCCGCGGGCTCAAGCTCGTCCCGCCGCTCCAGTTCTTCGATTTCTCGGACCCGAAATTCGACCCGCTCTGGCAGACCGCCGAGGACCTGGACATCCTGGTCTGGACCCACACCGCGCACCAGCGGTCCATTCCCGGTTCGGACGCCCGCTACGGGCACCCCATGCTGATCGAGCCGGTGGCCCTGAAACACCCGCGCCTCAAGATCGTGCTCGGCCACTGCGGGTTCCCCTGGGTCTGGGAAACCTGGTCCGTGGTGGTGCGGCACCCGCACGTCTATCTGGACGTCTCGGCCTATCCGCACCTTTACAACCACGTGCCCTGGGACGCGTATCTCAAGAGCGGGGTCGAAGACAAAATCCTGTTCGCTTCGGATTTCCCGCTACTGAGTTTCGAGGCAACCTTGAACGGCGTGGCCGGCCTGCCGATCCCGCCCGAGGTCCGGGATAAAATCCTGGGCCAGAACGCGGCCCGGCTGCTGGGTCTCTGACATCGGCCGCGAAGCAGACCCCGTCCATCAAGGCGCCATGGAAAATCTCGTCCTGCGCAAAGCCGGCCCGGACGACAGCGCGTTCGCCTTTCGCGTGCGTCGGGCTGCATTTAAAGAATACGTTGACCAGGCGGTCGGCTGGGACGAGGAGGCGGAACGCGGGCTTCACGAACAACGGTTTGGGACGCAGGATTTTCGGATCATCCCTCTCGCCGGCATGGACGTCGGGGTCCTGGCCATGGTTCGGGAGCCGGACTGTTTGAAAGTGAACCAGGTTTTTATCTTGCCCGAACATCAAGGCCAAGGAATCGGCCGGGTGTGCATGTCGCGGGTCTTCGAGGAGGCGCGGGGCCTGGGATTGCCCGTGCGTCTCCGCGTGCTCAAGGTCAATCCCCGGGCGCTCGCCTTTTACGAGCGGTTGGGATTCAGACACATCGGCGAAATCGAGACGCATCATCTGCTGGAGTGGACTCCGTAGGGGCACGTTGCACGCGCCCGCGCAGGGCACTCCGCCATTGGGGCACATGCGACGTGCTCCTGCAGGACGTTAACCCATGGCGCAACGGCTACGCGAAACGACCGATGAAAATTCAAACCGCCCTTCCCCGAACGGCCCACTTTCCGAACTGCTTCGGGATGGCTTTCTGGCCGCGTGGCCGATCTGCCTGAGCTACATGCCCTTGGGTCTGGCCTTTGGCGTGACAGCCGCCCAGGCCGGCCTGTCCGCGTTTGAAATCGGGCTCATGTCCCTGATCGTCTATGGCGGCGCGGCCCAGTTCATCGCCGTGTCCATGCTGGCCGCGCGCGCCCCGATCCCGGCGATCCTCGTGGCGGCCAGCCTGGTCAACCTGCGCTATCTGCTCATGAGCTCGGCCCTGGCCGGTTATTTGAAGCGGTTGAGCAAGCCCGGCCTGGCCTTTTTTTCCTGGGGCATCACGGACGGCACCTTTTTGGTGAACGTCTCGCGGTTCGCGGCCGGAGGATGGCGTCCGGGCCACGGGTTGGTGGTGAATATTGTTCCCCAGGCCGTTTGGACGCTGGGCTCAATCGCGGGCGCGGGCCTGGGCCAGACCGTGCCGGTCGGCGCCGCGGGTCTGGACTTCGCCCTGCCGGCCCTGTTCATCAGCCTGCTCGTATCTCAGGCCAGGCACGCGGCCTCGATTTTGACCGCGGCCTCGGCCGGGCTGGCGGCCCTGGCTCTTTCCCGGCTGCTGCCCGGCCATGCCTATGTACTCCTGGGCGCGGTGGTCGGAGCCACGCTCGGCCGCGTGGTTCAAAGTTTTGGCAGGAGGCGGACATGAGCGTTGTAGAGATCTAAAGAGAGAAGTGTTTGCTCTTCCCTCTCCCTTTGGGAGAGGTTGGGTGAGGAAAAACCACGCCGGAAACCATTACGCCTGGATTCTGGCTTCCACCAGAATGACGGTTCACGAAACTTTTGGCTGAAGACAGCTTATGTCGATTCGCTTGGACATCCTGCTGGTGATCCTTGGCCTGGGCCTGGTTGCCTTTCTTTTGCGCTTCCTGCCGTTTCTCTTCCTGTCGGCCCGCCCGGCCGGACCCGGATTGACCCGTTGGCTGGACCTGATCCCGCCGGCCATCCTGGGCGCGATTCTCGTGCCCACGCTGCTCACGAGCCCGGCCACCCAGGAGATCGGTCTGCTCCAACCCCGCTTTCTGGCCGCCCTGCCCTGTTTGATCGTGGCCTGGCAAACCCGGTCCATGGCCCTGACCGTGCTGGCGGGCATGGCTTCTTACTGGGCGGTGCAGCAATGGGTCTGACAGTTCTTTACGCCAAGCTGGTGCTCACGGCTGTTTTTTGGGGCGGGACCTTTATCGCCGGCCGGGTGGTGGCCGCTCAAACCGGGCCGATCACGGCCACGTTTCTACGTTTCACCCTGGCCTCGGTCGTGCTTCTGGCGCTGACCCGGCGCCGGGAGGGGCCGCTGCCGCGCCTGACCCATCGGCAGGCGCTGTTGGTGCTGGTGCTGGGGCTTTCCGGGGTGGTTCTTTACAACCTGTTCTTTTTCAGCGGGCTGAAGACCGTGGGGGCCGGGCGGGCCTCGGTCATCGTGGCGGCCAATCCCATCCTCATCTTTCTCGGCTCGGTGGTTTTCTTTCAAGAAAGGCTGACCGTGGGCCGGCTGGCGGGCGTCTTGTTTTCCTTTTCCGGCGCGGTCACGGTCATCAGCCATGGAAGGCTCTCAACCATTTTCGAAGGCGGCCTGGGATGGGGGGAGCTTTTTATTTTCGGCTGCGTGATCAGTTGGGCCACCTATTCCCTGGTGGGCAAGGTGGCCATGCGGGACCTTTTGCCCCGGACCGCTGTGACCGGGTCCTGCCTGGTGGGCGCGGCCGGGCTGTTGGGCCTGGCCCTGCTGCCGCCCGGCGGCGAAAACATGCTACATCTTTCAGGAGGGGTTTGGCTGAGCCTGGCCTACCTGGGTCTGCTCGGCACGGCCTTGGGTTTTGTCTGGTACTACGACGGCATCCGGGAACTGGGACCCTCCCGGGCCGCGATCTTCATCAACCTCGTGCCCATCAGCGCGGTCATCCTGGCCTGGCTGCTGCTGGGCGAAACCCCGGACGCTTCGCTGGCCGTGGGAGCGTGCCTGGTGGTCTTGGGCGTCTATCTGATCAACCGGCCGCCGAAGCCGCCGGACGCCTAGATTTGACCGCGGCCGGTTTGGAAAGCGGGGCCGAGGAAGCGCCTCCATTGCGGCGGGCCAATTCCAGGAGAAGTTCGACCTCGCCCCGGTGCAGACGAACCTTGCGCGCGATCTCGGCCACGTTCATGCCCGAGGCATCGAGTTTCAAAACCAACGCCCGAGTTTCCGGCGCGGACGGGTTTTCCATGGCCAGGGACGCAGGCCGGTCCGGGACCTGTTCGGCCTTGTCCAGGAGCCGCTTCATCTCTTGATTTTTGCGTTCGAGGTTGGTCAGCAAATCCTGGCTCAACGCCCTTTTCTCTTCCAGGTTGCGGGTGAGCTGCTCGGACAGGGTCTGGGCCTGGGTGATGAAATGGGTGAAACGCGCCTCCAGGTCTTCGGACGTCTGAATCCGCGCGCGGCTCAAACGCCGCAGACGCAGAAAAAAGACGATCATCAGACCCACCAAACCGGCTTCCAGCAGAATCTGCGCGGTCAGCCATAAACTCAAGTAAGATGATTCCATGGTCCTTGGCTTCTCCTATAGGATGCTGTCGCGGGGCCGGGGCGACACCCGCGGCCAGCGAAGTGATCAGATGACCACGTCCACGATGAGGCCGGCCTCCGGGTTCTTCACTTCCGCGGTCTCCTGATCCTGATCCGACCCGGCGGCTTCTTGCCCGCCTTTCTCCCCTTGTCCTCGACCTTGACCTTCGTTTTCCGCGGGCGGGCCCTCTTTGGCGTCCTGCGAGGTCGGCACGGTCTCGGTGCGCCGCCGATGCTCCTTGGCTTCCTGGGCCACGTTGTGGCGAGCCGCCTGTTCGGACTGCTGCTGCTCGACCGCCTGCATCTTTTCGACGTTGGGCACCTGGGAGATGACCAGGTTCATGTTATCGGGCGGTGGGGTCAAACCGGGGCCTCTTCTTTCTTCGAGGGTTCGAGCAACACCAGATTCACCTCACCCTTGGCCAGGGAGACGTTGACCAGGGCCGCTATCCTTTTTTGCAGGGCAAAAGCCACGGCCTGCCGGTCGAGATCAGCGATATTCTGGGTGAGCAGAAAGCGGTAGATACGATCTCGAAAAAACAGCTGGTCGCTCAGAAACTCGGCCTTGGCGTCCAGGCTGGAAAAAGTCAGAGCCACCTCCAGGCTGACAAGCCGCTCGGTCGAGTCTTGGGACACGCTGACCATGAAAGGGTCCAGTTTCAGGACCAGGGACTCGGGCAGAGACGCGGGCCTCACGGGTTGTGGAGGATGCACCAGCCTGTAGATCATGAAACCGCTGAAAGCCAGAAGGACGAGGAACACGCCGATCAGACCGCTGAAGAGAAACAGCTTGATCCGCGATCTTTTCACCGGCGCTTCGAGCGGCGCTTCCTCGGGCTTGGCTTCGGCCGGGGCCTCTTCCGGCGCCTCGGTTTCAGGCACCTCGATGGCCAGGTCCTCGGGCAGTTCGTCGATGTCCAGCTCGACCTTGCGGGGCGCGGAAGGGGGAGCTGAAGGCGGGGCGTCCGAAACCGGCGTGACGGCGGTCAGTTCAACATCCTCCGGGTCCGGAGCGTTGATGATGGGTTGGGCCGAAAAGGACTCGGCGCGTTCGTCATCGACCATGAGGTCTATTCCGTTCGAATCTCAAAGTATCGTTTGAGCCTGGTCCGCAGCCGGGTGACGGCCTTGGTATGAAGCTGACTGATGCGGGATTCGGTGTAGCCCAGCACCAGGCCGATTTCTTTCATGGTCAGCTCGTCGTAGTAGTACATGGACACGACCAGCTTTTCTTTTTCCGGGAGCCGTTCGACGGTCTGGGCCACGATGTTCCGGGCCTCGTTCATGTTCAGGGTGGTCAGCGGGTCCTGGGTTTCGTCGATGACCAGGTCGAAAATGTCGTCGCGGCTCTTGTCGGTCAAGTTGCTGTGAAAGGCGTCAATGTTTAGCACCGACACGGTCTTGACGTCGTCCAGCAGATGGTGGAACTCCTCGATGGTCAGATTCATGGCCTCGGCCGCTTCTTCGTCCGTGGCCGGCCGTCCCAGGGCCGTCTCCAACTCCTGATAGGTCTTTTCCAACTGGGAGGACTTGCGCCGAACCGAACGCGGCACCCAGTCCATGGAGCGCAGTTCGTCCAGCATGGCGCCTTTGACCCGAAACTCGGCGTAGGTCTTGAACAGGATGTTGCGGGCCGGGTCGAACTTGTCCACCGCGTCGATCAGACCCAGGATACCGGAGCTGATCAAGTCCTCCTTGGAGACATGGCTGGGCAGCCTGGCCATGAGCCGATCGGCCACGTAGCGGATGAGCGGGGCGTATTTCTCGATGTACTCGTTCCGCTCGGCCGTGCTCAGCGAGGCCCAAGGTCCGGCCCGCTCTCCTGCCGCGTCGGGCGGGCGGAGAGCCGGGGTCGGGTGCTTGTCTTCGGACGTGGACATGGGTTTACCGTTCGAACAGCCTCCGCCAGAAAAAAGCGATGTTGCCGTCGGGTTGCGCCTCGGGCGGACGGGCGAGCAGACGGCCGGCCAGGGTGACGAAAGCCTTGCTGGCCTCGGCCGAGGGGAATATCTCCAGAACGGCCTTCTGCTTGCGGATGGCCTGCAGCACGTGCTCATCCCGAGGAACGAAGCCGAGGTAATCCAGGGACAGAGCCCCCAGGTGCTTGTCGGCCACCTCGGTCAGCAGCCGAAAGACGGCGTTGGCTTCCCGCGCGTCGGGCGCGGCGTTGACCAGGATGCCGAACCGCTTCTGCCCATACTGCTCGCACAAAACCTTGATGAGGGCGTAGGCGTCCACGATGGAAGTGGGCTCGACCGTGGCCACCACGATCCGTTCCTGGGCCGCGATGTTGAAATACATGACGTTGGGGCCGATGCCGGCGCTGGTGTCGATGAGCAGAAAATCAAGCGGCTCTTCATAGGCGTCCAGCTCGTCCAGAAGGTTGATTTTCTGTTCGTCGGTCAGACTGGCCATCTCCTGGATGCCCGAGCTGGCCGGCATGATCTTGATCCCGGCCGGTCCTTCGAGCAGAATTTCGGGCAGAGACCGCTCCCCGCTAAAAATATGGCTGATGTTGTAGCGGCTCGACACCCCCAGGATGACGTCCACGTTGGCCAGGCCCAGGTCCGCGTCCCAGACCATGACCTTCTTGCCCCGCTGGGCCAAGGCGATCCCCAGGTTGGCGGTGATGTTCGTCTTGCCCACGCCGCCCTTGCCGCTGCTGATCGAAATGACCCGCATGTCCTGTTCCACCTCCTCCTCAATCTTCGCCGCAGTCCGGGGCCAACAGGCCGACCAACCGCTCGGGCGTGGCCGGGAGAATATCCCCGGGCACCCTCTGCCCGTTGGTCAGATAGCAGACCGGCTTCGGGCAGCGCAGAAGCGCGCTGAGCACGTTGCCGAAGCGGTCCGTTTCGTCGATCATGGTCAGCACCAGGCCCTGAATCGGCAGCCTTTCGGCCCGTTCCAGGGTCGCCTTGAGGCTCCGGGACTTGGTCGTGGCCGAAAGCACCAGCAGCGCCTCGGCTTCTTCGGCCGCCTGGACCTGCCGCGTGAGTTCCTCATACTGAACCGGGTCCGACAAGGCGCGGCCGGACGTGTCGATGAGCGTCAGGGACAGGTCCTGAAACAGGGACATGGCCTCTTGAAAATCGTCCGCGTCTTGAGCCAATCGAAAGGGCAGACCCATGATCCGGGCGTAGGCCCGAAGCTGCTCGGCGGCGCCCAGCCGGTAGCCGTCCAGGCTGACCACGCCCACGGATCGGCCCGCCTCGGAAACCAGGGCGGCCAGCTTGGCCAGGGTAGTGGTCTTGCCCGAACCGCTGGGGCCGACCAGAAACATCCGCCGGGGCCCGGTCCCGCCATCCGGTGATGCAAAAGGATCGCAGGTTTTCAGCAGGTTGGGAAGCTTTTTCTGGAGAATCCGGGCCGGGGCGTGGCCGTTGCCGTTGCTGGATACCTGCTCGACCAGCTTGCGGGCCAGGGCCGGTTCCACCTCGGCTTCGACCAGGTCCCGGTAGAGCCGCACCAGGTCCTGGCGGTCCCGAAGGCGCTCGGACAGGCGGGCGCGGTAAGTCAAATCCAGAAGCATGTCTTTGATCGAATTCAGGTCCCGGCCCAGGTCCTGCAAGCCGCCGCCGATCTCCGGACCCTCGGGCGCGCCGGTTCCGGTTTCCGGGTTCATGGCCGCCGGATCGGGCGGACGGTCCGGCCCCGCGGCCGCGGCCGTGACCTCGACCAAGGTCAGCCGGCCTTGATCGTCGGCGTGCTCCTGGGCGGACAGGATGACCGCGTTGGGACCCAACACTTCCTTGACCCGGGTCAGGGCCGTTTTCATGTCCGAGGCGGTGAACCGCTTAGCCGACATGGCCGTACCCCACTTCACCCACCAGCTTCAGCCGCGTGGTCGGCGTGATCTCGCTGTGAGAGAGCGTGACCAGGTTGGGTAAAAAGCGTTCCGTGAGCTTGCGTAAATGCCGGCGGACCACGGGCGAGCAGAGGACCACGGGCTGGTAGTTCATCTTGACCAGGCGCTCGACGGCCTGGGTGAGGGCCTTTAGAATTTTCTGGCCCACCTGAGGATCGAGGGTCAGGTAGGAACCCACCTCGGTGTCCTTGATCGTCGAGGCGATCTGATCCTCGATCTCCTGGCTGAGGGTCATGACCGGCAGTTCGCCGCCGACCTCGTACTGACGGACGATCGAACGGGCCAACCGCTGGCGGACGTATTCGGTCAGGAAATCGGGGTCCTTGGACAGGCGGGCGTGATCGGCCAGGGTCTCCAGGATGGTCTGCATATCCCGGATCGAAACCCGCTCCCGAAGCAGGTTCTGGAGGACCTTCTGGACTTGGCCCACGCCCAGCAGATTGGGCATCAGTTCCTCGACCACTTTGGGATTGGTCTTGGCCACCCCGTCGATCAGCTTCTGCACGTCCTGCCGGCTGAGCAGCTCGTCGGCGTGGGTCCGGATGAGTTCGGTGAGGTGCGTGGCCACGACCGTGGCCGGGTCCACCACGGTGTAGCCCGCGTATTGGGCTTCGTCCTTGCGCGTCTCGGGAATCCAGAGCGCGGGCAGGTGAAAGGCCGGTTCCTCGGTGGGAATGCCCTCGATCCGCTTCTTGGCGTCGCCGGGGTCCATGGCCAGATAGTGGCCCAGCATGAGTTCGACCCGGGCGATCTCGATGCCCTTGATCAGCACGGCGTACTCGCCGGCCTTGAGCTGAAGATTGTCGCGCACGTGCATGGGCGGCACGATAAAGCCGCTTTCCAGGGCGAACTGCCGCCGGATGGCGCGGATGCGTTCCAGGAGTTCGCCGTTCTGGGCCTCGTCCACCAAGGGAATGAGCCCGTAGCCCACTTCGAGTTCCAGGACATCGAGCGGGAGCAGGGCCTCGACCGGCTCCGGCCCGGGCGGGGCCGCGGCCGCTTTTTTCTCGGCGCGCCGGACTTCCTCCTCCTCGGCCAGCCGACGTTTGCGGGACACGCTTACCCCACCCATGAAGACCAAGGCGCCCAGGATCAGGAAGGGCAGCTTGGGCAGGCCGGGCATGAGACCGAACAGCAGGATGATGCCGCCGCCGATGGTCAGCACACGCGGGTTGCGGGTCAGTTCGTGGGTGAACTGACGGCTCATGTCGCTTTCGTTGGCCGCCCGGCTGACGATGATGCCGGCCGCGGTGGAAACGATCAGGGCCGGAATCTGAGTAACCAAACCGTCGCCCACGGTCAGGACCGTGTAGGCGCGGGCCGCGGCGGCCAGACCCATGCCGTGTTGCAGAACGCCGATGATCAACCCGCCGATGATGTTGATGAGGATGATAATCACGCCGGCGATGGCGTCCCCGCGCACGAACTTCGAGGCGCCGTCCATGGCCCCATAAAAGTCGGCTTCCCGGGCGATGTCCCGCCGCCGGGTCCGGGCCTCGTTTTCGTCGATCAGCCCGGCGTTCAGGTCCGCGTCAATGGCCATCTGCTTGCCGGGCATGGCGTCCAAGGTGAAGCGGGCCGCCACCTCGGCGATGCGGCCGGCGCCCTTGGTGATGACCACGAAATTGATGATGACCAGGATGGCGAAGATGATCAGTCCGACCACGTAGTTGCCGCCCACGACGAAACTGCCGAAGGCCTGGATGACGTGGCCGGCCGCGGCCAGACCCGTGTCGCCCTTGAGCAGGATCAGCCGGGTGGTGGCCACGTTGAGGGACAGGCGGAAGAGGGTCACCATCAGCAGCAGGGAGGGAAACACGGAAAAATCCAGCGGCCGGAAGGTGTACATGGCGGCCAGCAGGATGACGATGCCCAGGGTCATGCTGAAGGTCAGCAAGATATCCATCAGGGACGGCGGCATGGGCAGGACCATGATGGTGATGATGCCCACCACGGCCGCGCCCAAAATGATGTCCGCCGAATCGGCCAGCCGGGAAGGCCGAGCCGTGGTCCGCGCCGCCTCGTTAGCCATGGATCACCCTCCCCTTGAGCTGATAGACATAGGCCAACACGTCGGCCACCGCCTGATAGAATTCCACCGGGATCGTCTGCCCGATCTTGACCGAGCGATAAAGCCCCTGGGCCAGCGGCTTGTTCTCGATCACCGGTATGTTATGCGCCGCGGCCACGGCCTTGATCTTTTCCGCGATCAGACCCTGGCCCTTGGCCAGCACCACCGGCGCCTCCTGCTCGCTCGGCTCGTAACGCAGGGCCACGGCCAGGTGCTCGGGGTTGGTGATGACCACGTCCGCCTTGGGCACATCGCTCATCATGCGCTTGCGGGCCATCTCCCGCTGCAAGCTGCGGATACGCGCCCGGACGTGCGGATCGCCTTCGGTCTGCTTGTGCTCCTCCTTGAGTTCGTCCTTGCTCATTCGAAGGTCCCGTTCGCTCTGCCAACGCTGAAAGGCGTAGTCCAGAATGGCGAGCACGACCATGACCCACAAGGTCTTCATGAACAGGATGAAGGCCCCCTTGAGAGCGAAATACCCGATCTCGGCGGGCGTGAGCAGCCCCAGACCCGCGATCTCCCGCATCTGCCCCTTGATGGTCAAATAGGCCACGGCCGCGATGATCGTGATCTTGCCGATGGATTTGAACAGCTCCACCAGCGACCGCAGCGAAAAGAGACGGGTAAATCCCTGGATCGGGTCCAGCCGCGACAGCTTGGGCGTGATCGTTTCGCTGGAAAAAAACAGGCCCACCTGCAAGAGATTGCTGAGCAGCCCCACGCCGAAAATGGCCAGTAGGATGGGCAAGAGCAGGATCATGACCTGCCGCCCCATGTCCAGAACCAACAGGATCAGGTCCTTGTCTCCCCGGAAGATGTCCGCCGAACCGCCCAAAAAACCGATCATGGTCTGGGCGAGCTGTTGGTAAAAATGAGCGGCCGTGAAAAACAGGACAAACAGCCCGGCCAGGAGCACGGCCACGGAGTTGACCTCCATGCTCTTGGGCACCTGGCCCTTCCGGCGCGCCTCTTGCCGCCGCCGGCTGGTTGGTTTTTCGGTTTTGCCGCTCTTGTCCTCAGCCATGATCGCTCACAAGGCCCGCAGCAACCCCAGGAGCGACGCCTCCACGTCCGTGAGGGCCGACCTGAGAATGGGCGGGAAAAAGTACAGGGAAAGCCCGAAGGTGAACAGACCCACCATGATGTACAAGGGCATGCCCACGAAGAGCACGTTCATCTGGGGCACGACCTTGGCCATGATGCCCATGGACACCTTGGTGAAGAAGAGCACGACAAACGGCGCGGCCCCGATCTTGATGGCAATGACGAACATTCCCCCGGCCACGCTCACGGCCAGGTCCATGGCCGCGGTCGAAAGGACCAACCGGCCCGGTGGGACCAAAGCAAAACTTTCCACCAGGCCCTTGATGATTAGAAAATGGCCGTTCAGCACCAGGAAAAGGAACATGGCCACAGTGTAGGAGAACTCGGCGAGCAGCGAGAGTTGGCTGCCCGATTGAGGGTCGAAGACGTTGGCGATGGCCATGCCCATCTGATAGCCCACGAGCTGGCCGGCGAGCTGCACCCCGGCGAAAATGGTCCGCACGAGCAGGCCCATGGTCAGCCCGAGGAAGACCTCGCCGGCCACCAGGGGTAGAAAGCCGGTGATGGTCTGGGGAAAGGCCGTGGTGTCGATCGGGATCAAAGTGAAGAGGAAAAAGGCCAGGGCGATCATCATGGGTATTTTGAGTTGCGTGGGCACCAGGTCGCTGCCAAAGATCGGCGCCGCCACCAGAATGGCCGAAATCCTGATCAGGATCAGGAGAAAGGCCAAGACTTGGGCGGGATCGAGCCAGGGCAGAATCATGACCGGCCTCACCTCACATAGGTCGGGATGTTGACGATCAGGTTATGGGTAAAGGACAGCATCTTGTCCATCATCCACGGGGCGAACAGGATCAGGGCGGTCATGATGGCCACGATCTTGGGTATGAAGGTCAGGGTCATCTCCTGGATGGAGGTCACGGTCTGAAAGATGGACACGGCCAGACCCACGACCAGACCCAAGCCCAGCATAGGCAGGGCCAGGAGCAGGGTCAACTCGATGGCCTCGCGGCCGAAACTGACGACGAATTCCGGGGTCATAGGCTAACCAAAGCTCCTGACCATGGACCCGACCAGCAAATGCCATCCGTCCACCAGAACGAAAAGCATCAGCTTGAAGGGCAGCGAGATCATGATGGGCGGCAGCATCATCATGCCCATGGAGAGCAGGACCGAGGCCACCACCATGTCGATAATCAGGAAAGGTACATAGAGAATAAAGCCGATGGTAAAGGCGGTCTTGAGTTCGCTGATGACAAAGGCCGGCACCAAGGCGGTCAAGGCCACGTCTTCCTTGGTGGCCGGCCGCTTCTCTCCGGCGATGTTCAAGAACAGGGCCAGATCGTTTGGCCGGGTCTGCTTGAACATGAACTCCTTGACCGGCAGCGAGGCCTGTTCCAAGGCCTGGCCCTCGGTCATCTCGCGGTTGAGATACGGTTGCAGGGCCTGGCTGTTGATCCGGGTCCAGACCGGGGCCATGATGAAGACCGTGAGGAACAGGGCCAGACCGATCAGAATCTGGTTCGACGGCGCCTGGTGGGTGCCCAGGGCCTGACGGAGGAAAGAAAAGACCACGGTCAGTCGGGTAAACGAAGTCATCATGACCAGGATGGATGGGGCCAGGGTGAGCACGGTCAGCAGGAAGATGATCTTGATGACCCCGGCCACCTTTTCGGGCGAATCCGCGTCTTCAAGCCCGATGTTGATGGTGGGCACCGGCACGGCCGCGGCCCGCCCGGCCGGGAGTAGCACGCCCAGGACGGCCGCCAGCAGCAACAACAGGGCCAGACGCTTCGGATTATGAATCATGGCTGTTTTTCGCCCCCGATATCGGCGCGACGCCGGTCAGGGCCTTGAGCCGCCGGGCAAAAGCGCCCGCCTCGGCCGCGGGCTCCTCCAGCGGGCGGCTTTCCTGAAATTCGGCCGCGGACATCTTGTCCAGGCAGGCGATACGCTCGCCGGTCACCCCCAGGGTCAGGACCCGCCCGCCGACCTCGACCACGGTCACCGAGTTTTTGGGGGAAAGGTGGCGCGTGGCCAGAACACGGATCACCTCCTGGCCGCCGGCCAGCGCGCCCTGGGCCAAACCCAGCCGCTTGAGCAGACGGAGGACCAGGAGCAGACCGGCTATCACCACCAGCAGGGCGCCGAACATCTTGAGCCCGGCCCCGAACAGATCCGGGGCGCCGCTGCCCGACGCCTGGGCCGTGGTTTCGGCGGCTCCGGCCGCGCAAGGCCCCAGAACCACGGCCAACACCGCTAGGCCGACGCCCCTCATGATCCGGAAAAAATTCATGACCGGTCCGCTCTCCCCTAGCCCAGGGTCTGGACCCGTTCCATGGGGCTGATGATGTCGGTCAGGCGGATGCCGAATTTTTCGTTGACCACCACCACCTCGCCCCGGGCCACCAGCTTGTTGTTCACCAGAATCTCCATGGGCTCCCCGGCCAACTTGGTCAGTTCGATAACCGAACCCTGGCCGAGCTGAAGCAGGTCGTTGATGAGCATCTTGGTCCGGCCCAATTCGACCGTGACTTCGAGCGGGATGTCCAGGATGAAATCCAGGGGCCGCGTGGCTTCCGCCCTAGCCGTTCCTTTTTGTTCGAGCGGGCCGAAGGTGTGGCCCTGGGGTCCCTTGGCCCGAGGAGACGGCTCCTTGGCCGGCGGGGTTGGCGCCTCTTCCTCGAAGGCGTCATCCTCCCACTCCTCGACCGCGTTCTCTTCGCTGGACATCAACTTGTCGATGTCGCTCTGGTCCAGAACCCGTTCGTCTGGCATGGGCTCCTTCTCCTTCCTCTTGAATACCTAATGGTTCTTGTACTCGTCGATGATCTGAAAGGCCGTATTGCCTTTGACCACCCCGGCATGGCCCAGGAACTTGGGCACCCCGGCCACGTTGCCCACCAACGGTTGGTTGTGGTCATGTTTGAGTTGAATGATGTCCCCCTCCTTGAGGTGCAGCAGCTCGTTGCTGGTGATGGTGGCCCGCCCCAGCTCCACGGACAGTTCCACCTCGGATTGACGCACCAGGCTGATGAACCGGCTGATCCAGTCGTGGTCCACTTCGAGCTGATCGCTCTGAAATCCGGCGTACAGCTTGGACCGGATGGGCTCGATGGTCGAATACGGCAGACAGATGATCAGCGTGCCCACGAGTTGTTCCAGGGCCACCTCGAATTTGATGACGATGACCACCTCGGTCGGCGCCACCACGCTGGCGAACTGGGGATTGGTCTCGGAGCGGACAAAGTCCAGATTCATGTGATAGACCGGCGCCCAGGCCTTGGTCATGTCCTCCAGGGCCATGACCACGACCTTGGAGATGAGGCGGTTCTCGATGGCCGTGAAATCCCGACCCTCGATTTTGATGTAGGAACGGCCCGAACCGCCGAAAAAGTTGTCCACCAGGTTGAAGACGAGTTTGGTCTCGATGACTATGATCCCGTGGCCTCGAAGCGGGTCCAGCTTGAAGATGTGCAGACTGGTGGGCACGGGCAGGGAGCGCATGAATTCGCCGAACTTGATCATGTCCACCGAAAAGGACGAGACGTCCACGACCTTGCGCAGGGCGCTGGACAGGGTGGCGCGGAGCATGCGGGCAAAGCGGTCGTTGATGATCTCCAGGGTCGGCATCCGGCCTCGGATGATCCGGTCCTGGTTGGTGAGATCGAACATCGTGACATCGGACTCTTCCCCGATGTCATCGGTCTCGGTGGCGACCTCTCCGCCGGACATGCCCTTTAAAAGGGCATCCACCTCTTCCTGGGACAGAATCTTACTCATCGGTCACCTATTGCACCACGAACTCGGTGAAGTAAATGTTCTGCACGCGGCCCCCGGAAAGGTAGCTGTTGATCCGGGCCACGAGTTCCTGTCGGAGCCTGAGCTTGCCCTCGACCGTCTCGATGTCCTCGTAGGTTTTGCTGGAGAGCAGGATGAGCAGGCCATCCTTGATCTGGGGCATGCGCTCGGTGATTTGGGTTTCGAGTTCCTTGCTGGACAGCTCCAACTCGATGCGGACCTTGAGATACCGCTTGCCCGAGGGGTCCATGAGATTCACGATAAAGGGGTCTAGGGGCAGGAGCACGCCCAGCTTCTTGGTCTCGGCGGCGGCGTCCGCCGCCGCCTGTTCCGGGCTTTTGGCGTCTTCGCCGGAAGAAGTGAGCTTGGGCAGCACGACCAGGGCCACCACGGCGATAACGATCAGGACCACCACGATGATGAGCGGCAGCTTGAGCTTGGCCATCAAGCCCTTTCCGCCGGCTTCCTGGGGAGCCTCTTCAGTCTCGTGTGCTTCATCCAAGGGTTCTTCCGCTGTCATAACCTGTCTCCTAGCCGAGCTTTTCGCGATAGAGAATGATTTCGACGCGTCTGTTTTTGGCGCGGTCTTCAGGCGTGTCCTCAGGGTAGATGGGTTTGGACGGACCGTAGCCGCCGACCCGGAACCGTTCGGGAGCCAGGCCGGCGTTTTGGGTGAAGTATTCAAGAACGGCGATGGCCCGGGCCAAGGAAAGCTGCCAAGCCGCCTCGCCTTGACCGCCTTCGGCCGGGCTGCCGTCGGTGTGGCACTCGATCGAGACCGGAAAATGGCCCACAGCCCGGATAACCTCGGCCAAGCGGTTGATCAAGGGCAGGTTCTCCGGACGGATGATCGCCTCCCCTTCCCCGAAGAGGATGTAGCCGGCCAGCTCAATGGCCACCCCGTATTCGGTGGGCTTGACATGGATGTCATCTTTGAAGAGGTCCATGATCTGTTGGTAGCCGGCGTCATCGAAATGAAAAACCTCTTCCTCGATCCGTTTGTTTTCCATCAGCCGGCTCGGCTCCACGCGACCCGCCTGATCCAACACGGACAACAGGTCCTCCAGTTGGCCGCGCTCGGCGTAGCTCAAAGGTCCCGAGCTGCCCGTGAACACGCCAAAGGCGGTCTTGAGCACCTTGGAATCCATGGAAGACATGCAGATCAACAGGACGAAAAAAGTCAGCAGCAGGGTAATCAGGTCGGAAAAGGTGACCATGTACCCCAAGGGGTTGATGGGAGAATCGTCAACTGACTTTTTTCGGGCCATCTCGGCGCTAAGGCCTTTCCCTGTTTCCCAGGAGATCGAAGGAAAATCCCCTGAAGAGGAATTTTTTGGGTCTCCAGGACTTCTTTTCGTAATCCTCCACGCCGATCGGTTCGCGGACGTCAAGGACGATGTCGATGCGCCGGTTCCGGGCGCGGTTTTCCGGGGAGTTGTTGGGCGCCACCGGGCTGTAGCTGGCGTATCCGTAAGCGGACAGACGCTTGGGATCGATGCGTCCCTCGTTGAGGAAGACCCGCAGGATGTTGGCCGCCCAGGTGGCGGAGACGTACCAGTTGTTGATCAAGGCCTCGTTTTTGGGCGGCTGGTCGTCGGTGTATCCTTCGATTGAAATCAGATAGGTTCCGCCGCGCATGATGTCGGCCAGTTCGATGAGCTTGGGTTTGGCCTCCTCGAAGACCTCGACGCCGTCCGGGGCGAAGAAAGTGCTGGCCTGGAAGCGGATGATACGCCGGGTCCGGCCCTTGAGCACCCGGACCTTGTCCTCGACAATATCAAAGGCCAACACCTTCTTCATCTGCTCGGTATCCGACTTGATCAATTCAAGGGGACTGGAAGGCGGCGAGATGCGCCGGGATTCGCTCTCCATGGGCGACAATCCGCCGGGCAGAATGCCGAAGGTTCCCACCAGCGAGCCCAGGGCCTGCTTCTCCCGGCGCTCGTCCCGCACCGAAAGGGCGTTGAGCATGATGAAAAAGGCCAGCAACAGGATCATCAGGGACGTGTACATCATCAACCCGATGTTGGTGATGACCCATTCCGGCTCTTGTGGTTCTTCTTTCTTGGCCACGTGCGATCCGTCTCGGCTGCCCCGCCCCGCCCGCTATTCGAAGGAAGAAACCCGCAGGTTCGGCGGCAGGAAGGAGTGCAGCTTCTGTTCGATGATCCGGGGGTTATCCCCCCGGGAGAGCGAGATGATCCCCTGGTGGATCATCTCCTTGACCAAATTTTCCTCCCGGCTGCGGAACTTCAGTTTGCCCGAAATGGGCAGAAAGAGAATGTTGGCCAGACAGGCGCCGTAAAAGGTGGTGATCAAGGCCACGGCCATGGCCGGCCCGATGCTCGAAGGGTCATCCATGCTTTGCAGCATCTGCACCAAGCCGATCAGGGTGCCGATCATGCCGAAGGCCGGGGCAAAGGTGCCCATGGTCTGGAACATCTCGGCCCCCAACCGGTGCCGGTCCTCGATAAAAGAGATTTCCGTCTCCAGAATCTCGGTGATGGAGGCCGGCTCCAGACCATCGATGGTCAGCTGAAGACCTTTTTTGAGGAAGTCGTCCTGAATCTCGGGCAGCATGGCCTCCAAGGCCAGAATGCCTTCCTTGCGCGCCCGGGAGGCATAGTTGACGAAACTGGCGATGATCTCGCCGAAAGTCAGATTTTTGGCGAAAAAGGCCTTTTGAACCACCTTGATGGTGCGGATCACGTCCCGCAGGGGGTAGTTGATCATGGTGGCGCAGACGGTTCCACCAATGACGATGAGCATTGAGGGGATATCGATGAAGGCCGTTAGGCTGCTTCCCAGCATGATAGCCGAGACCAGCAACCCAAAAGAGGCGATGACGCCGATAAAGGTTGCAATGTCCATGAAGGTCCTCCGCGCGGTGATCCTACTTCAGAGAAAGCAAGGTGCATGCCACAGGAGAAGTTCAGAGATTGCTCGAAATTATTATGACCGTCGCCTAAGGAATGTCAAGCATCCCTCTAGGTTTGCCAGAACGTCTCTCAACACGTTCGCGACCCTATAATCGGCCTGACCAGCCCCGAAACCGCCCCCTTTGAGTCTTTTCGGTCGCCGGCCTCGAATCCCCAGGCCGGTCTTAACCCTCCCGGACCGCGCTTCCCGTGACGCTGCCGGGACTTACCTGAACCGCCGGCAGTCCGAAACCATGGGGAAAACGTCAAGGTTCGGCAGGCGCTGAGTCAACTTTTTGACAAAAAAAGGGCCGTTGACACGGCCCTTTCCGAGGGAAGAGAAGAAGAGGTTCAGTTAACGCTTGAGCTGCAGAAGCTCGGCCAACAGGGTATCGGCCGTGGTGATGGATTTGGAATTGGCCTGGTAGCCGCGTTGGATGATGATCATATCCACGAATTCCTTGGCTAGGTCCACGTTCGACTGTTCGAGGGAATTGGCGTGCACCTCGCCCACGCCGCCGGTGCCGGGCGGGACCACGGTCGGGGTGCCCGAACCAATGGTCTCCCCGTACAGGTTCTGCCCCAGCTTGTTCAAGCCCCACGGGTTTTGGAAAAGGCCCAGGGCAACCTGGTAGGTACCCAGGGTTCGGCCGTTGGAATAGGTGCCATACACGGTGCCGTCCGTGTCCACGCTCAAACCTTCCAGCAGGCCCGTGGCGTAGCCGTTCTGGTTTTGATAGCTGGCCGTGGAGGCCGAGGCGAATTGGGAGATGGTCAGGGTTTCCGGGGTCCAGTTGCCTAGGCCCAGGGGATTTTTCAACCCGAAATTGATTTCGATTTCCTGGTCGGCGCCGCCGTTGATGAAATTGGCCGTCAGGCTGAAATAGCCGCTGTTGCTGGGGGTGAGCGCGGTGAGCGCGCTGTCGTTGGACCAACCGGGCGGCGTGGAGGTGATGTCCGTGAGCACTTCGGCCGTGAGCGCATCCGGGTCGCTCGTGTCGATGAGACCGGTGGCCGGATCAAAGGTCAACGTGCCGCGCATGAGCAGACCGGCGTATTGGCTGTCCACGATCGAGGTGGCGTCAATGGTCCGGAAATCGGTCTCAGGGTCGCAGCAGATGATATACTCCCACTGGTTCGGCGTGGAGTTCACGTCGCTGCCGCCGCTCAGGTAGGTTTCCTTCATGGGCACCACCACCCCGGCCCCGGCCCCGCCGGCGGGCAGTTCCACCTCCACCAGGCTGCTGGCCGTGGCATCGGCCTCGATCAAGGCCAGAATATCGGCCGCCGTGGTGGTAACGGCGCCCGTGGCGTCCGTGGCCAAGTTGATCTGGATCACGTTGCCGGTGATCGGAGTGAGCGACAGGGTTTGGTTGGCGGCGTGCGGATCGACGTACTCGATTTCGATCAAATTGCCGTTGGTCCCGCCGGTGGCCGCGGTGAAAATCAGGTCGTTGTCCACCCCGGTGCTCAGGTTGGTCTGAGCCATGGCCGTGACCACGCCCGCCCCGGTGTCCGTGCCGGCCAGGGAAACGTCCACCAGATCGCTGGCGTCGGCGTCGGCCTGGATGGCGGCCAGGATATCCGCGGCGGTGCTGGTGATGGCGCCGGCCCCGTCCGTGGCCAAGCTGACGGTGATGTCATTGCCCACCACGGATACGCTCAGGGCCTGGTTGTTCGCAGCCGGGTCCACGTAGGTTATGGTGATGTTGGCCCCGGCCACGCCCGGATCGGCGGCCACGAACTGGAGGTCGTTGTTCGCCCCGGCCAGGGAGGTGGCCAGCCCGGCGTAGTTGGGTGTGAGGGTGGCGGTCGGCGGAGTGTAATTCGGATCGAAATAGATGGTCAGCTCGTGGCTCTCACCCAGGGAATCATAGACCCGAACCGATGTCTGATAGGAGTAGCTGGTGCCGCTGATGGGAACGTCCTCGGTTCCGTCCCAAGCCGCCCATAGGCTGGGAGACTGGGAAGAAGAGGAGGAGTCCAGGTTCAGAATACTGGTGAGCTGAGAGGTCGCAGACGGTTCCAGGTTGGTCGTGGTCAAGACGATGTCCGTCGGCTCACCGCTGCGCAGCCCTTCCTCGGTCAAGGCCCATCCCTGCACCAGGTACCCCAGGGGATTCACCAGGCGTCCTTCGGAATCCAGGGTGAAATTCCCGGCCCGGGTGTAATAGACCGCGTCAGAGTCCGGATCTCTGACAAGGAACATCCCTTCCCCGCTGATGGCCAGACTGGTGTTCTCCTCCGAGTTCTCGAACGCCCCCTGGGAAAACACCGCCGATACCGACCCCAGGGCCACACCCTGCCCCACCTGCGCGGTCGCGGACAACGAAAAGACGCGCTGGCTGAGCAGATCGATGAACTGGGGACGCGACTGCTTGAAACCCACCGTGTTCAGGTTGGCGATGTTGTTGCTGATGACGGACATGGCCGTGCCCATGGTCGAAATACCGGTCACGGCGGTGTACATGGCGGAGGATATGGACATCTCTGATCACCCCTTTTTCATTTATTCTTCCTGATTGAGTTGCTGCACAGTCCCGACTTCAACCACGCTGCTCAAGCTCACTCCCAGTCCGCTGAGCAGAAGCAGCAAGTCGCCGTCAGTGCCCTGGGTCAGACCGCTGACCGCGCCTGTCATGAAGCGCGTCACAGCCACGGTCTGGCCGTCGCTGGTGCTGGCTTCGATTTCAAAGGTATAAGCGCCGTCGGACACCGCATTTCCTTGGGTGTCCGTGCCGTCCCAGGACAGGTCATAGTATCCGGCGTCCTGGTTCTGGAAAATCTTGCTTTCCACCACCTCGCCATCCTGGTCATAGATGATGATCTGCACCTCGTCGGCCGCGCTGGCCAATTCATACCCGCCGCCGACCACGACCTGGCCGTCCTCCACGGCCAAGGTTTCACCCGTGGCCCAAATCTGCCTGCCGATCAGGTCGGTGGCCTGGTATCGATTCTGGGCGGTGACGGAATCGTTGAGCGTGCCCAAGGCGGTGTTGACGTTGTAAAGCTGTTCCAGACTGGTGAATTGGGCCAGTTGCGCCGTGAACTCCGTGCCTTCCATGGGATTCAGCGGGTCCTGGTACTCCATCTGAGCGATGAGCAGTTTTAAAAATTGATCCTTGCCCAAAGTCTGGCTGCTGGTTGTGGACGAAGTCGTTTCGGTTTGCTGGCTTTCGGCCAGGTACACGCGCGTGACCTCGTTTTGCGTGGTGATGCTCATATCTTTCTCCTCACCTCCCGCCCGATCGGACGATCCTCGCGGGAAAAGAGCCTCCCCAAGGTCCGGTTAGGCCAAAAGATCCACCTGGCCAGCGGATCGACCGGACAATCCGATAATGGTGTCTCGCAACCCCGCCTCCTGCTCCCCTTCCGCGGCCTGGCCCGAGGAGACGGCTTGCTCCCCTCGGTATCCACGGCCTTTGTGCTCGTCCGCAAGGTTTTCCGAACCATTCGAAGCCGCTTCCTGCTCGGCCTCGGTCATAACTTCGATCCGTTCGAGGTTCAAGCCTTGCTGGGCCAGGGTCTGCTTGAGCTGACTGGCTTGCTGGTCCAGCGCCTCTTTGACAAAACCATGCTCGGCCACGAAGCGGGCCTTGAGATTGCCGTCGCGATAGGCGAGATAGATGCGAACCGCCCCGAGTTCCGGGGGATCGAGTTGGATGCGTATGTTGTGCCTTTGATTGTTGGCCGAATAGGTCAGCCACTCGCTGACCTGCCGCATTACGGCCGAGGCCGTGGATTCGGAAAAGGTCTTGCCCGAAGCTCCCAGACGGAACGTCTCCTGGGTCTGGCCCGCGTCCCCGGTCGAGCCGGAGACGGCTTCGGCCGCTTGAACCTTCAGGTTCGTTTCCGCTTCGGAAACCGCCTGGGAGATCGTCGCGGTCAACGTGGAGGAGTCGGGCTGAAGCACCTCAAGAGCGGACCGGCTGGAGAGCGTCGTCGTATCCGAGTTCTCTTGATTGAGGGCCTGGATCAGCGTGACCACCCGATTAAAATAAGGCTCCAGCTTGAACGAATGCCTGAGCGTCAAACCGCCCACGGCCGAGGCCAGGGTCTCTCCCCGGCCGCTCGTTCCGGCCGAGGACCGGCCCAAGGCCTCCAGAAGGGCAAGGAAGCGCTCCATGGACATACGTCCCCCCCGGGCCGCGAGCTCGGCGTCGAGCGTTTTCAAGGCCGAGTCGTCAAGGCCGAATTCGACCAGCAAATCCCGGACATTGGACAGGTCCACCCCGGACAGGTCCTGCACCTTTAAATTGTTTTTCGCGGTCCCGGCCAGAAGGCGGGCCAACGTCTGGGGGCTGATTTTCCCGTCTTGAGGCAGATCCGCGAGCACGGCCTGCACCTGGGCCGGGTCCATGCCGGTTTCCTGAAGCAACCGCGCCAGCAAAGGCAGACCGGCTTCAGACAGGCTGTATTGAGCGCCGCTCTCCGCCGGTCCCGAACCCACGGCGGCCAAGACCCGATCCAGGCTGGCCGTTTTGCCGGACAGGGCGGCCATGACCTGGTCCACCTGTTCCGAGGTAAAGCCGCTGTCCTCCAGGATAGCCGCCAGGTCGGGCAGATTCTCCTGAGACAGAGCCACGTTCGTGAGGGGCATCCCCATGGACTTGACCGCGTTTTTAAATTGTTCCCAGGGAGTGAGCGAGGAGGTCGAACCGGCGCCGGAAGATTCGCCCAAGGCCGCAACCAGGGTTTCGGCCGAACGCTCCAGGGCCGTCTTCGAGGCTGAAGAAAGCGACGCGTTCCCGATCTGTTCCTTAAGAGCCTTGGCGGCCGCCAGCGCGGTGGAAGACGCGCCCTCGGCCGGATTGGCCAGGGATGCGGCCAAGGCGTCCAACAGGCTGAACATTTCAGCTTTCTGTTCGCTGGTCAGATCCGCGGCGTCGATTCCCTGTTCGAGTTGGGCCAGAGCCTGCTCCGCCTGTTGTTGTAACAAGGTCGCGTTCTTCGCGCTCCGGCCTTGACCCGCACCCGAAGACGCCAGCCGATCCTCGACCGCCTCGGTCAAGGCCTCGACCTGGGCCGTGAGCGATGAAACCCCGTCTTCTCCGGACTGAAACGCGGACAGTTGCCGACTCAGAACCTTTAGCGTGCCCTGGAGACCGTGCAACAAAACGTCCTGCTCGGAAACCGAATCACCGGAATCGGATTGAAGCGCCGCGGCCAGCGCCGCGATGCGATCCTGCAACTCCTCGATCGTGGGGGACGCGGATTTGCAGACCTCCAAACGGCCGGCCAAGGCCGTTGCTTCGGCCCCAAGCGCCTCGGCGCTGGACCGGGTCCGGGGCTGCCCGGAGGAATGCCCGCCCGTATTGGCCGAAGTCGGACGCAAGGCCCTGGACAGCGCGGCTTGAAACAGCCCCTCGCCGGACCCGCCCCGCGACCCGAACAACGCCCAGCCGAGTCGCGTGGACCCGGAAGCGGTGGATAAATCGGTTGAGGCCTGAGCCTGCACGAAACTTCTCCCCATCGGACAAAGGTGCTGTCCGCAGGGGGAGCAAAGGGCATGCCACCCGGAGCGAATATTTTTTTTGTTTTTATTTCAGAATGTTCCACGGAAGACTGGGTAAAAAAATTTTCCGTGGAAGAGCGGGCGGGGTAGGTTTTGCCGAGCCGAAAAGATGCGCGGCTAGGCATTTTTTCCCGGGTATGGCCGGCCCGACCGGCTCTCTGGCCGGGCCGGGATCGAGATCACTGGGTCGCGGCCGCGCCCCCTCCGCCCTTTTGCTCTTGGGCCAGTTTCTTGGTCAAGCGGGCCGCTTTTTCCGGGGCGACATAGGCCATGATCTGGCCGGCGGCCCGGCTGTTCATCACACTCAAAATGCGCACGGCCACCTCGTCCTCCAGGCTGTTGACCAGTTGCCCGGCGGCTTCCGGCCGCATGGCGCCGTATGCCTTGGCCAGATGACCGATGCGGGCGTCTTCGATCTTCTGCTGCGCATCGAGCTGTTTCTGACGCTCGGCCATCAAGGCGGCTTCCCGCTTGAGCAGCTCATCTTTCTGGCGGATCAGCTCGTTGAGCTGGTCGGTCAGACGGGCTACGCGCTCCTTGTATTCCTTTTCCAAGGTCTTTAAGGACTCTTCCCGCTCCTTGAGGGCCTGCTCGCGGTCGTCGAGTTGTAATTTCCGGCGTTCAAGAACGAGCAACGCGGCGCGGTAACGTTCCGAGGAAGAGGCGTCCTCGGAGGCGGCTGGCGCTGTCGCCTGTGAAGCGGGCGTCTGGGGCGAGGCGGGTTCGGCGGCCAGGGCCACGGGCGTGGTAAAGGGCCGGAAGCTGACATCGCCCGCGAGAGACAGGAGTACGACGCCGACCAGGACCAGCTTAAAGCCCAGGCAGGCCAGGATCACGGTTTCGAGGCGGGGTTTGAACGACCGCCGCATCGGGGTGGAAGGAATCATGGCCGCGACCTCCTGGATCGCATGGTGATGAATTCGTCGAGCACCTTGGCTTCGCGCCGGGCTTCTTCTTCCAGGTAGGTCCGCCGCTGGATTTCCTTGAGGCGCTCCATGATCTGGCGGTCGATCGAAGCCTGTCTGAGTTTACGGCGCTCCACGTCCACCTCCTGGTTCGCTTTGGCCAGGTCCGCCCCCTTGGTTTCCGCCAATTCCCGAAGCTGATGGAGGTATTCCGAGTACAAAGACAGCAGCGCCGGGGACTGCGCGGTCCCGGTCAGCTTTTGTTGCTCGGCCACGAGTTGGCCGGCCCGGCCCCGCACCTGGTCGATATCCGCCTCGATCCGCCGGGCCGCGCGCACGCGCTTGGCCAATTCGAACATCTCGGTCTCCTCTTTCTGGCGCCGATAGCGAAGCAGGAATTCAAGCGAGAAACGAAACATGACTATCCGAGAATGGCTTTCAAGGAAGAGACGGACTCGGCCAAGGGCGCGCTGTCCTTGTAATTCTGTTTCAAAAAGGTCTCCAGTTTGGGGAACATTTTAATGGCCTGGTCGATTTCCGGGCTGGAGCCCTGGACGTAGGCCCCGATGCGGATCATGTCCTCGGAGCCGGTATAGACGGATAGAAACTGCAAGAACCGCCGGGCCAGGGTCAGGTGCTCCGGTTGGGCCACGTCCACCATGAGACGGCTGATGCTGTGCAAGGGATCGATGGCCGGGTAGCGGTTGCGAGCGGCCAGTTCCCGCCGGAGCACGATGTGACCGTCCAGGATGGCCCGAAGCGCGTCGGCCACGGGTTCGTTCATGTCGTCGCCTTCCACCAGCACGGTGTAGAGGCCGGTGATGCTGCCCTTGTCGTGCCAGTTCCCGGCCCGTTCCAGGAGCAGCGGCAGTTGAGCGAAGACCGAGGGGGTGTAACCCCGGGTGGTGGGCGGTTCGCCCACGGACAGCCCCACTTCGCGGGAAGCATGGGCGAAGCGGGTGGTCGAATCCATCATCAGCATCACGTCCGCGCCCTGGTCGCGGAAATACTCGGCCACGGACGTGGCCACGTAGGCCCCCCGAATGCGGACCAGGGCCGGTTGGTCCGAGGTGGCGGCCACGACCACGGATCGCTTCATTCCCTCGGGGCCGAGATTTTCCTCGATGAATTCCTTGACCTCGCGGCCGCGTTCGCCGATCAGGGCGATGACGTTGACGTCCGCCCGGGCGTGCCGGGCGATCATGCCTAGAAGGGTGCTCTTGCCCACGCCCGAGCCGGAAAAGATACCCAGCCTCTGGCCCTTGCCCAGGGTGAGCAAGGCGTTGATGGCCCGGATGCCCACGTCCACCGGCTCGGTGATGCGGGCGCGCGTCAGGGGGTTGCTGGGCAGGCCGCTCAAGGGGTAATGGGCCTCATACTGGATCGGTCCCTGGCCGTCGATGGGCTTTCCCAAGCCGTCCAGGACGCGGCCGAGCAGACCCGGACCCACGCCGACCGAGGCGGTCCGGCGCGTGGGCACGATACGGCTGCCGGGCACGATCCCCTGGATGGCGCCGAGAGGCATGAGTTGGGTGCGGCCCTCTTGAAAACCCACCACTTCGGCCTCAATGAGGCTGGAGGCGGCCTGGGGAAAAATATGGCAGATGTCTCCGACCGAGGCGGCCGGCCCCTCGCCCTCGATCACGAGTCCGGTCACCCGGACCACGCAGCCTTCCAGGATCAGGACCTCGGCCCGAGAGGCCGAGTCGATGTAGGTGCTCAGGTCGTAAGCCGGGAGCATGCCGCGTTCCTTAGGGAGCGGGGTTGAAAGACTTTTGCAGTTCCTGGTCGATGGCCTCGGTGACGGCGGACAGACGCCGCTTGAGCGTGCAGTCGATCCGGCCGGCCTCGCTTTCGGCGATCAGGTCGCCGCGCCGGAGCGAGGCGTCGGGTTCGAAAGCGATCTTGGTCAATCCGGACAGGCTTTCCTTGAACTCGGCCTGAATCGATTCCAAATGGGCCAAATCGTCCGGGTGGACCCGGAGAACCACATGGTGAGCTTGATCGAGTTGGGACAAGGCCGCGCGCAGGGCCGCGGACACGGCTCGAGGCGTGGTGGCCACTTCCTGGAAGAGAACCCGTTCGGCCACGGTCAAGGCCAGTTTGACCAGCTCGGCCTCCATGTTCGTAAAAATTTCCAGGTACAGGCTGTCGATGGCCTGAAGCAATTCGCGGCTGTGGCCCAGGGAGGCCTCGAATTCGGCCTGAAGCCGGACCCGAACCTCCTCGAAGCCTTGACGGCGTCCTTCCTCCAGGCCCTTGGCCAGACCTTCGGCCCGCCCCTCTTTCGCGGCCGTTTCCCGAAGAACCGCCGCCTCCTGGCGCGCCTTGGACAAAATCCGCCGCGCTTCCTGGTAGGTCAGCCGGGTTGATCCGGCCGCACTCTGAAAAGGCTCGAAAACGTAATCCAAGACCCCGAGTCCGGGCTCGGATTCATCGACCCCGGCCGCAGCCAGGTCCCGCCCGTTCAGGGCCGGCTCGCCCTTGATGACCGATGATTTATTAGACAAAGACTTCTTCCCCGCCCTTGCCCAGCATCAGCTTGCCCTCGGCTTCGAGCTTCTTGGCCACCCGGAGCACTGACTGCTGAGCCCGTTCCACGTCGCTGAGCTTGACCGGACCCATGATTTCGAGGTCTTCCTTGATGATGGCCGCAGCCCGCTCGGACAGATTGCCGAAAATCTTCTGCTTCAAGCTCTCGGGCGCGGTCTTGAGCGCCAGGGTCAGTTCCTCGTTGTTGACCTCCCGGAGAATGGCCCGGATGCCCCGGTCGTCCACCTCGTTCAAGTCGTCAAAGACGAACATCAGCTTGCGGATGTCGTTGGCCAGGTCCAAATGATCCTCTTCGATCCGCGACAGGATGGCGTTTTCCGTGGATTGATCCACTTGGTTGAGAATCTCGGCCACGGTCTCTGTCCCGCCGATTTTGCGCGCATCCACGGTGCCCAGGGCGTTGATCTCCTGCTGGAGCACTTCCTCGACTTCGGCAATGATGTTTTGGGGCACGTTTTCGAGGTGGGCCACGCGAAGCATGACATCGGATTGCAGGTTTTCCGGGAACTCGGTCAAAATCTCCGCGGCCTTTTTCGGATTGATGTGGGACATGATCAAAGCAATGGTCTGGGGGTGCTCGTTCAGGATGAACTTGGCCAATACCTTGGCGTCGATGTCCTTGAGGTTCTCGAAAGGCACGGGCCCGAGGTCCGCCTCGATGTCTTCAAGGATGGTGTCGGCCCGGTCCCCGGTGATGGTCTTGGTGAGGACGCGCTTGACAAAGGCGTCCCCCTTGACGCGAAGGCCATGGGGCTTGTCCAGTTGATCGAGAAAAGTGGCCAGCACTTCCTGCACCACCTCGGCCGGAATGTCCTGCACACGGGACATGGCCCGGCTGAGTTTCTTGATCTGCCGGTCGTCCAGCTTGTTAAAAATCTGGGTCGTGTATTGCTCGCCCATGGCGATCAGAAAGATGGCCGCTTTTTCCGGACCGGTCAAAGAGGCAAAATCGGTCATGTGCTCCTCCTTCTCCTTCCCGGCCTTGTCACGACTCGGAAATCCATGATTGAATCACGTCCAGGGATCGATCCGGCTGCTGCTGCAAGACCTCTTTCACCTTTTCGGGCAGGGTCTTTTCCGGCTCGGGCAGCGCCTCGTGCTGTGCGGCCCCGGGCAGGGCCGCGGCCATTTCCGCGGGTTTGGGAACCACCCGGGCCTCGCGTCGAATCCAACCGATGAGCGGCCGGGCCACGAACAGGAAAAAGAGCACGATCAGGAAAACGTTGACCGCCGGCCGCACGCCTTTGCGGGCCCAATCCATCCAAGCGGCCTCGGCGGCCAAACCGATCTCCTCCTCGGGCGTATAAAACGGAAGGTTGGTCACGGCCACGGTGTCCCCGCGCTCCTCGCTATAACCGATGGCGTGGCGCACCACCTTGTCCAGGCTGGCCATCTCCGCCTCGGTGCGAGGCGCATAGGTCTTTATCGCCTTGCCTTCCTCGGTCTTTTCGGTGTAGGTCCCGTCCACCACCACGGCCACGGAAAGCCGCTTCAACGTGCCGCCGGGCGTCACGGTCTGGCGGTTGACCCGGGTCATGTCGTAGTTCGTGGTCTCTTCGGTCCGGTCGTAGGTCTCGGGCTGCGTCTCGGCCGCGGAATCGGCCTCGGGTTTTTGCGTGCCCATGTCGTATCGGGAAGAAGGCACGCCGCCGGCCTTGTGGCTCGCCCCTCGGCTCGACTCCTTGACCCGCTGCTCGCTGCGCACCACGACCGTGTCCGGGTCGAAAGACTCCTCGGTGGTGCTCACCTTCTTGAAGTCCATCTCCGCCGTCACCCGGGCCACGGCCTTGTTCGGCCCGAGCACCTGTTCGAGCATGGTTGTCACCCGCTCGGCCAACGTCTTCTCCACCACCTTGCGCTGTTGAACCTGGTTGGCGGTCAGAAGCGTTCCGTCCTGGTCGTTCTCATGTTTATATAGCAGCCCGCCGCTTGTGTCCACCAGGGTCACGTTGGCCGTGGTCAGGCCCTCGACCGAGCTGGCCACCAGGTTGACGATGCCCAGCATCTGTCGTTCGGTCAGGGTCTGGTGACCCGCGACCTTGATCACCACCGAGGCGGACGGCTGACGGGCCTCTTCCAGGAACAGGGACTCCTTGGGCATGTTCAAATGAACCCGCACCTGGCCGATCTCGGGAAAGGTGCGAATGGTGCGTTCGAGTTCGCCCTGGATGGCGCGCTGATAATTGAGCTTCTGGACGAAATCCGTGGTGCTGAGGCTCTGTTTGTTGAACAGCTCCATGCCCACGCCGCCGCCCCGAGGCAGACCTTCGGCGGCCATCTCCAACCGCATCTCGTCCACATTTTCGGCCGGCACCAAAATGGACGTGCCCCCGGCTTCGAGCTGGTAAGGAATCTTCTTTTCCCGAAGCTTGGTCATGATCTGGGCGGCTTCGTCCTGACCCAGGCTGGAATACAACAAGGTGAACTGCGGCTTGTTGGCCCAGATGAACAGGGCTATAAAACCGGCCGCGCAGCCCGAAACGAGCAGAAACAGCATGACCTTCCGGTCCGTGGGCAGGGCAAAGAAGACGTCCCGGGCCTGGCCCAGAAGTCGGAACAGAGACAAAAGCATGGCGACCTCTCGAAAGCGCCTGCGCCTTCGCCACAGCGAAGACGCGGCCGGCTACATCTGCATGCGCATGATTTCCTGATAGGCGGACACGATCTTGTTGCGCACCTGGGCGATCATCCGAAGCGCGATCTCGGCCTTTTCCACGGCGATGATCGTCTGATGAAGATCGTTGGACCGGCCGGTGGCCAGGTTCTCCATGGCCTGGTGCGCCTCGTTCTGAAGGGCGCTGGCCTCCCGGACCGAGGACAGGAGCGTCTGGCCGAAGCCGGGAACGTTCTTCTGTTCGTTACTTGGAGCCACCTTGCCGGTCTGGTCGGGCGGGGCCGCGGGCACGTCAAGGATTTTCATGAGATCACCTCTTTCACTTGAGCAGGTCCAGAGACTTGAGGGCCATGTTCTTGGCCGCGTTCAAGGCCGTGACATTGGCCTCGTAGGATCGTTTGGCCGTGAGCATCTGCACCATCTCGACCATCAGGTTCACGTTGGGCAACCGCACGTAACCCTGGGCGTCCGCGTCCGGATGCGACGGATCGTAAACGACCTGGAAATCGGACGGGTCCTCGATGATCTTGGTGACCTCGACCCCTTCGAGCCGGCCTTTCATGGACCCGCTGAGGCGCGACTGGAACGAGCCTCCCTGGCCGTAATAGGGCGTGGTGGTGAAGACCGGCACCTTGCGCCGATAGGGCTGGCCCGACTCGGTCCGGGTGGTGTGCATGTTGGCCAGGTTCATGGAGATGGTGTTCATGCGGATGCGCTGGGCATCCAAACCGGAGGTGCTGATATCCATAGCGGTAAGGAAATCCATGAGTTACCGTCCTCCTTCGCTGATGGCGTACTTGAGTTTCTCGAACTCCTTGGCCAGAATCTGAATCGTGGCGTTGTACAGGAGGTGGTTCTTGACCAGCTTGCTCATCTCCTGATCGATGTCGATGACGTCCTGGCCCTTCTCGTCCTGACCGTACACGTCCTCGACCACGTTCTCCTGGGCGCGGGCATAGGCCTGTTGGGCACTCTTGACCGGCAGGTGGTGCGAATCCGTGGTGCGCATGGCCAGCTTGTCCGAGGAACCCGGCATGGCTTCCTGGAGCACCTGCTCGAAATTCAGGTCCCGCACCTTGTAGTTGGGCGTGTCCATGTTGGCCAGGTTGGCGGCGATATAGGCATGCCGCTTCAGCCGGAGGCTGAGGGTCTGGCCCATGAGGTCCAGGGACCGATCGAAAAATTTTTGGATGGCGTCCATCTCTCTCCCCCCGCCGTTCGGTCCGGCCGGCTCAGGCCGCCTGCCCGGCCTCGCTCTTGTATTCGGCGAGCTTGTTGCGCAGCGTCCGGACGCTGATGCCCAGGATGCGGGCCGCGTGTGTCCGGTTGCCGTCCGTTTCGGTCAAGGCCTGGCTGATGAGCCGGCGTTCCATTTCGCGGATGGTCAAAATGCGCGGATCCTCCTCGCAAAGAGGCGTTGCGTCCGCTCGTTCCCGAATCCCGGATTCGTCCAGGAACAGATCGGCCGGTTCGATGGCCTCGCTTTCGGACAGGAGCACGCCCCGGGCCATCATGTTTTCCAGCTCGCGGACGTTTCCGGGCCAATTCAGGCGCGTGAGCCGGGCTTCGACTTCCGAACTGAGGGCCTTGGTCTTCCGGCCGCATTCCCGACTGAATTTTTCGAGAAAATGACGGGCCAGCGGCAGGACGTCGCCGGGCCTTTCCCGCAGCGCCGGGATACGCAAGGGAATGACGTTGAGCCGGTAGTACAGGTCCTGGCGGAAACGGCCCTGCTCGACCCAGTCCAGCAGGTCCCGGTTGGTGGTGGCCACCACCCGGACGTCGATCGGAATGGGATGTTTGCCGCCCACCCGGTCGATCTCCCCTTCCTGCAGCACCCGAAGCAACTTGGCCTGGAGCGGCAGGTCCATCTCGCTGACCTCGTCCAGCAGGATCGTGCCCTGGTGGGCCAGTTCAAACTTGCCGATCTTGCGCATCGAGGCCCCGGTAAAAGACCCCTTCTCGTGGCCGAAAAGCTCGCTTTCCAACAGCCCCTCGGGCAGGCTGGCGCAGTTGATGGCCACGAACGGGCCGTCGCCCCGATCCGAGGCCCGGTGGACGTACCGGGCCAGAAGCTCCTTGCCCGTGCCGGACTCCCCCTCGATCAGAACGGTCGCCTTGGAAACGGCCACCTGGGCGGCCCGACCGAGCAGCCGCTTCATGCCCGGGTCCTGGGTAACGATGGGCCGTTCAAAGGCCGGGAGATCGGCCGGGGCATGGCCCGTTTTGCGGGCGCCGGACCCATTGGTCGAGGCAAGTCCCCGGGTCACGGTCTCGATCAACAGGTCCATGGACAACGGCTTGGGCAGATAGTCGAACGCGCCTGCCCGCATGGCCGCCACCGCGTCGTCCACCGAACCGTTCTTGGGAATGAAAATAACCGGGGTTTCGCCCCGAATCTCCCGAACCTCGTCCAGCAGGTCCAATCCGGGCAGGCGGGGCGGGTCCATGTCGGTGATCACCAGCTCGAAGGGTCCGGCGCGAAATGCCTCCAAGGCCTCTTCCCGGGACTGGGTCAAGGCCACGGCGTGTCCGGCCCGGGTCAAAGCCTCGAAAATGGACTGCCGGGTTTCGGGCTGGTCGTCCACCACCAATATGGATCGGGCCTGCTGCACGCCTAACGGCTCCTCGCTTTCATCCGTGCAACCCTGTGCGCGTTTTTAAGGGTCCTGGTCATGTTTCAAGGGATCGTCCCGGCCGATGCGGTCTGCTTCAGGGCCGCGGCCACCTCCCTCTCCAGCCGGCGATCCTTGATCTCCTGATCGGCCACGGATTTCCAAAAGGCGTCCCCGCTTGTGGACACGAAAGCCAGGGCAGCCAGCCCCTGGTCATACCGCCCCAGCCGAAAATTCGCCTGGGCCACCTCGTATAATGCGGACGGAACCGGCGGGTCCGGTTTCAGTTTGATGGCCTCGTCCAGGGCCAAGGTCGCCTCGCCTGTTTTGCCCAGCGCCACCAAGGATTGACCCAGCCAGACATAAACCAGAAAGGTATCCTGAGCTTGGGGCTGGTCGGCGCCCAAGGCCAAGGCGGCCTTTTGCAGAAGGGCCACGGCCTGGTCGTATTTCGCCAATCGAAAACAGACCTCTCCCAGCCGGGCCTGGTACAAGCCTTCCAGGGCCAGTTGGGGATGCATTTTGGCCGCTGTCTCGAAACTCGGGAGCGCCTCACGGTCCCGACCCAAACGAGCCAGGCTGCGCCCCAAATAATAACGGGCCTCCCAAACGCGGGCATGGTCCGGGTAACGATCCAGAAACCGTTGATAATAGCGGATCGCATCGATCGGCTTGCCCATTTGAAAGTAAGCCTGGGCCAGCCCGAACAGCTTCTCCTCCGCGTGCTCGGGCAAGGTCATGTCGGCCTGGAACAGCTCCACGGCTTCCCTGGGCAGACCTAGGGCCATATACGTTCGGGCCAGGGTAAAACGAATTTCCGGCAGGGTCGCGCCTGAAATCAGGGCATGGTTTTCGTTGTAAAGATTGAACAGGTCCAAATATCGTTTCTGAAGATAGAGAATTTCCATCTCAGCCTGGACGCTCTGGCCCATCATGAAACGCACGTCCGGCACGATGTCCCCTTTCGGGTTCTTGGCCAGGGCGTCCTTGAACACCTTCAGCGATTCGGCATACTCCCTTTCCCAATACAAAGCGGCCCCGACCTTGAAGAGCGCCAGTTGCGAAAGCGGGGAGTCTTTCTCCGACTCGGCGATCTGTCGATAGATTTTTTCCGAAACGCGGTGCACCCCTTCTTCGAGTTCGATAAAAACCGCCGCGGGCTCGAAATTCTCCCTAAGCGTCCCGTACTCGGCCAGCCGCAAGCGGCCGATCACGGCCCCGGTGCTGTTCGGGTACAGGGAGCGGGTCAGGCGATAGACTTCTTGCGCCTCCCGGTGGCGTCCTTCTTCCCGAAAGGTGTCGCCGATGCGGGCCAGGAGGATATCCCGGTCCTTGAGGTCGGCTTCGATGTTCATGGCGTGCAGGAGATAGCCGCGGGCCAGGTCCGGACGGTTGGAGTGGAAATAGCTTTCTCCCAGGTAGTTGAGTATTTCCGGGGATTTCAAATAAAAATCCGGGTGCTCGTCCAGGATGTACTTCAGAATCTCGACCGATTTGGTGTACAGGCCTTCCAGGAAGTAGAGGCGGCCAAGCTTGAAATTGGCGTCCAGGAAGGTCGCGCCGGTGGGGTTGTAGCCCAATAGGACATCCAGGTGCTGCCGGGCCTCATCCGGCTTGTCCAAGTCAAGGTAGGCCTCCACCAAGTAGAGGTGGGCCAGGAGAAAGTAATGGGAGGTGGGATAATCGGACACGACGAAACGAAGATAACCCAAGGCCTCGCTGGTGTACTTCATCTTGAGGTGGACCAAGCCGAGCAGGAAGACGCCGCGCGCGGCCAGGTCGGTGTGCGGGTACAGGGTCATGGCCCCCCGCAAGGCGTCGGTCACGTCCAGGTAGTGCTCGGATAGGTTGTTCTCATACAGGGCGTAAAGCGCGTCCCCGAGCATATACCAGACGGATGGGGCAAAGGCGCCGTTGGGATAGCGGCTCTTGCATTCCCGCAAAACAGCCACGGCCTGCCGATACTCACGGCTGGCCAGCAAGGTCAAGGCCTGAGCGAAAAGCTCGGCCTCCGCGGTCCGACGGCCGGGCAAAGGCAGGGTTTTCAGCAGGTTTCGGGCCACTTCCCCTGTTTCCGGAATTTCCAGAAGAACCCCTTGCACGCCGGGTTCGGCCGAGGGCAACAGCGCGCGCTCGCCCAAGGGGTCGCCGGAGCGCAGGTCCAAAACCACGCTCCGCTTGTCAGCGGCCACAAAATGGCGGAACGAAAAACGCGGCAGGCGGAGCTTGATCCGAACGACCTTCTGCCCGTCCTGATCCAGAAAGGCCATACCAGCCACCAGGCGGTCCGAAAGGTCCTGGCGGCCCGCTGGAAAATCCGCTTCGGCGTTGAAAGTCAAATACAACTCATCCACCTCGGACCTCCAGACCAAGTACCGGTCCACCGGATGGCTGAACTGGAAGACAAAGCGGGAGAAATCGGCATAGGTGCCCAAATGCACCTCCAGGAGGCGATTCTGGGGCGTGGCCCGCGCGCGACCCGGATTTGACGGCGGGTCGGTCCGGACCGAAGCGCCCGCCGGCCCGGCGATCAAGAAAAAAGCCACCAGAGCCACAACTAGAGCGAGTATCCGGCAAAGGCGCGGATTTCTGGCTGGAGACACGGTCTCGAGCCCCATGGTTCCTCCTTGCGGCAATGACCTTGGCCCCTAGAAAGGCAATGTTCGTGCCAGGTCGGCCGAGGCGGCGACGAGGCGCTCAAGTCTCTGAAATAACGAAACTATCAAGAAAAAAAGGGGAGCCAGATACACACTCTTCCGAGACATGGACCGCAATCTTCGTCAAAAACTTGTCACTTGAGCGGAGGCGATGTCAAACGGGATTCGGTCGAAACGGATTAGGAAATCGTTCGCTTGGGGGGTGTGATGTTCTTTTTCTTGAGCTTCTCCACTAGGGTGGTGCGGTTCAAGTTGAGGAGCTTGGCCGCCTTGTTCTTGACCCAATCCGTCTTCTCCAAAGCCTGGAGCAGCAGATGGTCTTCGAAGTCGGAAACAAATTGGTTGAAATCGATGCCCTCTTCCGGGATGTCGAGGTCTTGGCGGGTGGACCGTGGGGTCGCGTCCAAAAGAAAAGAAGGAATGTCTTCAAGGGTCAGGTGGTCCGAATCGGTCAGGATGGCCATGCGCTCGATCACGTTTTCCAGCTCGCGGACATTGCCCGGCCAGGCATAGCGCAAAAACAGCTCCATAACCTCGGGGGCCACCTTCTGAATGTCGACGCCCCTTTGCTCGTTGAACTTCAGGCGAAAATGGTCCACGAGCAGGGGGATGTCGGACCGGCGATCCCGAAGGGGCGGGATGTGAATGGGCACCACGTTGAGCCGGTAGTAGAGGTCCTCCCGGAACGCGCCATCCCGCATGGCCTGGGACAGGTCCCGGTTCGTGGCCGTGATGACCCTAATGTCGATGTTCAGGGTCTGGGTCGAACCCACGCGTTCAAGCTGCCGCTCCTGCAAGACGCGCAAGAGCCGCACTTGCAGCTTGGGGCTCATGTCGGCCACTTCATCCAAAAAAATCGTGCCCTGGTTGGCCAGCTCGAACCGTCCCGGCCGGCTGCGAACCGCGTTGGTAAAGGCCCCTTTTTCGTGGCCGAACAGCTCGCTCTCCAAAAGGTCCTCGGGAATGGCCCCGCAGTTGACCGGGATGAGGGGATGAACGGCCCGGCGGCCATGCTTGTGAATGGCCCGGGCCACCAGTTCCTTGCCCGTGCCGGATTCGCCCGTTATCATGACCGTGCTGTCCGTGGCGGCCAGCTTGTCGATCAGACGGAAGAGATCGAGCATCGGAGCGGACTGCCCCACGATTTCCGGGTAGGCCCCGGGCTGCCCCAAGGCCCTGCCGGTCGTGGGCGCGGCCTCGATCGGCCCCAAAGCGCGGTCCAGAACATCGCCCAGGTCCTTATCGTCGGCCGGGAGCGTCAGATAATCAAAGGCGCCCGCCCGGATGGCCTCGATCGCGGCCCGGGAAGAGGCATCCCGAGACAAAAGAACCAGCCGGGTGTCGGCCTGCTTGAGTTCCACGCGTCTCAGCAGATCCAGACCGCCGACCTTGGGCAGATCGTCCTCGGCCAGGATGAGGTCGAAGGACCGCTCCTCGATCAAATCCAAGGCCACGGCGCCATCCTGGGCCTGCCTGACCTCCAGGTCGCGTTTCTTGAGAGCCGAGATGAGCTGCTTGGCCGTATCGAGGTCCTTGGTAACGACGAGGCAGGCGGACATTCGCATGAACTCCAGCGGTCTTGAACCGGCCTTTCATAAGGGTTTCATTGTCCAGGTGACGGTCAACGATAGTATTTTGACGCTTAAAAAGCAAGAAAAATTTTAGGGCCTCGTTAAAGGCCCCAAGTGTCTGAATTTTGACGGCACAACCAGAGCCGATCCGTGAAATTGGTTTCACAACTTTACGGAAGCCGTTTCAGGACCTTTAATGGGGTTCAAGATCGAGGAGGAAGAAGAAGGGCAACCGGAGGAATATATGGACATATTTTGAGGATTGCCCTTCGAACCCGACAAAGAGGTTGAGCCCAAGGGGAGGTCTTGAAACGGCTTCTAATAGACGATCCCGGCATACCCCACAAACGAATCGTTGGCCATGACTTCGTAACTGGTGTAGTAGGCCACCAGCAGGCCCTGCCAGGCCCCCAAGGCCTGACAGGCGGCCACGGTCGCGGCGGCCGCGCCGGCGCTGCACGCGCTGTGGTGGCGGGCCGCGTGCTGAAGCAGGCCCGCGGTATCCATGGCCAAGGCCAGATCGATGAACCCCTTGTCGTTTTCGTTCCGTACCCAGTCCACGGCCTCGGGTCCTTCGCCTCGGGGCATGAAACCATAGTTTGGACCGTAGTGGGTCAGGTCTGTCGAGCCAATGACTTTAAGCGTCTTGCCCTGGGCCTGAGCCTGGCCGGCCAGTTCGCGGCCGAGCGCGACGGCCGCCTGGGAGTGCGGCGCCCGCAAGGTCACCAGTCGGCTATTGGGAAAAAAGTGCTTGATGAGGGGGAGTTGGACCTCGACCGTGTTGTCCCCGGTGCCGCCCCTTTCGACTTCGAGACCGAGCTTTTTTTCCAGCGCCCGTGCCAGGTCCAGGTCCTGGGGAATCTCGCCGAGCGGCGTTTCCCAAGCCTCTTCCAGGTACACCAGGCCGGTCCCATAGCCGCCCATGTGGCCGCCGATCACGGCGATCACGTCCGGCGCGTGGCCACGGGCCACCAACTCGGCCACCTTGGCCGCCAAGGCCCCGGAAAAATACCAGCCCGCGTGGGGCACCACCCCGCCGTGCAGTCCAGCCGGTACTGACCGAGGCTCCGGGATGCGGCCCTTCATCTCCTCGATCTCCCGGCGGCAGGCCGCGGCCGAATCCGGGTACCATCCTTGCGGAAGAACGCGTCGCCGAATGCTCATGGTCCCCTCCCCCGGTCTTTTCCCGGTACGAAATTTTCATGCCAAGATACTATGATCCGCCTCCCCGAACAACCCTCGCATCGCAACCGGCCCCAGCGTCCCAGCTCGCCATTCGCCAAGACCGGGCCATCATTTCTCGGGCTTCGGCTTGGACGCAGGCGGACTGGGCTGAATATGCAGGTCCCTTTGCGGGAAGGGAATCACGACGCCGGCCTCCTCGAAGGCCTGGAAAATGGCGTAATACAGCTCGCTGGAAACCTCCCTTTCGCTGACCCTTCGCACGTCGATCCAGACCAGGAGCTCGAAGTTAAGCGAGCTTTCGCCGTATTCGGTGAACCAGACCGAGGGCGAGGTCTTCTTGCTGACCCAGGGATTTTGGGCCGCGACCTTGAGCAGGATGTCGGTCACTTCCTTGGTGTTGGAGCTATAGGAAACGCCCAAGGGGATATGGATGCGGATCAAAGGATTGGACAGCGAATAGTTGACGATCATATGGGAAGTCAGGTCCGAGTTCGGAATCAGGTATTCGATGTTGTCCCGGGTCCAAACCCGGGTCGCGGCCAGCCCCACCTCCCGCACCGTGCCCAGCTTGTCGCCGATTTGAATCCAATCCCCTCTCTTGATCCGCCGGCCGAAAACGAGCGAAAAGCTGCTGAAGACGTTGGCGGCCATGTTTTGCAGACCAAAGCCGATGCCGATGCCGACCGCGCCAGCCAGGACCATGAGCACCCGAAGGTCCAGCCCCACGGTCCGCATGGCGATGAGCAGCCCGCTGACCAGGAAAAAGTAGTTCAAAAAGGTGTTGATGGCGTACGACAGGCCTTCGTCCATGCCGACCATGGGGTAAATCTTGTAGTCCAGCCAGGCCCGAACCAGGCGGGACAGCAGGAAAAAAGCCACCACGACCAAGGCCGCCTTGAGCAGAATCCAAAGGGACAAAGGCGTAGCGCCGATGGTCACCATGGGGAAGGACATGGCCCGCCTCAGGGGTTCCAGCAGACCCAAGAGGCTGAGCGTGGCGATGAGCACGGCCGCGACGGCCGAATAGAGGATCAGCAGGCGAAGCGCATGGAAAAAGATCACCGAAGCCTCGTCGGCCAGTTCCTGACTCTTGACCCATTGATCGAAACGCTTTTGGACAAAATGGTAGCAGATTATGATGCCGACGTAAGCGCCGGCCACGGCCCAGGTTTTCTGCCACAGGAGGTTGCTCAGGGTGTGATAACCGAAACACCACAGCAGCCCGGTGACAAAGGTGAACAAAATCACCGGGAAATAAACGCGTTCCAAAGCCCGGATAAAAAGCTGGTAGCTGCGATAATCCAGTTCGGGCAAAAGACCCAAGAGCGCCTTTTTCTTGAGAAGCAAGAACAACAGGGAAAAAACAACGGAAAGGGAAATCAAGAATTTCAAAAGGGCGATGACATCCCCGGGCACTCGGAAGACCCCCAGCCCATAGACCACGCCGAGGCTGACAAGAAGGTAGAGAATGATGATCCGAAGCGCGCGAAAGACGGGCTGCCCGTGTTCCTTCTGAATCGGAAGCAGATTCCGGGTGAGCAGCTCCCGCAGGGTGTTGACGAGCAAGGCCCCCAGGGACCAGAGCAGAAGATACTCCCCGGCCAGCTTCAGCCAGAACACCTCGTACAAGAGAAACAAGCGGATGATTTGGTAAAAACCCAAAAGCCCTAGGGGAATCAGGGAGGCGGCCAGAATTTTGGCCAGGGAGTGAAAATAAGGGCTGTAATGGTCCGGTGCGCGGTGGATCAAAGGCTCGATCATCGCTTCCATCCGCTTCAGAAGCTTCCGCTGACCGAACACGGCGATGAAAAGCACTATCAGAAAGACCAGCACGACCAGAGAACCGGTCAGACCCAGCAAACGGCCCTGGGTCCGCACGTGTTTCATGATGGCCGGCATCTTGGCCGGAAGGGCCAACGCGCCGTCAAGCAGCCGAAAGATGGTGCTGAGATCGAATCCCAGGGGCTGGCGCTTAAGGAGCGACGATGAAGCTTCCTCGGCCCTCCTGGATTCCTGGGCGACGCTCGGTAACTCAGGTTCGGAACGACCGATCTCGCCGGATGCCGCCGTGGGTTGCGGTTGGCCCGATACCGGGGCGCGATCCGCGGCCGCTCCGCCGGTGGGACAAACCGCCACGATCCATAAACAGAGAAAAACCACGCCGGCGATCATTGCCAGGCTTTTTCTCTTGCCCATGCCATCACCCTTTCCATCCAGGTGCTGTTTTCCAGAGATCATAGCAAAATTGACCATCTCATGCGACCGTCTCCAGTTACGGGCTATGCCGACGCCGACCGCTTGCCCGACCCGGACAGTTCCTCGAAAATCCTATTGCTTCCCCATGAAAGCTGGTGTATAAGACCTCTTACGGTTTTTGGCCGTGGTGGGTGTAGCTCAGTCGGTCAGAGCGCCAGGTTGTGGCCCTGGAGGCCGTGGGTTCGAGCCCCATCACCCACCCCAATTTTTCCTTCCCTGTCAATTCTTGAGTCGCCAGCCCGTTTCAGCGTCGCCGATCATTTCAAGGCCCATGGCTTTGACCGCCTGTAGATCGCCGGGCAGTCCGCGTTTGAGTAGCCCCTCGGCCACGGCGCGCTGCCGGCCGGACGCGGACTTGGATTGGGCCAGGTCGGATTTGCCGGTCATTCTCTCCGGCCGCACCTCCACCACCAAACAGCCGCTGTAGCCGGGCGAATCCGGCGTGATCCGAGGGAAATCCATGCCGGCTTCGTAGCGGGCCACCAGGGCGTTCAGCACTTGGGTCTTCTTTTCTCCATCGGGCAGCACCCGAGCCCGGCCGCGCAGGATGACCGAATGGTAAAGCTGGTGCACCAGGCAGGGCGCCCGGTCCGGATTGAACTCCGAGCCGATATAGGCCAGGGGCACGTCCACCTCGAAACAGACGCGGTCGTCCCGTTTCAGGTTGTCCAATTTTTCGCCTTCCAGGGCGCAGTGAAAATAAACGGCGCCGCTTAAAGGAACGAAGTTCACGGGCGTGATGTAAGGATAGCCCAGCGCGTCCGTGGTGGCCAGGCGTCCGATGGGGGCCAGGTTCAGGATGCGTTCCATCTCGCCCGGGTCCGTGATTTCACATTGACTGCGCCGCATGGTCCGCCTTTAGGCTTTCATGAAAGCCCGGCCCAGGGAAAAAGCCGGGCCGATGAAGTCGCCGAGGCCGTGGTAACGCCGGACCTCCGGAGAGAAAATGATCGGATCCACGAGGGCGGCGTCCAGGGTCATGTCCTGATCCAGTACGCTCTCCTCGGCCTTGACGTCCTTGATCTCGCCGACAAAGTAGGTGTGCAGGCCGATCTCGACCTGCTGGATCACCTGGCACTCCAGGACCAGGGGAAATTCCTTCACGTACGGCGCATCCACGAGATCGCTCTTCACCGCGGTCAGGCTAGAAGCGGCGAGCTTGTCCACGTCCCGGCCGCTGACCATGCCGAAATAATCGGCCGCGGCGGCCTGGTCCCGGCCGGCCACATTCACGGTAAAGGCCTTGCGGGCCGCTATATTGCCATAGGTGTACGTGGCCTGGCGCAGGGAGACGCCCACGCAAGGCGGCCGCGAACAGCAGATACCGGCCCAGGCCGCGGTCATGACGTTCGGCCGACCGTCCGTGTCGTACGAGCCGATGACCCAGACGGGCGTGGGCACGGCCAGGGTTTTGGCGCCCAAGGATTTTTTCATGACCTTCCTCCTAAGGTGTTGGGGTTTCTTTTAATCTTACCCTCAAAAGAAAAAGGAATGGGGATTTTTTGAGGCCAGGCCTGCAAAAACGTGCTTGCCGACGGTTTCGAGGTCTGCTACCTTGACGGTGTCGAGGAGATCAAGTCTTCGCGTCCGGTCGGTGCAGCTAGCGGGCCGGATTTACTTGGAACGGGAGACAACGGCACGGGGATCTTTTCACGTCAAATTCGGGAAGAACAAACAAAGGAGGTATTTTATGCGAATGAAGAAAAACCGAACCGCACCCATCCTTATCCTGGTCGTGTTCGCGGCTGTGGCTGCCGCTTTGGTGGCTCTGCCGGTTTTGAGCTCCGCGGACACGGGCAAGCCGCCTTGGGCGGTCTGGAATTACGACAAGGATAAGCCGGTTCGGGGAGGGTATTTTCGTACGGCCGGTTCCCTGGACGTAGGACTGCTCAACCCCAACCATTGGCCGGTCAACGACTGGCTGGTCATCAATTTCTTCTTCGAAAAACTGCTCATCACGGACGGCAATTACCGGCCCGTGGGGTGGCTGATCGAATCCTGGACCTATCCCGACTCCCTGACCTGCATTACCAAATTGAACAAAGGCATCACCTACACCGACGGCTCGCCCCTGAACGCCGAGGCGGTCAAGGCCGTTATCGATTACATCAAGGACAAGAAAAACGGGTGTTGGTCCAGGGCCTGGATCGCGGACCTCGAATCCGTGGAGGCCGTGGACGAAGTAACCCTCAAATGGAAGACCAAGAAACCCTGGGCGGCTTTCCTGGGCATTATCGCCAATGTGCCCGGCTATATGATTTCGCCCAACGTGCTCAAGCAGGACACGCCCAAGAACAAGGTCTCGGACACCATGCCGGTGGGCACGGGCCAATGGATTCTGGAAGACCGCAGCCCCGGGAACTTCATCAAGGTCAAGCGGAATCCAAACTGGTGGTTCGGCAAGAGCATCGGCCAGCCGGACATGCCCTACTTTGACGGCCGCATCCAGGTCATCATTCCTGACCCCTCGGTGCAGTTGGCCAACCTGCGGGCCGGCAAAATCCACAGCATGAGCGTGGCCAAGGCCTCGTATGACCAGGTGAAAAGCGATCCCAACCTCCAGGTTTTCGTCAACCCGCTCAACTGGCTGACGGCGCAACGCTTCAACCTGGCCAAGGGTCCCTGCCAGGATGTTCGCGTGCGCAAGGCCATCTCCATGGCCATCGACCGCAAGGCCTTGATCGCCGGCACCGAGTTCGGTCTGGGCCGCGAGGCCAGTTGTATGTACCCGGAAGATCACTGGGCTCACAACCCGAACCTGAAACCGGTCAAGTACGATCCCGAAGAGGCCAAGAAGCTTCTGAAGGAGGCGGGCTACGCCAATGGTCTGACCATCAAGGGTTACATGTACAACACCCCGATCGTGGTCACCCGAGGCGAGGCCATGAAGAACATGCTGGCCAAAGTGGGCATCACCTGGCAGGTGGATTCCCTCGACCCGGTGGCCAGCTCGGACAGAATGAAAAACCTGGAGTACGACTTTGCCGGCGGCGGCTGGTCCTGGATCTACGATCCGGACCTCATGGCCACCGGTCTGTACCACAAGGATGGCGGCTTCAACTACGGCCGCGTCGATATTCCGAAGGCCAACGAGCTGATCATCGCCGGCCGCGAGGAAGTGGACCTGGCCAAGCGTCAAAAAATCTACTGGGAACTTGAAAAGGTTCTCTACGACAACTACACCGACGCCTGGCTGTGGTGGGAAATGTCAACGACCGCCTATACCAAGAACGTGCGGGGCCTGGATAACGAGATGCTGGTCAGGCACAAGGAAATCTGGTCTTGGTCGCATCCCGCGTGGTTTAAAGACGGCAAAGAGTAAAACTTCGGTCTGAATCCGAACCATTCAAGCGATCCGGTGGACCTTTTCCGCCGGATCGCTTTTTTATTCCTCCCCATCCGGCTCCTCGACCGGTTGCCGAACGTCATCCAAGACCTGCAGAATTTCCGGGTGAAACGCCTCGGGCGCGCTGAGCAATCCCCACCCTTTCTGCGACTGAAAAAGCCCGTCATAGGCCGTATCGTGATAAGACCGAATCATGTGCGGCACGCCGCGCTCTTCGAGAATGGCCGCCAGCAGACCGGCCTCGATCTCGCTTTCCAAAACCGCGACCTTGACAAACGGCGCGAGGCTCATGACCGCCCCCCGGCCCGGCCGGCGCGGTCCACCAGATCGCGGACCGCCGAAAGATACGGTCTCACGCCCTGATAAAACAGGTCGTTGTGGTTGGCTCCGGGAATCATGAGAAAGGTTTTGTCCGGCGAACCCGAGGCCTCGTACAAGGCCCGCCCGCTTTCAAAGGGAATGATGTGGTCGTACTCGGCGTGGATGACCAGGGTCGGCCCCGGATAGGCCGCGATTTTGTCCACGTTCTGCGGCAGGTGCGGAAAAGCGTCCGTTGAGGCGCCGATCAGGTCCAAAAGCGGCCCGAACGAGGCAAAGCCGCTCTCGATGATCAGACCGTCGATTTCGTCCGCATGGCTCCCGGCCAGTTCCAGGGCCGAGGCGCTGCCCAGGGATCGCCCCATGACCACGAACGGCCCGGTGTACCCTTGGGCGGGCAGCCAGGTCCTCACGTATTCATGGATGGCGTGGGCGTCGCTGATCATGGCCGACACCGTGGGACGGCCGCCGGAACGACCGTACCCCCGATAGTCCACGGGCAAAAAGTTGACACCCAGGCTGTTGTACACCGGGGCCATCTCGTCATAATCCGAGACGATCTCTCCGTTTCCATGAAAAAACAGCAGGTTGGCCGCTTGGGGTTCCGCTGGGTGAAACCGGGCCCCGATCTGCACCCCCTCGGCCACCGGGATCATCAGGTCCACGGCCTCGGTAAGCTCCAGGGACGATCCAAAGTCCGGCCGGGGATAGAATAATATGCCCAGCACCTCGGGCACGTCCAACACCGAATAGTCTGCGACGGATCGTTCGGCCATTCCGGTCGCCTCTCTCCCTGCCCGGTTCCCACCCTGACCAAGCCGGCGGGACCTCAGCGGAATTTCATGCAACTCCAACCTATTATGCCGAAACTGGACCCATTTGCAAGCCTGCCTTCAGGCCTAACGCATCCGAATGAGGTTTTCCTAAACCGTTTGTCGCGCGTCCTTGAAGAGTTGCTTGAGGTTTGCCGATAAGATCGTCAGATGCGATCTTTTGTTCGGGACAAGACCTCGGCGGCTAGGCAAATTTTTCTCACAATTTGCTTGAGGTTGAATTGAAGGTCGGGCCTGTTTGAGAGAATTTTAATGATTTTAAAGTGTTGATGGAGAAAAACCGCCTGGCACGCGATTTGCTCCCCTTCCGCGCAGAAACACCGCGAAAGGAACCGCCTTCATGCGTCTGGCTTATATCTACCGCAACATCTCAGGTGCCATGGCCCAGGAACACCGCCTGAACGTCACGGCCAACAATCTGGCCAACGCATCCACGCCGGGCTTCAAGAAGGATGTTCCGGTCTTCAAGGATTTCATCGTCTTAAACACCAAGTCGGATTTAAGCCAGGGCCAGCTCAGCCGGACCGACAGGCCCTTGGACCTGGCATTGACCGGACCTGGGTTCCTCCAGGTGGACACCCCCAACGGACCCCGCTACACCCGAAACGGCGCCCTGGCGCTGACCAGCGAAGGCCAGCTCGTGACTCAGGAAGGACTGCCCGTGGCCGGCGACGTCACCATCCCTCCCGAGGCCAAGGAAATCGTCATCACGCCCCTGGGCGAGGTTTTGGCCGACGGGCAGAGCGTCGGCGCCATCGAAATCGTGGAGTTCGAAGACCCCGGGCAATTGGAAAAACAAGGAAACACCCTGTTCCGCCTGCGGGACCCGAACCTGGCGCCTCAAATCGCCGAAGAGACCCGGCTGGAACAAGGTTACTTGGAAATGTCCAACGTCAACGTGACCTCGGGCATGATCGAACTGATCGATTTGAACCGTAGTTATGAGGCCTACCAAAAAATGATCCAATCTTATGAAGAGGCCGATACCCGCATCATCAACGACGTGGGGCGGCTCTACTAAGAGAAGCTGAGGAGCACGGCCATGATCAGAGGATTGTACACGGCGGCCACGGGCATGTTGGCCCAACAGCTCAGCCTGGACGTGATCGCCAACAACCTGGCCAACGTCAACACCACCGGGTTCAAGCGCAGCCGGCCCGAGTTTCAGGACCTGATTTACCAGACCCTGCGGCCGGCCGGCACCGAGACCGAGGGCGGGCAACAGGTTCCGGCGGGCATCCAGGTCGGCATGGGGGTCAAGCCCATTACCGTGGACAAGATGTTCAGCCAGGGGGACTACTCCGAAACGTCCCGGCCCCTGGACCTGGCCATCGAGGGCGAAGGATTCTTCCGCATCCTGCGCAACGGCGAGGAATATTACACCCGGGCCGGCTCCTTTAAGCTGGACGGCAACGGCACCATCGTGGACGCGGAGGGCAATCCGTTGCAGCCGGAGTTCACCGTGCCGGCCGACACGGTCCAACTCAGCATCGACACCGGCGGCAACGTCACGGCCCTGGACGCCGCCGGAGAGGAACTGTCCACCACGCGGCTGACCCTGGTCCGTTTTCAGAATTCGGGCGGGCTGACGGCCCTGGGCAAGAACCTCTACCAGGCCACGGTCGCCTCGGGTTCGGCCATCGAGGGCAACCCGGGCGAGGAGGGCTTCGGCACGATCGCCCAGGGATTTTTGGAAATGTCCAACGTGCAGGTCGTGACCGAGATGGTGAACATGATCGTGGCCCAACGGGCCTATGAGGTCAATTCCAAGGCCATCCAGGTCGCGGACGAGATGCTGGGTATCGCCACCAATGTCAAGCGCTAGAGCACATAAGACCCGGACCCGGCTCCTGACCACGGCTCTGTTTCTGCTGATCCTCGGCCTGCTTTTGCCTCCCGCGTCGCACGGCCAGGCCCGCCTGACCCTCACGTTCAAGACCGAGGTCTCGGTGCGAGGCGACCGCGTGCTGCTGAAGGACCTGGCGGACATCCGCGGGGAGGACGGCGCGCTCAAACAGGACCTGGCCGAGGTCTATATCACCCAGGCGCCGCGTCCCGGCCAGACCTTGAAAATCCGGGACGATTACCTGACCCATAGGGTCCGCGGCGCCGGTCTGCCCCTCGATCTCCTGGCCTGGAACCCGCCTCCCCTGATCGTTGTCTCCCGGGAAGCCCAGGAGATCGAAGACAAAAGCGTGCGCCGGATCGTCCTCGACTATCTGGAAAGCCACGAACCCTATCAAAGCGGCGACTGGGAACTGGCCGAACTGCGCACCAGCCGCCTGCCCCTGTTTCCTCAAGGCACCCTGACCCACACGGTCCAGGCCGCTTTCACGTCCAACCCGACCCACCTGCGTCTGACCATTACCTTTTACCTGGACCGGGAAGAAGCCGGCCAGGTCCGGGCCACGGCCCAAATCCGGTTCTTTCAGACCGCCGTGGTCGCGGCCCGTCAGATCGAGCCGAACCAGGCAATCAAGGCGCAAGACGTGCGGTTGGATCGCGTGCGGCTGGATCGGACGCGGGCGGCGCTGGTCGGCGACGTGAATCAGGCCGTGGGGCAAATCAGCCGACGCCGCGTCTATGTCGGCCGGCCGGTTTTGGCCCAAGACCTGGAGCCCCAGATGGCGGTTCATCGCGGGGACCGGGTGACCATCGTGGCCGAAAACAAAGTCCTCCGGGTGAGCGCGCCTGGACACGCCCAAAAGGACGGGGCGCGCGGCGAGACCATCCCGGTGCTCAACCTGGAAAGCAAGAAAGTCGTCCTGGCCGAGATTGTCGGCCCGGACCTGGTTCGCGTAACCTTCTGACCCCCAAGGGAGAAGACGCATGTCCGCGCATCGCCTTTTTATCCTGCTCTTGGCCCTGCTGGTGGCCGGCTGTTCGTCCAGCCGGCCGGCCCGCGTGGCCGAGACGGAGCGCCCGTACACCCCCTCGTCGGTCCTAACCGCCGCGCCCCCCGCTTCGAGCGGGGCGTCGCTCTATCGGCAGGCCTCGTCTCCGGCCTTTTTCCGCGATCTCAAGGCCTTCCGGGTGGGGGACATCGTCACCATCCGCATCGTGGAGACATCGACCGCCTCGAAACAGGCCGACACCAACTTGAGCAAGGACTCCACGGTCAGCGCGGGCATCACCTCCCTGCTGGGGTATGAATACTCGGTGCCGCACAATCCCAAAAAGACCCTGACCCCCTCGGCCATGATCGGGGCCACAACCGCCAATTCCTTCAAGGGCAGCGGTCAGACCACGCGCAAGGAATCCATGACCGCCCAGATGTCGGCCAGGGTCATACAGATAATGAACAACGGCGACATGGCCATCCGCGGCTCCCGGGAGATCACGGTCAATCACGAAAAACAAGTGATGGTGCTCGAAGGGGTCATCCGGTCAACGGATATCGATTCGGACAACACGATTCTGTCCAGTTATATCGCGGACGCGCGGATCACCTACACCGGCAAGGGCGTGGTCACTGAAAAACAACGTCCCGGTTGGATGAGCCGCGTCCTGGACTATGTCTGGCCGTTCTAAACCGCGTTAGGAGAAGGCTCATGGCCGCCGTGAAAAAAGCCGTACTTACCCTTCTGGTCCTGATGTTCGCCCTGCCGCCGGCCGGGGCTTGGGCCGTGCGGCTCAAGGACATCGCCACCTTCGAAGGGTCCCGGGTCAACCAGCTCATAGGCTACGGCCTGATCGTGGGACTCAACGGCACGGGCGACAAGACCGGCACGACCTTTACCATGCAGTCCCTGACCAACATGCTCAAGCACCTGGGCATCCAGGTCTCCCCGAGCCAGGTCCGGGTCAAGAACGTGGCCGCGGTCATGGTCACGGCCGACCTGCCGCCGTTTCTGAAGCCCGGGACCAAGATCGACGTCCTGATCTCCTCGCTGGGCGACGCCACCAGCCTGCAGGGCGGCACCTTGATGGTCACGCCCCTGACCGGACTGGACGGCAACGTGTACGCCGTGGCCCAGGGCCCGATCAGCATCGGCGGTTTTAGCGTGTCCGGGGCCGCGGCCGACGTGCAGAAAAACCACCCGACGGTGGGCCGCATCGCCCGGGGAGCCACCATCGAACGGGCGGTCAACCCGGAATGGCCGCACCAGGATCACCTCCAGGTCAAACTGAGCCAACCGGATTTCACCACCGCCCTGCGCGTCTCGAACCGGATCAACGAAAAGCTGACCGGGGCCGGCGCGCGGCCGGTGGACGCGGCCACCATTGATTTTGAAGTGCCGGGCGAATTTCGGGAAAAGCTGGCCGTGCTCGTGGCCGAGTTGGAAAACACCGAGATCGAGCCGGACGCCGTGGCCAAGGTGATCATCGACGAACGCACCGGCACGATCGTCATCGGCGAGAACGTGCGCATCGCCACCGTGGCCGTGGCCCACGGCGCTCTGACCATCCAGGTGCGCGAGGGCCAGCGCGTATCCCAGCCCGGCCCCCTGGCCCCGGAAGGCGCTCAAACCGTGGTCACGCCCGAGACCGAAATCAAGGTCCAGGAGGAGAACCGCCGGCTCCTGCTGCTGGAAGGCGGACCGACCATCAGCGACCTGGTCAAGGCCCTTAACGCCATCGGCGCCACGCCGCGCGACCTGATCGTCATCTTCCAGGCCATCAAGGCCGCCGGGGCGTTGCACGCCGAACTGGAGATCATCTAGGCATGAACCTCGCCGCCGTGGATACTTCCAATCACCGCCCCCAGGCGAGCGGTTATGAACTCGACGAGGCGGACCGCGCGCGGCTGAAGCAGGCCTGCTCCGACTTGGAAAGCCTGTTTTTAAGCGAGCTGATGAAGAACATGCGGAGAACCATCCCGGAAAGCGACCTGCTGCCCCAATCGGCCGGCCACGACATCTACGAATCCATGTTCGACCGGCAGGTGGCCGTGTCCCTGTCGGGTTCACGCGGCGGCCTGGGCCTGGGCAAGATGATCTACGAGCAGATGAGCGGCGCACGGTTGGGAACGCCCGCCGCGGCCGGCCATGAAGTCAGCGGCCTGTCCGAAACCGCGGAGCAAACCCAGGACCTCGACGCGGCCAAGACGGAAATCAAGCCCCTGCGCGGCCAAAGCCCCAAGGGCATGATCCTAGAATACACGAACTCGTCCCGGCGTTCCGGCTCCGCCGGCGCAGACTCCGACCGAACCACAGCGGGAGGCGACCATGACGCACCCTGACGTGAACAAACTGATCGAGCAGATCGGGCAGCACCAAGAGCTTTATCAGAAGCTGGCCGAGGTGTTGGACTTGGAACAGAAAAGCCTGATCCAGTTTAACCTGGACAGCCTGAGCGCCATCGGGCGGTCCAAGGGAACGATCGTGGCCTGCATCCAGGAGTCGGTTGACCGGCTGGCCAAGAAAATCCGAGCCATGGCCGAGGGGCTGGGCCTGGCCGGCGATCCGTTGCCGACCCTGGACCAACTGGCCCAAAGCTTGGGGGAACCCGAGGCCGGCCGCTTGCGCCGGGCCGGGCAGAGCCTGTCCCGAACCAAGCGCGATGCCTTGCAACACAACCGGGATAACCAGAACTATGTGACCGAGGCTCTGGGGTTCGTCGAGGATTATCTGACCGTGATCCGGGATGCGGTTCAGGCCCCGTCCAACCGGTATCTGCCGACCGGCGTGGTCGCCTCCGGCACGCCCCAGGCCCTTAAGCTCAATCGGAACGTCTGACCATGGCTCTCAGTTCCTCGCTTTCCATCGCCAGTCAGGCCCTGTTGGTGGCCCAGGCCGCCATGGACGTGACCTCCCACAACATGGCCAACGTGAATACCGAAGGGTATTCGCGGCAGCTTCTGGAACTGGTCGCGGCCCCGTCGTACCCGACCGGGTACGGCGAGATGGGCAGCGGCGTTGACGTCACGGTCATCCGCCGCATCACGGACGTCAACCTGACCCGCAACCTGATCGACAAGTCCTCCACCCTGGCCAAATACGAGACCGAAAAGTCGGCCATCCGGCAGATGGAGACCATCTTCAACGAAAGCGATGGGCAAGGGCTGAACAGCGTCCTGTCCGACTTTTGGAACGCCTGGCAGGATTTGGCCAACCAGGCGGAAGGCAGCCCGGAACGTTTGGCCCTGGTGGAAAAGAGCGAGGCCCTGGTCGCGGCCATCCACCAGCTTCAGTCCGACATGGACCAGCAGCAGACCGACGTGAACCAACGCATCGAGGACACGGTGGCCGAAATCAATCAATTCAGCCAGGAAATCGCCGAACTCAACCAGGAGATTATCCGGGTCGAGGCCGGCGGGGGGCAGGCCAACGACGCCCGGGATCAGCGCGACCAGGTCTTGAAAAGCCTGGCCGAACTCATCGAAATCAACCAGTTCGAAGACCCGGACACGGGCGCGCTTTATGTTCTGCTGCCCCAGGGCCACCCCTTGGTCGAAGGCAATACCAGTTGGAACCTGGGCACCAGCCGGGACTCCTCCGGCGACGTTCAGGTGGTCTGGATTAATTCCAAGGGTGGCCAGGACGACATTTCAAGCACGCTCGAACGGGGCGAGATCGGCGGACTCCTCAATTTGCAAAATACGGTTTTCAAGGATTTCCAGGAACAATTCGACGACTTTGCCGCGGCCCTGATCCGGGAGGTGAACCGCGTGCACGCCCAGGGCGTGGGCCTGGAGCCCATGACCGTGGCGGAAAGTACCTATGACCTGCCCGCGTACGCCCGGCTAGCGACCGAGTTCGCCGGGGAGGACAACGATCTTCTGTTCACGGCCAAGGCCTATGGCGAGGCCGGGGACAACGTGAGCGTCACCATTGTCGCGCCGACCGTTCCCGAACAGGCGCTCGGAGTGACGGTCACGGGCGACGCCGTCACCATTTCGCTGCAAACCAATGCCTTCGGGCAGGTCATCACCACGGCCGACGAACTTGTGGATTTCATCAGCCACGACACGAGCGCCGAGGCCCAGGCCGCCCGCGACCTGGTGTCGGTGAGCGTGGCCGAGGGCAACAACGGCCAGGGCGTGGTGGGCGCGATGTCCAGCACCAGCCTCACCCGGTGGTTGAGCCGTCTGCTGCCTTTCGGCGAGGAGATCGTCGAAGGCGACTTCGAGCTGGTCACCTACGACGCCAACCAGCAGGCCGTTTCGCACACCATCCACGTCCGACCGGAAGACATCCGGGAAGACCTGTTGGCCCAGATCGGGGAGACGTTCGACAGCGGCATCGTCGGGGTCCGGGCCAGTATCAGCACCGACGAGAGCGGGTTGCAGCACCTCAAGATCGAATCCGACACGACAAACGGCTACAGCTTTGTCCTGACCAACGATACGGCCGACGTCCTCATGGCCCTGGGCCTCAACACCTTTTTCACCGGCGACAACGCGGCCAGCATTGACCTGAACCCGGCCTTTGACAACCTGTCCCTCATCGCCACCGGCCGGCTCGACGACCAAGGGCAGATCTACAGCGGCGACAACGAAACCGCGCTGGCCATCTCTGCCGTCAAGGACGCGACTTTCACCTTCAGCGGCAGTTCGTCCACTATCTCCGAGGCCTACAACACCTTGTCCGCGGACATCGGCTCCACGGCCTATTCGATCTACCGGAACGCCGATTTCATGGAGAGCCTGGTCAATCAGCTTCAGCAGCAACGGGACAATGTCTCGGCCGTGTCTCTGGACGAGGAACTGACCTCGATGATCAAATTTCAATATGCCTACATGGCCGCCTCGAAGATCATCTCCACCTCGAGCGACATGCTGGCCACGTTGGTGAACACGCTCTGATAAGGGGGCGCCGGGCATGAACCGGATTTCGCAGCAGACGTTCTATTCAAAGGTTAACTACGAACTCGCCAGACTCTCGGAAGAGATGAGCAAGCTCAACGAGTCCATCTCCTCGGGCAAACGCGTCAACCGGGCCTCCGACGACGTCCTGGGCGGAGCCACCATTTTGCGGATGCGGACGTCGCTGGCGGAAATCGAGCAATACCAACGCAACCTTAACGTGGCCGACGACTGGCTCACCCTGACCGATTCCGCCCTGCTGAGCATCAAGAACGCCATCACCGACGCCAGGGCCCAGGCCGAGCAGATGGCCACGGACACGTACCGGCCTTCCAACTTTGACGTGGCCGCCTTGACCGTGTCCAACCTGATCGACGAAATCATTCAGTTGGCCAACACGGACAGCGCCGGACGGTATCTTTTCGGCGGAAGCCGGACCAATGAACCGCCCTTTACCCGGGAGTTGAACATTCTCTCCCCGGTCCCGCAGCTCGCGGACGATTCCTTGTACACGGGCCGGGTGACCTCGTCCGGGGACTACACCGGCAACCAGAGCAAGACCTATCTCGTCCGGGTGACCACGGCCGGCGGGGCCGAAGCGCCGTACGCCTCCCTGACCACCAACATGGACGGGGCCGACGACGATCTGACCTTCACCGCCCTGGCCGAGGGCGTGGACGGCGAGGCCGTGACCATCGAATACGTGGACCCCGGCGCGGCCAACCAGCCCCTCAGCGTCTCTGTAACGGGCCAGGCCGTCACCATCAGTCTGGCCACGGACGGCGCCGGGGCCATCACCAGCACGGCGGCCGACATCATGGCCGCGGTCAACGCCGACGCCCAAGCGTCCACCCTGGTGGCGGTCTCCCAGGCGCCCGGCAGCGACGGTTCCGGCGTGGTCTCAGCCATGGCTCCCCAGAATCTTGGCCGGGGCGCCTCCCAGGCGGTCCTGACCACCAACGTGGCCAGCCTGACCACGGCCCTGTCCGGGGCGAACAACGACCTGACCCTGTCGGCTCGCGACGCGGATTCGGACGAGGGAGCCATCCAGGTCTCTTACCTCGACCCCGGCGCGGTCAGCCAGGCCCTGTCCGTGAGCGTGAACGACCGGGAGATCACGGTCCATCTGGCCACGGACGCCACTGGGGCCGTCACCAGCACCGCGGCCGACGTCATGGCCGCCATCAACGGAGACGTCCAGGCTTCAAGCCTTGTCCAGGCCTCCTTGTCCGGCCTGGACGACGGCAGCGGCTTGGTCAGCGCCATGGACGCCGCCCCTTTGACCGAATCCCCGCACACCGGCCTGTCCTTCGAGGCCCTGAAAACGGGCAGCGTCGGCAACCAGATATCCGTCACCTATGTCAACCCCGGCGCCGCCGACCAGGAAACCTCGGTGGACGTCATCAACGGCGGCGGGGGGACCTATGAAATTCAGGTCACCCTGGGTACCGACGCTTCCGGAGCCGTAACGGCCACGGCCGCCGAAGTCCTGGCCGCCATCCAAGCCCATGAAGCCGATCCGCTCGATCCCTTGTCCGTGGCCGCGACCGATCTGGTGGACGTCTCCCTGGCCGAGGGCAGTTCCGGTTCCGGGACCATCGGCGCCCTGGGCGCCTGGAACCTGGCTGGCGGGGAAGACACGGCCGCCCGTTACCAGGTCTCCGAAGACGGCGGACTGACCTGGGGACCGGCCGACGAATTCGCGGCCAGCACAACCGGCTCGGCCGTTTATGACAGCAACGGCGAGGACCTGGACCAAGGGGTGCGCATCGCCTTTTCCAACGAGGGCACCCTGTCGGTGGGGGACACCTTTACCATCAACGTCAGCCATTATCTGGGCAACGACGATGCCCTCGAAGTGGCCATCCAGCGCAGTCATAATGTCCGATTGAACGTCACCGGCGAAGAACTCCTGGGGGAAGACGGCGACACGGACAACGTTTTGGACAGCCTCTTTCGCCTTTATGAAGCCTTGCAGAACTATGACAGCGTGGCCGTCGGCGAGGAAATCCCGGCCCTGGACGAAATCCTGGAAAACGTAACCGCTCAAATGGCCCAGAACGGCGTTCGGATCAATCGGGCCGACGTGGCTGAAAACATCTTGGAGAACAATGAAATCGCCTCAACCCAATTGCTGTCCGACGTGGAGGATGTGGATTTGGCCGAAGTCATCATGAAACTGCAACTCCAGCAGACCGCCTACCAGGCCGCTCTGGCCGCCACTTCCATGATCTCCTCGCTCTCCCTTCTCGACTACATCCAATAGCCGGCCCGAACTCCCGCCCAGGCCGCGGCCGCAAAATAAAAAAGGAGGCGCTCCCGCCTCCTTTTCTACGTCCCTTTCGAAACGTGTGTGGAGTAAATTCGCTCAGCCGGCGGTGAGCGCGCTGCTTTCGACTTCCGTAAGAAATACGTGCGGGTAAGCGCGTTGGACCGCGAGGAAAAACGCGACCGTGGCCTCGGCGGCATCGAGAATGTTCTTTTCCTGTTCTTCGAGCTGCGCGGCCAGGTCGGCCTGAACCATCCTCAAGGGTCCCAGGGCGGACCGGGCCGCCAGGGCTTGGGGCCGGGTGAGCAAGGAAAGCTCCGGCAGATCGTAATCGGTGCGACCGGCCATCAAGGCCACGAACCTGGCGGTCTGCACGAATCGCTCCTGCCGCGCCTGAAGCCCGGCAATGTCCCCATCCGGAAGGACCGCCGCCTCCTCAGCCAATACCACCAGCCGTTCGATGGCCTGGCTCATGGCCTGGAACTTGCGCTTGGCCCGGGGCAGCGTCTTGAGCAGTTCGTCCAAACGAACGGTTTCACCGCGGGCCAGGATCAGGGTCTGCCTGATCTCGGGCGGTAGGGCTTCAAGAGAAACGCCGGCCAGCCGATCGGACAACCGGCAGGCCTCTTTGGCCAAGGAAAAAACATCGTTGGACTTCAGTTGCATATCAGCCCCTGTCTCAGCCCGCGGGGGAGGTCCCCGCGGGCTGTGAAGAACCGTTAGGCTTGCAGCAGGGTCAAGGCCAGTTGAGAGATGGAGTTGGCCTGGGCCAGCATGGCCGTGGCCGCCTGGGCCAGGATCATGTTCTTGGTGAACTCCGTCATCTCGGTGGCCACGTCCACGTCGGAAATCCGGGACTCAGCCGCTTGCAGGTTCTCCGCCTGGATGTTCAACTGGGTGATGGTGTTTTCCAGCCGATTCTGGAAAGCCCCCAGGGAAGCCCGCACCCGGTCCTTGTGCTCGATGGCCGTGTCCAGGGCGTCCAGGGCGAGCTGAGCCGCGGACTGGGTCAGGATGTTCCGGCCCGGATCGCTGAGCGAGGTGGCCCCGCCGCTACCGGAGGAATCATAGAGCTGGATCCATTCGCCGACAGCCTCCTCGTCATAGCTGGACAGGGACGCCAGCCAGCCGGTCGCGCTGCCGTTGCTGATGCCGCCGCTGCCATAACCGGTGGCGCTGCCCGCGGAGAAGAAGACGATGTCCCGCTGCACACCACCGGTGTTACCGGTGATCTGGAGATGATAGCGGCCGTTGTCGTCCAGCACCGCCTCGGCCGTAACCCAGGACTCGCCGCCGCCGGAGAACGTCCCCTCGGTGATACCCGTGGCCGCCGCGCCCGAGGTGATGGACCCGGTGTCGCCAGTGAAATATAACATATCCGTTGCCGCGGCGCCGGACACGTCTTCCCTGACCGCCAGACCGTTACCAGCCGCGCCGGCCTCCCGGGAAAAGACCATGATGGCCCCGCCCGAAGTGTCGCCGTTCCACACGGCGAAGACGTTGCCGGCCGTGACCGAGTTGATGGCCGACGTCAAGGCCTCGGCGAAATCCGAGTTGAGCAGGTTGTCGGCCTGCAACTGCACATCCACGTCGCTGTCCAGGAACGTCGCGGCCGATTGATAGAGGCCGATCTTCACGTTGCCGACAATGATGTGGGCCGGGGCGGCGCAGGTGATGTTAAACCCTTCGGCCACCGAGGACGCGGCGCTGGTGAAGTCGATGTTGATCGTCACCCGGGACGCCGTGCCCTGGTTGATGGCCGCCACCAAATCATCCAGGTCGTAAGAACCGGTTCCACCGTCCGCGCTATCTACCTTAAAGATACCGTAGAGGTTATCCAACTGCGTGCTGACGGCCGAACCCGAGGTCCTCAAGTTATCGTAATCATAGGCAAAGGCCAGGTAGCCGTCGGTCGCGGAAAGCGCTGAACCGTCCGTGGCGCCCAGGGAATTCTCGTTGTACCAAACGTCGGAGTTGGTCGTCGTTTGGCCCACGCCTAGCCCCGTGGACGGCGTGGCCCGCACATCCCCCACGCGCACGAAGTAGTAGTCCTCACTGGCGCTGTTGCCCGCTCCGAAGTGGATCTTGATACCGCTCCCGCCGTGCACCGCCTCGGTCGAGCCGTTGAGGAGCTTGATGCCGTTGAATTCCGTGGCATTGGCGATCCGGTCGATTTCCGCGGCCATGGCCTGGTACTCGCTGTTCATGATCTCGCGCTGGACCGTGGTGTACGTGCCGGTGGCTGCCTGCTCGGCCAGCTCTTTCATCCGGATCAGCTTCTCGTCGATGACCGACAACGCACCCTCTGCCGTCTGGATCATGGAAATGCCGTCGTAGGCATTACGAACACCCTGCTGGATGACCGTGATGTCGGCCCGCATCAACTCACGAATGGCCAGACCAGCCGCATCGTCCGCCGCCGAGTTGACCCGCAGGCCCGAGGATAGACGTTCGGTTGAAGTCGAAAGCTGCTTATAGACCGTGCTCAAATTTCGTGCGGCGGTCATGGCCATCATGTTGTGATTGATGACTAAACCCATGATTGCTCTCCTTTTAGTTTATAAACATTCTGGAAATGGGGATAAAACCTTCGGCCGCAAAATCCAGATCAGCCGGACGCGCCAGGCCGCTCAAGCGATTGAGCGCGGCCACCCGGATTCGGGCAAGTGCGACGGGCGACCCGGTCAGCAGGGGCAACGGCTCTCTAAAAAGAGACGACGTCCTGCTGTGCGGGAGACCTACCTGACGATGCGCTGCTGTTTGTTGCATGCCAACCTCCATTTTCATGGCAATGATCGCCTTGCACTTTTCTTATCGGCGAGCTTCCAAAGAACTTTAATTTTTTTAACCGACCATCGAAGCGGCCTGAACGGATATAAAAGAGAGTTATTTTCGATTCGAGCCAAGAAACAATCTTTTCCTTTTAAGTCCGTCCCACCTCAAGTTTTCTTCTTGCACCGTATAAGAAATAACAGGGTTACTGCTCCCTTGTTAAATTCCTTATCGGTCTTTTTCCAAGTTACTTTAAAATTTTTATTCGGCGCTTTCACCTGCCTCCACGGTCTTGGACGAATGATCCGCAATCCCGGAACCTCGTTAAGAAAACAGAGCGCTCGCCCGGCAGGCTGATGTCTGAGACCGACCGCGCGCATGAGGATTTTTTCTGATTTTGGGAGCGAATATGTTATATAAGGAAGGGACGGCCGATACCGGCTGGGAGGTTCACGTGCTGATTCTCACCCGAAAAAGCGGAGAATCCATCGCCATCGGCGACAAGATTCGGGTCCGGGTCCTGGACATCCGGGGCCGGCAGGTGCGGATCGGAATCCACGCCCCGGACGAAATGCCGGTCCATCGCGAGGAGGTCTTCAACCGCATCCAGGAAGCCAACCGCAAAGCGGCCGGCATCTCCCCGGACGACCTGCTCCAAGTCACCTCCCTCTGGATCGACCAGCGACCTTAAGTGGAAAAAATCCCATGAAAATTACGACAACGCGCTTTGGCGCCATCGACGTGGACGAAGAGTCCGTCATCCAGGTCCCCGGAGGCATCATTGGCTTCGCCGACCACCAGCGCTATGTCATCATCGAGCACAAACCCGGATCGCCCTTCTATTGGTTCCAGGCCCTTGACCGACCCGAACTCGCCTTTGTCATCATCGACCCCTTGCTCTTCAAACCCGACTACCAGATTCCCATGCCCCAGGTCCTGCTCGACGAACTCAAAGCCAAGGACCCTGGCGAGCTCTCCATCTACGTCATCGTGACCATCCCGCCAGGCCGGCCCCAAGAAATGACGGCCAACCTCATCGGCCCCCTGGTGATGAACACCCGCGGCCGCCTGGCCAAACAGGTCGTGATCGACGACGACGCCTATTCCCTCCGCCATCCCCTCAACAGCCCGGCCGAACCGGCAAAAAAAACCCGGGAGAAATCCCCCGGGTAAAAGCAAAACCTGCCCTATCGCTTTAAAGAATCTCGCCCAGCGCCTCGATCAGCAGCTTGTCCGCCGTCTCCTGGCTCTTGACCTCGTAGGTCCCGTTCTCGATCCGGGCCTTGATGGCGGCCACCTTGTCCTGACGCACCTCGGGCGTGGCCTCGATGATCTTCCGGGTGTAAGCCACGTCCAGGGAGCGCGAGGAAAGCTCCACCGTGTCGGTCGGCGTTTCTGGCGTGGAACCTTTCGGGGCGCGGCCGTTCTTCTGAGCGGCCTCCTCGGCGCCGGACGTCGGTTCGTTGGCGTACCGTCCGATTTTGTTGCTTGGACCGAAGTCGTTTACCCGCATCTCGGACTCCTCACAGCATGGTCTGATCTACACAACTATAAGTAATTTCAAGCAAATCCTGGGACAATCGCCTGGATTCCTCCGCGCTCACAGCGCGAACGATCTCCCCTTGCTCGCTGTTTACCACGTAAAACGTAAGTCGGCCGCTGCCGGGTTCCCTGGCCAGCCCCAAGGTTTCTCCGTAGGCCTGATTGAGTCGGTTCAGAATCTCGGTCTCCGCCCCACCCGGCTTGTAGTTCTTGTCGGCCAGGCGGGAGATAATTTCCGAAGAAACCCGCTCGATTACCTGACGCCGTCGCGCTTCGGCCGACACCCGAACATGCACCCCACCGTCGTCCTGCACGCCGGCCTGATCCTGCTCCACAGGCGTCTCCGGCCGGCGCTGTTTGCCGTAAACCTGCAAGATTTTCAGGAGTTGCGATGGGGATACGGTCACCTTTCAGACCTCCTCATTCCCCTTATCGGCACCTCCGGACAAATCTTTAATGAAATTTCAAGGATCGATCAAACTTTTTTCCAGCGTTGCTTGAGACCCGCCCGCGGCAAGTTGACATCCAAATAAAACAATCAACATTCCAGCCACTTGAAACGCGGCCCCGGTCCTTTCCTGCTCCATGATACCCGGCCGCCTGGCGTTGTCAACATCTCTTACCCTGGCGCGCGGGTCTGAAACGCGGACCCACCAATATTGCAAGCAAGGATCGGGCCGATTTCGCGCCGCATGAGTCAAAGCTGAACGGCCGGTCCGTGATCGTTTCGTGGCCGCTTATTGGTCGATCTTTGATTGGTGTTTGATTGATATTTGATTGGCATTCAGCCGGCATCCAGCCGGTACACCGCGTGGACCTCGGAGGATTCGACACCGCCCCAGGCGAACGTCTCCCGCGACGCCCGATCCCTTGGAAACACACGTCAAAACTTTGACGAACACGCCCTTTTCCATCCGAAACATGGCGCAAATCTTGCTTCATCATTCACAAAACGCCCAAAGGCGGAAAAAAACGCCGGTATGGACTATCTTCTCTTAGGCAGCGGCTATTTCAAAAAGGCCCTGGAAGACCTGGGCTGCCGGGTCGTCTGGGCCGGGGACCACCCGGACGCGGACCTGCGCCTGCCCGTGGCCCGGATCGACCTGCCCCATCTCCTCGGCCGACTGCCCTCCCCTGCCCAAGCCATCATCCTGACCGACGACCTGGGCCGCCGCGTCTTCCCCTCGGGCCTGGACCGCGTGGACCTGCTCAAAATCTGGTACGCGGTGGACAGCCCGCTCAACGCCTTTTGGCAACGGCCTTACGCCGCCCTGTTCGACCTGGTGCTGGTGGATCAGAAGGACGGCGCGGCCGACCTTAGCCGGCACACCGCGGCCCCGGTTCACTGGCTGCCCGTGGGCGTCGATACCGCGCGTTATCAAGGCCCGCCCGAATCCAAGCGCCACGACCTGGCCTTCGTGGGCACGGTCAGCGACACCGTGCGACCCAAACGCTCCCGGATTCTATCGGCTCTCGGCTGGCGCTATCGCCTGAAAACGGCCGGGGACCGGGAAGGCGGCTGGGTCGGCCCGGAAGAGGCCGCCCGGCTGTACCGCCAATCCCGCCTGGTGCTCAACGAAAATCTGTTCCCGGGCGTGACCACCCGGATGTTGGAAGCCATGGCCTCGGGCAGCCTGCTGCTGACCGAAGACAACGACAACGGGTTGGACGATTTGTTCCAACCCGGCCGAGACCTGGCCGTCTATGGCCCGGAAACCCTATACGAAAGGATCGATCATTATCTGGCGCGCGAAAACGAGCGGGAACGCGCGGCCGCCTGGGGACGCGAAAAGGTCCTGGCCGGGCACGACATCCGGCATACCGCCCAGCGGCTGCTGGAACTCGCGGTTCAAGCGAGGCCCGGCGCGGGTCTGCAAGCAGGGCCCGCTTTTGCCGCCAGCCAGGGCAAGGTTCTTTTCCTGGCCGCGACGCGCTGGCCCGGCGGACCGGCGGACCTGTGGATTTCCCGCGCCCGCGCGCTTCTCGGACGCGCCCGGCGGCTGAAAGCAGCCGACGCCGAGGCCTTGTTCTATCTGGGCCTGATGCACCAGCGCCGCGAAGAAACCCAAGACGCGATCCAATGTTTTCAAGAAGCCAGGGACGCGAGCGACCCGCGGGCCTGGCTGGCCTTGGCCTATCTACATCTCAAAGCCGGCCGGGAAGCCGAGGCCCGAACCCTCTTGAGTCAGGCCCTGCGCGCGTTCCCGGCTTCCGATGAACGCGTGGCAGTATCCTTTGACCATTTTCCAAACAGCGCCCCGCTGTCGGCCGACCAGCATTTCCAGCTGGGCCGGCTTTTGGAAGCAACCGGCCACGACCTGACGCCCGGCTTCATGCGCCAGGCCCTGGACCCGGCGCTGTGGAACGCCTTTGAACATTTTCTCGAAGCCGCGCGGCTCAAGCCCGACCACGGCCCGGCCTTGACCCGGCTCGGCCGGCTGCTGGCCGGACACGGGGCCTTTACCGAGGCCCACGGTTTCCTGGCCCGGGCCTCAAGCCTGGACCCGGCTTCGGAAACGCTCCGGGTCGAAACCCATGAAGCGGCCCGTAAGGGATACCTGCTTTTGGAGGACGCCGCCCCCAAACCACGGCCCGCCGTGCCGAAACGCAGACCCACGCTCTCCCTGTGCATGATCCTGAGGGACGAAAAAAAGAATCTGCCGCGAAGCCTGGGGCCGGTCCATGACCTGTTCGACGACGTGGTGGTCGTGGACACCGGCTCCCAAGACGCCACGCCCGAACTGGCCCGGTCCTACGGCGCCCGGGTGATCCCCTTCGCCTGGCAGGACGATTTCAGCGCGGCCCGCAACGCCTCGATCCAGGCCGCGCGCGGCGACTGGATTCTGTGGCTGGACGGCGACAACCGCATCGCGCCCGAGGACGTGGCCGCGATCCGGGATCGTCTCGACCCGGACGGCCAAACCATCCTGTGGTGCACCGAGATCGTCGAACCCGAAGGCGAGACCCTGTGGCAAAAACGGGTTTTCCCCAACCGGCCCGAGGTCTTTTTTGATGGCGCGGTTCATGAGCAACTGGTCCACCCGGCCCACTTCGATCACGCGCTGACCCCGGTCCGCATCTGGCATTGGGGCTACGCGGACAAGGCCCAGGCGCGTCAAAAGGGCGCGCGCAACCTCAACCTGTTGCTCAAAATGCTCGAAACCCGGCCGGATGACCTGTATCTTTGCTACCAGGCCGGCAAGACCCTGCTCAACCTCCGCCGCTTCGACCGGGCCGCGCTCTGGCTGGACCGGGCCGTGCGGGCCAAGGATCAGGCGGTCGCCAACCCCTATCTTTTCCGCCACGCCCACGTGCTTTTGGCCCAGGTTCTGGACCGGCTGGGTCGGTTCGACATGGCCGAGGCCTGTTTGCGCAGCCTGATCGAGACCGCGTCGGATTACGGCCCGGCCCGTTACGCCCTGGGCCGGCTACTCTACAGCCGCGGGCAGTACGCGCCGGCCGCGGCCGAACTGGAAATTTTCCTCAGCCGAAAAAACGACGACCCCATCTCCGGGCTGAATCAAAGCCGGCTCCGTTACACCGCCGGGCTGATGCTGGGCCGCTGCCTGGAACAGGCCGGCCGGCTGGAACGCGCGGCCGAGGCGTACCGGATTTCGGCTTCGGCCGAACCCGGCCAGCCCGAACCGCTGCTGGCCCTGGCCCGGCTCAATCTGACCCAGGGCCGCCGGGCCGAAGCCACGAGCCTGGCGCAAAAATGCCTGACCCTTTCCCCGGACCATCGCCGCGCCCGGGCGCTGCTGAACGAGGCCATCGCCCATGGATGAACCTCGCGTCCTGAACATCGGCCTGTTCACCGACGGGCCGGCCTTTGACGGGTCGTCCCTGGAACGCCAGGCCCTGGGCGGCAGCGAGACCGCGCTCATCCAGGCGGCCCGGGCCTTGGCCGAGCGGGGCCACAGGGTCACGGTCTTCAACAACTGCGGCCGTCCGGGGCGCCACGACGGGGTGCTGTATCTGCCCTGGCGCTCCTACGCCCGGCTGGACCGCGGAACCGTTTTCGACGTCTTCATCGTCAGCCGCTTCTTCGGCTTTTTCCAGATTCCGGTGCGGGCCGGCCTGCGCGTGCTATGGAACCACGACACCCTGGAAAAACCCGACGACCTCCGGCGAATGCTGGGCCGCATCGACCTTTTCTTCTGCCTGAGCCGCTTTCACCGGGACCAGTACCTTTCCCTGATCCCGGAACTCCAAGGCCGGGTCCTGGTCACCCGCAACGGCGTGGACCTGGACCTCATCGACCGGAGCGCCGTAAAAGCCAAACGGAATTTTAGCCAGATCCTGTACGCCTCCCGGCCCGAACGCGGACTCAAGGTGCTGCTGGAAGACATTTGGCCCGCGCTGCGAGAGGCCCGGCCGGGCATAACCCTGAATCTGTGCAGCTACAGCCTGCCGGATCAGGATTTGCCGCCGGCCCTGGCCGAACTGTACCACTACCTGCACCACCGGGCGCAAAGCCTGCCGGGCGTGGTCCAGCTCGGGGCCTTGACCAAAAAAGACTATTATTGCCGCCTGGCCGAAACCGGCCTGATGCTCTATCCCTGCACCTTCCCCGAGATCAGTTGCATCGCCGCCCTGGAGGCCCAGGCCTGCCGCACCCCGCTGGTGGCCGCCGACGCCTTTGCCCTGTCGGAAACGGTTTTTCCACCGGAGTACAAGGTGGATGGCCGACCCGGCTCGGAATCCTTTAACTCGGCTTTTATCGAACGGGCGCTGTATCTGCTCGACCGCCCGGAACAAGCAGCCGACCTGGCCGAAAAGGCGCGGGCCGCCATGGAGAAGGAGTACGTCTGGCCGGTCATCGCGGCCGAGTGGGAACGCATCTTTATCCTGGCCCTGCGTTCCCGCAGGCGTTTTCCACCACGCTCGCGGCCAACTGTAGCCGGCGGGCCGGCATCCGAAGCGGATCGCCCGGGCGCGGCCGACTGAGACGAAACCCATGGACGCTCCCCAAAACATCCTGGTTCTGCAACTGGCCCGCTTCGGGGATTTTCTCCAAACCACCCCGCTCCTGGCCGCGTTGAAGCGCCGGCATCCGGCCGCCAATCTGACCGTGCTGGTCAATCAAGGCCTGGCCGGCCTGGCCGGGTCGAACCCGGACGTGGACCGCGTTTGGAGCGTCCCCTTGGGGCGGTTGGCCGAAATCAGCGGCGAGGTCCGGCCTCTGTCCGAAAAAATGCTGCTGCTGCGAGACCTCCTGGCTCCGCTGAAAAACGAGGCCTTCGATCTGGTCCTGAATCTGAATACTTCGCGCACCGCTGCCCTGATCGGGCACATGGTTCCAGCCGGGCGACGAACCGGTCCGCATTACGCGGACGACCGGGACCGGCTCCAACCCGCGCCCTGGGCCGGGTTCGTATTCGCTTTGATGAGCCGCCGGCGGCTGGGCCGGTTCAACCTGGTCGATCTTCTGGCCACCTATGCCGGACCCGGATTCCGGCCGGCAAAGGGGCCGATCTTCCCGGTCTCGGCGGACATGGCGGGTCAGGCGGATGCGCTGCTCGGACCGGACCACGGCCGGCCGATCGTGGGCTTCCAGCTTGGTTCCAACCACCCTTCGCGGCAGTGGCCCATGAAAAAATTCGCCCGGCTGGCGGCGGGCCTCATCCGGGGGTTTCAAGTCCGGGTGGCGCTTCTGGGCACATCGGCCGAAGCCCCGCTGGGCCGGGAGTTTTTCGAGCGGCTGTCTGAAATCGACCCGAGCGGAGCGCATAGCGTGGTCCCGCTGATGGGGCGCACCACCATCCCGGACCTGGCCGGGGTGCTGGCCCGGCTCAAGCTGCTGGTGACCACCGATACCGGCACCATGCACCTGGCCGCGGCCGTGGGCACGCCGATCCTGGCCCTGTTCCTGGGGCCGGCCTTTTGCCACGAGACCGGGCCGGCCGGACCGGGCCACGTGGTGCTGCAAGCCTTGGCCGATTGCTCGCCCTGCGCGGAGCGCGCTTCGGCCTGCGAAAACCCGGTCTGCCAGGAGGCGCTCACTCCGAACCTGGTCGAAGACGTGGCCGCGCGGCTGCTTGCCGGGGACGGCCCCAGTCTGTCCGACCTCGACCCGGCGCCGGCCGGCGTGCAGGGTCTGGTCTCGACCGTGGACCGTTTCGGCACGATCTACGAGCCGCTCTGGCCCAGCGACTTGACCGAGGAGGAGGTCCTGGCCCTGGCCTATCGCGAGGCCGGGCGAGGCTTTCTCGAACCGGGATACGCGCCCTGCCCCGACGAAATCCGGCGCACCTTGGAGCGGTTCCGGCCGCTGGCGATTGCCGGCGGGCTGACCGCGATCCTCAAGGCCCTGACCCGGATCGAAACCGGCTGGTGGTCCGGGCGCGGGTTCCGCTTCTCCAATAGGACCCGGCGAGAGCCGCTGTTGGCGCCGCCAGGGCAAATCCTGGCGCTGCCGGGCCTGGATTCGAAGGCCGGGCAACGCCTGGTGCGGCACATGGTTCAGACCGTGGCCCTGGCCCGGGAGTACATCCGGGAGCGGACCGCCGCCCAGGACGAGCCGGCTCCGCTGGACCAACGGCAGCCGGACATGGCACCCAACTTGCTTCCGTTAGGATCGTGAGGACCAGGCCGTGCGTTCGCTTCTGGACCGAAACCTGGCCGCGCTCAGCGGGACAAACCCGGCGCTTGCCGACCGCGTCCGAGAGGCCGAGACGCCGGATGGGGTGGCGATACTGCCCACCCGGAGCGGCCAGGCGACCCTAATCGTGGACGGGGTCAGCCTCCATTCGCGATTCGATCCCTGGGCCGAGGCCGAGGCCTTGGCGGACAAAATCCTGAGCGGCCAAAGCCAAGCGGCCGTGTTCGGGCTGGGGCTGGGCTATCACGCGTTGGCCATGCTCCGGCGTCTGGACCGGCTGTGGGTGGTCGAACCCCGGCCGTGGATGATCCGCTTGGCCCTCAGCCGGCTCGATTTCAAGGAAGCGGCCGGCCGCCTGGTCTTTCTGACCCAACCGCCGGACGCGGATGGCTGCCCGGCCCTGTCTCTGCCGCCCCATCCGCCTTCGGCGCGCCTGGACCCCGAGGCCTATAGGGACTGGGCCCGGCGTCTGGCTCGGGTCGAGACGGCCGGCGAACTCGAAACCGCCTGCGCGCGGGTGGACGGAATTTCAGGCCTGCTGGTAAATTTTCCCCGCCGGGCCGAGGTTCCTCTGACCGATTTGACCCATGAGGCCCGGAGCCGGCGCGGGCCGATGAACGAAGCCGAAATCCTGGTTCTGCTGCTCGATGAATTTTCCCGGGAGTCGGCGGCCGGGCCTTCAGCCCCATCCTGAAAAAAGGAGAGGTCATGCGTATTCTTATCAACGGCGAACCCCTGGATCCAGGCCGGGTGCGGGGGGACAACCTCGAAGAGATCTTGGGCGAAATCCAGGAACTGCGCTCTTCCGAGACCATTGTCAACGACGTGCTGCTCAACGGCCGCGCCTACCAGGAGGACGTGCCTCACGCGGCCCTGGAAATTTCGCGGCGGGAGATCGAGACCCTGGAACTGACCACCTGCTCGGACGAGGAGATCGCCCTGCACTTCCTCGAACACAGCGTGTCCATCATCGACGCCATGCTGGCCGGCCTGCCCCGGATCATCGAGATGTTCCGGCTGGGCGACGAAAGCGAGGCCAACGAGCATTACTTGCGCCTGCTCGAATCCTTGCAGCTTCTCTTCGACATGGTCGGCCGCGTCGGCCGGATTCTGAACCTGGATTTCGATCGGCCGATCCAACCGGGCGTCAGCCTCACCCAGACCGTGGAAAAGATCGCGGCCATCATGACCGACCTGTTGCGCATCCAGGAAGAGAGCGACTGGATTTACCTGGCCGACATCCTGGAATACGAGTTGAATGACGTTTTGCGCGAATTCCGCGATCTCCTGCCCCTGCTGCGGAACGCGCTGCATTGAGGCCGGCCATGAAAGCGCCCCGCACGACTCTGGAACGTCTGGCCGCCATGGCCAGGCTTTATGGACGCGCCGCGGCCATGACCGAACGGCTGGTCGTGGCCGAGAAGCTGCCCGACGAAGACACGCTGGACCTGATTTTGAAGCAGCGTCTCCGGCTGCTGGAGCGGATCGCCAGGCTCGATCGGGAGCTGAGCGCGGATGGGCCCGGGAAGGCGCGGCGGTTGACCGGGCTTGTTCCGGGCCAGGAAATCGAGGCCAACGGTCTTTTGGAAAAAATCGAGGAAGGTCTGGAGAAGCTGCTTCAGGCCAGCCAAGGGCTCGGGCGGCGGTTGGAGCGGGAAAAAACCCGGCTGGCCGGGGAGTTGGGGCGCATTCGACGGGGCCGGAAGACCATCCAGGCCTACCAACCCTTTCAACGGCGGGTATCGTACTACGTGGACCGGAAAAGCTGAGGCCGCCGGGCGCGCGTTCCAGGGCCGGCCCGGCCGGCGCGGTTTCAGATTTTGATGGAGGCTTGCAGCAGGGTCGCCTTGTCTTTTTCCGGAACGGCGGCCTGGGCCTCGGGACGACGCACCACCTCTTTCCAGGCTTCGTTGAGCGACTCCAGAATCTGCATGGCCTCGTCCAACCCCTGCGTGTCCTGCCGAATCTTCCCCTCGATCAGCCGATCGGAAATGAATCCATACAACCGGCGCAGGTTGGCGGCGATTTCGCTGCCGGCCGACATGTTCAGGGAATGGTTCAACTCGGCCACGACGTCCAGGGCGCGGTTGATCGCGTTGGACTTGCCCGGGATGTCCTCTTTTTGGGCGCACTCCTTGGCCTGGTGGATGAACTGGATCGCGCCATCGTACAAAAGAACGATGAGCCGCCCTTTGTCCACGGTGGTCACCTGGGTGCGTTTGTACTGCATCTGTCCGTAGCCTTGCATATCGCCTCCGTATTTCATCGGCCATTCTCAGGCTAAGCCGCGGCCGGGTGTCGCTTTAATCGCCGATCTTGGGCAACTGGTCCACCTGACTTTCCAGGTAATCGAGCTGGCTGTTCAGTTCCGAGAGGGTGGATTCCAGACGGGCAAACCGTTCCGTCAGCCTTTCCTCGTACAAGGCCAGGCGTTTCTCTTCCTGTTCGATCTTGCCGTCGATGTTGTCGATGATGCCCTGGTAGTTGTCGATAAGGACGTTGGCGATGCCCGTTTCCGAATCGGTAAGATTGTCCAGTTCTTCGTTCAGCAGCGCACAGACCCCGGTCGAACCGTTTTCCGTGTCCTCCACGAAAAGCCGGGCCACGGCCTCCGGGTCCGAGGCCAGGGCCTCTTCGAGAACGGTCTCGTCCAGCACCCATTTGCGCACGTACCGGCCGTCCGAAAGCAGGGTCCGCTCCGTGGTGATCCCGATCTGGGCCAGGGTGAGGTACGTGTCCTCCCCATCGACGAGTCCGGTCGGAGAGAGTTTGTCCGCCACCATGCTCCAGACCATGCTATAGGTGTAGTTGCCGATCATGACCCCTTTTTCGCCGGTATCGGCGACGTACTTGGTCTCGTCGCGGATGTAATCCATCAAATAATTGAGCGCCGTGACAAAGGTCTCGACATTGGTCTTCATGGCGTCGGTGTTGTTGGCCACGGTTACCACGGCCGTGCCCGCGCCGCGAAGATTCAAGGAGATGCCGTCGAGGACGTCGGTGACGGTGTTGCTGGAGCGTTGCAGATACTCGTAGGAGGCGCTGGGGAAACCGTCCACCTTGAGCATGGCGTCCGTGGCCCGCTGGGTGGTTTCGAAAACGGAGTCGCTGGCGTCGAAGTTGTCCATGGTGCCGGAAATGCCGGTGATGGTGTGTTCGGCGCCGGTGTCGGTGCCGGTCAGCACCAGGTGATAGGCCGTGGTGGAACTCGAACCGTCGTTAACGATGGTGGCCCGAACGCCTCGGTTGTTGGGGTCGTTGTTGATCAGCGCGGCCAGTTCCTGCAGCTTGAGGCCGGCGGTGACCTCGACGGTCGTTTCCACGCCTTCGTAGCTGTAGGTGAAGGTGGCGTCAGCCGAAGTGACGGCGGTGATCAGGTCGGCGAATCCGGAGTGCACCCGTTGCTCCACCTGGGCCAGGCCCGTGTCCTGGGCGGCCTGATAGGTGGAATGATAAGCGTCGATGGTGAAGGAGTCCGCGGCATAGACGGTGTCGTCCGAATCGTCTCCGGGCGTCGTGTCCGTGAACTCCACCTGGACGCCCTGGAAGACGTCATAGGTGCCGAAATCGTCCACGATGAAGGATCCGGAGTTGCCCTCGTTGTCGGCCCAGGTCACGGTGATATTGTCCTGCCCGACCTTGCCCGAGGTATTGATCATGAAGGTGAAAGTCTTGTTGCTGCTGCCCAGGTAGGTCCCGCTGGAGACCAGGTCCACGCCGCCGGTGTTGTTCCAGTTGGACTCGTAATACGGATCGTCGATGGAGGTGAGATAGGTCGCGTCCTGATAAAACAGGTCCATGCCGGCCGGCTGCTCGACCCAAAGCTGGTTGGCGCTCCCGCCGTCCTTGGCCGTGAGGATCAGGCGCTTGTAGGTGTTGCCGTCGCGGTCCTTGTCCTCGACCACCTGGACCGCTTCGAGGAGATCGTCTCCGGCGTCGTCCGCGGCGTCGATGGCCGCGGCCAGGGCGTCGATATCGTCGGTGCTGCCGTCCCAGTCCACGCCTTCTTGAAGCTGAATGGTCTGCCAGGTGCCGGAGTCGTCGGGGTCGCCGATGCGGATGTAAAGGAATTCGTCGGCGTCGCCGCCCACGGCCGTCCCGTCCTGGTAGCTGCGCGTGGCCACGCGGCCGACGATGTCGCTGCCCACGGTGATGTTGTGGGAGCCGGGGATGGCGGACGAGGTGTTGGAGACCGTGACCGCGCTGCTGTTGGAGGTGGAGGAGGCCCGGGAGTAAAATTCCTCGAAGGAATCGAACTGGTCGCAGTAGTCCTGCAGGGAGATCATGCGGCTGTTGAGTCCCTGGAGGGAGGTGATTTTATCTTCCCAGGTGGATTTCCACTCTTCGAGGCTGTCAACCTGGATGCCTTCCAAGGCGACGAGTTGCTCGATCACCGAGTTGAAATCCGTGCCCGAGCCCAGGCCCGTGATCTGGATGGACCCGGACAGGAGCTGGGTCACCGTTGACGACAGACTGACATCCGTGGACATGGCGTCCCCCCGGCTCGAAATCCAGAACGCCTCTCCCGCGCACGCGTTGGACAACAACGGCTGCGCGCCCAAGACGCCCTGTCGCTTTGGAAACGGAGCAAAGGATGTACCAAGATGGCCTCGGCCGTTCTTGGTTTGTAATTAGCCGGTGTCCAAGGCTTTTTTAGAAAGCGGCCACACCGGTATCGAGCGGCTTGGCAGGAAGGACGCCCGGGACGGGGAAAATTTTTCCCCGTCCCGAACGGTTGCATGACGTTACCGAGTGCCTAGTGACGCGGTTATCCGCCCAGAAGCGTCAGAGCCAGTTGGGCGATGCTGTTGGCCTGGGCCAGCATGGCCGTGGCCGCCTGGGCCAGGATCATGTTCTTGGTGAACTCCGTCATTTCCGTGGCCACGTCGATGTCCGAGATGCGGGACTCGGCCGCCTGCAGGTTCTCCGCCTGGATGGACAACTGGGTGATGGTGTTGTCCAGCCGGTTCTGCAAGGCGCCCAGGGAAGCCCGGGCCTTGTCCTTGGTCTCGATGGCCGTGGCCAGGGCGTCCAGGGTAAGCTGGGCCGCGGACTGGGTCAGGATGTTCCGGCCCGGGTCGCTGCTGGTCGAGGCCCCGGCCGAGCCGCTGGCGTCCAGAAGCTCGATCCACTCGCCGGTGGCCGCGTCGTCATAGCTGGACAGGGAATCCAACCAACCGGCCGCGCTGCCGTTGGTGATGCCGCCGCTGCCATAGCCGGTGGTGTCGCCCGCGGAGAAGAAGTAGAGGTCCCGTTGCGAGCCGGTGGCGTTGCCCGTGATCTGGAGATGGTAGCGGCCGTTTTCGTCGGCGACCGCCGCGGCCGTGACCCAGGACTCCCCGCCGCCGGAGAACGTCCCTTCGGTGACGCCCGTGGCCGCGCCGGTCGCGCTGATCGCGCCGGTGTCACCCGAGAAGTAGAGCACGTCCGCGGCTGTGGCGCCGGATACGCTTTCCCAGGCCGTCAGGCCGTTGCCCGACGCGCCGGCTTCGCGGGCGAAGACCACGATGGGCGCGCCCGAGGTATCCCCGTTCCACACGGCGAAGACGTTGCCGGTCGTGACCGAGTTGATGGCCGACGTCAAGGCCTCGGCGAAATCCGAGTTGAGCAGGTTGTCGGCCTGCAACTGCACATCCACGTCGCTGTCCAGGAACGTCGCGGCCGATTGATACAGGCCGATCTTCACGTTGCCCACGATGATATGGGCCGGGGCGGCGCAGGTGATATTGAATCCTTCGGCCACCGAGGACGCGGCGCTGGTGAAATCGAGGTTGATCGTCACCCGGGCCGCCGTGCCTTCGTTGATGGCCGCCACCAGGTCGTCCAGGTCGTAGGAGCCGGTTCCGCCGTCCGCGCTGTCCACCTTGAAGATGCCGTAGATGTTGTCCAGCTGGGTGCTGACGGCCGAACCCGAGGTCCTGAGGTTGTCGTAGTCATAGGCAAAGGACAGATAGCCGGTCGTAGTGGTAAGGGCCGAACCGTCTGTCGCGGCCACGGCGTTCTCGTTGTACCAGACATCCGCGCCGGTGGCGGCGGCGGTTTCCGAGGTGCCGATGCCCAAACCGGTGGTCGGCGTGGCCCGCATGTCCTCGATCTTGATGAAGTAGTAGTCCTCGGTCGAAAGGTTGCCGGTGCCGAAATGGACTTTCAGACCGCTTCCGTCATGCAGCGAAGTGGACGACAGGTCCCCGTTGAGGAGCTTGATGCCGTTGAAGTCCGTGGCGTTGGCGATCCGATCGATTTCCGCGGCCATGGCCTGATACTCGCTGTTCATGATCTCGCGTTGGACCGTGGTGTACGTACCGGTGGCCGCCTGCTCGGCCAGCTCTTTCATACGAATCAGTTTCTCGTCGATGACCCCAAGCGCGCCTTCCGCGGTCTGAATCATGGAAATGGCGTCGCTGGCGTTTCTGAGGCCCTGATTGAGCACCGCGATGTCGGCCCGCATCAACTCGCGAACGGCCAGCCCGGCCGCGTCGTCCGCAGCCGAGTTCACGCGCAGGCCTGAAGACAGGCGCTGCGTCGAGGTCGATAGCTGCTGGTAGATGGACGTCAAGTTCCGAGCGGCCGTCATGGCCATCAAATTGTGATTAATGACTAAACCCATGGTGTGTGTCCTCCATGAACTGATCTTTCCCCCGCCAAGGGCGGAGCAAATCGGCATCCATGCCTGATTGTGGTGAAGACAAAAGGGCGGAAAATGGTTCTCGCGGCAAACCTCCTTGTTGAATTTGCCCGTTTCGCTTCACTGCCCTTATCGGCCGAAGGCCCGTGAAACTTAAGTTTTGCGGAGAAAGAGCGGCAGTTCTTCTTGAAGTGAACCCTGGGATAAACCTGGCCCTGAAAAACGCCGGGGGTCCTTCGGCAAAAAAAGATTAAGTTCTTCGAGGCCGGAGACGATAAGTGGAGTGAGGAAAAACCCTGTCCGTTATTTCAAGGATGAAAAGGACAATGGCCGAAATTTTTTCTACAACCGCTCCCAAGGTCGAAACGGGTCAAACCCGGCTCCTGGAAAAGGAAGCCGAGGTTACGGCCACGGCCGCCATCCGGCCCGCGTCCGGAGGCACTGGAACCGCCCCCACGGAGCAGTCCTGGGAAGAGCTGTCTAAGGAGTTGGAAATCTACGGCCTCGACCGCAATTTTCGCTTGAGATTCTCTGTGGATGAAGCTACCGGCCGCACGGTGATCCAGATTATCAATCCGGAAACCGAAAAAGTGGTTCGGGAGATTCCGCCGGAAGAAACCCTGCGGATCGCCGCCCATCTGCAGAAAATGCTTCATCAGATCGTTGACACCAAGGTCTGAGCCGCTCCGCGCCTGCTCCTCCTGTCTCCACCGCCCGGAAGCCTCCGCGCGGCGGACACCCAAGAAGCGTCATATCTTTGACACATTTCCGTCTTGGCCCGGGGATGCATCCGGGCGGCGATTGCGTTATACTGCCCCAAAACAGCCGCCCCGGTCCAGGCGTCGGGCGGAAAAGACCGGACATGTCCACCTTTCTCACGGAGGCCGCGCCCGAGACCCTGGCGCGGGCCATCGACGAAAACCAGATCGCGCAGCAGGCCGCCCTGGGACTGGCCCGGGGGGCGACCCTGCGCCAGGACGCGGACCTGACCTGGTTTTTCACCGGCCTCCTGCATCCCATGTTCAACGGGGTGCTCACCGCCCGTTTCCAGCCCGGCGAGGTCGAGGCGCGCGTCCGGGAGATGCTCGACTTTTTCAGGAAACGCCGGGCGCCCATGATGTGGTGGACCGGCCCCCTGACCCGTCCGACCGACCTGGATCAGCACTTGTTGCGGCTGGGCCTGACCCACGCCGGAGACCAGCCGGGCATGGCCGTGGACACCCGGACCCTAGCCGAGGAAGTTCCCGGCCCGCCTGGCTTTTCAATCGAACGGGCAGGCGCCGTCGCCGACCTCGAAAGCTGGAGTCAGGTGGTCCGGACCGGCTTCGATCTGCCCAAATTCGCGGCCAGGACACTGGTGGATCATTTCCAGCCGGACGGTCCGGCCGGCGGGCCGGCCTGGCGTCACTATCTGGGTCGCCTGAACGGGCGGCCCGTGGCGTCCTCCACGCTCTTTATCGGCGCGGGCGTGGCCGGCATCTACTATGTGGCCTGCCTGCCCGAATTTCGCCGCCAAGGTCTGGCCACGGCCATGACCCTGACGCCTCTCCTGGAAGCCCGCCACATGGGCCTGCGCTTCGGCGTGCTCCAAGCCTCGGACCAGGGCGCCGGGCTTTACCGCCGGCTGGGGTTCCAGACCTACTGCCGCCTGCGCCGCTTCATCGCCTGAAAACCGCGTTTCACGCCTCTCCAAAAATCGGCCGCCATCCGGCCCGGCTGGCATTAAATATGCTTCTTTTTAGGGATGGTCTTCACCTAGTCTGGTGAGGCCCGGGAGGAAAGGGGGAAGCGGCTGACGTCCCATTTCGAAAAAAATATTCGTTTTTTGGCGGAGTTACAGCCCGAGCTGGCCGCCCGGCTAAACCGGCTCCCGTCTTCCGGGAACCTGAAACTGGTCCAGGCTCACAGCCAGGACCCGGTGCCGATCAAAAACGGCTTGAGCCTCCATTCGCGGCGGGACCCCTGGGCCGAGGCGCGGGCCTTCGCCCGGTCCGAACCGGTCGATCAAGCCGTTCGCCACGGCTTGATCCCCCTGATCTTCGGCCTGGGCGGCGGATACCACGTGCTGGCCCTGCTGGAACGCTTCGATCGTCTGGTCGTGTACGAATCGGACCCGGCCCTGATCCGAACGGCCCTGGAAACCCTGGACTGGTCCGCGGCCCTGTCCCGGTTGATTTTCCTGACCGGACCGGACCAACTCCCCAAGGAACGCCAACCCTTCGCCCTACTCGTCCATCGCCCGACCCAGCGTCTGGCGGCCGAGGATTGGGCCTCTTTTCTGGCCGTCTGGGAGGGCAAAACCGCGCCGGTCCCGGCCGAGGAAGGGCAGCGCTGGAAGGTGCTGCTCGTCTCGCCGCTCAACGGCGGTTCCCTGCCCCTGGCCGGCCATGTGGACCGGGCGCTCCGATCCCTGGGGCACGAGGCCATTCTGGCCGACATGAGCCCGCTCGATCCCTTTCACCGCTCGCTTCGGTCGGCCGGCCTGCCCGTGGAAAAAATCGAACCCGCCACCCAGCGACTGATCCAGTTCGCCGGCGAATACATCGCCTTTCTGACCGAGGTCCATCGGCCGCACCTGCTGCTGGCCCTGGCCCAGGCGCCTTTGGACCGGCGGGCCCTGAACCGCATCCGGTCCCTGGGGGTGAAGACCGCCTTCTGGTTCGTGGAGGATCACCGGCTGCTGACCTACTTTCAAGAGCTGGCCGGGGCCTACGATTATTTCTTCCACATCCAGGGCCGGGAGATGGAAGAGGCCCTGCGCCGGGCCGGGGCGCGGAAATGGGCCTGCCTGCCCCTGGCCGCGGACCCGGACCTCTTTGTTCCCCTACCCCGGGACGAACGCCTGGCCCCGTACCGGGCCGAACTGTCCTTCATGGGCGCGGGCTATCCCAACCGGCGGCGGGTCTTTGAAAAGCTGCTGGACCGCGACCTGAAAATCTGGGGGTCGGATTGGGATTTGACCACCCGGTTGGGGACCCGGGTGCAGGACCGCGGCCGGCGCGTGCCCACCGAGGAGACGGTGCTCATCTACAACGCCGCGACCATCAACCTCAACCTGCACTCCTCCTTTTTCGAGCCCGAGGTGGACGCGGGCGGCCATTTCATCAACCCGCGCACCTTTGAAATCGCCGCCTGCGCCGCTTTTCAGCTCGTGGACCGGCGGCCGCCCCTGGACGAGTATTTCGACCTTGAAACCGAAATGGCCGCCTTCAGCGATTTTCAGGAACTCCGGGACAAGATCGACGGGTGCCTGGCCCGGCCCGAACTCCGGGTGGAAATGGCCAACAAGGCCCGGGAGCGCGTGCTGGCCAACCACACCTACCAGCACCGCATGCGGGCCCTGCTGGAATTCATCCGTCTCAACGAGATGCCTCAACCCCGGGAAACCGATCCGGCCGAAGCCCGATACGCGGCATCGCTTTGCGCGGCATCGCTTTACGCGGCAACGCATTAAAGGGAGGGGAACGCCTTGAACACCGCCACGGCTCTTGTCATCGACCCGGAAACGCCGCATCGGTTGCACCTGGCCGAGGCCTTGAACGCCCAGGGTCTGGAGGTTTACGCGGCCACGAACGCCACCCAGGCCCTGGAGCTGATCTCCCGGCTCTCCCCCAATCTCATCTTCCTCGATGAAATCGTGGGCGGGCTGACCCCGGGCGACCTGGGCCGCGAGGTACAGGCCCGGACCCTGGACAGCTTCCTGATCGTCATGGGCAGGGACTCGGACCTGGACCACTCCATGAACTGGATCATGTCCGGCGCCCTGACCTATCTCAAAAAGCCGGTCGATGCCGAAAAACTGAGAATGGCCGTGGAAAGCGGTCTGGAGAACCAACAGGCCTTCCACGAGATCGTGCGCCTGACCCGGGACCTGAAGATGGCCAACAAGCAGCTCAAGCACAAGGAGAAGCTGCTGCTCGGCGAACGGAAGGCCCTCAGCGAAAAGACGTTACAGCTCAACCTGCTCTACGAACTCGGAGCGGATCTATCCGCCACCTACGATCCGCAGGTCATGGTCCGCCGCGTGGCCCAGACCCTGAGCCGGCTGTTCCGCGCCCGACTGGTCGTCACGGCCACGGCCTTCGGTCCCGAGGGACAGATCACCCTGCTCACCAGCCAGGCCTTGGAGCCGACCCTTCAGGAGACCTTGGCCCACGATCTGATCCAGCAGGTCCACGAGGACCTGGGCCTGAGTCCGAGCGGCTGGCGGCTCAAGGAGCCGGCGCGCGGCCGGCAGCCCTTGACAGTCCTACCGCCGCACAAGATGGCCCTGCCCTTGACCACGGCCGGGCAAAAGCAGGGGCTCTTCCTGGTCTATTTCGACCGGCAACCGAGCCTCACCGAAGACCAAAATTTGCTGCTGCAAAGCGCGGTCACCCAGACCGCCCAGGCCCTGCTCAACGCCCACCGGCACGAGACGGCCACCTACCTGGCCAACCGGGATCATCTCACGGGGCTTTACAACCGACGTGCTTTTGAGGAAGAATTGGGCCGTCAGCACCATCGAACCCTGCGGCACCGCACGGCCATGTCCGTCATTTTGATCGACATCGACCATTTCAAGCGGGTGAACGACCGCTACGGGCACGAGGCCGGGGACGAGGCGCTCAAGGCCGTGGCCGGTTTGATCGCCGAGGCGGTGCGCAAGGTGGACCTGGCGGCGCGTCACGGGGGCGAGGAATTCGCGGTGATCCTGCCGGACACATCCCGCCACCAGGCCGCGCGGTTGGCCGGGCGCATTCAAAGCCGTCTGGCCCGGACCGTGATTCCGGCCGGGGGAGCGGACCTGAAGTTGACGGTCAGCCAGGGCATCGCCGACAGTCGGGGGTCGAGGGTTCACACCGCCCTGGACCTGGTCAAGGCGGCCGACGAGGCGCTTTACGAGGCCAAGGCTCGGGGACGGGACCAGATGGTGATCTCGGACGACTTGCTGCTGCTGCCAACCACAAAAGGGGGCCCCAATGACTGAAATCGAAGACCGCCGCCAAGGCATCCGCATAACGTACGGCGCGGCCCTCAAGTTCAACATCCTGGCCAAGGCCGAGGACTTCGTGCGCACGACCCTGTCCTCGGAGAGCCTGTTCCCCAAAAACACCCACACCTCGGAGCTGAGCGAAAAAGACCCGGTCGAGGCCCTGCTCCTGCACATCGACGCCAAGCTCAACTATGTCATCGATCTGCTGACCGAAAAGGTGGGACGCAAGGATTACCAGCACATGGGACGGACCATTGACATTTCGGCCGAAGGGCTCCGCTTCAGCACGGACCAGCCGGTGCGGCAAGGCGCCACGCTGGAAATCGGGCTGACCCTGCCCAACGAGCCCCACCGCACCATGGACATCGCCGCCCGGGTGCTGGAACTGCCCCGCAAATTGGCCGTGGACCAGCCGAACGCCCACGCCTACGAAGTGTCCATCACCTTCTCCGACATCCTGGTCGAGGATCAGGACAGCATCGTCCATTTTCTTTTTCAAAAACAGCGGGAAGAGATTCGCAGCCTCAAGGCTTGAGCCGGCGTCTTTTCATCAAACCGCGCCGGCGGCCGGTCCGGTTTCCATGCCGGAAGCCGAAGCCAGGCGCAGGTAGGGGGCCTGGTGTTCCTCGGGCAGGCTCTTGTACGCGCCCTCGGCGAAAATCCTGAGCCACGTCTCAAAGGAAAGCAGCGACCAGATGCGGAGCCGCAGGTTGACCCGTTTCTGGCAGTGGTCCTCGAGGGTCCGGCGGATAAAGGCCGGCTCGACGAACTGATGGCAGAGGGCCTTTTTGTGCAGCAGCACCTTGCGGACCAGGTCCAGGCTCGGCCCGCGATACCAGGACTCGTCCGGGGAGCTGAAGCCCTGCTTCTTTCGGGCGCGCACCGCGGCCGGCACCAGCGCCTCGGTGGCCAGACGCAGCACGTTCTTGCCGTCGTCATGTTCGGCGTAGTAGTTCTTCACCTTGGCCGGCACGTTCTCGTCCTGCCGCTTCCATTCGCTCAGATTGCGGAGCTTGTGGCGCACCGGAATCTTTTGGGCGAAGTCGGTCAGGTCGTTGTCCAGGAAGGGGAAGCGTTCCTCCAGGCCGTGGGCCATGGCCAGCCGGTCGCCCAGGATGAGCAGCCCGTGGAGAAAGGTCTTGGCCTCGAAATAGAGCGAGTTGGCAATGTGGTCCTCGGGCGTGTCGTAGCTCAGGCCCGGGTTGAAAGTGAAGACCCGGCCCAGCACGTTGCGCATGTCCGTGTGGGTCAGACGCCCCTTCACCTCGCCGGTGAACAGGGTCGGCCGCTCCTCGTCCGGCACGATCCGCTGCCAGTAATCATAGTAGTTGTCGATGAACTCCTCGCGCCCCACCGAGCGGGAGACCCGGTAGTACCGCCAGGGATAGCCCCCGAACAGCTCGTCCCCGCCCGCCCCGGACAGACAGACCTTGACGAACTTCGAGGCCAGCCGGGCGATGTAATAATTGGCGTAGCACATGCCCAGCCGTAAATCTTCGAGGTGCCAGATCAGGTCCCGCAGAATCCAGAACACGTCCCCGTGGCCGATGACCTGTTCGTAGTGCTGGGTCCGGAACAAACAGGCCACCGCCTCGGCCGCGGCCCGCTCGTCAAAGCTCGACTCGGCCCCCTCCACATCGTTTAAGTGAAATCCGCAGGTGAAGGTGTATAACCCCTGAATTTCGCGCGAGGCAAGGGAGACGATGGACCCGGAATCCATGCCGCCGGACAGGTAGGCGCCCAGGGGCACATCCGAGAAGAGCTGCCGTTGCACGGCCGTTTCCAGCCGGGTCTGAACGCCCTGCTTGGCCTCGCACTCGGTCATGCCCGTTTCCGGATGGCTGAAATCGTAATCCCAATACGCCCCGCGCTGCAAGGACCCGCCGACCGCGTCGATGACAAACACGTTGGCCGGCGGCAGCAGATGCACGTCCTTGAACAACGTGTGGAAGCGGAAGAGGTTCTGGAAGGTGAAATATTCGTACAAGGCGTCGTGGTTGATGTCCAGGGAATAGGCCGGGTGGGCCAGGATGCCCTTGATCTCCGAGGCGAAGAGCCACAGGCCGCCCAGGTTGGCGTAGTAGAGCGGCTTGGTGCCGAAGCGGTCCCGGATCAGGAAGAGACGGCGCTCGCTCCGGTCCCACAGGGCAAAGGCGAAATGGCCGTTGAGCCGGTGCACGATGTCCTGGCCCCAGGCCTCCCAACCGTGCAGCAGCACCTCGGTGTCGCAGTTCGAGCGGAAGGCGTGGCCGCTTTTTTCCAGTTCGGCCCGCAACTCGGGATAGTTGTAGATCGTGCCGTTGTAGCAGACCGCCAGCCGGCCATCGTCGCTGACCATGGGCTGGTTGCCGGCCGGGGTGGGGTCGATCACGGCCAGACGACGGTGGGCCAGCCCCAGGTTGCCGTCCAGATAGACGCCCTCCCCGTCCGGTCCCCGGTGGCCCAAGGCGAGGCACATGGCCCGCAGGACCTTCTCCTCCACGGGCCTGCGGTCCCGCAAATTCAAAACCCCGGCCAGACCGCACATCAGTCCGCCCTCCCCGGCCGCGACGGCGCGATCCGCCCAGAAGTTTTTTCCAGGTTCAAATGGTCCATGCGGCTGGACAAAGGAAAAAAATTCCCCTTTTCCGTTTATCCCGACGCGGCCCGGATTTTTTTCCGGGGCGCGTTCGGGGTGTACAGCTCGCCCACGAAAGGCGGGTCCAGGTAGCCCACCTTCCAGTGGTCGCAGTAGAGACAGGTCGGGTCCGCCATCCGGTCAGGCGCAAGGTGTTGGTCTCTCAGGTTTTCGTAGGCCGGCCCGAGCCAGACCTCGGCCACCGAAGCGCGGGTCAGGTCTCCCAGCGGCTCGGCCCGGAACCAGTCGTGGTTGCAGGCGGCCACGCGGCCGTCGAAATAAACCACCATGTCCGAATAGAGCTTGTGGCAGGGCCGGCGGGCCATGTCTTTGGGCACCTCGGGGCAATCCAGGCTGCCGGTGTGGCCGTCGCTGGAGTGCTCGTAATAGATGCGGGTGCGGTCCACCCGATCCCGCCAGAAATCAATGAAGCGGTCGATGCTTTGGGCATTGGCCGCCACCCGGGTGGCGGATACCTGGACCTGGGTGGGAAAGCGGCCGCGTTCGCGGAGTTCGAGCAAACGGAACACGTTCCTTTGCACGCGGTCCAGGCTCCCGCCTTGGCGCAACCCCGCGTATTCCTCGGGGTCGATGGTGTCCAGGCTGAAGGAGATGAAATCGAGCGGCACATCCAGCAGCCCCCGAGCGGTTTCCTCGTCGAGCAAGGCCGCGTTGGTGGCCAACTGGATCGGCCCCAGGCCCTTGGTTCGGGCATGGGTCAGGAGCGATATCAGGTCCGGGTGAAGCAGGCTTTCCCCGCGAAAAAAAGGCACCAAGGCCACGGGCGGATGCTCGGCCGCCTGGTCCACGATCCGGCGGAACAGGGCCGGGTCCATGACGCCCCGAGGCTCGTCCGGCTTGATCCGGGAGGGGCACATGACGCAGCGGTAATTGCACTCGTTGGTCAGTTCCAGGGTCAGCCGCTCTGGAAACGCGGATAAGGCGGGCCTGTCCATATTTTTCATGCCTCCCTCGCCGAATTGATCGTTCCGCCGCTGTAATATGAAGCAATCCATATGCCAAGGCGATGGTGGGTCGGTTTGGGAATTTTCATATCCCCTCGGGTCGTGGGGCCGCTGCAAAGCGAAGATGCGTGTGCGGGCAATTTCCTCAGAATTTCAGCCTCTAATTTGCGCCGAGGTAACATGTTTCCCTTCTCTGGTGTTTGAACTGTCATTCCCGCGCAGGCGGGAATCCAGTCTTGTCCCCTGGGAACCAGAACAGCCTGGAAATGAAACAACGGCGGGCGAATGGTGTTTGAACGTTAATACCGAACCGGGAGGCTTCACGTCTGGATTCCCGCCTGCGCGGGAATGACGAGAGGGGCTTGGAGGCCGGTAAAAAGACCGATAGCAGTTGGTAGGCGCATTTTTCCGGGCAAGTATTCGAGACGTAGACGTACCGGGGCTTCTCTTCAAATGAGGAGCGGCACCTTGCGCCATCCTTAAACTGACCCGCTACCGTCAAGCCCCGGGCGCGGCCGGTGGCGTGAGAATTGCATGGATCATAAACGAAAAAGCCGAGGCCACGCTGTCTCCAAGCCCGGTCTTGGAAGAAAGGTCGCCCTGATGAAGGTCCTGCACTGCCCGGTGGTCATCGCCGACAACTCGGTGGTCATCGCCAAATACCTTCGGCGGCTGGGCGTGGACGCCCGGGTCGTCTCCTACTTCCGCACCTGGCTGGGCTACGAAGGCGACGTGAATCTGGAACTGGACCAGTTGGGTCCGGCCGCGCGCGCGGCCAAAGTCCGGGAATACATCGACCGTTTTTTCGAGCGCGAGGTTCAGGATCTGGACATCGTCCACTTCCATTTTCTGGACACCCTGTCCACGGGCTATTCCTTTGGCGGCTGGCGGTCTCACCCGGACCGGCCGCCCTTCTGGGACCTCAAACGCCTCCGGGACATGGGCAAAAAGGTCGTGGTCAGCGTGGTCGGCTCCGAGGTGCGCAACAACTCGAAGTTCATCCGCTACCAGCTCAAATACCTGCGGCCCGACCTCGACCTGCCAGCCCCGCCCCTGGGCAGGCGCTTCCAATACGCCAGCCTGTGGCAGTTCGCCAAATACGCCGGCGCCATTGTCTGCGCCGACAGCGAGACCATGAAGCACGTGCCCTACAGTCTGCGCATCCTGCACCCCATCGACCTGGAACCGCTGGAACCGTATCGCACGGACAGCGCCCCGAACGGCCCGGTGTCGATCCTGCACGCGCCGTCCAACGACGTGATCAAGGGAACCTCGTTCATTCTGCCGGTCCTGGAAAAGATCAAGAACAGGTACAACGGCCGGGTGGAGGTCCAGCTCATTCGGGGCGTGCCCCACGACCAGGCCCTGGGCATGTACGCCGGGCAAGGCTTGGCCGTGGACCAGATCAACCTGTCCTTCGGTCTGTTCGCCACCGAGGCCATGTACCTGGGGCGGCCCGTGATCTGTTCGCTCCGGTCCGAGGAGTTCCTGCCGGACGACCCCAAGGTCTCGGCCCCGGTGATTTCAGTCAACAGCCCGGACGATTTCCTGGCAGCCATCGAAGCCTATCTGGACGACAATTTGAGCGCGGGCCGCGAGGAGATGGCCGATTACGTGACCGAGCATCACGGCGCGGATCGGGTCGCGGCCCAGTACAAGGCCTTGTACGAGGAACTGCTCAGCGGCCAACGGCCGGCCTTTCACTTCAGCCAGGAGTGGCTCCAGGAGTTCGACCTGGTGGCGGCAGGACATTCCCCGGACGAGGCCGGGTATTACTCCAAGGTCGGCGATGCCCTGCTGGCCCTCCGGGACCTGCCCCGGCTCCGGTTCGAGATCACCATGGGCCGGGGCATGAGCAACGAGGTCGAGGCTTTGGCCAAGCTCTGCGGGGCGCTCGAAGGCGCGGGCCAACCGGCCCAGGCTCGGCAGCTATACGCCCAGAACGAGGCCGTGGCCGCCAGCGAGGCCTTCCGGGCCGCGGTGCACCGGGCTCGCCACATCTGGGACACCGGGCAGATTTAGAGGCCCAGGAGGAAGACCATGGTGCAAGCCGCGACAAGGCCCCAACCGGCCCCGCCTTTGGTTTGCGTTTCCTGCCATACGCCCTTGCCCGAGGCGTACGGTCCGGGTCTCCTCCCCTGCCCGGCCTGCGGGCTGGACCATGTCTGGGAGCCGGGCTATCTCAAGTGCCAGACCGACGACCTGCTCTTTAAGCGCTTCCGCAAGCAGTATCTGCTCAACAAGGTGCTCAACAACAACGCCTACCTGAGCTACCTGTTCGTCAAGGAGCGTTCCCTGTCCCTGCCCCACCGCCGCGATGTGATGGACTTCCGGGACTACATCCGCGAGCGCCTGGCGGACGGACCGCTGCTGGACGTGGGCTGCGGCATCCTGCCCCTGCCCGGCTACCTGAACATCGAGGGCCTGTTCGAAGCGCACGCCGTCTTCGGACTGGACCCCATCGACGACCGCGCCTTTCAGGGCTTTCGGGTGGTGGGGCACTCGGAGTTCACCCCGTTCGAGGACGGGTATTTCGGCACGCTGATCTTCGGCACCAGCCTGGACCACGTGGTCTCGGTGCCGGACACGCTGGCCGAGGCCCGCCGCATCCTCAGGCCCGGCGGAAGGATCGTGGTCTGGATGAGCGACCGGCACCAAGGCCGGCTGAACCGGCTTGGGCGCTGGATCAAAACCCGGCTCGAATCCCTGCGGCAGGGATACCCGGTGGACCGCTTCGGCATCTACCACCAGCAGCACCTGGTGTTGTACATCCCCCGCCGCGCCGTGGACGCCTACCACTCCTTTTCCGAAAGCCCGGACAAGCTGGACCGGATCATGCGGCGGCAGGGTTTCACCAGGATGGACTTGAGCTACGTCAACCCCAAGCAGGTCTTTCTATGTTACGAGCGGACCTGAAAATTTACTCAAGGGAAAGCCGGCCATGCCAGAACCCGCGTGCCTGATCACCGGAGCCACCGGCCTGATCGGCCGAGCCTTGGTGCCGCTGCTCAGCGGATGGCGGGTGTACGCCACCCGGCGGCCCGGCGGGACCGATCTCCCGGCCGGAATCGAAGCCGTGGAGTTGGACCTGGGGCGACCCTGGACGGCCGAAAACCTGCCCGAGCGCGTGGACGCGGTGGTGCACCTGGCCCAGTCCCCACGCTACCGGGAATTCCCGATGTCCGCCCCGGACGTCTTCCGCGTGAACACGGCCGCCGCGCTGCATCTGCTCGACTTCGCCCACCGCGCCGGGGCCCGCGTCTTCGTGCTCGCCTCCACGGCCTCGGTGTACGACTTCGGACCCCCCCGGCCGGTCTATGGCGAGGACCAGGACCTGATCCTGGCCGAAAATCCGGGCTTTTACGCGGCCGGCAAGCTGGCCGCCGAAATTTTATCCAGGCCCTACGGAGCCCTGCTGGCGGTGGTCATCCTGCGCTTTGTCCAGGTCTATGGCCCGAACCAGACCGCGGACCGGCTGACGCCTCGCCTGATCGACTCGGTCCGGGAGGGAAAGCCCATACGGCTGAGCGGCCCCGATGGCCTGCGCTTCAACCCGACCTTTGTCTCGGACGCGGCCTCGGCCGTGCGGGCGGCCATGGGGCTTCGGCAAAGCGCCACCGTGAACGTGGGCGGCCCCGAGGCTTTGAGCCTGCGGGGCATGGCCGAGACCATCGGCCGCTGCCTGGGCAAAACGCCCGTGTTCGAGACCTCGGGTCCTGCCACCCAACGACATTACGTGGTGGACACGACCCGCATGAACCGGCTGCTCGGCCCGCCCAAGGTTTCGTTCGAACAAGGCGTGCGGGCCATGCTGCACATGAAATGAAAGGGTAAATCATGAACGATCGACATCCCCTGGTGACGGTGCTCATCGGCACTTACAACCGGCCCGATTTCCTGAAGGAAGCCATTGCCAGCGTGGTCGGACAGACCATGACCGACTGGGAGCTGCTGGTCATGAACGACGGCGGCGTGGACGTGCGGCACGTGGTCGAGGGCTTTCAGGACCCGCGCATCCAGTACTTTCACGACGAGGTCAACCGGGGACTGGCCCACCGCTTGAACTTCGGCCTGAGGGAAGGCCGGGGCACATACATCGCCTACCTGGGCGACGACGATCTTTTCTATCCCAACCATCTTCAGGTCCTGACCGAGGCCCTGGCCCGGCGGCCGGACGTGGGCGTGGCCTATTCGGATTTGTACGCGGTGAGTTTTGTCAAGGACGAGACCACGGGCAGGCGTTATCCCTTACGAAAATTCGTTCAGGTTTCAAGAGATTTCAATAGAGAGTTCATGTTTTACTTTAATCATACCCTGCACGTCAGCCTGCTCCACCGCCGGGACCTGGCCCTCAAGGCCGGCGGCTACAACGAAGACGTCAAGGTGCTCATCGACTGGGACCTGACCCGCAAAATGTGCTTCTTCACCGACTTCCTCTACGTGCCCCAGATCACGGGCGAATACTACATGCCCATTCAGAAATCCGACCGCATCAGCGTCCGGGAGCGGCAGGACCCGGAAGGTTTCAAGCACAACCTGCGCAAGATCAAGGCCGACCTGCCGCCGCCCGGGGACTGGACGCACGTGCGCCGGGTGGCCGTCTTGCTGCCCGTGGCAACCTGGGACGAGGACCTGTGCGGGTTCCTGTCCGACCTGGCCGACAAGACCTACTACCCGCACGAGCTGGTCCTCATCAACACCGATCCGGACTTGGACGAGGCCGCCTGCCGGGAACGCCTGGGCAAACTGAACGACTTGAAAAGCCTGCGCGTTCTCATCCCCGGAGAACGTCTGGAAGGCTGGGAGGCCTATGCCCGGGGCCTGGCTGAGATTCGGGCCGATTACGTCTATCTGTTCGACCGAAAGTCCAATTGGGAGGTCGAACTTCGCCTGTTCGCCCTGCTCAACCACATGCTCCGTTTCCCGGACTGCACGGCCACCCGGCTGGACATCAAGGACGAGCGGGAATTCACTTTCAACGTCTTCCTGAAGCCCGGAGACTTCGACCGATTTCGGGCGGACACCCGAGACGGCCGGAATCCGCATGTGGACCTGGCGACCAACGTGCCGCCGGCCGGGCTGGTCTTTGACGTCCTGTTCGAGCGGGCCCACCGGTGTTACAGGGAAAAGAATTATCGGGAGGCCTTGAAATTCTTCCAGGCCGCTTCTTCAATCAAGACCGGCATTCCGGGCGAGCAGTATCTCAACGACCTGCACGCCAAGATCGCCTTGGGGCTCAAGGATTACGCCAAGGCCGAGGAGAAATGCCGCAGCCTGATCGAGCGGGGTTACCAGGCGGACAACTGGGTCAAGCTGGGCCAGATTCTCCAGGCTCAAAAGCGGTACGCCGAGGCCATCGCCGCCTATCAGAACGGGCTCCGGCAGCTCGGTCTTCGGGAATCCGACCTGGCCGACCCCATCTTTCCCATCGTCTATCCCACGGACTTCGAGGGGTTCACGGCCCTGATCGGCCAGGGGGAATGCTACGTGGGTCTGGGGGATTTCGGCCGGGCTGTCAAGACCTTTCACCGGGCCTCGCGCATCAAGGCCGACAGCCACCGGCCCTTTTTAGGTTTCGCCAAGATGTTCCTGGCTCAAGGCGAATTCAACCGGGCCCACGACGCGCTTAAAAACGCGTCCCGCCAAGGCGGCGGCAAGGACCCCGAGGTGCACCGCTTGGCCGGGGAGTTATGCGAGCGAGAGGACCGGCTGGAGCTGGCCTTTTCCTGCTTCCGCAAGGCCTTTGAGCTGGACAACACGGACCCCGAGACCGTGAAGCATCTCCTCAGGGTCGGGTCAAAACTCGAACGGTGGGAGGACCTGAAAAAGGCCCTGGAGGAGTTTATCCAGGATCATCCCGGCCACGTCGAGGCCCTGGCCGCGCTGGCCGAAATTTATCTGAGGGATGGCCAGACCTCAAAGGCGGAAGCCCTGGTGGCTCGGGGCCGCGTGCTGGACCGCTGGCACGAAGGCCTGCTCCGCCTCGATTTCCGCATCCGGCACGCCGGCAAACCTTACCTGGCCGGACTCGACGCGCCGGCCGCCGATAACCCCCTGGGCCAGGCCTAGGACTTGGCCGACAAACAAAAAGTAACGCAATCGTCATTGCGAGGAGTCACGCCATAGTCCCGCCAGGGCGGGACAAAGGCGGACGACGCGGCAATCTCCTTTGTTCGACCACATACGAGATTGCTCCGCTCAGCTCGCAATGACTGGAAGCGGCTGACTGAATGTAAGGTATTTGGAGAGACCCGACACCGGGTCCTAGATACGGTCCCGCCAGGCCCAGCGCACCCGGCCGTTTTTCTCCATGCGCCGGAGATTGCCCTGCCCGCTGGCGAACTTAAAGGTGTCTTCCAGTTCCGCTCGGGAATAACGGGTCGTTTCCTCAAGCCGCCCGGCCAGAGCCTTTAGGTCCTCGTCCGGCGCCGTGGGCCGTTCCGGCTCCTTCTCCAGCGTCTCGGCCATCATCAGCTCGTAAATGATCTCGGTGTGCCTGAGCCGCTCGACCATCCAGGCTTCGAGCGGGGCGGCGGTGCCCTGGTCCATCTGTTTGCGGATATTGCTCAGCCGCATCACGTGCAGATTTTCGTAGGCCACGATGAAGTCGTCCATGCGCTGCCGGCTGACCGTCGGAGTTTCGACGATGGCCCGGTTGGCGTGGTAGGCCGACCAATCGCTGGTTAAAATCTTGATGCCCAGGTCCTCGGCCCGCTCGCGGACCTCGGTGCCCGGAAAGGGGGCCAGCAGATGGAAGCCGGACGAAACGCCCAGGGAGTGAAGTTCCAAGGCCAGGACGGCCGACTCCTGAATGGTCTCCGGGGTTTCGCCGGGCAGGCCCAGGATGAAGGACACCTGGGGCGCGACGCCGGCTTCGGCGCACAGCGCCGCGGCCCGCCTGACCTGGTCCACGGTGATCCGCTTGCGGATGGTCTTCAGGATCTCGGCGTTGGCCGATTCCACGCCGAAGCTGACCATGATGCACCCGGCCTCGCGCATCTTGTGCAGCACCTCGCTGGAGACCGTGTCCACCCGGGCGAAGGAGGTCCAGTTGGACTGGATGCCCCGATCGATGATCTCCTGACAGACGGCCAGACAATGCGCCTTCTTGGTGGTGAACTGGTCGTCCACCACGTTGATCTGGTGAAAGCCCAACCCGGCCAGCATCCCGAACTCGTCAGCCACGTCCGCCGGATCGCGGAACCGGACCCCCGGTCCGGCCATCTTCCGGCCCACGCAAAAAATGCAATGCTCCGGGCAGCCTCGGCTGGTGGTCATGCTGACGACCATGCCCAGGGCGTGGTAACGTCCCATGGGCAGCAGGTGCCGGGCCGGCCGGGCCAGGCTGTCCAGGTCCGTGGGCTTGGCCCTGGGCGCGGTGGCCCGGATCGTGCCGTTGTCCTTGTACACCAGGCTCGGAACCTGCTCCCAGGATCGACCCGCCTCGATGGCCCGGACAAGAGCCACCAGGGTCTCCTCGCCCTCGCCCAAGGCCACGGCGTCCAGGGAGGGCACGGTTTCCAGAGTCTCCCGGGCGTTGAAGGTGACGTGCGGTCCGCCCATGACCGTGGGTATGTCCGGGGCCGCGCGCCGTACGTCCTCCAGAACCCGCACCGCGTCATAAAAGGTCATGGTCACCGAGGTAACGCCGACCAGGTCCGGGTCGAAGTCATTCAGCGTTTCCTCGATGCGCTGTCGGGTGTGAGGATAGACGACCAGGTCCAAAACCCGGACCTCGACGCCGGCCTGTTCCAAGGCCCCGGCCAGGAAGGCCAGGCCCAAAGGCGGCGAAGGAATCTCGGTGATGGGATAGTAAGGATTGACGAGCAGGACGCGCATGGTGACCAGGTCTCCTGAACGCCGCCGTTTCTCTTGACCGAAAACAAATGGCAGGGCGTGTCTGGAAGGAGACGTTAGCTAAAGACCGAGGTTTGTCAAGCCTTTTTTAGCCCGGGTAGTGGGTCAATTTAAGGATTCAGTTGTTTCCCTTGCCAAATGCCCCGATTCGACTGCAACCTGTTTTTCACCGCCACCCAAGCCCAATTCGTCATTCCCGCGGAAGCGGGAATCCAGGCGTGAAACCTCCCAGCGAGGTGGCGCCTCCCAAAAACCATTTGGCCGCCGTGGTTTTCATTTCGAGGCAGTTCGGACTCCCGGTTGTCCAAGACTGGATTCCCGCCTTCGCGGGAATGACGTTTCGAACTACGGAAAAGGGCAAACACGTCACCCCGGTGAGCGCGAAGACCCAGGAATTCCTAGGAAGGGGGGTATGGAATTTCCCAAACTAACCCACTACCCGCGTCTTTTTGCGCTTGACAGGGGGCAAGTCAGGGCTTTATTTGGCCTCACGATAAAAAGGGGGAAGATCGATGCCGCACCAGGAACTTATGAAAAAATTCCAGGCGAAGAAGTCGCATCAACTTGGCATGGGCGGTGAAAAAAAGTTAGAGGCCCGCAAGGCCGCCGGCAAGATGAACGCCCGAGAACGTATCGATTATCTCTTTGATCCTGGCACCTTCCAGGAGATCGGGCTCTTCACCCATTCGGCCCAGGCCGAGGACGCGGAGAGCACGCCGACCGACGGCAAGATCATCGGCAGCGGGCTGGTCCAGGGCCGCTTGGCGGGCACGGTGACCAACGATCTGACGGTCAAAGGGGCTTCCAGCGCCAGGATCAACAAACGCAAGATGGAATACATGCGGTTCCTGTCCTGCGAAAAAGGCATGCCCCTGGAAGAACTGGCCGGCTGGCGGATGAACGCCCGGATCACCGGCGCGGTGGACGCGGTGGGCGAGACCGAGCGGGAAATCCTGGACGCTTGTAAGGAACGGCTGGCCAGCTTCAAAAAACCCAAAAGCGTCGAGTTCATAAAGGAGCTTCCCCAAAACGCCTACGGCAAAATTCTACGCCGGGTCTTAAAGGAGCCTTATTGGAAAGGCCACGAGAGAAAGGTTAATTAAAACAGTAAAATGTGAATATATATGGGCATGTAAAGAATTGTAGATCATCGTCCAAGACAGCTTCATCCGTCGGGGAAACTCCTTGGCGGATTGTCATCTGACTTGAGAAGATTTCGAGAACCGGCAAAGCCGGCCCTCAATAAACCCTTCCTTGTTCATCACCGAGGCGGAGCCAAACGGCCCTGCCTCACTTTTTACATTCTGAAAACTACAAACACCTCTTTTTCTTCACGCCTCCCTCACCCCCCACTTTCCCCCCGACCCGCTCGGCAATCTTGGCCGTGGTCCTCATTCAGCAAGAGGTTTCGCGCCGGGAAAGCCTTCTTGTCGATCCATTGCCCAGGGAGTAATCCCGGGATTGGGTCGAATCGAAAAATGAGCGTTTTACGTTTGACAAGTGGGGAGGAGGAACTTGGGGCATCCTCTCGATGTTCGCGAGAAGTATCAGGCGTCAAAAAGAAAGAATCTTTACATAAATATTTACATTGACATTTACATTGTGCCGAAATATACTTCAAGCATCTTCCCCCAAGGAGGGAGCCATGGTGCCCGAGCTGTCCCCGAAGCAGCAGGCCTGCCTGAATTACCTGGAGCGCGAAATCGCCCGCAGCGGTAAAGCCCCTAGCCTGCGCCGGGCCGCGGCCGCGCTGGGGGTCAGTCATGCGGCCGTGCGTCAGCTTATGGAAGCATTGGAGGCCAAGGGGTTTCTCAAACGGGGTGGCCGGTACAGCCGTGAGGTGTATTTGCTCAACCGCGCCGGCGAGGTGTCGGCCGAGCAACGCTGGCGGGAGGTGCCCATCATCGGCCGGTGCGCGGCCGGGCTGCCCATGTACGCCCAGCAGGAATGGGAGGGCACGCGGGTGGTGGACGCGGCCCTGTACCGTGGCCCGAATCTGTTCGCCCTGCGCGTGCGCGGTGATTCCATGGTGGAGGCAGGCATCCTGGACGGGGACCTGGCCATTTGCGAACCGCGCCAGTACGCGAAAAACGGCGAGATCGTGGTGGCCTTGATCGGCGGGGAGGAGGCCACGGTCAAGCGGTTTTTTCTGCACGAGGATCGGATCGAACTCCGGCCGGCCAACGGAAGCTATGCGCCCATGTTCTACGGCTTTGACGAGGTTTTGATTCAAGGCAAGGTCGTGGGCATCGAACGCGGGCCCGACCAGGTGGCGCGGCTTTAGGAGAAGGCCATGGGGCGGTCGGAAAACCAAGGCGCGGCCTGCCTTCTTTGGGTGGGGACCTGCGGCTATTCGTACACGGAATGGGTGGAGGCCGGCTTTTACCCGTCCGGGACCAAGCCGGGCGAGATGCTGCCCCTGTACGCCGGGCGCTTTCCCATCACCGAGCTGAACTACACTTGGTATCAAATGCCTCGGGCCGAGGCCATTGAGCGGCAACGGCGTCAAGTAGCTCCTGGCTTCCGGTTTTCGGTCAAACTGACCCGCACTCTGACTCACGAGGTCGATCCCGAGGCCTGGCGACGCGAGACGGCCTCTTTTCGGGACGGCATGGCCCCGCTGATCCAGTCGGGCCAACTGGCCGGGATTCTGGTGCAGCTTCCGCCCTTTTTCAATCGGTCCCCGCGTAACCGGGAATACCTGGCCGCGCTCTTGGACGAGCTGGCCGACCTGCCCTTGGTCGTGGAGTTCCGCAACCCGTCCTGGGCCACGAGTCGGGTCTTCGCCGAACTCGAAAAGCGCGGGGTGACCCTGGCCGCCGTGGACGAGCCGGACCTGCCCGGCCTGTTTCCGGCCCTGGACGTGGTCACCAACCCGGACCAGTTCTACGTGCGTTTTCACGGCCGCAACGCCAAGGGGTGGGGCAAGGGCCGCAAGCAGCTTCAGTTCGACTACGACTACATCGAGGAAGAACTGAGGGAATGGGTGGAAACACGGATCACGCCCATGGCTCAGCAGGCCCGGTCCGGCATCATCGTTTTCAACAATCACGTGCGGGGCCAAGCGCCGAAAAACGCGCAGGACCTGGCCCGCCTGCTCGCGGAATACGGCCTTGCCTTGGCTCAACTATAGACCTCGCACCATCGTTCATTTGAACGTGGCCGACTTTGCCGTGGCTGTCGAACGGGTGGTGGACGCGCGCCTGAAGGACCGGCCGGTGATCGTGGCTCCCCAGGGCGCGGCCCGCGCCGCGGTCTATGACATGAGCGAGGAGGCGTACCAGGAGGGCGTGCGCAAGGGCATGGCTCTCAAGCGCGCGCTCAAATTCTGCCGCGGCGCCCGGATTCTGGCCCCCCACCCGGACCGCTACGAACGGGCCATGGAGGCCTTCCTGAAACACCTGCTGCCCTACTCGCCCCGCATCGAGGCCGGGGAGGGCAACGGGCACCTGTTCGCCGACCTGACCGGCACGGGCCGGCTGTTCGGCCACGGCCCGGACGTGGCTTGGCGGGTCCGCCGGGCGGTGCGCGCCGGCCTGGGCCTGGACCCCATTTGGGCCGTGGCCCCGAACAAGCTGGTGGCCAAGGCGGCCACGCGGGTGGTCAAGCCCACGGGCGAATACATTGTCGAGGCCGGAGACGAGGAAAATTTTCTACGGCCCCTGCCGCTGTCCTTTCTGCCCGGCCTGGAGCGGGAAGACCTGACCTGCTTCCGGGAATTCCACGTGGTCCAGGTGGCCCAGGCCGCCTGCTGGACCCCGGCCCAGCTTGAAGTGGTCTTCGGCCGCCGGGCCTCGCATATCCACGGCCTGGTGCGCGGCCGGGACGCCTCGCCAGTACTGCCCGTGGGCGCGGAGCCACCTAGGGTCTGCGTGGAGCATGAATTCGGCGAGGACACCAACGACCTGGGCCGGCTGGAAGCGGTCCTGTACGGTCTGGTGGAGCGGGTGGGGCGGGAACTGCGGGCCGGAGGTCGGGCCGCCCGGCGGGTCGGGGTGTTGCTCGACTTCAGCGACGGCGCGCGTGTGGCGCGCCAGCGGTCTTGTTCGGCCGGCACGGCCCACGACGTTCGACTGTTCGACCTGGCTCGGCAGGCGCTTTCCCTGGCTCTGTTTCGGCGCGTGCGCGTCCGGCACCTCAAGCTGGTTTGTGACCGGCTGACCGAACCGCCGGCCCAGCTTGATCTTTTCCCCGTGGAAGCCGAAGAAAACCAAACCCACGAGCGCCTCGGCGCGGCCCTGGACGAAATTCGGAGCCGGTTCGGGCCGGACCTGGTGCGGATCGGCCGCACGTGGGGGATCGAGAGCCGGGCCGCATGATCCCGCTGGTGGTGCGTTCGCATTTTTCCCTCATGTGGGGCACGGCCCCGATCGAGGCGCTCTGCCGGACCGCCAAGGCGCGCGGGTTCGACCGGCTGGCTTTGACCGATACGGACAATCTGTACGGCTTGTGGCCCTTTCTCCGAGCCTGCGGCCGGGAGGGGCTTCAGCCCGTGGTCGGGGCCGAGTTGACCGATCCGGACCGGGACGGCCGGGCCGTCTGCCTGGTGGAAAACGCTGAGGGCTATCAAAACCTCTGCCGGCTCATCAGCCGCCGGCGCCTCGAAGCCGACTTCCATTTGGAGACGGCCCTGCCCGAGCACGTGGCCGGTCTGGTGGTGCTGACCGCCAAACCCGAATGGCTAACTAGCTGGCATGAGGCCGGCGTGACCGTGGCCGCGGCGCTGCCGCGCCGGCCGTGCGGTTCGGCGGAAAAGGCCCGGCGGGCGGCTCGGCGTTTGGGCCTTTTGGCCGTGGCCGCGCCGGCCAGCTTCTTCTTGGACCCGGACGACCACGCCGTGCATCGGGTGCTCCGGGCCATCGAAAAAAACACCTCGCTTTCCCGCCTCGGCCCGCGAGATACCGCGCCGCCCGACGCCTGGCTGGCCCCGGCTTCCGAGTACGAACAGCGGTTCGCCATCTGGCCCGAGACCCTGGCCGCGTCCCATGAAATCGCCGAGCGCCTGACCTTCATCGGCCCGGACCCCACGCCCGTGCTGCCGCCCTGGCAAGACGCCCAGGGACGCTCGGCCGAAATCGTGCTGCGCGAGGCTTCCTACGCCGGGGCGCGCCGGCGTTACGGTGAGGACCTGTCCGAGGCCGTGGTCGAGCGGCTGGACCACGAACTGGCCATGATCGCGGCCAAACGCTTCTCGGCCTACTTCCTGGTGGTGCAGGACATCGTCAAGCGCAGCCCCCGCATTTGCGGCCGAGGCTCGGGCGCGGCCTCCCTGGTGGCCTACTGCCTGGGCATCACCAACGTCTGCCCGCTCAAACATAACCTCTATTTCGAACGCTTCCTCAACCCGGACCGTATGGATCCGCCCGACATCGACGTGGACTTCGCCTGGGACGAACGGGACGATGTATTGCTCTCGGTCCTCGCGCAGTACAACGGCCGCGCGGCCATGGTGGCCAACCACGTCACCTTTCAGCCGCGCATGGCCATCCGCGAGGTGGCCAAGGTGTATGGGCTGATGGATCGGGAGATTCTCGACGTGACCAAGCGCCTGCCCTGGTTGTGGGGCCTGGCCGATTCGGATGAAGACCTTCAGGACCGGCTCGAACGCCTGCCCGAACTGCGGGAATTGGACTTTCCCGAGCCTTGGCCCGAAATCCTGGCCCTGGCCCAAAAGATCGTGGGCGCGCCGCGTCACCTCTCGGTTCACTCCGGGGGCATGATTATCACCCCGGACCCGATCCGGAACCATGTGCCCGTCGAGCGCGCGCCCAAGGGCGTGCCCATTGTCCAATGGGAAAAAGACGGGGCCGAGGACGGCGGACTGGTCAAGATCGACCTCTTGGGCAACCGCAGCCTGGGCGTCATCCGCGACGCCTTGCAAAATATCCGCGCCAACGGCTTGGGATTTAACGAAGCACGCTGGGAACCCGAGGACGACCCGGCCACGCAAGAGGCCTTGGCCCAAGGCCGGACCATGGGCTGTTTCTACATCGAAAGTCCGGCCATGCGCCTGCTTCAACAGAAGTCCGGGGTGGGCGACTTCGAACACCTGGTCATCCACAGCAGCATCATCCGGCCGGCGGCCAACGAATTCATCCAGGAATACCTGCGCCGGCTCAAGGGCGGGGCCTGGGAGCCGATTCATCCGCTTTTAGCCGACATTCTGGACGAGACCTTCGGGGTCATGGTCTATCAGGAGGACGTGTCCAAGGTGGCCATGGCCCTGGCCGGGTTTTCTCACGCCGAGGCGGACGGGCTGCGAAAAATCATGTCCAAGAAGGACCGGGAGCGGGCGCTCCGGGACTTCCGCGAGCGGTTCGAGACCGGGGCCGGGGCGCGCGGCGTGGCCCCGGACCGGATCGAGGCGATCTGGCAGATGATGATGAGTTTCAGCGGGTATTCCTTCTGCAAGCCTCACAGCGCCAGCTACGCCCGGGTCTCGTTCCAGGCGGCTTTCCTCAAGGTGCATTTCCCGGCCGAGTTCATGGCCGCGGTCATCAGCAACCAGGGCGGGTTTTACAGCACCTTCGCCTATGTCTCCGAGGCCCGGCGTTTGGGATTGACCATCCTGCCGCCGAACGTGGAGGTCAGCCAGGTCCGCTGGCAGGGCCGAGGGAAAAGCGTTCGCGTCGGCCTCATGGCAGTCAAAGGCCTCGGGCAGGAAACGCAAGAACGGATCGTGGCCGAGCGCGAGAACGGCGGCTATGCCTGCCTGGAGGATTTTTTCGAGCGCGTCCGGCCCGATGACCATGAGGCCAGAGCCTTGATCCAGGCCGGGGCCTTGGACAGCCTGGCCCCTGGCGAAGATTCGGCCTTGCTCCGCTGGCGTCTGGCCCGCTGGCAGAAGAACCAGGCCTGCCGGTCCGCGCCGGTCCGGGAGGCCGGCCTGTTTCCCCAGGAACCGCCGGCCCCGGCGCCGGACCTGCCCCCAGGCAGCGCGATCGAACGCCTGCGTGGTCAGTTTGGCGTGCTGGGTTTTCTCGTGGACCGGCACCCCATCGTCCTCTTCGAAGAAGCCCTGGCCGGAAAGGGCTTGACCAAGGCGGCCGACTTGGGAAAATTCATCGGCCGTCGGGTACGCATGGCCGGCTGGCTGATTACGGCCAAGGTGGTCAGCACGCGGAAAGGCGACCCCATGCGCTTCGTGACCTTCGAGGACGAGACCGGGGTGGTGGAAGCGACCCTGTTCCCGGCCGTGCACCGCCGCTTCTGCCACATGCTCGACTGGGGCCGGCCGTATCTGCTTCAGGGCAAGGTGGAAGAAAACCACGGGGCCACGACCCTGACCGTGGACCGGATCGACAGGGTTCAGGGCAGCGATCCCAGGACGGCTTGATTACGCCTTTAAGCTTTCACCCCACGTTTTCCTCGCCCTGCCGGGCCATCTTTCCTGTTGTCGTCATCCAACAGCGGTCCTTTGGGAGCTGCAACCGGTGCCGGTGGTTCGCGTGATCCAGCTTGAGGAAGCTTTTCTTATTGACGCCCCGTTCGATTCGTGATCAGCGGATCGCGGGGTCAAACCCCATCGCCGGCTCCAGGAATTTCAAGGGTTTTAGGAGGCTATCCCTGGGCCCTTTTTTTGCCTCGATAGGTCCGGGTCGATGCGGCGGCTGGGCTTCGACATCGCTGCCGAACCATGCTGGCCGTGACGGATATGAGGCGTTCGGGAATATTTTGTTGACCGGGTGACTGCCGGTGGATTACGATATCCTCAATGCGGGGATTTGGTCGGCGGCTTTTGGCCGCTTGCCCATCATGGCCTCTAACCTCACGGAATCCTTATTATGACGCTGAAAGATCGATACGCCATCGTGGGCGTCGGCTATACGCCCCAGGGACGCGTTCCCGACCGGACCGCGGTCAGCTTCTACACGGAAGCCTGCGCCAACGCCATCCTGGACGCGGGACTCGAGCGAAAGGACATCGACGGCCTGATGTGCTACCGCCAGTTCCCGACCCTGCCGGGGGAAGATGAAATAAGCCCCTATCTGGTGGCCCAGCGGCTGGGTCTTCACCCCAGGATGCTCAGCCAGGAGGCCAACTGCGCCCGGTCGCACCTCCATCACGCCCTCGGCGTCCTCGAAGCCGGCCTGTGCAACTATGTGGTCCTGGCCTACGCGGACAACGCCCGGCTGGGCTCCCGCGTCCCAGTCGAACCCCACACCCTCCGGACGGTCTTCGGCCAGTTCGGGGCGGCTTCCGATTACGCCCTGGCCGCGCGCCGCGGCATGCATACCATGTCCACAGGCCCGGAGACCTGGCGGGAAATCGCCGTTTCCCAGCGCAAATGGGCCAATCTGAATCCCCTGGCCGTCATGCACAAGAGGGTCATGACCCCGGAAGACTACGACCGGTCGCCTTATCTGGTCGAACCCTTCCGCGTCCCGGATTGCTGCCTGATGACCGACGGCGGCCGGGCCTGCGTCATCACTTCCCTGGAACGGGCCCGGGACCTCAAACACCCGCCGGCCATCATCATGGGCCTGGGACAGCACAATCCCTCCTGGGACATGGCCCAGGCGGAGTGGATGGACGGCGGCACCGGCGCCCGGATCGCCGGTCAAGCCGCCTTTGAAATGGCCGGCGTGGGCCTGGGTGACATCGACGCCTGCGAAATCTACGACTGCTTCACCTACACCGTCGAAATCACGCTTCAGGATTACGGGTTTTTCGGTCCGGGCGAAGGCCGGGACTGGTTCCAAGACGGCCGGACCGCGCCCGGAGGCAGCATGCCGATCAACACTTCGGGAGGTTTGCTCTCCGAGGCCTACCACATGGGTCTCACGCCCATCACCGAAGCGGCCATGCAGCTCATGAGGCGCTGCGGGAAGCGGCAACTCGGCCCGGAAACCGGCACCAAAGCGCCGGAGATCATTCTTTGCTCCGACAACGGCGCCGCGCTGCAGACGCACACCACCGTCATCCTTAGAAGGGAGTGATCCATGGCTTACGAAAAACCGCTGCCCCGGCCCAACTCGGACACCGCGCCCTTCTGGGAAGCCTGCCGGCGGCACGAACTCAGGTTTCAGAAATGCTCGTCCTGCGGCCACGTTCGCTGGCCCGCCTCCATCCTCTGTCCCATGTGCTATTCTCAGGAAGCCGAATGGATTCTTTCCTCCGGCAAGGGTACGGTTTACACCTTCGTCGTTTATCATCACGCCTACCATCCGGCCTTTAAGCCCGAACTGCCCTACGTCACCGCCGTGGTGGCCTTGGAGGAAGGCCCCCGCTTCCTGACCAACATCATGGGCTGCCCGCCGGAAGCGGTCCATTGCGACATGCCGGTGGAGGTGGCCTGGGAAGACCTGGAGGAGGGGTTCAGCCTGCCCAAATTTCGGCCGGCCTCTTGAGCCAAAGGGGATTTTTTCCTCAAGGAAGTGCGAAGAAGTCCTGGACCCTGGATTCAATCATTAAAGGCGGGATCGCGTGCCCCCGTCTTTTTTTTATGGCCTTGGTTTTTTGCGCCGCCGCGATTTGCCTTTTGGGGGGGCCTCATCCTCGGGCGGGGCGTTCATGATCATGTCCCGGGCCTTGTGCAGCCACGCTAGGCGGTTCTCGGTGTAGGAGAAGCCCAGTTCCCGGGCCATGGACACGTACCGGCCTCGGTTGATCCAGCGGGGCGCCTCCTCTTTTCTGCGGGCAAGCTGCTTTTCGTGAATGCGGATCTGCTCGTCGATGAGCCTCAGAGCCATTTCCTTTTCTCCGAATCCGAAGAAAATGAAACGCATGATGAATGGGTCGCGGTGCAGTAGTTTCTTCTCCGGCGAGCTTGTCAGCCAGCGCTTGAATTCCGCCCGACCCTCGTCTGTCAAGGAATAGAGTTTCTTCTGCGGGGCGCCATTGTCCGAAGCGACCACGTCGGCCAGGACGATGTGCCCTTCGGAGGCCAGGGTTTTCAAACTGGCGTAGATCTGCCCGTAGTTCACGGTCCACATGTAGGCGAAATTCTTTTCGATATGATCCTTGATCTCATAGCCGTACATGTCTCGATAATGTAATAGACCGAGTATGGCGTGCTTGATGGACATTCCCCGCCTCCGCTCGAAATATATATACTTTGTATATAGATCGATGTCAACTGAAATGCCCGGTTGGCAATCTTCCCGATTCCGAAGAAACAAATCGATGCGGACCTTTTTCAGATGCACCGCCGCCCGCAGGGGCAGATGTTTGGGCGTCAAGCATCCAGGCCCCGGCCTCTGGGGGAGACCTGCCGTGGGAAGGAGTCCTGTGACGAGGCTGCGCCTTGATGGCCGCCCTTGTCGATCCAGATCTTTGGACGTGGACGCATCCTGTCGTGCCCCAGCTTATTGTTGTAATATCGAATAGTTAAAGTTCTTGCCCGGGCTAAGCCATGGGCGGGGGAATTTTTTCTTGACACATATATATTTTATATATATAAACAATTCATATAAGGCCGCAAGGCCAGCACTTTTTCGCAACAATCAGGTATTAAAGCAAATTTAAACAAAGCCGCATCGCCTTTGCCTCCTCCCGAGGAAGAGGCTGAGGCCGGCCGCACGTTTCAACCGGAAGACCCATCCGAGACGCCGGATGGACCGCAAGGGATCGAGACAGACCCGCTTCGATGACCTTAACCGCATGGACAGGAGAAACCGATGCCTAAACGGCTTATGCGTTTCGTCACCTGGGGAAGCCTCCTGGTTCTCTTGGCCCTCCTCGTTTCCGCCGTCACCTTCAAGGCGGGCATGGCCCAGGAAAAAAGTTCGCCCACCTGGGTCTGGACCAAGGAGAACCCCAAGCCCGCCTGGTGGAAATGGGATAACGACACCCGCGAGCCCATGCGCGGCGGGTATATTCACAAGGCCGCCTCCGCCTATATCGGCCTCATGAATCCCAACCACTGGCCGGTCAACGATTGGGTCTCGATCAACCAGATGTACGAGGGCCTCGTTTATATCCAAGGCGATTACCAGCCGTCCTTTTTCTGGCTGGCCGAGTCGGCCAAGTTTCCCAACGCCACGACCTGCATCATGACCCTTCGGCGGGGCGTGAAATTCCATGACGGCTCGGACTTTAACGCGGAAACCGTGAAGTACCTGATCGACTATATCAAGGATCGGAACAACGGTTGCTGGACCAGAGCATGGGTCGAGCCGGTGAAAGCAATCGAAGTCCTGGACCCGTACACGGTGAAATGGACCTTTGAAAGGCCCTGGGCCGGATTCCTGGGCATGATGGCCACGGTGCCCGGCCACATGATTTCGAAAAAAGCCCTGGAAGGCGACGTGGCCATGAGGGAGATGGCCAAGCTGGAAAAGAAGCTGAAGAGAGCCAAGAAACGGCTGGCCGACGCGGAAAACGCAGGCAAGGACGCGGCCGACCAGAAAAAGCAAGTGGCGGAAATGGAGCGGGAAATCGCGACGCTGGCTCCCAAGGCCCAAGGCGCGAAAAACGTGGATCAAAACCCGGTCGGGTCGGCCGCGTATATGCTGGAAGAGGCCAGACCCGGCAACTACCTGAAGATGAAACGCAATCCCGACTGGTGGTTCGGACAGAGCGTCGGCCATCCGGAACTGCCCGAAACGGACGGTATCATCGTCTTTGTTATCCCGGACGAGATGGTCCGGGTGGCCAACCTCCGGGCCGGAAAGCTCGACTACATCTATGCCCTCAGCCCGACACAGTATTTTGCCCTGAAGGAGGACCCGAAATTCGTTGTTTCCAGCCGGCTTATGAATTCCGAGGTGGGCCTAACGTTCAATCACGCCAAGGGTCCATGCCAGGATATCCGTGTGCGTAAAGCCGTTTCCCATGCGTTGGATAGGAAGGCCTTGCTCGAAGGCCTGATGCTTGGCCGAGGCAAGCTGGCCAGCTGCATGTTCCCTGAAAACCACTGGTGTCACAATCCGGATCTGAAGCCGGTCAGGTTCGACCCCGAACTTTCCAAGAAACTCCTGGCCGAAGCGGGCTATAAAGACGGATTGACGCTGACCGGCTATATGGGCAATAGCCCCACTTCCGTGAATCTGAGTGAGGCGGTCAAGTCCATGCTGATGAACGTGGGCATCACCTGGAAAGTGGACGCCCTCGACCGCGTCGCCGCCTCGGACCGCGCCAAAAATCTCGAATTCGACCTGTCCGGTTCCGCCTTTGGGTATATCAAGGAACCCGACATGATCGCCACCGGGTTCTATCATCCCAACGGTGGGTTCAACCACGGCCGAACCGAGAACGAGAGGGTCATCGCCCTGATCGAAGCCGGTAAACAGGAAATGGACCCGGAGAAAAGAAAGAAAATCTACTGGGAGATGGAAAAGGTGCTGTACGACAATTATGAGGACGTTTGGCTGTGGTGGCCGATTGTCGATACGGTCCGATCCAACCGGCTTCTGGGCTATCACGAGGAGATGCACCTCACGGGCGGCGAGGCCTACATTTTTTCGCATCCGAGCTATTTCAAGGACGGCCGCCGGCACTAGCCCGGCGGCTTGGAACCTGACGCGCCCGGTGAAGGGTTCGCCTTGGTCGCTCCCGCGACCCTGATTCGAACGCAGCGATAATAAAGGAAAAAGTCCCAGACTACCCCGTTCCGATATCCTGGTCGGTTGGGGAGAATACTTTCTCTTGACATATATACTTTTTATATATATAAACAAATTATATTGAACGAGCCAAGCGGCTCGTTATGCCGGCTAAGGACAGCCGGGACGCGCTGATCGCCTCCATGACCCGACTGCGGGGCGGCAAGAAGTAACGTTTCGTCATCGTGAATCATCCGAAAGGAGCGCCAGATGGATTTTTCCAATGAATACAACAAAGAGCAAAAAACCTTCGCCGAGGAGGTCCGGGCCTGGCTTAACGGCAACATTCCGGAGAACCTGGGAACCTGGCGGAGCGTGTTTGAAATGACGCCCGAGCAGTTCGCCAATCGCCGGGCCTTGTGTCGGAAACTGGGCGAAAAGGGCTGGCTGTATCCTCGGTATCCCAAGGAGTACGGGGGCGGAGGGTTGAGCGGCCCCAAGGCCGTGGTGCTGCATCAGGAGATGGCCGCGCGGGGCCTGAGTCTTCCGCCGCTGTATGATTCCGGGCGGCTGGCCGCGCCCACGGTCATGGCCTGCGGCACCGACGAGCAGAAGAAGCTCTTTCTGCCGCCCATTCTCAAGGGCGAAAAGATCACCTGGCAGCTTTTCACCGAACCCGAGGCCGGCACGGACGAGGCCAACCAGCAGACCAACGCGCTTCACGCCGAGCGCGAAAAGGATCATTTCGTCATCAACGGCGGCAAGATTTTTGTCGGCGGGCTCTATGCGCCGCCGGATCAATTCCTGCTCCTGACCCGCAGCGACCTTCAGGCCCCCCGGCATCAGAACCTGTCCATGTTCCTTGCCCCGGCGGGCCTCGCCGGCATCCAGATTCTGCCGCTCGACCTCTTCCCGGAGGGCACGATCATGCAGGTGGCCTACCAGTCCGGGGACAGCGCGCCCGGGGTTAAGCATTCCGTGTTTTTCGAGGACGTCCGGGTCCCTGAATCCTATCTGATCGGCAAGGAGAACGATGGCTGGCGGGTGACCGGCGCCACGCTCAGGGTCGAACACGGCGAAGGCGGCGGCGAGGGCGGCGGTGAACGCCAGGATCGCGGAGCGTCCTTCATCCCCCGTAACATGCTGGTGGAAAAATGCCTGGACCAGTGCCGCGGCAACCCCAACGTCAAGCAGCGTTTCAAGGACAACCCCACCCTGCTCGACGCGGTGGTCGATATCTACATCGGCGGGCAGATCGAGCGGCTGTTCACCCTGAGGAACGCCGGCTTGCCGACCATGGGCGTGCGCGCCCCCCACGCCGGTCTTCAGCTCACCCTGCATCGCAAGATGTTCGGCCTGGCCCTGACCAACCACATGGCCAAGGTGCTCGGCCCGTATGCCTTGACCACCGATGAGACGTGGGGCCTGGAAAACCGCCTGTTCGAGGTCGGGGAACGCTGCGGACTGTGCGTGGCCCCGGGCGGAACCCCGGAGGCGCTCAAGATCATCTTGACCCGCGCGCTCCGCATCGGGCGGTAGAAGGAGGCAAGCCATGAGTTTGAATTTCGCACTTACGGAAAGCGAAGAGATTCTGAAAACGACCGCCTTGAATTTTTTGAAACGGGAAGTCCCCAAGAGGACGCTCGAAGCCATACAGGACACGGACACCGGCTTTAACGACGAGATTTGGCGCAAGGTCCGGGATATGGGCTGGCTGGGCATCGTCATCCCCGAGGAATACGGCGGGGTGGGGTATCCCTGGACCAGCGCCGGGGTGCTCTTTGAAACCCTGGGCGGCGCGCCGCTGCCCGGTCCCTATTTCTCCTCCGGGATTCTGGGCGGGGCCATCGTCCTTCTGGCCGCCACCGAGGAGCAGAAGAAACGCATCCTGCCCGAGGTCGCCGTGGGAGACATGGTTTTGACATTGGCCTTGACCGAGCCGGAATACGGCTGGGGGCCGGCGACCGTCAAGACGACCGCCATGTCGAAAAACGGCGGTTTCGTACTGAACGGGACCAAGCTCTTTGTTTTCGACGCCGAGGCGGCCACGCATTTTCTGGTCGTGGCCCGGACCGCGGACGGTGGCGACCCGGCCGAGGTGTCGCTCTTTCTCGTGGACAAGGCGGCGGCCGGGGTGTCGGTCCGCAAGATGCCGGGCTACTTGGCCGGCCGGGTGTTCGAGGTGAAATTCGATGCGGTCCAGGCGCCCGCGGCGGCGCTTTTGGGCGAAAAGGATGGGGCCTGGCCGCCGCTCCAGGAGGCCATCGAAAAGGCCGCGCCGGTCTTGTGCGCCTACAAGGCCGGCGGATGCCAGGCCGTCTTCAGGATGGCCCTGGAATACAGCCGGGTCCGGGTGCAGTTCGGGCAACCCATCGGTCGTTTTCAGCGGGTGCAGGACATGATCATCGAAATGGTGAACCATTCCGAAGCGGCCCGGTGGACCACGTACGAGGCGCTTTGGAAGCTGGACACGAATCAGCCGGCCGCGGAAAGCGTTCATTTGGCCAAGGCCGTGGCCAGCGAAGCCTACTGGCAGATCTGTTCCCTGGGGCACCGCGCCATCAGCGGGATCAGCTACTCGCGGGAGCATCCCTTGAGCCTGCACACCCGCACCTCCCGGCAGCTCTACAATTTCCTGGGCGAACCGGCCCTGCATCGGCAAAAGCTGGCCGCCATGCTGGTTCCTTGACCGGGAGGCCCCCCAGTTGAAGAAAGGTCCAAAGGTCGCGCTGCCCTATCGCGTCTTGGATTTGACCGACGAGAAGGGATTCCTGTGTGGCAAGATATTCGCCGATCTGGGCGCGGAGGTCATCAAAATCGAACCGCCCGAGGGCGATCCGGCCCGGAGGAAGAAGCCCTTTTTCAAGGGCGACCCCGGTCCCGAAAACAGCCTGTTCTGGATGGCCTACAACACCGGCAAACAAAGCGTCACGCTCGATCTAACGACCGAGCAAGGGAAGCGGACCTACCTTGAACTGTGAGGCGAACGGCCGGGTGGCCCGGCGCGACGGCAACCGCGACCCCGAGGCCGCGCCCCACGGCGCGTACCGCTGCCTGGGGGAGGACCGCTGGGTGGTCATCGACGGCGCGCTGGAATAGTTTTCTCCGGGACATGCAAAGTTCCCTTACGGCCTGTTCTGTGGGGCGCGAAAAATCGGGCTTGACAAACTATACCGATCGGTATAGCATGATCTCCATGAGCGATATCCGGGCGCAGATACTGGAGCAGGCCCTGGAGCTTTTCGCCGCCAGGGGATACGACGCCGTGGGCGTGCAGCAGGTGGTCGAGGCCGCCGGCGTGACCAAGCCCACGCTGTACCACTACTTCGGCAGCAAGCTGGGCTTGTTCGAGACCCTGGTCGAGGAGCGGTCCAGGCCCCTGTCCGAGGCGATCCGGGAGGCCGCGGTTTACAACCGCAACATCAAGATGAACATCACCGGGCTGATGAAGGCCAGCTTTGCCTTTGCCGCGGCCGAACCCCTGTTCTACCGCCTGCTGCTTTCGACCTGGTTCGCGCCGCCCTCCAGCGAATACTGGCCCGTGGTCCGGCGGGTGCAGGAGCGGCAGTACCAGGCGATTTCGGAGATGTTCCGGCTGGCGGTCAAGGACCACGGGAACATGCGCGGCCGCCACCACCGCTACGCCGTCAGCCTGCGAGGCGTGATCGACACTTACATCGGCCTGGGGTTGCAAGGCCGGGCGAGCCTGTCCGACGACAGAATGGTTTACGAGGCCGTCCATCAGTTCATGCACGGCATCTTCTCATGATGACAAATTTTTTTAATCCGGCGTTATACCGTTCGGTATAGTGGAGGCGAGACATGAAGGATCATTGGGCTTGGCAGACGGTCTTTTACCATATCTATCCCCTCGGCCTATGCGGCGCGCCCGAGCGGAACGATTTCAGCGCCCGGCCCGAGCCCCGCCTCGACCGCATCCTCGGCTGGTTGGACCATATCCAGGACTTGGGCGCGAACGGCCTGTATCTGGGCCCGGTCTTCGAATCCACGGCCCACGGCTACGACACGGCCGATTACTACCACGTGGACCGGCGGCTGGGCGACGACGGAACGCTCAAGAACCTGGCCCGGGAAGTCAAGGCCCGAGGCATGCGGTTGATCCTCGACGGCGTGTTTCATCACGTGGGGCGGGACTTCTGGGCCTTCCGCGACGTCTTGGAACACGGCCGGGATTCCCGCTTCACGGGCTGGTTCAGCGGTCTCGACTTCAACCGGCGGAGTCCGTACAAAGACCCGTTCGCCTACGAGGGCTGGCACGGCCACTACGACCTGGTCAAACTGAACCTGGACCATCCCGAGGTCAAAGGGCACCTGTTCGAGGCGGTAGCCACGTGGTTCCGGGAATTCGATATCGACGGGCTGCGGCTGGACGCGGCGGACTTTCTGGATCACGGATTCCTGCGCGACCTGGCGTCCTTTTGCCGAGGCATGAAGCCGGACTGCTGGCTGATGGGCGAGGCGGTCGGCGGGGATTACCGGCGGTTGGCCAACGACCAGATGCTGGACGCGACCACGAACTATGAATGTTACAAGGGCTTGTACTCCAGCCACAACGACGATAACTACTTCGAGATTTCCTACTCCCTGGAGCGCCAGTTCGGGAAAGGGGGCCTGTACCGGGACCTGCCACTCTATGCCTTTGCCGACAACCACGACGTGAACCGCGTGGCCAGTTCCCTGGAGAATCCGGCCCACCTCTACCCGCTGCACATTCTGCTCCTAACCATGCCCGGCGTGCCGTCGATCTATTACGGCAGCGAATGGGGCCTGGCCGGGAAGCGGACCCGGACCAGCGACCGCGAGCTCCGGCCGGCCCTGGACCTGGCCGCGCTTTCCAAAAACGCGCCGCAGCCTGATTTGGTAAGGACGATAAAACGTTTGATGGGAATTCGGAAAAAAAATCCCGCGCTTCAGAAAGGGGACTACCGCAAGCTGCACGTCCAAAAAGAGACCTTCGCCTTTGGCCGCAGGCTGGGCGATCAGGAGGTGGTGGTGGCGGTGAACTCCACCGCGGAGACCCGGCGCATTCTGATCGAGCCTTCCCGATCGGGCCGGTTGATCGATCTGCTCAACCCCGGTGCGTCTTTTGCGCGGTCCGGCCGGAAGATTTCGTTGCCTCTTAACCCTTACTGGGGCAGGGTGCTGCTGATCGAAAGCTGATCCCCGAATGAGCCTCGGGCCGCTCCGTTTAAGGTCTTATAAACGCCAGCCGGTAATCCCGAAAGCATTCTCCGTGGGTGTGCATCATGCAGCCGGTCACAACCGGCGTAACGGTGTAGGTCAGCCCCAGGCCGTCGAACCAGCTTTCGATGCGGGGGAAGATGCCACAGATGTAACGGTCGATGAAACCCAGGCTTTGGATGCCTTTATAGGCGAAGCATTCCCCGGGCTGCCAGACGACATGAAGCCTGTCCGGCTCGATAAATTGGTAGTTGAATTTCATGAAGGCGGGTATGACCAGGGCCTCGGCCTTTTTGAAAAAGGTTTTGAGTTGTTCGAAATTCGTCAGACCTTGATCCGAGGGTAAACCGATAAATCGAATCAGCCGCTTGATTTCGACGCCGGCCATGTCCTTGATTGCGGCCAGGTTGACCCGGTTGGCGGTCTCGATGTCGGTTGCCTGGAGGCAGTGGAGAAACCACATGGCGTCGTGGGTCATCCAGCCTTTGTTCAGCAGTTCTTTAAGGGCCTTGGCATCCACAGCCTCCAGGTAGGCCATGTTTCACCTCCGTGTTTGCAAATAGTAATAAATGTTAGTAAGTTGTTACTTACTTTATGCCAAAAAAATTTTTAGGCCCGGATCGACTGGACAAAATGATCGGCCAATCGATTGATCACGGCCCGGTTAAACTCTTTTTCAAAACGGAGCAGCCGCATCATGTTCATCATGATCCCGCCGCCGTTGAATAGAAAGGCCAGGGCCGCCACCGGGGCGTCCCGGCGAATCACGCCCTGCCGTATGCCCCGGCGGAGCACCTTGCGGATAAAGGACAGATAGCCGCGGTGGTCTTGGTGCAAACGCCGCAGGATGTCCGGGTCGTCCACTTCGGATACGGCTTGAAACTGCACCTTCAGTTCCTGCGGGTGTTTGGCCATCCGCTCGTAATAGACAACGGCCATGCGGCGCAGGGCCTCCAGGGCGTCTTCCTCCCGTGCGTCGATCTCCTCCCAGAAAACCAGAATCTGCCGGGACATGTGCTCCAGGACTTCGAGGAAAACGGCTTTCTTGGAGGGGAAATGTTTATAGAGCAAGGCTTCGGAGACACCGGCCTCCCGAGCTATGTCGGCCACCTTGGCCGCCCGGTAGTTGGATCGGGCAAAGACCGTCACCGCCGATTTCAGGATCAGCTTTCTTCGTTCCGGGCCGGAGAGCCGTGTGCGGGGCTTGGGAGATGTTCGACTCATAGTAAGTTACCACTCACTTATATAATACAGGCCCTCCCCCGGGCGTCAAGAACTTTCTGCCGTGGCGAGACCGCTTCGTTGAAATGCCCTGTTTCCGAGGGGTTTCCCTCAATCCTCCTTCTTTTTCTGCCCGAACCGTTCTCCTTTGAGTCCGCGAATGGCCAGGGCCACGGTGACCAGGCGTCTCTCCCCCTCGACGCGCAGCGCGCCGGGCGTGTGCATCATGGCCACGTAATCGCCAAGGGAGTCCTCCAAGGCGTTGGTGTATCCCTGTTGATCCTGCGCCTTGTTGATCTGTATTTTGGTGGCCCGCAGAACGGCCGGAGTGTTTTCCGCCACCCGGCGGGCGTAGGCGTAGGTTTCGCGTTCCAACTCGTCCGGCGGCAGCACGCGGTTGACCAGGCCGTATTGGGCGGCTTCCTCCGCGGAGATGAATCGGCTTTCGAAGCACAGCTCCTTGGCCCGGCGCGCCCCTATGTCCCAGGGCACGGACATGTATTCGAAAAAGCCAGGTAGGAACAGGGCATCCTCGGCGGCGAAGACCACGTCCAGACAGGCGGCCAGCATCCATCCGGCATAGATGCAGTATCCCTCGACCATGGCTATGGTCGGTTTGGGATGGTTCCGCCATTTGATGAGCAGGTCCAGGTTGTATTTTTTGAACTGGTCATACGTTTCGATGCCCGGCTCCGCGCCCAAAGATTCCCGATAGGCCGCCGCCTCGGGCGTTCCCAGGTCATGACCCGACGAAAAATGGCCTCCGCTTCCCCGGACGACGATCACCCGCACCGCCCGGTCAGCCTTGGCCCGGTCCATGGCCGCGTCCACCTCGTCCAGCAGGCGGTAGTCCTGGGCGTTCCTGTACTTGGGCCGGTTGAGCTGGATCGTGGCCACGGGTCCGTCAACGTCGTACAAAATGGTCTCGAACGACATAAGATGCCCCCTTGTTTTATGTACGCAAGATCGTAATTCGCGGGGCGGCTTTCTGTCAAGCGTTCCCGCCGCGCCTTGACGGGGCGGGACGGGAGGACTACGATGGGCCAAAGTCCATCATTCTCGCGAACCGCGTCATGAAAAAGACTACCCGCGATTTTCAGGTCTTTGTCAAAGCCCAAGGCGCCGCCTGCAACCTGGCCTGCGACTACTGTTACTATCTGTCCAAGTCAAGTCTGTATTCCGCCGGTGGGCCGGGCAAGATGCCCGAGGACCTGCTTGAAACCTACATCGCGCAACACATCGAGGCCTCGCCGGCCGAAATAGTCCGGTTTTCCTGGCATGGCGGCGAGCCGACCCTTTTGGGGCTCGACTATTTCCGCCGGATCGCGGCGTTACAGCGCTGGCATCAACCGCCGGGTCGAACCATTGTCAACGGCATCCAGACCAACGGCACCCTGCTAAGCGAGGACTGGTGCCGGTTTCTGGCCGACGAGGGATATACCGTGGGCCTCAGCCTGGACGGCCCCGAGGACCTGCACGACCTCCACCGCCGCGACAAGGGCGGCCGCCCCACCCACGCCCTAGCCCGGCGCGGATTCGATCTCCTGCAAGAACGCGGCGTGCCCACGGACATCCTGTGCGTGCTGAGCGCTCAGAACGTGGGGCAGCCCGAGCGGGTGTACCGCTTCTTCAAAGGAATCGGCGTTACGTCCATCGGGTTCCTTCCTTTGGTCGAACCGAGGCCGGAGGTTGAGACCGGGGTCAGCCCCGACACCGTGCCCGCCGAGGCTTTCGGCGATTTTCTGTGCACCGTCTTCGAGGAATGGAAGGTCCGGGACATCGGCCAGGTCAAGGTCGAGATGTTCGAGGAGGCGGCCCGGACCGCCTTTGACCAGGAACCGGCGGTCTGCGTCTTCCGGCCGACCTGCGGCGACGTGCCGATGGTGGAACGGAATGGAGACGTTTACGCCTGCGACCACTTCGTGGATGCGGCGCACCTTCTGGGGAACATCCGGGAGACGCATCTGGCCCGGCTGTTGGAATGCCCGGAGCAACGGGCCTTTGGCCGGGCCAAGGCCGACGCGCTGCCGCGCGTTTGTCGCGCCTGCGAAGTCCTAAGCCTGTGCAACGGCGGGTGCCTCAAGGACCGGTTCGTCTCCGCCCCGGACGGTGAGGCGGGTCTGAATTTTTTGTGCGCCGGGTACAAGCGGTTCTTCACCCACGTCCGGCCCTTTGTCTCCGAACTGGCCGCCCTGTGGCGCGCCAACCGGCCCCAACCGGAAAAGGCCGCCTCGAAGAAAGTCGGTCGCAACGATCCCTGCCCCTGCGGCAGCGGCCTGAAATACAAGAAATGCTGTTTGAATAAAAAAGGCGGGTTCGAAAACCCGCCCCGTTTCAGAGTATAGATCGCTTACGGTCAGGATTTTCATTGGCCTTTCAATTTTGCCTTGAAGAAGGCGATGGTCCGGCCCCAGGCCAGGTCGGCCGCCTCCTTGTTGTACCGCTCCGGGTTCGTGTCGTTGTTGAAGGCGTGTTGCGCCCCGTCATAAATGTAAATCTGGTAATCCACGCCGGCGGCCTTGAGGGCCTCTTCGTACTTGGGAATGCCGGCGTTGATCCTTTCGTCCAGACCGGCGTAGTGAAGCAGCAGGGAGGCCTTGATCTTGGGCGCGTCTTCGCTGGCCGGGGCGAGTCCGTAGTAGGGGACGGCCGCGGTCAGGTCCGGGGAGTGCACGGCCACCTGGTTGGACATGGCCCCTCCCCAACAGAAGCCGACCACGCCGACTTTGCCCGTGGACATGGGGTGGGTCTTCAGGTATTTGACCGCGGCCACGAAATTGCCGATGGTCTGGTTTCGGTCGAGCGTCCGGATCATTTCAATGGCCTGGTTCTGATCGGGGGGCGTGCCGCCGAGGGGGGACAAGGCGTCCGGGGCCAGGGCCTGAAATCCTTCCAGCGCCACCCGCCGGGCCACGTCCTTAATGTGCGTGTTGAGCCCCCGGTTTTCGTGAATGACCACCACCCCGGGCAGCTTCTCATCCCCCTTCGGACGGGTCCAGTACCCCCGCACGTCGCCCGAGGCTCCCGAATAAATCAGGGACTCGGACGCCAACCGGGCGTCGTTCTCGGGCGTGACCGCCGCCCAGGCGCGGCCCTTTTTCAGAATGGGCAGCAAGACCGACCCCGTGGCCGCTCCGCCGGCGAGCACGGTCAGCCTTTCCAGGAAACCCCGGCGACTGAGTCCGCCGCGGGCGCGATCCTCGGGCAGAGGGGAAACTTCTCGGTCCATATACCTTTTTCCTTTCTTGAATGCATGTCGCGTTGATCCGAGTCCCTTCGGACCGCAAAGAAAACATCGATGGGAAAAGGTTGGCGCGCGGCCCGGGCGCGGATATTCCATGGGTATTAAAACGGTCATGGATGCGAATCCTCCCAACTGGGTGAAGGTTTCAGTTTTTTCTTCGCAACGGCTCGGAACGTATAGCGGGAGCTTTACGCATCGAGCACCTTGCGGACCTTGGCCGCCAAGTCCGAGGTCGAGAACGGTTTTTGAAGGAAATTCAGACCCTCGTCCAGAACGCCGCGATGGGCGATGGCGTCCGAGGTGTAACCGGACATGAACAGGGTTTTGAGGCCGGGCTTGAAGTCCGAGATCTGTTCGGCCAGCTCCCGGCCGTTCATCTCGGGCATGACCACGTCCGTGACGAGAAGACGAATCTCGCCTGCATGACTGTGGGCCAAGCGCAGGGCCTCTGTGGGAGTGCGCGCGGCCAAGACCGAATAGCCCAGCCGTTCCAGCATCTTTTGGCTCACCTCCAGAATCGAGGCTTCGTCTTCGACCAGAAGCACGGTTTCCTGCCTGCCCAACTGCAGCTCGCCCACGGGCTCCTCTGACATCCCGACCGCCGCTCCTTGGAAACGGGGCAGATAGATATTAAAGATCGTTCCTTGCTCGAAGGCGCTTTCCACATAGATGAAACCGTCGTTCTGCTTCACAATGCCGTAAACCGTGGCCAACCCCAAGCCCGTGCCTTCGCCCACGCCCTTGGTGGTGAAAAAGGGTTCGAAAAGGTGTTCGAGGACCTCCGGGGCTATACCGCTTCCGTTGTCGCTCACAGCCAGGAGAACATACTCGCCGGGCATGCATCCCGTATGATTGGAGCAGAAATCCTCGTCCAAGCTAACGTTTTGCGTTTCGATGCTGACCTTGCCCGCCCCGCCGATGGCGTCGCGGGCGTTGACCGCGAGGTTGGCCAGAATCTGATCCACTTGGGAGGGGTCCACTTTCACCGGCCAGAGGTTGTGACCGGGAACCCAGCTCAGTTCGATGTCCTCGCCGATCAGCCGCCCCAGCATTTTAAGCATGCCGGCCACGGTGTCGTTCAAGTCCAACACCTCGGGAACGGCCGTTTGTTTGCGGGCGAAGGCCAGGAGCTGCCGGGTGAGGTCCGCGGAGCGGTGGGCGGCCTTTTGAATTTCCAACAGGCTATCGCGGAGAAGACCCACAGCGGCCGCGTCTTCGAGAGCCAATTCGCAATGACCGAGAATCATTTGGAGCATGTTGTTGAAATCGTGAGCCACGCCGCCGGCCAACCGGCCCACGGACTCCATTTTCTGCGCCTGTTGAAATTGTTCCTGGAGGATTTTTTGAGCCGTGACGTCTTCTTTGACGGCGATAAAGTGCGTCACGGCGCCCGATGCGTCGCGCACCGGGGCGATGAGCGCCTGTTCCCAGAACAGGGTCTGGTCTTTCTTCTTGTTGTGGAACAGCCCCCGCCACTCCCGGCCCGAGGTGATGGCCTCCCACAGCTTTTGGTACTCTTCCGGCGGCGTTTCGCCCGATTTCAGGAAACGCGGGTTTCGGCCCAAGACTTCTTCAGGCGCGTACCCGGTCACCTTGAAGAATTTCGGATTCACGTATTCGATCTTGCCCGTCAAGTCGGTGATCATCACCGAGGCCGGACTTTGCTCCACCGCCACCAGGGCCTTGCGTAAAGCCTCCTCCCCCCTCTTTCGCGCGGTGATGTCGAAGGCATAGTGCATATACAAGTCCTCGGCCACCGGCAGCCAGTAGGCGTCCCAGATTGTCCCGTCGGCTTCTATTTCGAGATGCTGAGGCTGGCCAACTTCCCACAATTCCGGGGCCAGGCACCAGGGGCAGGGCTCTTCACGGCCGCCCCAGGTCGAGAAACAGCGCGCGCCCGGCACGGCCCCGGCCTCGACCGCGGCCCGGTTGGAAGCGACGATCTCCCGGGTGTCGGGTCGCAGCAGCAAAGCCACGCAAGGGAATCCGTCCAGCAGGGTCTGGGTCAGACGGGCGCTTTCCTTCAGTTGCTCTTCGGCCTGTTTCCTGTCGGTGATGTCGCGCATGGCGGAAACCCTGACCTTGCGGCCCTCGTATTCCATCTCCCGAACCCGAATCTCCATGGGAAATCTGGTTCCATCTTTTCTAATCCCAACCGCTTCGTAAAGTTCCAGGGAACCGGCGGCGATCTGTTTTTCGACAAGTTCCCTGGCTTCCGGAGCGATGGTCATCGGGATCGCCTGTTTGCCCAACAATTCCGCTGGTTCGTAGCCGAATATCTCATAGAACCTATCATTTGCATTCAGAAGGACGCCTTCCTGGTGAATGATGATGCCTTCGAAGGCCGCTTCGGAAAGACGGCGGAAGCGTTCCTCGCTTTCCTTAAGCGCTTGTTCGGCCCGCTTCTGCTCGGTGGTGTCGATGAGAAATCCTTCCAGCCCGATCACCTTGCCGCCGTGCATCACCGGGCTGGCGGAAAAGGTATGGAAACCGATGGAGCCGTCCCGGCAGCGCCTGGTAAAGTCGCTCGATACGATCGATTCTCCCTTCAACAGCCGGGCCACGTTTTTTTTCGCTTGCTCCTGGTCCTCTTCCACCTGGGTAACGGAAAAGTGCCGGCCGATAATTTCGTCCGGGGTGTCGTACTTGTGCAGGCGGAGCCAGGAGGCATTGACGTGTTGAAAGCGGCCTTCCCGATCCACGAAGAAGTATCCCGCTTCCGTGTCCTCGACAATCTGCCGGAAGCGTTCCTCGCTTTCCTTGAGCGCCTCCTCGGCCCGCTTGTGCTCGGTGATGTCGGTCATGAGGTTGAGGGTGGCCGGTTTCCCCTCCCAAGAGATCACCGCGGTCCTCAGCTCCACCCAACGCACGTCTCCGCTCCGGCTCAAGATTCGAAAGGGATAATGATCGAGCAGCTCGGCGCCTTGAAGCCTTTGGAGGTGCCGTTCCACCACCATCCGACGGTCGTCCGGATGGATGAAATCGATGAAAGGCTTGCGGGCCATCTCCGCCCGTGTGTATCCGGACAGGTCCTCGACCTTGACGTTGGCGAATTTGATGATGCCGTCCTGAGCCACCAGGATGACTTCCCCGGCGTTTTCCACCAGGATTCGGTGTTTTTCCTCGCTGTCCCGAAGCGCCTCTCTGATCTCTTTTTCCCGGGAGATGTCTTCGACGACCCCTTCGCTCCAGCCCTTATCGGGGATGTACCTGGCCGAATAGCGCACCCACATGGCGGAGCCGTCGTTGTGTTTGAAACGCACCTCGGCGTTGTTGAACCCCCCGTTCTCTTTGAGCCGAGAGATCAGCTCGGCTCGGTCGTTCGGGTCGAAGTATCTTTCGGCGATATTGATCTGGCTTGCTTTCAGCTCGCGGCTGTCGGCGTAGCCCAGTAGCTGGGCTGTCTTGTCGTTGGCGTCCAGGATCATGCCGGTGTTGACATCCGCCCGAAACAGCCCGATTTGGGAATTGAGGAAAAGGTTTCGGTAGGTTTCTTCGGCGACGCGAAGCTGTTCCTCGGCCTTTTTTCGGTCGGTAACGTCGTTTAAGAGGTTCAGGGTGGCGGGTCGTCCCTTCCACTCGATCAGAACGGTTTTAAGCTCCACCCAGAGCGCCGTTCCGGATTCGTGGACCAGCCTGAATAGATAATCATGGGGTAAATCGGCGCCTTGCAGCCTCTGGGCGTGACGATCCAACACCATGGCCCGATCTTCCGGATGAATGAAGTCAGTGAAAGGCTTGCCGACGATTTCCTCCCGAGTGTAGCCGGTGAGTTCCTCGGCCTTGGCGTTGGTGAATTCCACCAGACCGTCCTGGGCCACGAAGATGGTTTCCCCCGCGCTCTCTACCAGGATGCGGTACTTCTCCTCGCTTTCCTTGAGCGCGTTCTCGATTTCTTTTTCCTGGGTGATGTCCTCGGAAACCCCCTCGATCCAGCCTCTGTCGGGCACCAGCCGGGCCGAATAGCGCATCAGCTTTATGGAGCCGTCGTTGGCCCGGAACGGCGCCTCGTAGTCTGAGAATTCACCATGTTCTTCCAAGAGGGAGATCATTTTTTCCCGGTCGCTCGGATTGACGTACCGGACGCTGATGTTGAATTTGTCCGCCAAAAGCTCCTCCCGGTTGGCGTACCCGATGAATTGCGCCATCTTGTCGTTGCCATCCAGGATCAATCCGGTTTTCATGTCCGTTCGAAACATGCCCACCTGGGAGTTTAAAAAGATATTTCGATAGGTCTCTTCGGCGAGCCGGATTTGTTCTTCGTTCTTTTTCCTCTCCGTGATGTCCTGGACAATAAAGATGGAGCCCAGGGAAGGGTCCGCGGCGTCGATGGGGCTGCTGCTCAACAAGACTTCAATGATCGTTCCGTCCTTGCGCCTCATGCGGGTTTCCAAGGTTCCCATGCCCTGTTCCGTGACCTGACGGGCTTTTTCCCTGCCAACGAATTCGTACTCCTCATCGCTCGCGTACAAGAGCCGAGCGGATTGGCCGACAAGTTCCTCGCGGGTATAGCCGGTCATTTCGCAGAACCGCTCATTCGCTTCCTGGACTAGCCGGTCAGATTCCAGACCCATCCCGATGGGCGCGGTGCGGAAAATGCTTCGCAGTCGCTGTTCGCTTTCCCGGAGAGCCTTTTCGGCCGTTTCGCGGTTTTTTGTTGTGCTCATTAGCGCTTTCCCTTCGTTACTTTTAGGTGCTTCACCCTTCCCTCAAGTCCAGGCGTTGTTTCGGCTGGAGGCAGCTTAGCCGTCGCCGTAAAGTTTAATCAACAAAGATACCTGACGCACCGGTAAAAAGAGAGGATATGGCCAACCGATATTTTTAGTATAGGTTATTTTTAACAAACTTGCTCCATGAAATCAACTGGGTCGCGTGGGGATGCGAACGACGCCTTCCGAATCTTAGGGCCCGAAACCCAGGCGCCTCGGGTCTGTTGAACGGGCAATGGATTTTCTGCGGCAGGCTTTTCTGAAAGTTCCGGGTAGCCCCAGGGGTTCAAGGACCTGGCGTCTGAGAATCGAAGCGCGGCCGTGGGTCGCGACGGCTTGAGACCCTTGGGGCGTTATTGGACCATTGTCGCCCAAGGCGTGGAGCGGCTTACGATCCGATACTGTGGCCAAAAGACCGCACCAACGAGCCGGGTGTGGGGAAAAGTCAACACTTCGGCGTGAGGACTTGGGCAGCAGCCAAGAGTCCTTGTATATTTTTTGCTATAAAATCAACTAACTAAAAGAATAAAGTCAGGGAAGCCAAATTTTGTTCCTGGCAGAGTTCTTGCTCTCAGGCGGTCATCTCGCATTTGGGGTATAATAAAACCTGGAAAAGAACAAGATGGCTTATCGGAAACGAGTAAACACCCAAGTAGCGTATAGCTCGGATAGTCTGAGAAACGGGAAAATTAGGGAAAAATGGTTCATGGTTCTTCACGTTCCACGTGAGGCCAAGGAGGCTTTGTCATGAAGCAACGTCTTGTTTTATTTATTTGTTTTTTCTTTGTTCTGATGATGGCCGCAAACAACCCAGCCAAGGCCGAAATGCGCGAGGGGGCCTTTACTCTGACCCCGCGGCTGGGAGGCCACCTATTTGACGGCAGGCAGGACCTCGAAAACGCCTTCGACTTTGGTTTGGGGCTGGGTTACTATTTTGCGCCGAAATGGGGGGTTCAGGTGGGCGTGGACACGCTTTCCATGGTGACCGAAGCCGAGAAGAACGCCCGCGGCTACCTCGCCCGCCTGGAAGCCGTGTATTACATCCTGCCCAAATCCAAACTGGTGCCGTATGTCGCGGCCGGTTTGGGCGGCATCATGATCGATCCGCCCAAAGGCGGCACGGATACGGACATGTTCCTCAACTGGGGCGTGGGTCTGAGATATTTCTTTAAAGAAAACTGGGCCCTGCAAGCGGACCTGCGGCACGTCTTCACCTTGGACGAAACCTGGCATAACCTGAATTATACGGTTGGCTTGACCTACCAGTTCGGCGGGAAGCAACCCGTGCCTCCGGCGCCTCCGGCCATGCCGGCGAAAGCAGCCGCGCCGCCAACTCCTCCCACGCCGCCCAAAGACAGCGACAACGACAATGTGCCTGACAACGGGGACAAGTGCCCGGATACGCCGGCCGGGGTGAAGGTGGATAAGTTCGGCTGCCCCCTGGACAGCGACAAGGATGGGGTGCCGGATTACCTGGACAAGTGCCCGGATACGCCGGCCGGGGTGAAAGTGGATCAGGCCGGCTGCCCCCTGGACAGCGACAAGGATGGGGTGCCGGATTACCTGGACAAGTGCCCGGATACGCCGGCCGGGGTGAAAGTGGATCAGGCCGGTTGCCCCCTGGACAGCGACAAGGACAGGGTGCCGGATTACCTGGATAAGTGCCCGGATACGCCCTTAGGCGCTCCGGTGAACACGGTCGGTTGCTGGATCATCAAAAACATCAATTTCGATTTTGACAAATACAATATCAAGCCCGAGTTCTATCCGGGGTTGGATGAGGCGGTTCAGATTTTGAACAAGAACCCCGACCTTAAGATTGAAATCGAGGGCCACACCGATAGCATCGGCGGAAAAGTGTACAACCAGGGCTTGTCGGAGAAACGGGCGGGCTCGGTGCTGGAGTACTTCAAGGAACAAGGCATCGACCCGGCCCGCATGAAAGCCATAGGCTACGGGCTGACCCGTCCGGTCGTTTCCAACGACACCAAGGCCGGTCGGGCCATGAACCGTCGGGTTGAACTCAAGCCGATCCGTTAGTCCGCCCGGAAATGCGGTCCAACGGCCGGGTCCATGGACGGCCCGGCCGTTGGCCGATCTCAAGATCGAAGATACAGATGCGTGTCTGGCAAAACAGACCCTCCCAGCCGAGCCGTGAGGAGGCGGGACGGTCTGTTTTCTTATACGTCTCGCAAAAGGTAAGCATCGGATTACGCTAGTGGAGAGATGTACCTCCAAGGTTTTGTTTAAGGTCACGAAGAACCGTGGCTTGGTTTGGTAAGCCCGGACACCGGCAAGCAAACACAAGGGCTTTGAGCGGAAAGAGCGCATCCGGGAATGAAAAACCGTAACGACCTGAACAACGGAAACAAGATCAAGGGGCGCTTCGGGACGTTTGCCGGGGTATTCACCCCCACGGTCCTGACCATCTTGGGGATCATCCTTTTTCTGCGCGTCGGTTGGGTGGTCGGACAGACCGGTCTGATCGGGGCGCTGGTCATCATCTTTCTGGCCAACACGATTTCCTTCATCACGGGTCTGTCGCTTTCTTCGGTGGCCACGAACATGCACGTCCGGACCGGGGGGACGTATTACATGATCTCCCGGACCCTGGGTCTCGAAATCGGCGGGGCCATCGGCATTCCTTTGTTTCTCTCCCAGGCCATCTCGGTGGCCTTTTACATCATCGGCTTCGCCGAGGCCTTCACCGCGGTTTTTCCGGGCGTGAACGGCCAGATGATCTCGCTGGTGCTGGCCTTGGCCTTTGGCTATCTTTCTTTTGTCGGGGCCGATTTCATTCTGAAAATCCAGTTCGTCATCCTGGCCGTCATGGGCCTGGCCCTCTTTTCCTTTTTCAGCGGCGGGTGGGGCGAAGTCTCGTCGCCGCAGCTTATGAAACCGGCCCTGGCCACGGCCGGGTTCTGGTCGGTTTTCGCCATCTTTTTCCCGGCGGTGACCGGGATCATGGTGGGGGTGAGCATGTCCGGGGATCTGAAGGACCCGGGCAAGAGCATCCCGGCCGGCACGCTCACGGCCATTATCCTGACCGGCGTCATCTACCTGGCCACGGCGGTTTGGCTGGGCCTGCACGCCTCGCCCGAACAACTGGTGGCCGACAACATGATCATCCACAAGATCGCCCGCTGGCCGCTGTTGATCCTGCTGGGCGTGTGGGCCTCGACGCTCTCGTCGGCCTTGGGCAGCGTGTTGGCCGCGCCGCGCACGCTGGAGGCCATCGCCACGGACCGGGCCGTGCCCAAAATCCTCGGGGCGCGCCTGGGCAGCCCCACCGAACCCCGCCTGGCCGTGATACTGACCACGGCCATCGCCGTCATCGTCATCCTCATGGGCAACCTGGATTTTGTCGCGCCCATCATCACCATGTTCTTCCTCAACACCTACGGGATGATCAATCTGTCCGCCGGTCTGGAACGGCTGATCGGCAACCCGAGTTTCAGGCCCAAGTTCAAGGTGCCCTGGCCGGTCTCGCTGTTGGGCGCGGCCGGTTGTTATGGGGCCATGTTTCTAATCAACGCCTGGGCCACGGTGGTCGCCGTTTTCATCAGCTACGGGGTGTTTATCGTGCTCAAGCGGCGGGCCTTGACCCAGGGGTGGGGCGACATCATGAGCGGCGTCTGGTTCGCCCTGGCCCGCTTCGGTCTGATCCGTCTGGACGCCGAGCCGCCGCACGTGAAGAACTGGCGGCCCAACATCGTGGTTTTCACCGGCTTGCTTCAGGATCGGGAACCGTTGCTCGAGATGGGCACCTGGCTGACCTCGGGCCGGGGAATGGTCACCTACTTTCATCTTCTGGTGGGCGATCTCGAGGACCTGGCCCCCCGTGGTCTGCGGGCCACCTCGGCCCGCCACACCTCTGAGTACCTCGCGGAGCAGGGCGTGGCCGCCTTTGCCGAGTGTGTCATCGTGCGGGATTTTTACGAGGGCATCCTGAATATCGTACAGGCCCACGGCATCGCCGGGCTGGAATCCAACATTGTGCTCATGGGCCGGGCCGAGAATCCCGAGACCCAGGCGGACCAGCTTCGTTTGATGAAGCATCTCATGGCCCTGGGCAAGTCCACCCTGTTTTTATCCCGCGACCCCGAGCGGAGCTTTGGAAAAAGGAAGCGGATCGACATCTGGTGGCGGGGCAAGGACCGCAACGCCGAATTGATGCTCCTGATCTCCCATATCCTCAGAACGCATCCGGATTGGGAGCGGGCCGAGGTGCGGGTCATCCAGCGGATCGCCCGGATCGAGGGCAAGGGCGGGGCCGAAGAGCACATTGCCGCGTTCCTCAAGGCCGTGCGCATGGAGGCGGAGCCGCTGGTGCTGGTCCAGACCTCGCCGGAGGAATCCTTTGCCGAGACCCTGGCCCGGGAGAGCCATGAGACGGACCTGGTCTTTCTGGGGCTTCGCGTTCCCGAAGATGACCGCGTGGAGGGGATGGCCGCTGAGATCGAGGCTTTGCTGCCGCCTGGCGTTTCGACGCTTCTGTTTCGGAGCGGGGAGGTGGAGGATATCCTGGTGACGGACGCGGGCCAGGCCCCCTAGGACGCCGGGCGCCAGGCTATTCGATGCCGTGGCGCTTGAGCTTGCGCCAGAGCGAGGCCCGGTCGATGCCCAGGATTTCGGCGGCTTTTTTCTTGTTCCAGGCCGTCTGATCCAGGACCCACTTGATGTACTGGATTTCCTGCTCCGCCAGCGACGGCAGGCCGTCGCTTTTGGGGCGGAAGGTCTGGATGGACAGCTTGAGCAGGTCTTCGGGCAGGTCCTGCGGTCGGATGACGTCGCCGCGGGCCATGACCACGGCCCGTTCGATGACGTTTTCGAGTTCCCGGACATTGCCGGGCCAGGCGTACTGCTTGAGCGCCTCCATGGCTTCCGGGTCGATCTCCCGGATGTTTTTGCCGGCCTCGTTCGCTTTCTTGTCCAGAAAATAGTGAATGAGCAAGGGGATGTCCCCGGGCCGCTCGGTCAGCGGCGGGAGATGGACCGTGACCACGTTCAGGCGGTAATAGAGATCGGGTCTGAATCGGCCGGTTTCGCAGTCGTGCTTCAAATCCCTGGCCGTGGCCGCCAGGAAGCGCACGTCCACCGGAATGGGCTGGGTGCCCCCCACCCTCAGAACCTTTTTCTCCTCGATGACCCGCAGCAGTTTCACCTGCATGGTCAGCGGCATGTCCCCGATTTCGTCCAGCAGAACCGTGCCGCCGTCAGCCGTTTCGATCAGGCCGGCCTTGGTGGTCGCGGCCCCGGTGTAGGCCTCTTTTTCGTGGCCGAACAGTTCGTTGGCCAGAAGCTCCTCGGTGAAGGCCCCGCAGTTGAAGGCCACGAACGGCTTGCCGGCGCGCCGGCTGAGCTGATGGATGATCGAGGCGGCCAACTCCTTGCCCGTGCCGGTTTCGCCGGTAATGAGCACGTTGGAATCCGTGGGGGCGACCTGTTCGAGGGTCTGGAGCACCTTGGCGATGGCCTGACTCCCGCCGACCATGTGGGGCCGGGAAGTCTGGGTCATTTCGGCCAGGGTCTGTTTGAGCATCTGGTTTTCCAGGTAGAGGCTTCTCTTGAGCAGGGCCTCCTGAACCAGGCGGCGCACGAGGTCGATCTTATAGGGCTTGGGGATGTAATGGTAGGCGCCGTCGCGCATGGCCTCCACCGCCGAATCCACGGTGGCGTATGCGGTGATCATGATGACTTCCGTGTTCGGGTACGTGGCCCGGGCCTTTTTCAGCACCTGCATCCCGTCCACCTGCTGCATCTTCAGGTCGGTCAGGATCAGATCGAACTCCTGATTTTCGAGATGTTGCAAGGCCTTGATCCCGCTGTCCGCGGAGACGACCTCGTAGCCCTCGCGGACCAGGACATGCTCCAGGTTCTTGCGGGCGATATCGTCGTCTTCCACGATCAGGATGGTTTCTTTGGGCAACACGAACCTCACGCGGCCTGATGCTGATGGATGGGCAGGGAGATGATGAATTTGGCCCCCTCGCCCGGGCGGCTATTCACGTCGATCCGGCCATTGTGTTTCTGGATGATACCATAGGTGACGTACAGACCCAAACCCGTGCCCTTGCCCACGTGCTTGGTGGTGAAAAAGGGATCGAACACGTGGTTGATGATATCGGGCGGAATACCCGGGCCGTTGTCTTCCACCTCGATGCGGAAGCCGTCGTCGCGCTCCTGGCGATAGGCCCCGATCTTCAAAACGCCGCCGGCGCCGGTCATGGCCTGCACGCCATTGAGCATCAGATTGATGAGGGCCTGGCTGAGCCGCCGTTGATCCACCTCGACCTCAAAGGGTTCGGGCACGTCCAATCGGACTTCAACCTCGGCCGGCAGTTCGCCTCGGACCAGCCGCAGGGTTTTTTCGATTAGCTCTCGGATGCCGATCCGTCCGACCTCGAATTCGCCTTCGCGGGCGAATTCGAGCAGTGACCGAACAATGTCCCGGGCCTTCTCCACCTGTTCCTCGATGCCGGCCAGCAGCGTCTTCTGGAAGTCCAGGTCCACTTCTCCCAGTTCCTCGATCAAAATCTGGGTGGACGTCGAGATGTTGCTGAGCGGATTGTTCAGCTCATGAGCCACCCCGGAGGTCAGGGTGCCCAGGGAGGCCATCTTTTCCTGTTGAATCAATTTCTCCGATTTCCTGTCCAGTTCGCGGATCATCTCATTCAAGACCGCGACCAGGGACCGGATTTCCAAGGCCCCCTGCACCTGCCGGATTTCGTGGACCTTGCCCGCGGCAATGTCCGAGGCCGCGGTTTGGATGGCCGACAGGGGCCGGAAAATCTGGAAGAAGAGGTAGTAGGACATGAAAATGGCCACGATCAGAACGCCGCCCGAGGAATAGAAGAGGGAGCGTTTTTGATAGGCGACCAGTTCATCGACCCGCCGCCGTTCCTTCAGCACCATGGCCTCGACGTTTTCGGTCAACTGGCGCCCGGATTCCCGCAGCATGTCTCGAAAAAAGGCTATTTCCGGAGTGTTTCCGCGTTCGCCCCGCCGGAAGGCCTCGAAGTATTTGACCGAGGTCTGGCGGTAGATGTCCAGAACGGATAAGGCCTCGTTCAAAAAGACGAGTTCAATCTCGCCGGGCCAGGTTTTTTTGAAGAGATTGAGTTGCTGTTCGGCCTGGGCGAGATAACGAATCAGTTCCTGGTAATTTTCAAGCCCGCCGTAGAGCAGGAGGTTCTTTTCGTAACGCCGGGCTTCCAGGGTGCAGTTTCTCAGGTCATCCGCCTCTTCCACGAACTGGAGCTTGCGTTGAATCTCCAAGTGCCGCTGGTAGGCCAGGCCGAAGAAGACCACGGTGGCCAGCAAGAGGAAGATGAAGGCCAACAGAATCCTGTAGCGGAGTGTCAAGATCGGTTTCATGAAGGACCCGCTTTAAGGCTGGGCTTTGGCGTCTGTAACTTGAGCATCATTTCTCATGCGTCGTTTCGGTGTCGATCCCTGCCCAAGCCGGGGCCCGGGTTCGGTTCGGCGACCCCGTCGAAGCCGTCAATCCATTGGAGTCAAGAGATCAGGGCGTGACCCAGACCGCGCGCGTCGAACGGCTCAGCACCCGAAAGAGGGACCCGCCCATGAGGAAATGCTTCAACCCCGAGGCCTTTCGCCCGCCCATGACGATCAAGTCGGCGTCGATCCGGGCCGCGGCGTCCAGAATCTCCTGCGGGGTTTCGCCTCTGGTGAGGATCGTTTCCACTTCGACGCCTAGAGCTTTGGCCCGGTCCTGGGCCTCCTCCAGGCGCTGGCCGGATTTTTTCCACAGCTTGTCCATGACCGATTGATGCAGATAATACTCGGACGGCACGTCGATGACAAGGATCATCCACAGGCGCGCTCCGTGCTCCGAGGCCATGAGGAAGGCCTTGTCCTCGGCTGTGCGGCTGGCCGGCGAACCGTCCGTGGCCAGCAGAATCCGTTCGAATTTCAGGTCGGAATCGGGCGGTACGACCAGGACGTCGGCCTGGGTGCAGCCGATCACCCGGGCGGCGGTGCTGCCCAGAATCGCCCGTTCGGCCGCGCCGCGGGCGCCGGTCCCCAGGACGATCACCTCGGCGCCGCGGTCTTCGGCTATGTCGGCCAAGCGTTCCTCGGGCCGGCCCTCCTCGAGGCGGGCTTCAAAGGGCAAGCCCGCGGTCTTGGCCGCCTGGGAGGCTTTTTGCAGGGCTTGAACGTGGGGCTCGGTCAAGGCTGACCGGGCGTCGTCGATATGCAGGAGGTCCATGCTGCCGCCGTAGGCGGGCACGATCGAGACCAGGATCAACCATCCGCGTCGAAAAAGAGCCAGCTTGATCGCCTCTTGGACTGTCCGCCGCTCGCTTTCATTCGGCGCCACCCCGGCCAGGATCGTGCCCACGGGCGACTTTACCCCTCGGCCGCCAGGAGAGCGGTGCGCTCGGATTTCGCCCCGAGGTAGGTTGCGGCTAGGATAATGGCCGCTCCGATGAGCAGGGCCAGGCACATGGTGACGAAGCTGATCTGGTTCAGGATATGAATCGTGCTTTCGGACACGGACATCAGCCCCAATTGGGTCAAGTAATTGGGGATGGCCATGGCCCGGCTGCCCGCCACGGTCAGCATGATGACAGCCATGACGTACTTGATCATGTAGCCTTTGACAAAGGTCGTGCCGATGGCCCCGAGTTGCACGCCGAACAGCGATCCGCCCAGAATGATCAGCACCAGCCGGATGTCGACCATGCCGTAAAAGGCCCAGATCAGGGTTCCGCCCAGGCCCATGACAAAGGCGATGACCAGTTCCGAGGCCGAGGCCATGAGGCTGGTCATGCCCAGGATGTAGATCATGCCCGGCACGCCGGCGAAACCGCCCACGGCGATGGTCGCGGCCATGAGACCCGTGGCGAAACCCAGCGGGGCCGTGCACCAGAACGACAGGCGCAGGTTGCTCTTTTTAAAGGTGATCATGGGCCAGAGGTTGATGCTCTGAACCCACTGGGCCAGACGCGTGGTCTTCTCTTCGACGGCATTGGACTTTTTCATTTTCAAGGCGTCCCGTTGCACGAAACTGCCCACCGTCACCAGGATGAGCACGAAGGCCAGGCTGACATACAGGTTGGAACCGGCCGGACCCCAGGCGTCCAGGATCATCTTCTGAATCTGGATGCCCACCTGGACCCCCACTTCGGCGGAGATGCCGATGATGACGCCTATTTTGATATCCACCTGGCCGTATTTGTAGCGTTTGATGGCCCCGACCAGGGCCTTGGGGAATTTGTGGCACATGTTGCTGGCCACGGCCACCGTGCCCGGCACGCCGAGGCTCATCATGCCCGGGGTCAGCACAAAGGCTCCCCCCGAACCGATGAACCCGCTCACCAGGCCGCCGACAAAGCCCACAAGGAACAGAAAGATCACCCCGGTCGCGGTCAGGTCAATGAATTGGATCAGCTCCGTGATTCCGCCGTGTCCCATTTAACTTCTCCTTTTCCCGTAATTGGCAAATACCGATTTCGCATGAACGTGCGAACCATTGGGCCTTGGTTCTTGTTAAGCCTGAGGCGGCGACGCATAAACGCGAGGCCGCTCGGCCCGCGCCGGAACCGTAACCGGCTTTTCCACGCGCTTTTCCTCGACCTGACGCGAGGGCATGATGCCCAGGGCGGTCCAGACATTGCTGGCCAGGGTCCCGTGGACATAAGAGAATAGAAAGACCGTGGCCACCGGAGCGATGGCGTAAACGCCGCCCCTGGTGAAATAGGACATGATCAGGCTGGCGTGCGTGAACACGGCCGCGTAAAGTCCCGCTGACAGGGCTCCGAAGAAGAGGGCCTTTTTCATCGCCCTTTTTTTGGCTTTGGCGCCACTGATTGCTGCTGCCATTTTTTTAACTTCCTTTCCGTTTACAATGCGCTTTAGATTTAAATGCGGTCAAACGGTCGCCGACCTTCTTTGCACCGTGACCACGGGCACGCGCGCCGCTCCGGAAATCCGTCGGGGCAGATCCGTCCCCTTGGGTTTTGCCGGCCCGTCATAGACCGCCAGAACCACGTCGTGATGCCTTTCCAAATACCGTACGATTTCCTGTTCGGGTCGGCCGGCCAGAACATGAACCTGGTACTCGACGCGATCCTCCGCCCGCTTTTCCTGATTCCCCTCGGCGAGAATCCGGTAAATGCGCCGGGCCAATTCGGGTTCGCCGGCCTCGGCGTAAGCGGCGGCCGTCATGCCGCCCTCGAACATGCGCCGGCCCATGCTCAGCCCGCTTTTCATCCGCTGCCAACCCGATCGGGCCCGCAGGCCGAGAACCTGCAGCACGTCCAGCTTGGCCTTGAGCCGCCAGGCCAGCTCCAGCGAGAACCGCACCGAATCGCTTTCCACGTTTTCTCCGCCGATGGCCAGCAAAATGGTTTTCATGTCCGTGTCCTCTCCAATCCCGAGATGGACTCCGCCCGGGGCGGATGGGTTCATGCCTTTAAGAAACCTCCGCGGCTCTACCTCGGCGCGTCGGCTCTCAAAACCGGTTGATCCGGGCGACTGGGTGGGCGCGGCCGGGTCGCTTTGTTTTTGCGCGCCTTCTGACGCTCGGACAAGATGTGTTTGGCGGTTTCGGGATCGCCCGCTTCAGCGAAGGTGACGGCCGCCATCTGCCGATCGAACCATTCCAGGATTTTCATTGTTCAGGCCCCCTCTCGTTGGTCTTGTTCTTGTTCTATTCAACAATGGGGCCAAGCCCGGCGAGTAATATAACCTATTGTTTTTAATTGATTATTTTAGAAAAAGGAAATGGCGGGCGACGTTGCAATATGCAACTGATTTTTGAAAAACAGGCATATCCAGTTAATTTGCTTAATCTTTTTATTTTGTTCGGCTTCGGGGGTGGATGTTGCATTTTGCATCACCCTCGCGGATCCAAGATCGAGGTTGTGCAATGCGTTTGGTTTGAGCTAAAATAAAGCCAAAGGATTCCTTATGAAACTTTTCGGACGCACAGAGGAACAGGGTTCCGACTCTTCCGAATTGGATGCGCTGAAGGAGACCATCGAGTCTTCCCATCTGCCCGACTTCGTGCATCAGGCCGCGCTGCAGGAACTGGAACGGCTGGGCAAGACCCACCCGACCGCGGCGGAATACACCATCGGCCTAAGCTATCTCGACTACCTGCTGGCCCTGCCCTGGACAAAGCACAGCCTGGACAACCTCGATATCGTTCAGGCCGAGGCGGTGCTGGACCAGGCCCATTTCGGTCTCGAACAGGTCAAGGATCGCATCCTGGAGTACCTGGCCGTGCGGACGCTCAAGGCCCGCCGAAAGCCGCTGGTTCTGGTGGTGGACGATGAAGCCATCACCCGCCAGAACCTGAAGCACATCCTGGACGAGGAAGGGTACACGGTCGAGACCGCGGCCAACGGCGAGGAGGCCTTGTCCTTTGCGCAAAAGACCGTTTTCGACGTGGTCCTGACCGACATGAAGATGGGCCGCGTGGACGGGGTGACGGTCCTGGAGGAGGTCAAGAAACAGAATCCCGAGACCCAGGTGATCCTGCTGACCGCCTATGCCACCGTGGATTCGGCGGTGAAGGCCATGAAAAAAGGGGCCTTCACCTATCTGAGCAAGCCGTTCAAGCTGGACGAGGTTCGGACCACCATCCGGCAGGCGCTCGACCGGGAGAGCAAGACGCGCCTGGCCCGCGGCCCCGTGCTTTTTTTTGTCGGACCTCCGGGCACGGGCAAGACCTCGCTCGGACGCTCCATCGCCCTGGCCCTGGGCCGCAAGTTCGTGCGCCTTTCCATGGCCGGTCTCAAGGACGAGGCCGAACTCCGGGGGCATCGGCGGACCTACGTGGGGGCCATGCCCGGCCGCATCATCCAGGAAATTAAAAGGCTCGGGGTCAACAACCCTGTTTTTCTCCTGGACGAGATCGACAAGGCCATCCAGAACTTGGCCGGCAACCCCATCTCGGCCCTGCTCGAAGTTCTCGACCCGGAACAGAACGTGGCCTTTACCGATTACTATCTGAACCTGCCCTTTGACCTGTCGAACGTCCTGTTCATCGCCACGGCCAATGCCACCGACCCGATCCCGCCGGCGCTCCTGGACCGCATGGAAGTGGTGACCATCAGCGGATACACCGAGCGGGAAAAGCTGAAGATCGGCCGCGACTTCATTCTGCCCCGTCAGATCGAGGAAAACGGCCTACAGGACCTGGCCCCGGACTTCACCGAAGAGGCCATGCTCAGGATCATTCGGGATTACACCCAGGAAGCGGGCCTTCGGAACCTGGAGAGGGAGATCGCCCGCATCTGCCGCAAGCTGGCCCGCGAGGTATTAAGCGCGGAGACCCGGCCCGACAAAGTCACGGTGACCGCCGAAAAAGTGGAGGATTACCTGGGGGTGCGCCGGCACTACTGGGCCTCGGCCGACACCGAGGACCGGGTGGGCGTGGTCACGGGTCTGGTCTGGTCGGAAACCGGGGGGGAGATCGTTTTTATCGAGGCCACGGCCATGAAGGGCACCTCGCGGCTGCTTCTGACCGGGTCGCTGGGCGAGGTCATGCAGGAATCCGCCCAGGCCGCCTTGAGCTATCTGCGGGCCAACGCGGCCTCCTTCGGTTTGGCCGAAGACTTCTTCACCAGCCAGGACATCCATGTGCACGTGCCGGCCGGCGCCGTGCCCAAGGATGGCCCTTCGGCCGGACTGACCATCGGCGCCGCGCTTCTTTCCCTGCTATACGGCCGACCGGCGAGAAAAGACGTGGCCCTGACCGGGGAACTGACCCTGTCCGGGCGGATTCTTCCGGTGGGCGGCGTTCGGGAAAAGGTCCTGGCCGCCAAGCGGGCGGGGATTCGGCTGGTCATCTTCCCGGCGGCCAACCAGAGGGATTTTGAAGATTTACCGCCTGAGGTTTGCGAATCGCTTCAGGTGGAATTCGTGACTTCGCTCAAGCAGGCCGCGGATATTGTTTTGTCCCCGTCGCCGGCCGGGGGCTGATTTCGGCCCCGGCCGTGCTCAGCGCTTTTTCCCACCCAAAAATTCCGTGAATTGCCTGACCAGATCCCGACCGTCCTTGGTGCGTTCCTTGAAGTAGAGGGACTTCAAGGCGTCGGCCGGGGAGAAGGCCGCCCGGTAGGGTTTGGCCGTGGTCATGCTGTCGAACTGGTCCACAACATGGCAGATGTGTGTCAAGGGGCTGATCTGGGAGCCCTTGAGCCCCCTGGGGTAACCGGAACCGTCGCTTTCTTCGTGGTGTTCGTAAACGATGCGCAGCGAGTCCGGATGGAAGGAGAGATGCATTTTCAGCCGATTGTATCCCACTTCCGGGTGTTCCTTGATCAAGGCCCATTCCATGGCGGTCAAGGGGGTCGGTTTCTCCAGGATTTCCTTGGGGACGTTCTTCATGCCCACATCGTGGAACAAGGCGGCCATGCCCACGATCCGGGAGACTTTGGGTTCGTAACGGAGATGCAGACAAAAGGAGAGGGACAGCAGGCAGACGTTGGCCGAGTGGTTGAAAATGGTGGGGTCCTGGGAAAACAGTTTGTGCATGTCGGCGTACATGGCCGGGTCCAGAACCATGGAGCGGAAGATGGTATCCACCAGGTCGGTGGCCTGCGCAACTTTTCCTTCGTCCAGGGGATCGGACAGGATTTCCCCGACCGCCTCGATGGCCTTGCCGTAGAGCACCAGTTTTTTTCGATCCTGGACCCGGTCCTGCTGAAACTTGGGCAGGGCCTTGAGCGACGAATAATAGGCCAGATAGGCGCGGTAGTCCTTTTCTTCGATATAGACGCGCTGCAGGTTCCTGCGAAAAAGGATGTTCCTTATGGTGGTGGTGTACACCTCATCCTTTTTGCACAACCTGCGCAGGTAGTATTTCCGGCTGTTTTTATTGTAGAGCTGGATGTAGAGGTCGAAGGGAATAGTGCTGCCCGGCGTGATGTTTTCAAAAGCGACCTCGACGTACCCTTCCGGGATCGTCTCGGTGGAAACGATCTCTTCGGGAAGCAGCATCAACTCCGACTCGCTCACCAGGTCCTTGCGTTCCTTAAAGGCCTCGTTGGACACCACCTTCTGCATGGGATCGGGCAGGTCGTCATCGGTCAGGATATGTTTATTCACCGAATCCAGAAGGCGTTTGGCGGCAATGGGTTTGGAGAGAAATTCCGCCGCGCCCAGCTTGGTGGCCTCAATGGCCGCATCGACCGTGGCCCGGCCGGTCAGCACGATCACCGGGACCTCGGGTTTGCTGGCGCGGACCATTCGCAGCACTTCCATCCCGTCGCGCTTGGGCATCATCAAGTCCGTGATGACCAGCTTCAGTTCCCGAAACAGCAGATAATCTTCCAGCTTGGTCGAATCGTTCAATTCGATAGCCTTGTAGCCGGCTTTTGTTAAGATTTTCTGCAGGACTTTGGCGGTGTTCGGCTCGTCGTCCACCACCAGAATCGTTTGAGCTTCAGGCATCTTTTGTTTTATCCTTCCTTGCCGGCGATGCTTGAGAGGTCTCTTGCAGCCCTTGCCTAACGGATGAGATGAGTTCCTGCATTCTGAAGGGCTTTCTGAGATACTGCAGCCCCGCGATATCCGGGAGAGAGTCCAGTGATCCGTCGAAACCATATCCGCTAGCCACAATGACTTTCACGTCCGCCTTGAGTTCGAGTATCTTTTCCAGGCACTTTTTCCCGCCCATGCCCGGCATCATCATGTCCAACAAAACGAGATCGATGTCCTCCATGTTCTCTTCGAAGATCTCGATGGCCTGTTCCCCGCTGTCCGCCAGCAGGACGAGATACCCCTGCCGCCGTAAAATTTTGCCCACGAACTCCCGAATCACGCTCTCGTCATCGACCAGCAGGATCGTTCCTTGTCCAAGATGCTCCTCGGTCTCCTCCAAATCGGCCTGGGCCATCGTTTCCGACTGGGAAACCCGCCGAGGCAGGTAGAGATTGAAGGTGGCGCCTTGACCCGGTTCGCTTAGGCAGGAGATGAACCCCTGGTGGCTTTTCACGATGCCGTAGATCATGGAGAGACCCAGCCCCGTCCCTTTGCCCACTTCCTTGGTGGTGAAGAAGGGATCGAAAATCCGTTCCCGTGTCGCCTGGTCCATGCCGGTGCCGGTATCCGACATGGATACCAGGGCATAGTCGCCCGGGGGCATGTCTGAAGGTAAGTCCGGGGTTTTGGACGTTACGGTGACGTTTTTCGAGAATATGGTCAACCGGCCGCCTTCGGGCATGGCGTCTCGCGCGTTGAGGCCCAGGTTCATCAAGACCTGGTCCATTTGGGCCGGATCGCCCTCCACCATCCACAGGTCGTCATCGGTCTCCACTTGGGTTTCGATCATCTTGGGCAAGGTTCTGTCGAGCAGTTTGGCCACGCGCTTCACGCTGTCGTTCAGGGAGATGGTTTGGAGCGTGCTTTCGACCTTCCGGCCGAAAGTCAAGAGCCGGTCGGTCAGTTCGCCGGCCCGGCCCACGGCCTTCACCACCTCCGTCAATTCCTCGTGGCCGGGGTCTCCTTCCTCGAGGTCCAAGAGGACCAACTCGGCGTATCCGCCGATCATTTGAAGCAGGTTGTTGAAGTCGTGGGCCACCCCACCGGCCAACACCCCGACAGCTTCCATTTTTTGGGCCTGGCGTAGTTCTTCCTCCAACTCCTTGTTGCGGGTGATGTCGCGTATGAACGACATGGACGCCGGCCGGTCGTCCCATAAAATCTGTGAAGCCCGGGTTTCCACCCAAAGCGTCCGTCCGTCCTTGGTCTGGACCCGGAACGTGTATTCCGATGGAACCGGAGTGCCGGCCAGCCGGGCTTGATACCTGTCCACCACCATTTCACGGTCGTCCGGGTGAATGTTGTCGGTCCATCGCCGGGCATTCAGTTCCTCCTCGGTATAGCCCAGAAGTTCCTGAACGCGGCGGTTGGCATATTTGGTTACGTTATCTTGAAGGATGAGGATGACGTCGCTGGCATGGTTGACCACGGCCCGGTATCGGGCCTCGGACTGGCGAAGCTGTTTCTCCCGGCGGGCCAGGTCCGCCTGGGTCCGAAGTCCGCTGATGGCGATGGCCAGGTCCGCGGTCAGGCCGATCAGAAGTTGGACCTCTTCGGGGTGGAACGCTTCGGGTTGATCGGAATAAATGGTCAATGTCCCGAGCACCCGCTCCTGCGCGATCAACGGCAGGGCGAGCAAAGAGCGCAGGCCGTATTTCAGGGCAGCCTCTTTCCAGGGCTGGCCGTCCTCTTCGGCGGTGATGTCCCGGATCATGCGGGCCTGTCCGGTCTTTCTGGCTTGTTCGGTCGCGCCAGCCTGGCCGCACTCTTGCCAGATGCGCTGTAGTTCTTCGAGATACTGTTCGGCCGCGCCCGCCCGAGCCATGGGCTGCACCTTGATTGTCCCTTCGCCGTCCGTGTAGCCGATCCAGGCCAGCCGGTAGTCCCCGCTGCTCACGATGAATCGGCAAACCTCCTCGAGAAGCGTCGGTTCGTCTTGAGCCCGGAGGATGACCTGATTCATGCCGTACATGGAAGTCAGGGCGCGGTTGAGACGCAGGAGTTCTTTTTCTCGGAGCCGGTCGGCCGTGATGTCGGTGAAGATGGCGTTGATTCCCAGGAGGTTGCCGTTGCCGGGGGTGAATCGGGGAACGGCCTCGACCTTGACCCACCGGAATTGCTGCTCCGCCAAGTGGAACACCCCGGCCAAAAACCCGCTGACCAGACGTCCGGTTTTCAAGGCCAGGGTGAAGGGGTGCTCTTCAAAGGCGATAGCCGAACCGTCCTCGTGGATGATCCGCCAGCGTGGGTCCGAGTAGGACTGCCCTAAAAGCTGTTCCCGGGTAAGTCCCAGGATTTCAACACCCGCCGGGTTGACGTCCACCATGATGCCTTCCGGATTCATGGTCACCACGCCCTGGGTCATATTTTCGAACAAGTGGCGGTATTCCGTTTCCATGGCCTGCTTTTCCGCCTCGGCCGCCCGAACGTCGGTTACATCCGACCAAGTGCCGAAGATGTCCATGGGGAGGCCCTGTTCGTCTCGCAGCAGGGTCAGTTCCTCGTTAATGGTGCGGTATTCCCCGTTCTTGTGGCGGTAACGGTATTCGCGGACCAGGTGGCCGTTTTCAAAGACCTCCGGTCTGCGGGCCCTGGCCGGGGCGAGGTCCTCTGGATGGACGTGTTTGTCCCACCATTGCGGGTCGGCCAGGCATTCTTCCGGGGAGTATCCCATGATTTTGGTCAGATTTTCGCTGACATAGGTGATGGGCAATCCCGCTTCGCCGTTGGTATTGGGGGTAATACCCAGGTTGAAGATGATGTTGGGGCTGATTCCCAACATGCGTTTGAAAACAGACAGGTGCCGTTCTCGTTCCGCTTGGGCAGCCGTGCTCTCGGTCAAATCGGTCACCACGCAGAAAGCGCCTTGGAAATCGGTTCCTTCGAGCACGCTCTGCGGGGACACCCGCGTGCTCAGTTTCGATCCGGATCGGGTGGTCCAGACCACCTCGTGCGGCGCCCCCTGGTCGCTTTTTTGCCTTTCCCATGCCTCTTGATGGATTTTTTTGTTTTCTTCATCCATGAACTCCTCAGGCAGCTTTCCCAGGAGTTCGCTTCGTTCGCAACCCAGAAGCCGGGTCATTTTTTGATTGACGTAAACGATCCGGCCTGTCTGATCGAGCGACAAAAAACCTTCGCTTATGGCGTCCGCGAGGTCGTAGTAATACTGTTTGCTTTTTCTCGCGTGGTTGAACAGGATTGAGGCCACCAGGCCCACCACCACGAAAACCGCCAGCCGAAGAACCCATTCGATGAAGCCCTGTTGGAGTTGGATGGGTTGCAGCAGGTGCATGGCCGGCCCTACGGCCAAGCCCGCGGCCAGCGCGGTGAGAACCGCTCCGGCCGGCCCCAGTCTCAAGGCGGCGACGAGAATCGGAATGTACATGAGGTGAATTGAGACTTGCGGCGGCCCTCCGGAAAGATACACCAATACGGCAATGCCTAGGACCAATACCGCCACGATACTCCATGTCCCTACTTGTTGTTTGGCTGAAAGGGGGGGCGTGGCATAGTATTTTTCAAGCCAGCGTTCAAGCCAGGGCGTGGAGAAAAAAGGGTCTGCGGAGCGACTGGTCAGGGGGCGTTTTTCCGAAGGTGTTTGCCCTGTGTTTGGAGCCGTCATTGCTCTCCTCTGGCCCGAGGTTAAGCCGATCTCAGGGAAAAGCCTAGAACTGAAATCCTTTTTCCTTGATGAGCTTCAGACAGCTCTCGACCGCCCGCGTATCCAGGGCCACGCCCTTGAGGCGTTCGATTTCGGCCAGAGCTTTTTCCATGCCCAAGGCCGGCCGATAGGGGCGGTGGGACTGCATGGCTTCCACGATGTCGGCCACGGCGATGATCCTGGCCTCGACGACGATGTCATCCCCTTTCAGCCCCATGGGGTATCCGCTGCCGTCCAACTTTTCATGGTGTTGGACCACTATCCTGCCGATGGGGAAGACCTTGTCCATGGAGGTCAGCACTTCCTGGCCCACCAGGGGATGCGCCTTGATGATTTCGAACTCGGCCGGGGTCAGCCGCCCGGGTTTGTTCAGGAACTCCGACGGGACGTAGGCCTTGCCGATGTCATGCACCGAGGCGGCCAGGCGCACGGATTCGATTTCCTCGGGCGCCAGCTTGAGGTCCTGGGCCATGGCCGTGGCCAGGGCCGCCACGCGAACCTGATGCCCGGCCGTGTAGGGGTCTCGTTTTTCCAAGAGGGACACCAGGGAGGAGATCATGTCCTCCATGCCCTGACGCCACCTTTTGAGGACCTGGAGTTCGCGCTGAGACAGCAGAAGGTCGTAATACTTAAGCGCCGCGTCCACCGATTTGGCCACTTCGCTGGGAGGGCAGGGCTTTCTGAGAATGCGAAAAACAAACCCTTCGTTCACGGCTTTCATGGCCGTTTCGAGGTCCGCGAAAGCCGTGAGCAGAATACGAACCGTGTCCGGCGCGGTCCTTTGCACCTCGGTGAAAAGCTCGATGCCGGTCATCTTGGGCATGCGATTGTCCGAGACAATGACGGCAAATGGCCCTTTCTTGTCTAACAACTCAAGTGCTTCCGCGCCGCTGTTCGCCACGTCCATGGCGTACTGATCCTGAAAGCGGCGCTGGAAGATATGTAAAATTTCCGGCTCGTCGTCCACAAAGAGAATTCGCCGCTGCGTCATGGTCATCACCTTGATAGAATTAATTGGATTATCTCTCATTTGAGCTTCAAGCTCAAGAGTTCCTTTGCAAGAATCTGAACGCGGCCTTGCAAGAAGGATTTTCGTGGAGGTTTTGGTTGGGACCAGGCAAGGATTCTGATATGGTTTCCGCAACCGTCCGCGGAGGCCTCCTGTTATGAAAGCCGAAAGCGTCCTGAGTATCCTGGAGGCCTTTGCCCAGGCCGGCTTGGCCGATCGTCGCGGCATTTTTTGTTTCACTGACCTTGGGCGCGCCGCTGTTGTTCGGGTATGATGAAAAAGACAACGGGCCGTGGCGAGGGCTCTATTTTTTTCTCACGAATTTCGCGGTCTCCGGTACAATCTGACAGCGTCCACGGAGACCGGTTTCAAGCCAGCCGAGGCGCGTTTCCAGGAGACGCCGACCAAACAACGTCTGGAGGGAGAGGCCATGGAAAAGTTGACCCGTGTTTTGTCGCGTTACGGTGGGCTTTTGGTTCTTTTGGCCGTGTTCCTGGCCGGGTCCGTGGCCTGGGGCGATGTGCTGCCTCGGGTGGATCCGGAAAGGGTCGGGCTGTCCACCAAAAGGCTCGAACGGCTGGACCGCCATCTGGCCGAGGAGGTCCAGCAGGGCCGCATTCCCGGCGCCGTGGCCCTGATCGCCCGCGAGGGCAAGATCGCCTACTTCAAATCCTTCGGTCAGCTCGACCCCAAAGCCGGCGCGCCTATGTCCAAGGATACCATTTTCCGCCTCTACTCCATGACCAAACCCCTGGTCAGCGTGGGGGCCATGGTTCTTTTCGAAGAAGGCCGCTTCTTTCTCTCCGATCCGGTGAGCAAATACCTGCCCGAGTTCGAGAAGATGGAGGTGGGCGCCGAATCGCGGGACGAGGCCGGACACCGGGTCGTGACAACGACCCCGGCCCGGCGTCAGATGACCATTCAGGACCTCATGCGCCACACCTCGGGTCTGACCTACGGCGTCTTCGGCCGCTCGGCCATCAAAAGCATGTATCTACGGGCCGGTATTCCTTCCAATAATCAAACCCTGGCCGAAATGACGGCCAAGCTGGCCAAAATTCCGTTGGTCAGCGAGCCCGGCGCCCGCTGGGAATACAGCCGATCCACGGATGTTTTGGGCCGCGTGATCGAGGTGATCTCCGGCAAGCCCCTGGACGAGTTCCTGGCCGAGCGGGTGTTCGGTCCCCTGGGCATGAAGGACACCGGTTTCTGGGTTCCGGCGGACAGCCAGGGCCGGATCGCCCAAGCCGGGGGAGGCATGCGGCTGCTCGACGTCTCCCGCAAGCCGACCATGTTTTCCGGCGGAGGCGGCGGGGTGTCCACGGCCGAGGATTATCTGATTTTTTGCCAGATGCTCCTCAGCGGCGGATGGTTCAACGGCGTTCGTCTGCTGAGTCCCAAGACCGTGGACTTCATGACCGCCGATCACCTGGGGTCCATCCCCGGCTTTGCCCCGGGCAACGGCTTTGGCCTGGGCTTCGGCGTGCGCACCGCGGCCGGCGTGGCCACGGTGCCGGGTTCGGTGGGCACGTATTATTGGGGCGGCTGGGCCGGAACCGCCTTCTGGATCGATCCCGAAGAGGAGCTGATCGCCATTCTCATGGTGCAGGCGCCCGCGCGACGCGCCTATCTCAGCGACCTGTTTTACAGCCTGGTCTATCAGGCCCTGGTCGATTAACCCGGCCCGAACAGCCCGGCCGCCGGCCCTTGGCGCCCGAAGCCAAGCCCGGTTCCCCGACGGAGAGACAAGGGCGGGCAAGGTTCGGACTTTAGGCTATAATAGGAGCAAATCGAGAGAGGAGGCCGCCATGATCTTCGAACTGGGAGACGGTCAGCCGATTGAACACCCGAGCTGGCAGGAAATCGAACAAGGTCTTTTGGAAGTGGGCTCTTCGGAGGCCAACGTCGCCGTCTTGTCCCGGTCGGAACCGAGTTATATTCAGGTCCAGGGAAATGACCGGGACGGGTTCGAAATCGAATACCAGGAAGAGAGTGAGGCCCACCACTATGTAACCTCCGACCGGAACCTGCCCCGTTCCAAGGTCATCGAAGCTTTCAAGTCCTACTTCGAAGACAAGGATGCTTGGAAGGACTGGTTCTCCTGGCAGCGCCACTAAGGCCTTCCGGCCCGGCGACGACCGCCGGCCGCCGGGGGTGAGGCCGCTTCAGTGCCAAGCTCCTGCTTTCTCCAGAACGCGGCGGCCATGGCCTTGATCCTGGCCTGGCTTCGCTGGCGGCGTCTGCCCGCCACGCGCCAAAGGCGTATCCGACCTTTTCTGGCGGCCGCCCTGGGCCTGCTTCTTCTGCTGATGGCGGCTCACTGGAGTTGGCCGGGCGCTTGCCCCTGGTGAGCCGCGCCTTGTTCCCCGTTCGGTCCGCGGCCGGGGCCGAAGCAAATTTGTTTTTCAAGCTAGGCTGGTGAGGCTATAATGCAAGGCAAACGGTATCCCTTGTCTTTTAACTAGCGAGGCAAAAAAGGCGATCGAACCTGGCGAAACCCCCAAGCTCTGGAAGGAGGCCGGCCATGGTATTCAAGACCGCTCTTCGAGCCTATACCGCCAAACGGCTGGAGGAGATCGAATCGGCGGATATCCTCGTGGGTATCCCCTGCTACAACAACCAGAAGACCATCGAGCACGTGGTCCAGATGTGCACCCACGGGCTTAACCGGCACTACAAAGACCTGCACTCGGTCATCATGATCGCCGACGGCGGTTCGACCGACGACACCCGCGAGGCGGCCCGGGATTTCGAAATCAAGCCCTGGCAGGAAAAGATCATCTCCATCTATCGCGGCCCGGCCGGCAAGGGGTCGGCCTTCCGTTCCATCTTCGAATCGGCCAAGCGGCTGGGCGTCAAGGTCTGCATGGTCGTGGACTCGGATTTGCGCTCCATCACTTCGGATTGGGTCAAATATCTGCTGGACCCGGTGTTGAAAAGGGGGTACGAATACGTCAGTCCGGTGTACAACCGGTACAAATACGACGGGACCATCACCAACAACATCGTCTATAACCTGACCCGGGCCTTGTACGGCATTCGCGTCCGGCAGCCCATCGGCGGTGACTTCGCCTTCATCGGCAGCCTGGCCGACTATTTCATCGACCAGGACGTCTGGGAGACCGACGTGGCCCGCTACGGCATCGACATCTGGATGACGACCACGGCCATCACCCACAACCTGAAGCTCTGCCAGTCCAACCTCGGGGTCAAGGTCCACGACGCCAAGGACCCGGGCGAGTCCCTGGGTCCCATGTTCCGCCAGGTGGTCCACACCCTGTTCGCCCTCATGGAGGAATACGAGGCCCTCTGGAAGTCTGTGCGCGGCAGCCGCACCGTGCCCATGTATGGCATGAAAAAGCACCTGGAGCCGGACCCGATCAAAGTGGACCTGGCGCGTCTGATCACCGAATACAAGACCGGGTTTCGGCAGTTTAAATCGCTGTATGCCGACATCTTCTGCCCGGACTGTTATGAGTCTCTGCAAAAATGCGCCCGGTTGTCCCCAAACAAGTTCCTCATGCCCACGGAGACGTGGGTTCAGGTTCTGTACGAGACCGCGGCCACGTTCCACCAATGGACCCACAACCGCACCCAACTGGTCAACCTCATCACCCCGCTCTATCTGGGGAGGGTGGCCTCTTTCATCAACAAGACCCGGGACATGAACACGGCCCAGGCCGAAGAGGTGGTCGAGGAACAAGCGAAAATCTTCGAGGACAACAAAGACTACCTCATTCGGATCTGGGACGAAAAGGCATCGAAGGTTGAGATTGAACCGCCCGGCGCCGGCCGGAAGGCAAAAGTCTGAGGCCGCTCCCGGACCCTTTCCCCGCGAGGATGACAGGCTTGAAAGATCGCCGACATGACCGATTTTCACCAGGAAGGCGTCATTACCACGCTGCACGGGTTGTACACGGCTTTGGACCGGCAGGCCTATCTCGAGGCCTTGGAAAGTCGCCTCAAGGAGCACTCCCGCCACCTGAAAATCGGTCTGCTCCTGCCCTGTCTGATCTCCGAACTCGAGAACCGATCCGTTCTGGACCGGATCCTGGCGGAGATCGGCCCGGTCCGCTACCTGGCCTCGGTGGTCGTGGCCCTGGGCGGCGCCCCGCAGGAGGCGCGCTTTCAAGAGGCTAGGGCCTACTTCCGGCGGCTGGAAACCCCCCAGCGCGAGGTGCGGGTGGTTTGGGTGGACGGCCCCCGCATCCAGAATATCTTCCGGCGGCTGGAAAGCCGCGACATCTCGACCGGCCTTCCCGGTAAGGGCCAATCGGTCTGGATCGCCCTGGGCTATCTGTTCGCCCGGGAGGCGTGCCAGGTCATCGCCCTGCACGACTGCGACATCGCCACCTACGACCGCGTCCTTCTGGGCCGACTGATCGAACCCACGGTCAACCCCAACAACGACTTCGCCTTTTGCAAGGGGTTTTACGCCCGCATCTCGCTTGCGGAGCGGGCCATGAAGGGACGGGTCAGCCGGCTGTTCCTCACCCCGCTCGTGGACACCCTGCGCGACGTCATGGCGGATCAGGGCCATCCGGGCCTGGTCCGGTTTTTCAATTTCTACCGCGCCTTCAACTACCCCTTGGCCGGGGAATGCAGCTTCCAGGCCCGTCTGGGCCGAGGGCTCAACATCGCCTACGACTGGGGCCTGGAAGTCTCCACCCTGTCCGAGGTCTTTCACCGCCTGCACCCCAGAAATATCGCCCAGATCGACCTGGCCCCCAATTACGACCACAAGCACCAACCCCTGTCCCCGGACGACCAGGCCGCCGGACTTCACCGCATGGCGGCCGACATCAGCCGCTTCTTCCTCGACGCCGTTCGCTCGGCCGGCGTACCTCTGAACGACGCCTTCGTGGACATGATCCGGCGCACCTACTATCGAAACGGCATGCGCTTCATCAAGCGTTACAGCGACGACGCCGAGGCCAACGGTCTTTGTTACGACCGCTTTCAAGAGGAGATGACCCTTAGGCATTTTCGCGATTTCTTCTGGTCCGCCTGGGAACAGAACAAGGACCGGACCGAGGGCACCCTCATCCCGGCCTGGAACCGGGTTCTGTTTAGCGTGCCCGACATCTACTCCTGCCTCGTGGAGGCCGTGGAGGCGGACAATTCTTAAGCATGCGCCGGCCCGGGCCGGCGGGAGGAAGCGATGAAAGTTCTGTTTCTCGCCTCGGAAGCCATGCCTTTTGTCAAAAGCGGAGGCCTGGCCGACGTGGCCGGGGCCTTGCCCGCGGCCTTGAAAGATCTCGGCCTCGACATCACCCTGGTTCTGCCTTACTACCGCCGCATTCGGGAACAGGACCTTGCCTCGGAAACGGTCTTGAAAGGGCTTTCCGTGCCTCTGGGTTCGGAAAATCTCCCCTCGGACGTCCATCAGGTCTTCACCGACGAGGGGCTGCCGGTCCTATTGATCGACCGGGAAGACCTGTACGACCGGTCCAACCTTTACGGCAACGCCGCCGGGGATTACTACGACAACCTGGAGCGCTTCGCCTATTTTTGCCAGGCCGCGCTGCTGGCCTCGGAGGCTCTCGGCTATATCCCGGAAGTGATCCATGCCCATGACTGGCAGACCGGCCTGGTGCCGGCCCTGGTCCGGGGGCCATACCGGAACCGTTCGGCCCTGGGTTCGGCGTCCGTGGTCTTCACCGTGCACAACATGGCCTACCAGGGCCTGTTTCCGGCCGAGAAGTTCGGCCTGACCGGCCTGGACCCCACGGTCTTCTACCAGCCCGAGGGGCTTGAATACTGGGGCCGGATCAACCTGCTCAAGGCCGGCATCGTCTATGCCTCGGCCGTGACCACGGTCAGCCCCACCTACGCCCAGGAGATTTTGATGCCGGACAACGGTTTCGGCCTGGACGGGGTTCTCCGACGGCGCGGCCCGAACTTTTTCGGCATCCTCAACGGCGCGGACTACCGGAACTGGGACCCGAGCCGCGACGAGCGCCTCAAGGCCACGTACGGCCCCGACGATATGAAGGGCAAACGCCTTTGCAAACAGGCCCTGCTTCGGGAGATGAAGCTGAACAAGGACCTGGAACGCCGACCGCTCCTCGGCCTGACCGCCCGCCTGGACACCCAGAAGGGCATCGACCTGGTGCTGGCGGCATTGGACGATTTCATGGCCCTGGACGTGGGTCTGGTCGTTCTGGGCAGCGGACCGGACGCGGTCCAGGAGGCGCTTGCCCAGGCGGCCGCGCGGCATCCGGGCCGGGTCGGGGTCAGGATCGGTTTCGACGAGGGTCTGGCCCACCGCATCATGGCCGGCGCGGATATCTTTCTCATCCCTTCCCGGTACGAACCCTGTGGCCTGACCCAGATGTACGCGCTCAAGTACGGCACGGTGCCGGTGGTGCGGGCCACGGGCGGGCTGGCCGACACGGTGACCGCCTTTGACTCTCAGACCGGGCGGGGCGACGGGTTCAAGTTCGGCCCTTACACGTCCGAGGCCCTGTTTGAAGCGGTCCGGGAGGCGGTGGAAATTTTCGAGGACCAACGGCTCTGGAACCGGGTCCGAAGCAACGGCTTCGCCGCCGATTTTTCCTGGAACCGGGCCGCCGAGGAATATCTGACGGTGTACGAGGCCGCGCTGGGTCGATAAAACAACGCAAAGGACGAGCGCCCGCAAGAAGCGGGCAAGGTAAAGGATTTCAGGGATGAGCAACTTCTATCTTTGCATTCACGGACACTTTTACCAACCGCCGCGGGAAAACCCGTGGCTGGAGGCGGTCGAGCGCCAGCTTACCGCCGACCCCTTTCACGACTGGAACGCGCGCGTCACCCGCGAGTGCTACGGGCCGAACGCCCGGGCGCGCATCGTGGACGGCCAGGGCCGCATCCTCAAGCTCCTGAGCAACTACGCCCACATGAGCTTCAACTTCGGCCCGACGCTCCTGACCTGGATGCAGTCGGCCGAGCCGTGGATTTACGAAAAAATCCTGGCCTCGGACGCGGCCGGCGCCAAACGCAACCTGGGTCACGGCAACGCCCTGGCCCAGGTGTACAACCACCTCATCATGCCCCTGGCCAACCGCCGGGACAAGCTGACCCAGATTCGGTGGGGGCTGGCCGACTTCCAGCACCGCTTCAAGCGCCCGGCCGAAGGCATGTGGCTGGCCGAAACCGCGGTCAACCTCGAAACCCTGTCCCTCATGGCCGACGAGGGGATCAAATTCACCATCCTCAGCCCGGACCAGGCCCGCCGCGTCCGCCCCCTGGCCGGCCGGACCGACAAGACCGACGCCAAGGAGAAATGGCAGGACGTCTCGAACGGCCGCGTTGATCCGACACGGCCGTACCGCGTCTTTTTCAGCGACAAACGCCGCCGGTTCATCGACGTCTTTTTCTACGACCACCCGGTGTCACGGGGCGTGGCCTTCGAGGGCCTGACCTCCTCGGGAGAAAAGTTCCTGGCCCGGGTCGAGGAGGAATTGAACCGGGCAGGGACGCCGCCGAGGCTGCTCAACGTGGCCACGGACGGCGAATCTTACGGGCATCACGCCAAGTTCGGGGACATGGCCCTGGCCTGGCTCTTCGACCAGGCCGCGAAGCGCGCCGACATCGAGCTGACCAACTACGCCTGTTACCTGGAGCGGTTCCCGCCGGAATTCGAAGCCGAGGTGATCGAGAACAGCTCCTGGAGCTGCGCCCACGGCGTGGAACGCTGGCGGGCAGATTGCGGCTGCGCGGTGGCGCCCAAACCCGGCTGGAACCAGGCCTGGCGCGCCCCGCTCCGGCAGGGCCTGGACTGGCTGGCCGGAGAGCTGGCCGCGATTTTCGAACGGGAAGGCGGCCGGCTCTTTCACGACCCCTGGCAGGCCCGGGACGCCTATATCGACGTCCTGTTGAGCCCCTCGCCAGAGACCCGCGACCGTTTCCTGAGTCAACAGGCCCGCCAGCTGCTGGACCGCGAGGACCGGGAGGCCGCCTTCCGCCTGCTCGAATCCCAGCGCATGTCCCTGTTCATGTTCACCAGTTGCGGCTGGTTCTTCGACGACATCGCCGGGATCGAACCCATCCAGAACATGAAATACGCGGCCCGGGCCATCGAGTTGGTTTCGCCCTGGGCGGGGCAGGACCTGACCGCCGGGCTGCTGGCGCATTTGGAGAAAGCCAAGAGCAACGAGGACGGTCACGAGACCGGGGCGGACATCTTTCGCCGGGAGGTGGGGCTTTCCCGGATCGACGCCGACCGGGCGGCGACCAACCGAGGTTTCCTTTCCCTGTTCCAGGCGGACGGCAAGGGCGGGCCGCTGTCCTTCGATCACGTGCATGCGCTCAGCCGGCACCGGTTGGCCGGGGCCGATTTCGCGGCTGAAGCGGCCGAATGGCGGGTCGAGGACGCGCGCACCGGCGGGTCCTCCCACCGGACCTCCCTGGCCGTGCACGGCCCGAACGGCCTGACCTGCCGGGTGGCCGAGGGCGTGTCCCGGCCGGGCTTCGTGGCCCTGGTGGAGGATTTCGGCCAGACCCGGCCCGCGCAGTGGCCGAAATTCTTCCAGGATCGGATGGCCGCCTTCAAGTCGTTTACGTTGGACGACGTTCTGCCGGACACCCGCTTTTCCGTTCTGGAGGCCCGGGCCCGGGAGCTGAGCGACCGGATCGACGCGGTCATCACCCCCCATCATGACGACTACCACGAACTCGTGGCCGCCTATGAGGCTTTGAAAGCCCCGCCGCCGGACATGCTGCACGACCTGGCCTGCCTCTTGGCCGACCATGAGCTGACCGTCTTTCTGGACGCGTTTCTGGCCGGCCGGGAAGTGGACTGGGATCTTCTGGACTGCCTGCCCGCCCTGGACGGCAAGCGCAAGCCCGAACGCCGCAAGCCCGTGCTCCAAAAGAAGGCGGCCCGGATTTTGGAAACGCTCATCGCCCGGTTGGCCGGGGGATACGACGCGGGCCTGGTTAAAAAAATCGCCAGCCTTTTGGACGCGCTGGCCAACCTGTCCCTGGAACCGGACCTGTGGCTGAGTCAGAACCTGTATGACGGCTTTCGCCAGGACCCGGACTTCTGCCAGGACCTGCCGGACGAATGCCGGGCCGAACTGTTGGCCTTGGGGCGGCGTCTTGGTTTCGACGGTGAAGAGGAATCCCATGCTTGACCTGATCCTTGTCGTGCACTGCCACCAGCCCGTGGGCAATTTTCACCAGGTTTTTGTCAGGGCCCACGAGGAATGCTACCGCCCCATCCTGGACCTTTTGGAGGCCCACCCGGCCGTCCGTTGCGGCCTGCATTTCTCCGGGTCGCTCCTGGAATGGCTCGAAGCGCACCGGCCCGAGACCCTGGCCCTTTTCGGCCAGCTCATCGACCGCGGCCAGGTCGAGGCCTTGTCCGGCGGCTTTTACGAGCCGCTCCTGGCCGACATCCCGGTGGAAGACGCCCAGGGCCAGGTGCAAATGATGAACGACTATCTGACCGAACGTTTCCGTCAGCGCCCGACCGGCTTCTGGCTGGCCGAGCGCATCTGGGACCCGACCCTGCCCCGCATCCTGGGCGGGACCGGCATGCAGTACACCGTGGTGGACGACACGCATTTCGCCTACGCCGGGCTCAAGCCGGACCAGATTTTCGGCCGGTACGTGACCGAGAAGGAGGGCCACACCCTCAGCCTGTTGGCCACGCCCATGATCTTGCGTTACCTGATCCCCTTCCGGTTGGTCGAGGACGTGATGGGGCATCTGAGGACCATGGAGCGGGAAGGTCGGGGCGTGGCCGTTTACGGCGACGACGGGGAAAAATTCGGGCTCTGGCCCGGCACCTACGAATGGGTCATTCAAAAGGGCTGGCTGAAGAACTTCTTCGCTGAGCTGACCGAGAATCAAGACTGGGTGCGGACCCGGCTGCCCGGGGACTACGTGGCCGAAACCCCGCCCCTGGGAAGGTTATACCTGCCCCAGGCCAGCTACGAGGAAATGACCGAGTGGGCCCTGCCGCCCGACCAGGGCCAGGCCCTCGAAGACGTCATCGACACGCTCAAGCGCGAGGGGCGCTGGGAGGGCTGGCGGCCGTTCGTGCGCGGCGGCATCTGGGACAACTTCCTGGTCAAGTACGAAGAGTCCAACCGGATGCACAAGAAGATGCTCTTTCTCAGCCCACAAACGGCGGAAAGCGCGCCGGCCCGGCAATATCTGTGGCAGGCCCAGTGCAACTGCGCTTACTGGCACGGCGTCTTCGGCGGGTTGTACCTGGGTCATTTGCGGCGGGCCATCCATGAACGGCTGCTCAAGGCCGAAGCGGCCCTGGCGGCCGAGTCCGAGGCCGGGCCGCGGCTCCTCAGGGTGGACCTGGACAAGGACGGCGCCGAGGAGATTCTGGTCCGGGGTCCCGAAATCGGCCTGGGGCTGGAACCGGAGCGGGGAGGCGGGTTGTTCGAGGTGGCCCACATGAGACGCGCCTTGAACCTGAGCGACACCCTGACCCGGCGCAAGGAGGCCTACCACCGGCGGCTGCTCGAACGCAACCTGGGCGGCGGGGCCGATCACCAGGGCGTGCCTTCGATCCACGAGCAGATCATGGTCAAGGAAGAGGGTCTGGAACGGCTATTGGTCTATGATCGCTATGTGCGCGCGTCCCTGCTGGACCATTTCCTCGAACCGGACCTGACCGTGGAAGCGTATGCCCGGAACGAATACACCGAGCTGGGGGATTTCGTTCAGGGCCGTTTCGAGGTCGTTCATGTCGCGGCCGGCCCGGACGCGGCCCAGGTGGTGTTGGAACGGCAGGGCCTGGTTCAGGGCCGGTCCGCCCAGGTGAGGAAGACGATCCTGGTGGGGCCGGGTCCCGCATTCAACGTCGCGTACGTGTTCCAAACCACCGAGGCCGAGGCCCGCGGTCTTCTTTACGGCTGTGAGTTCAACCTGATGCTCTATTCCGACCAGGACCCGGAGCGTTACCTTCTGGCGCCGGACCGCTCCGAACGGATCGCCGTGTCCGAGACCGGCCGGACCGGGGACTTGACCCATTTCGAGCTGATCAACGAACCCGACGGTCTCAGGGTGGTCTTTACCTTTTCCGCCCCGGTTTCGGCCTGGTTTTTTCCTTTAATCACGGTCTCCATGTCCGAGGCGGGCCCGGAAAAAAGCTACCAGGGATCGAGCCTGCTCTTTACCCGGCCCCTGGACCTGGCTCCGGGCCATCCCGAGTCTCTTGAGGTTACGATGCGGCTCGAAGAAATTTGAGAGCCGTTCGGCGGCCGCGTGGACCTGGTCAGGTGGGTTTGAGGACGAGCATGCCCAGGGGCGGCAGCGTCAGGTTGAGGCTGTGGGGCCGGCCGTGCCAGGGACGCGGCTCGGCCCAGACGCCGCCCCCGAGTCCCATGTTCGAGCCGCCGTACCAGTCCCCGTCCGAGTTGATCAGCTCGCGGTAGTAGCCCGGTTCGGGCACGCCCACGCGGTAGTCCTGACGCGGCACCGGGGTGAAGTTGAAGACGAAGATCAGCGGCGATCCCGAGGTGCGGCCCCTCCTAAGGAACGAGACCGTGGTGGCTTCCGCGTCCCGGAAGTCGATCCATTCGAACCCGGACGGATCGAAGTCCACCTCGTACAAGGCCGGCTCGGTCTGGTAGATACGGTTGAGGTCCCGAAGGAACCGCTGAAGCCCCTGGTGCGGCTCGTAGTCCAACAGGTGCCACTCCAAAGACCCGTCGTGGTTCCACTCGGACCACTGCCCGAACTCCACGCCCATGAAGAGCGTCTTCTTGCCTGGCTCCCCGAACATGTAGCCCAGCAGCAGCCTGAGGTTGGCGAACTTCTGCCAGTCGTCCCCGGGCATCTTGGCCAAGAGCGCGGCCTTGCCGTGCACCACCTCGTCGTGGGACAGGGCCAGGATGAAATTCTCGTAAAAGGCGTACAGCAGGGCAAAGGTCAGATGCTCCATGTGGAACCGCCGGTAAACCGGCTCCTTGGTCATGAAGGTCAGCATGTCGTGCATCCAGCCCATGTTCCACTTGAAAAGAAAACCAAGCCCCCCCAAATGCACCGGCCGGCTCACCCCGGGCCAGGCCGTGGACTCCTCGGCAATGGTCATGACCCCGGGAAAACGGCCGTACACCTCGGCGTTCAGCACCTTCAGGAAATCGATCGCCTCCAGATTCTCCCGCCCGCCGAAACGGTTGGGCACCCATTCCCCCTCTTCCCGCGAGTAGTCCAGGTAGATCATCGAGGCCACCGCGTCCACCCGCAGGCCGTCGATGTGATACTTGTCCAGCCAGAACAAGGCGTTGGCCACCAGGAAGTTCCTCACCTCGTTCCGGCCGTAGTTGAAGATGAGGGTGTCCCAGTCCCGGTGAAGCCCCTGCCTCGGGTCGGCGTGCTCGTACAGATGCGTGCCGTCGAAGAATTCGAGGGCGTGGGGGTCCTTGGGGAAATGGGCCGGCACCCAGTCCAGGATGACGCCCAGTCCCTCTTCGTGGCAGCGGTTGACGAGGTGCATGAGGTCCTGGGGTTCGCCGAAGCGGGACGTGGCCGCGTAGTAGCCGGTGACCTGGTATCCCCAGGAGCCGTCAAAGGGATGTTCGGCCAGGGGCAGGAATTCGATGTGGGTGAAGCCCAGGTCCTTGACGTAGGGGACGAGTTCCTCGGCCGCCTCCCGGTACGTCAGCCAGCGGTTTTCCTCCTCGGGAACCCGCCGCCAGGAGCCCAGGTGCACTTCGTACACGCTGATGGGGCGTTCCAGCAGGTTTTCCCCGGCCCGCCGGGCCATCCATTCCTGGTCGGTCCAGACAAATCCGTCCAGGTTCTTGACCACGGCCGCGGTCTTGGGACGCTGCTCGAAACCGAAACCGTAGGGGTCGGACTTGATCAGGATCGTGCCGTCCCAGGTGTGCACCTCGAATTTGTACAGCAGGCCGGGTCCCAGATGCGGCACGAACAGCTCCCACACGCCGGACGCCCCCCGGGCGCGCATCCGCTGCCGGCGGCCGTCCCACAGATTGAAATCCCCCACCACGCTCACTTGCGACGCCGACGGCGCCCAGACCGCGAAGAGCACCCCGCGCACCCCCTGGTGCACCATGGGGTGAGCGCCCAGCTTGTCGTAGATTTCGTAGTGCGTGCCTTCGTTGAACAGGTACAAATCCAAGTCGGTCAGGACCGGCCAGAAGGAGTAGCAGTCGTAAAACGTGGAGACGCGGCCCTGGCCGAAGTCGGCCCGGAGTCGGTAAGGCTTCAGCCGCTTTTCCTCGGCCGGCGCGACCGCCTCGAACACGCCCCGCTGGTCCAGGCGCGTTGCCTGGACCGAAGGCGAACCGCCGAGGTCCAGGACGGTCACCTCCTCCGCCCCGGGCAAGAAGGCCCGCACGGCCAGGTGCGTCCGGTTTTTCAGGGTAACGAAATGGGGCCCCAACAGGGTGAAGGGATCGCCCAGGCGTCCGCCGGCGATGCGTTCGATCTCGGCGGGCGTCAACGTCGAAGTTACGGGCCGCGGTCCTTTTTCCTCAGTCAAAACAGTCACCATGAAATAGAGGATTGTTGGGTTTCGCTTCGCCGAAACCCAATCCAAGGTTAAAAGTTTTCTTCCAGCAAATCAGGCCCAGGTGACCAGATCGATGATGAACGGGTTTTCGAGCTTCTCCCGGCTGGGCGTGATGCGCACGGTGTAGCCGAATCGCCCGGTCATGCTGGTGGGGATATTCCCCTGGTAAAGGAAGAGACCGTCGTGGGCTTCGACCACTTGGAGCGGCACGGTCTCCCGTTCCATGAAATCCCCGCTGGTGTCGAGGCGGCCGAAGTAGGCCTCGACCGTGACGTCGGTCGGGGACAGGGCGCCGAGCCGGACCTTGGCCTGGGCCTGAATCTCCTGCCCCACGTTCGTCTCCTGACCATTGCCGGAGATGACCTGTTCCACCTTCACGTCCTGCCAACTGGTCATCAGTTTGCGGCGCCAGGCGGCCAGTTCGCGCGCCCCGGAGAAATCGCCCAGCTTGAGCACGTCGAACCGCCGCGAGCAGGGCGCGTAGTGCTGGTTCACGTACTCCTGGACCATGCGATGGGAGTTGAAAACAGGCAGCAGGTGGCGGAGGCCGGCCTTCATCTTTTCGGTCCATCCTCGGGGAAGGTTGTCGTGCCCGCGCTGGTAGTAGAGGGGCACGATCTCTTCTTCGAGGAGGTTGAGGATTTCCTGGCCTTCGATGCGGTCCTGGGCTTCGGGGTCCGCGTAGGTTTCGCCGTGGCCGATGGCCCAGCCGTAGTCCGGGGCGTAGCCTTCGTCCCACCAGCCGTCCAGGACGCTCAGGTTGAGGGAGCCGTTGGCCAGGGCCTTCATGCCGCTGGTGCCGCAGGCTTCGAGCGGCCGGCGGGGGTTGTTCAGCCAGATGTCGGCGCCGGCCACGAGGTACTGGGCGATATAGAGGTTGTAGTTTTCGATGAAGACGATGCGGCGCCGGAACCGGGGTTCGCGGCTGAGGTGCACGATCTCTTTGATGAACTCCTTGCCCTCGTTGTCCTGGGGATGGGCCTTGCCGGCGATGATGACCTGCACGGGCCGGTCCGGTTGGTTGAGGATGCGTTCCAGGCGGTCCGGGTCCTGGAAGAGGAGGGTGGCCCGCTTGTAGGTGGCGAAACGGCGGGCAAAGCCGATGGTCAGGGCGTCCGGCGAGAGGACCTCGCTGGCCAACTGGACGGCTTCCGGGGAGGCTCCGCGTTTTTGGAGCTGTTCGGCCAGTTGACGCCGGGTGAAGCCGACCAGACGCTCGCGCTGGCGCTCATGGGTACGCCACAGCTCCGTGTTGGGGATGTCCTCCACGCGTTCCCAGACGTGTTCGTTGTCCGGGTCCTCGGCCCATTCCGGTCCCAGGTAACGGTTGAAGAGCGCGGCCATGTCGTCCGAAATCCAGGTGGGCACGTGGATGCCGTTGGTGATGTGTTCGATGGGCACGTCCTCCACCGGGTGGTGGGACCAGATTTTTTGCCACATGGCCCGGGAGACCTGGCCGTGCAGGCGGCTGACGCCGTTGGAGTGGGCCGAGAGCCGGAGGGCCAGGGGGGTCATGCCGAAGGGTTCCTTGTCGTCTCGGGGGTCCAGTCGGCCGTAGCCCAAGAGGACCCGGAAATTGACGCCCAGTTCCTGGGTGTAAGGTTCGAAGTAGGCCCGGATCAGGTCCGTGTCAAAGGTGTCGTTGCCGGCCGGAACCGGGGTATGCGTGGTGAAGACCGTGCTGGCCAGGACGATTTCCCGGGCCTCGTCAAAGGTCAAGCCTTTTTCCTGGCGGTAGAAGTTGATCCGCTCCAGGGCCGAAAAGGCGGAGTGTCCCTCGTTCATGTGATAGACGGTCGGTTCGATGCCCAGGGCCCGGAGCGCGCGCACCCCGCCCACGCCCAGGACGATCTCCTGGCGGATGCGCATCTCCCGGTCGCCGCCGTAAAGCTGGGCCGTGGTTCGGCGTATGTCGTCCGGGTTGCCCTCGATGTTGGTGTCGAGCATATAGAGGGGGATGCGACCCGCGTCGATGCGCCAGACCTGGACCTTGACCGGCTGGTTCTTGAATTGGACCTCCACGGTCAGAGGCTGTCCGTCGTCTTTCCGCAGAATCTTGACGGGCATGTTGTCGAAGTCGTTGTCCGGGTAGGTTTCCATCTGCCAGCCGTCCGAGGTGAGGTACTGGCTGAAGTATCCCTCCTGGTACAGCAGCCCCACCCCGACCAGGGGCACGTTCAGGTCGCTGGCCGATTTGAGATGATCCCCGGACAGGATGCCCAGGCCGCCGGAATAGATGGGCAGACAGCGCGCCAGGCCGAATTCAGCCGAAAAGTAGGCCACGGTCATGGGCGCGTCCGGGCTGTGCTCGTGGGCCTGGATACGCGGCTGGGCAAGATAGCGCTGAAAGTCCCGCTTCACCTGGTCAAGCTGGGCCAGGAAGGCCTGGTCCTCGCACAGTTCGTTCAGTCGCGTTTGGCTGACCAGCCCCAACAGCAGGACCGGGTTCTGGCCGCAGGTCAGCCACAGCCGGTGGTCAATGCGTTGAAAGAGGTCCTGGATGTCTTCCTTCCAACTGAAGCAGATGTTGTAGGCCAGGTCCCGGAGCGCTTCCAAGGCTGGAGGAATGTTGGGAATCACCCGGTATTGTATCTTCGATTTCATGAATCCACCCCCGGCCCGTTGCCCGGCATGCATGCCGGACGTTTCGAGCCTTCTAAAAGGCGTCCGAAGTCACGCCGGCGCGCGGTCAGGCCGGGAAATCCTCTCGGGACACCACGGTGATGCCTCGGCGCGTGACTCGGAAACGCTGTCGATCTTGCGCCATATTATAGCCGATTTTTTCATGCGCGGGAACGCGCACGTTTTCGCCGATGATGGCCTTTTTAATCTGGGCGTGCCGGCCGATGTCCACGTTTTCCATGACCACCGATTCCTCGACCTGGGACCAGCTATGGACGAAGACGTTGTACGAGAGCACGCTGTTGCGCACCACCCCGCCGCTGACGATCGAGCCGTGGGCCACCAGGGAGTCCAGCACCTTGCCCACCCGCGGGTGGGGCGAGACCTCGGAGGCGAACACGGTCTTGACCGGCGGATACTGGCGCTGGTAGGTCCGAAGCGGCCAGCCCGAGCCGTACATGTTGAAATGCGGGTCCACGCCGGTCAGGTCCATGTTGGCGTTCCAGTAGGCGTCCAGGGTGCCCACGTCCCGCCAGTAGCCCGAGTCCTTGGCCACCTCGACCGTCTGCTCCCGCCGGATGCCCTGGTCGTCCACGACGAAGATGGTGTCCCGGATCTTGTTCTCCCGGCGGTAAGGGTAGGCGAAGACCCGGTGGCTGTCGATGACATCCGGCAGGATGTGCTTGCCGAAATCCGGGCGGTCGTCCTTTTTGAGCAGATCCAAGAGCACCTCGGTGTCGAAGAGATAGACGCCCATGGAAGCCAGCACGTGGGAGCTGTCGCCCGGGATGGTCTTGGGCGACGCTTTGGGTTTCTCCTCGAAACCCACCACCCGGAAGCGGTTGTTCACTTCGAGGATGCCGTACTGGTCGGCCTGGTCCGTGGGGGCCTCGTGCACGGCGATGGTCACGTGGGCCTTGTGGGCCGTGTGGTAGTCCCTGAATTTTTTGAAATCCATCTTGTACACATGGTCGCCGGACAGGATGAGCGTCTGGCTGGGGCCGGCGTGTTCCACCAGGTAGGCGTTCTGGCGGATGGAATCGGCCGTGCCCTCGTACCACTTTTCGCCGGTCATCATCTGCGGCGGCGCGATGCGCATGAAATGGCCCAGGTCGGTGCTGAAGATGTTCCAGCCCGATTCCAGGTGTTCCACCAGGGTATGGGACATGTACTGGGGCAGGACCACGATCTTGTAAATCTCGCTGTTGATGCAGTTGGATAGGGTCAGGTCGATGAGCAGGTAGATGCCGCCGAAGGGAATGGCGGGTTTGGATCGGTGCCGGGTGAGGGGCATCAGCCGTTCGCCCCGCCCGCCGGCCATGACCACGGCCAGAACGTCTTTCATGGAAAATGCCTTTCTCCCTGCCAAGATGCGAGGGTTGCACCGGTTTTCTCTATTATAGAAAAGGGCGCGGTCAACTCCAAGGGATTTATTTGATTTTTCTGGCCGTTCGAGGAATTCCGGACAATCAATCGGCCGGGCTGGATGGCCGTCTCTCCCGGCTCGGCCGGCCGCCCTTTTGGTGTGGGGCGAGGGTCAACAATGCGCTGTTGGAAGCGCCAGACTTGTGATAGCATGATGAATCAAACGAAACCTTGGGGCCGGGGCGAAGTTAGCTTCGTGCCGGGACATTCTCGGAGTAGCTGAAAACCTTGAGCGCGAAGACAAGTGCTGGGTGACGCGCCCTGGATTTTATCTGGCCGGACCAGTCTCATAAAACGGATCGAATGATTCCAATGGAGCAGGCGATATGGCTAAAAACAAAACGCGGGATCCTCTGCCGGTCGAAAAAGCCGCCAAGCATCTGAAAAAGGACATTCTCCGGCACATCGAATTCACGATCGGCAGCGATCCTTATCGGCCGGACAGGTTCTCCTGTTTTGTCGGCCTCGCCTACAGCATCCGTGATCGCCTCATCCAAAGGTGGATCAACACGCAGCGCTCGCTGCACGATTCGTTGGCCAAACGGGTGTACTTCCTGTCCCTGGAATTCCTGCCGGGACGATTTCTGAAAAACTACCTGATCAGCCTGGACATGGTCGAGGCGGCGCGTCAGGCCATCGAGGACATGGGCTTCGATCTGGACGAACTGGAAGAGGAGGAATGGGACGCCGGACTGGGCAACGGCGGTCTCGGGCGGCTGGCCTCCTGCTACATGGACTCCATGGCCTGCTTGAACCTGCCCGGATATGGATACGGCATCCGTTACGACTACGGCATCTTTCATCAGGTCATTGAAAACGGGTATCAGCGCGAGCACGCCGACAACTGGATGCGGCGCGGCAATCCCTGGGAGATCCAGCGTCGCCCCGTGGATCAACCCATTCGATTTTACGGCAGAACCGAATCCTACCTCGACGCCGACGGCCGGCGGCGTTTTCGCTGGGTGGACGGGGATCACGTCATTGCCGTGCCTTTCGACATCCTCGTGCCCGGCTACGGCGACGATTACGTGACCAACATGCGGCTCTGGGCGGCCAAGGCCAGCCGGGAGTTCAACCTGGAAGATTTTAACCAGGGGGATTACTTCGGGGCCATTGAAGAGAAGGCCAGTTGGGAAACGATTTCCAAGGTGCTCTACCCCAACGACGAAAGCGTGGCCGGCCGGGAGCTGCGGCTGAAGCAGCAGTATTTTTTCGTGGCCGCTTCCCTGTATGACATTCTGAGGCGCTTTCGCAACCAGGACGCCGCCTTCAGCGATTTTCCCGCGTTCGTGGCCATCCAGTTGAACGACACCCATCCGGCCATCGCCATCCCGGAACTCATGCGCAACCTGCTGGACGAAGAAAAGCTCGAATGGGAGGAGGCCTGGGAAATCTGCGAAAAGACCTTCGCCTACACCAACCACACGGTCCTGCCCGAGGCGCTGGAGACTTGGCCGGCGGAGCTTTTGGGGCGCTTGCTGCCCCGCCACCTGGAGATCATCTACGAGATCAACCGCCGGTTCCTGGAATCGCTCCGGGCCGAATTCCCGGACGAACCCGATCTGCCGGCCCGGCTGTCCATCATTCAGGAAGGTCCGGAGCAGCGCGTCCGCATGGCTCATCTGGCCATTGTCGGCAGCCACTCGGTCAACGGCGTGGCCGAGCTTCACTCCGACATCCTCAAAGCGGACCTGTTCCGCGATTTTCATCGGGTCTTCCCCGGCCGCTTCCAGAACGTGACCAACGGCATCACCCCGCGCAGATGGCTTAAACAGGCCAACCCCTCGCTGGACCGGTTCATCAGCTCGGTCATCGGGCCGGACTGGATCTGCGATCTGAGCCGGCTGACCCAGCTCGCGCCTTTGGCCGAAGACGCGGGCTTTCGCCAGTCCTGGCGGCGGATCAAACGGGAGAACAAGAAGCGGCTTTCCCGGTACGCTCTGCGCAAAGTCAAGATCGGCATCAACCCGGACACGCTCTTCGACGTCCAGGTCAAGCGCATTCACGAATACAAGCGCCAGCTCCTCAACGTGCTGCACGTGATCACCCTGTACAACCGCATCCGGGCCGGCCAAACCGGGAACCAGGTGCCGCGCACCGTGCTCTTCGCCGGCAAGGCGGCCCCGGGTTATCTTCAGGCCAAGCGGATCATCAAGCTGATCAACGCCGTGGCCGAGATCGTCAACAACGATCCGCTGGCCCAAGACTTCCTGCGGGTCGTTTTCCTGCCCAATTACTGCGTGTCCCAGTCGGAGAAGGTCGTGCCGGCGGCCGACCTTTCCGAGCAGATCTCCCTGGCCGGCATGGAGGCCTCGGGCACCGGCAACATGAAGATGTCGCTCTCCGGCGCCTTGACCATCGGCACCCTGGACGGCGCCAATATCGAAATCATGCAGGAGGTCGGCGCCGAGAATTTCTTCATCTTCGGCATGAAAGCCGAGGAGGTCCAGGCCTTGTGGGCCTCGGGATACCACCCCGCGTCGTACTATGAAAGCGACCCCGAGCTGAAGCAGGTCCTGGACACCATCGCCGGCGACCGGTTCTGCCCGGACGAACCCGGCATCTTTCTGCCCGTCTTTCAAGACCTGCTGGCCACCGATCGCTACATGATCCTGGCGGATTACCGGTCCTATATCGAGGCCCAGGAGGCGGTCAGCCGCCTGTATCTGGACCCCGAGGAATGGACCCGGCGGTCGATCCTGAACACCGCGCACATGGGCAAATTTTCCAGCGACCGCGCTGTCACGGAATACGCGACCAACATCTGGCGGACGCAGCCTCTTAAATGAGTCCGGAAGGAAGCAGACCATGACCCAGGGCAATAATCCAGCCGCCGAGGAAAATGTCATCAACCTGACCCGGCTGCCCGTGTTTGACGACAACCGCCGGCTGTGGGGATACGAGCTGTTTTGCGTCGGCGACCCGAACATCTCCCTGGCCTCGCCGGGCGAGGAAAACGTGGGCCTGCGCGTGGCCGGCAGCGCCTACATGGGCATGCAGCACATTCAGAGTCGCGGGAAGAAGATCATCATCAATTTCAATGAAAAAGGCATCCTGAACGACATGCCCTACGCCTTGCAGCCCATGTCAACCGTGGTCCGGGTTGAAGAAAGCGTCTATTCCAATCCCGACGCGATCGAATCCTTGACCCAGCTCAAGAGCGACAAATTTCTGGTGGCCGTGAGCGGTTTTTCCGGCGGTCCGGCGGGTTTTCCCCTCTATCAGTTGGCGGATATCGTTTGTATTGACGTCGAGGGTCGGCGAAAAGACGCCCTCGCGGAACTCGCGGAGTCGGCGCGCCGGCATCCGGCCACGATCATGGCCACGAACGTGGAAGACAACGCCCGGCTGGCGGATTGCGCGGGCATGGGGTTTACCCTGTTTTCCGGACGGTTTTTCAAAACCCCGGAAGTGGTCAAGCTCAGAAAAATGTCGTCCAACGAGGTCGCCCGCTTCAACCTCCTACGGCTGATCGAGAGCGAGGACCCGGATTTCAAGAAACTGTCCGAGTTGATCCAGTCCGACGTGTCCATCAGCTTTCGGCTGCTCTCCTACCTGAATTCGGCGGCCTTCGGGTTTACGCAAAAGATCAAATCCGTTCATCAAGCCATTCTGCTTTTGGGCTGGGAACCCATGAAGAAGTGGCTGCGGGTCATCCTGATCACGGACATGAGCCAAAACAAGGAAGCCGCGGACCTGGCCTTGCTCTCGGCCCAGCGCGGCAAGTTTCTCGAACTGCTGACCACGGACCACGACTATTGGGGGTTCGATCCCAACAACCTGCACTTGCTCGGTCTTTTCTCCCTGCTGGACGCCATGATGGGCATGCCCATGAAAGACATCGTCACCAATCTGCCCCTGGACGCCAAGATCAAATCCGCCTTGTGCGGCGACACCGAAAGCGAATATGCGCCGCTTCTGGGTCTCGCCCGTCTTTTCGAAGAGGCCAAGTGGCTTGACGCCGAAAAGATGATCGGGCAGCTCAACCTGAACGCGGACCAAACCAAAGCCGCCTTCCAACGCGCCGTGGGTTGGGCCACGGAATTGACCACGGTAAGCCAGCAAGTGTAGAAAAAATGTGGGTTGGGTTGAGCACAGCGAAACCCAACCTGCCTTGCTTCTATCCTTATGAATAAGGAATCTGATTACGGTGTAAACTTACGCGGGGCGGGAAGGTGACCCTAAAGCGTTTTGGATTCCCGCTTAAACCATGCGGGAATGACGGCTTTATCGACAGAGAGGGAAAACACGTCACCCCCGCGAAGGCGGGGGTCCAAGGGTTTTTCGCCTTTCCTTGCACTTGTTCCTCCTCGTTCCAGGGCTCTGCCCTGGAACGGTCAATGGATGCGAAGCGCTGCCTCGACACGAATAAATAAAACTGATGATGGTGTTGAGGCGACCCTCAAGGCCTTCCCGCATTCCCACCCAAATCCGCTGAGCCGTTTACAATCCTGTGAGGTGTCCGTTGAATGCAACCGCGAAAACATGGCTTCGGCTGGCCGCTGGCTTGAGCCTGGCCGTGACCGTCTTCCAGGCCGTGATCAGCTTTGTCCCGAGCTGGAGCCTTTATTTCGGCGCGCCGGCGGAGCTGGTGGCCAACTATCCGTTGCTCCTCGCTTCGGGCCTGGGCGCGGCCGTGTTCTTCGCCGTCTTCGGGCTGTATGCCCTATCCGGAGCCGGGGACATCCGGCGGCTGCCCTGGCTGCGTCTCGGGCTGCCGGTCATCGGCGGAATCTACACCCTGCGGGGCCTGGTGGCGGTCCCCCAATTCCTGGCCATGATCGGCGTTCTCCCAGAGTCCCTGAACGGACCGCCGCAAGCGCTCCCGTCGTCTCTGGTCTCGTTGTTCATCGGTCTGGTCTATCTGACCGGAACCGTTTTCGGCTGGCGCGACTTGGCCAGACGCTAGAGTCGATGGGACCATGGCGCCCGGCGATCGTGGCCCCTTGTGTATCGGGCGGCTTTAAAGTCCATCCCTATGCGGGATTGTTCCGCCGCTATGAGAAAACTTCACGTATTTTTTTTGCGATTTCCTCGGGATAGGCCAGGCAGAAGGCGTCGCCCTGCATGTGTTGCAGGGAGTTGATGTCGCTGGTGCCTATGGCCGGGTTGATGATGAGCCGGGGGGAGAGCACGATGTGCAGCCGGGCGTGGTCGTCGCCGCGAGCGCCGGCGAACATGCCCATGTTGAACGAGTACACGCCCATCTGGTCGTACGCGGCCAGCACCCGCTGGATGCCACGCCCCAGGTCCAGGTGGTCCGCGTCGGTCAGGTCGAACAAAGACCGCGCCCCGTCCACCACGGCCGTCACGTCGCCCATGAGGCCCTGCGGCGCATAGACGCTCAGCCATCGCGTGCGGCCGATCTCGCCGATAAAGCGCGGTCCGCCTTGTTCCGTTTGCACTAGATCGTCCCAGAAATTTTTCCCCTGGGCCGCTTGGTAGGCCCGGGCGGCTTCGAGTTTTTCCCGGAGCAGGGTCGTGGCCGTGGCGCTGGCGAAGATTTGGAGGTGCGGGTGCACGATCGAGCTGCCGGCCGGGGGCATGTAGTTCCAGTTGATGAGATGATAGACGGATTCCGGGTGCCGGATTTCTTCGAGCCGGTCGAAGAAGCGCCGGACCAGGGAAAAGGCTCGGGCGATCCGCTCCGGTTCGAAGCCGGTCATGGGCACGAAATGTTTTTCGCCCAGGGAGACCACCACGCTCAGGCTGTCGTACGGGGCGATGTTGGGGAAGAGCAGCAGGTCCCCGTCGGCCAGCCGCCCCTCGGACAGCACGTCCGGCGGGAAGTTGGGCGTGATCTTGGCGATGATCTGGGGGCAGAAGGGGCACCGGGCGTCGGTGCCGGCCACCAGGGCGTCCAGGTCGGGCTTGGTCCAGGCCAGGTCCCGGAAATGGCAGATGCGGGAGCTGCGGCCGGTGAGCGGGTCCAGACGGATTTCGACGGGCACGTTTTTGGGGGTCATCTTGTTGAACGGATCGAGAAAGGTCGCGGTCTTTTGAATGGCTTTGAATTCCATGCCGTCTCCAATCTGTAGGTCGGGTAGAGCGCAGCGAAACCCAACGTTTTTTATCTACCGCGCTACCGCCTGAGTCTCGTCCAGGTCGGCCTCAACCATGATGCGCACCAGATTTTCGAACGAGGTCTCGGGTTCCCAACCCAGCTTTTTTCGAGCCTTGGACGGGTTTCCGATCAGCGGCCGGGTCTCCCAGGCGCGGAATAGGGAAGGGTCCACCTTCAGGAAATCTTTGTAGTCCAAGTCCACGGCCTCGAAGGCCGCCCGGCAGAAATCCTCGACCGTGTGCGCCTGGCCCGTAGCGACAATGTAATCGTCCGGCGCGGGCTGCTGGAGCATGAGCCGGAAGGCGCGGACGTAATCGGGCGCGTAACCCCAGTCCCGCACGGCCCCGGTGTCGCCCAGGACCAGACGGTCGTCCAGACCGGCCTTGATGCGGGCCGCGGCCCGGGTGATCTTGCGGGTGACGTGCTCGGGCGGACGGCGGGGAGATTCGTGGTTGTAAAGGATGCCGGTCGAGACCAGGAGGCCGTGGCGTTCCCGATAGGCGCCGGCCAGGGTGTGAGCCAGGAGCTTGGCTTGGCCGTAAGGGTTCCGGGGAGCGAAGGGGGTCTCTTCGGTTTGAGGACAGACGTCCGGGTTGCCGAACAGTTCGCTGGTGGAGGCCTGGAAGACACGGCTATGAGGAACAACGCGCCGGACCGCTTCGAAAAGCCGCGCCGCGCCCAGGCCGGTCACGTTGGCCGTCTGGTAGGGGTCCTCCCAGGAACGGGTCACGCTGGACTGCGCGGCCAGGTTATAGACCTCGTCCGGCCTACAGGTTTCCAGAGCCTGGACCAGGGAATCCATGTCCGTGAGATCGCCGGCGATCAGCCGCGCCCGATTCGCCAGGCCGGGCAAGGCTTTCAGGCGCTCCTCATCATCCGCGCAGACCAGCCCGGCGACCATGTAGCCTTTGTCGAGCAGAAATTCGGCCAGGTAGGAACCGTCTTGTCCGGCGATGCCGGTGATGAGCGCGCTGGGCATGGGCAGAGTTCACCTCGATCGCATTTTACGCGAGCGGAGGCCGGGTGTAAACCTTGCTTTGCCCTTGTTCGTTTCTTAAGGCAGCCGGTGCCTTTGGAAAAAATCCCAGAGCAGGTCGTTGGCCTTGATTTTGTGGGTGAGCGGGCCTACCCAGGTTTCGGGCAGCAGGCTGAAGCCGCCCGGCCAGGTGTGGCCCATGCCGTCCACGGTGTAGAAAAGCACCTCGGCCTGCCCGTCGCAGGGCGCGTAACGGACGCCTTTGATCCCGTTCTCGTCGTACGCGATCCCGGGTTCGGCCGGGCAGTTGAGCATGGCCGTCCACTTGGCGATGCTCGCGGCCACCGGAGGCTTGGCCCGTCCGCCCAGCGGGGTGCCGGTCTGGAGCAGGCGGGGCATGCCGCCGCCTATGGGGTTGAGCGGGTCTTGGAGGCCGGTCAGATAGAGCATGGAGATGGGCCGGGCGGATTGGGGCTTGTCGAACCACAAGGCGCCGGACACGGGCGCGATGGCCGCGATCTTGTCGGAAAGCTCCACCCCCAGCCGGAAGGTCATGCTGGCCCCGTTGGAAAACCCGGTGACATAGATGCGCTTCGGATCGACAGGATACTTGGCGATCAGATCGTCGATCACCAGGCGGATGTATTCTACGTCGTTCACGTCCTTGCGAAACCGGCCGGAGCCGTCGTTCCAGGTTTGGCCGTTGGTGCGGAAGTTGGCCGGCGCGGACATGTCCGGCCGCGTGGCCTCGGGAAAGACGGCCAGGAACCCGGCCTCGTCCGCCTTGTCGTTCCACTTGGTTTCGGTCATGGCCGCCTGGCCCGTGCCCCCGCCGCCGTGGCACATGATGACCACGGGCGTTGCTTTCGAGGCGTCAAAGCCCTTGGGCACCCAAACGAAATAGGCGCGGTCCAGGCCCCCGGCCCGGATCGAAAAGTCATGCCTGCCCGGCGTCATCATCTCGGATTCCAGCCCCATGGTCATGGTCGCGCACCCCATTACAAATAAAATAATCGCCAAGCAAAAACGCGTTCTTTTGTTTTTCATGTTTTCGCGCCCCGTGTCGGGATTCAAAAGCTGATGGTTCCTTGTTCGCCGCCGGAGCGGCAAGGTTACAAGGGCTGGCGGGTTTTCGGCTAGGGGCGCGGGTATTCGTAAACGCCTCGGCCGGTCTTGCGGCCCAGGCGGCCGGCCTTGACCAGCCGCACCAGGAGCGGACACGGCCGGTATTTGTCGCCCAATTCGCGGTGCAATGTCTGGGCGCAGGCCAGGATGACGTCCAGGCCCGAGGCGTCGGCCGCGGCCAGGGGGCCGAGAGGAAACCCCAGTCCGCGCTCGCAGGCCCGGTCAATATCCCGGGCCTCGGCCAGCCCGCTTTCCAGCAGAAAGAAGGCCTCGTTGACCAGGGGCACGTAGAGCCGGTTGATGACAAAGCCCGGTCCGTCGCCCACGACCACGGTCTCCTTGCCGCAGGCGGCCAGAAAGGCGGTCACGGTTTCCAGGGTCTGGTCCGAGGTCTCCGAGCCGCGGATGACCTCCACCAGCGGGGTCAGGGCCGCGGGGATGAGAAAGTGCGCCCCCAGGCACTTGTCCGGGCGGTTGGTGGCGGCCGCGATTTCGGCGATCCAGAGCGTGGAGGTGTTGCTGGCCAGGATGGCCGCCGCCGGCGCGGCTGTATCCAGTTCTTGAAAGATGCTTTTTTTCAGTTCCATATCTTCGTTCACGGCCTCGATGACCAGGTCCGCTTCAGCCGCCCCGGTTTCCAGGTCGGCCGTCGGGTGAAGCCGGGCGAGAATCTCGCTGGCCGCGGCTTCCTCCAGCCGGCCCTTTTTTTGCTGGCCGGCCAGGAAGGCCTGGATGCGCGCCATGCCTTGGTTCAAAGCCTCTTCGGAGCGGTCCACCACTATGGTCTCGAATCCGCCTCGGGCGCACACCACCGCGATCTGACCGCCCATGGCGCCGAGACCCACAACGCAGACTTTTTGGATTTGCATGGGTCGCCTCCTTGGTTACCCGGGCGGCCACTGGGGGCCGCTCTTACAAATGCGAGAATCGAATACGAGGATATTCTCTGCAGGGGCGACGCATGCGTCGCCCGCAATGCCTAAGCCGTAAATCGAAGCGGGCGAGGCATGCCTCGCCCCTACGCGTCGCACCGTACCCTTGCTCTTGAGCATTCTAATAAATGACCTGTTCCTCGATCAGCCGTTCGATCTCGGCTTCGGGCAGACCCAGAAGTTCGCCGAAAACGTAGTGGTTGTGCTCGCCGATGAGCGGGGCGTGGCGCCGGATTCGGCCCGGCGTCTTGCTCATCTTCCACAAGATGCCGTCATAGGTGCGGGTCCCGGCCTCGGGATGGTCCCAGGTTTCGAAGAACCCCCGGGCGTTCAGATGCTCGTCCTCGACCAGCATCCGGTTGCTGAGCGTGGGGAAGGCGGCCACGCCCCGCGCCTGGAGAAGTTTTGTGACTTCCTCGGGCGTACGTTCGAGGGTCCATTCTTCGATGTATTGATCCAGGGCCTCCTGGTTCTCCCAACGGCTGTGGGTGTCCTTGAACCGCGCGTCCCCGGTCCAGGCGGGCCGGCCCATGGCCTCGCAAAGGTTTCGCCATTCCTCGTCGTTGGCCACGGCGATGGTCACCCAGGACAATTCGTCCCGGCAGCGGTAGGCGTTGTGCGGGGCCATGAACTCGTGCCGGTTGCCCTGGCGGGTGCGGACGCGGCCGTTGAGCGTGTAGTCCAGGATGGCTTCGGGCACCAGGCCGATCATGCCCTCCCATTGGGAAAGCTCGATGAACTGGCCCTCCCCGGTCCGTTGTCGGTAACGCAGCGCGGCCAGCATGGCCAGAGCGCCGTGGTTGGCGGCCATGGGGTCGCCCCAACTGATGTTGGTCGAGTGGGGCGGCCGGTCCGGGTGACCGGTGATGGAAGCCAGGCCGCTCATATAGACCTGGGGCCGGCCGTACATCTTGAGGTAGGAAAAGGGGCCGTTCGAACCCATGGGGCTGAGCGAGACGTAGATGATGTCCGGCTTGACCTTTTTCACGTCCTCGTAGCCCAGGCCGAATCTTTCCATGACCCCGGTCGAATAATTTTCGTGCATGGCGTCGCTGATCTTGATGATCTCCTTGGCCAGCTCCACACCCCGGGGCAGGGTCAGGTCCAGGGTCACGCCCAGCTTGCTCCGGTTAATCCAGCCGTGGTAGCCCGAGCTGCTCGGCCCGGCCGACGGGTCGCGGTCCGGGAAGGGCGGCAGGCCGCGCGTGTGGTCCATGCGCCTGCGGCTTTCGATCTTGATGACCCGAGCGCCCATGTCGGCCAGCAGCCGGCCTAGATGCGGCGCGGCCCAGACCCAACCGAAGTCGGCGATGGTGATTCCTTCAAGCGGCATCGTGCTCATTGCTTTTTCCTCCGGCTAAATGACCCCGGCCTGGGTAAGCCGCATGAGGTCGGCCCGACTGTATCCCAGACGTTCGTGATAGACCATCAGGTTGTGTTCGCCCAGAAGCGGCGCGGGACGCACGATCCGCCAGGGCGTTTTGGAAAAGGCGTACGGCGCGCCGGGATAGACGGCCCGTCCGATGACCGGGTGGTCGATGGTCACGAAATATCCCCGGGCGGCCAGGTGCGGCGATTTGACCACGTCCTCGGCCGTGTAAGCCGGCCCGACCGGCACGCCCCGGGCCTGGGCCATCTGAAAAATCTCCTCAGAGGTGTGCTGCCTGGACCACTCGGCCAACATGACGACCAGGCCGTCCACGAACTCGGCCCGCTTGAAGCGGTCGCTGAACAGCTCGTCATGCGCCCATTCCGGGTCGCCCATGACCTTGACAAAGGCGTCGAATTCACGGTCCTCGACGCACATCAGGAAAACATACCCGTCGCTCGTGGGCAGGGGCATGATGGGCATCATGATCGGCGTGGTCACCCCGCCCATTTCGTTCTGGGTGAAGGTCCAATGTTCGATGACCGCCTCGTACTGCCCGGCCATGACTTCCTGCAGGGAAATGTCGATATGCTGGCCCTCGCCGGTCTGGTCCCGGGCGAACAGCGCGGTCAGGCTGGCCACGGCCCCGGCCGCGCCGCCGGCGAACTGGGTCTGCCGGCCCCCGGCCTTGATAGGCGTGGGCACGGGTTCCTGGATGGTCGTTGTGCTGACGAACCCGAACCCGCCGCCTTGATAGGCGTTTATTTCGTATGCCTTGTAGTCGCTGTACGGGCCGGTCTGACCAAAGGGCGTGATCGAGGTCACGATCAGGCCCTTGTTCACCTTTTCCAGCGCCTCGTAGGTCAGGCCCAGGCCCCGCATTCGGCGGGGCGGATTATTTTCGACCAGGATGTCGGCCTGGGCCGCGAGTTCCAGAAAAAGGTCCCCTCCCTTGACCGTCTCGACATCGAGGGTCACGCTGAACTTGTTCGTGTTCAGATAGGCGTACAGCCCGGAACGCTCGATGCCGGGTTCGTTCCCGGCGAACGGCTCCCGCCGCCGGGCCTCGTCCCCGAGTCCGGGCCGCTCCACCTTGATCACCTCCGCGCCCAGGTCGGCCAACAGCTTGCCGCAGTAGGGCGCGGAGACCAGATTTCCGAATTCGAGCACCTTGAGGCCCGCGAGCGCCTGCTCGGGCATAGGCCGCCTCCTTCTAAGCCGGAACGTTCCGGTCGATCCATGGTCGGTCTGTGGAGTGAAAAGGGCCGGCCCTTCGGCCGGACAGATTCATTGTAGGCGAGGGACCGGAGATGTCAAGAGCGGGGGAAGGAATGATGAATGATGAATGATGAAGGACAGAGAAGAATCCCGAGACAGGATTCATCATTCATCATTAACGCCGTGTTCTCTATGCCTCTGCGCTGGAAGAAGCGCGGCTGGGCCCTCTTCATGCCGCCCCGGTCAGCTTCTGCCGGAGCACGGTCTTGAGCACCTTGCCCGGGCCGCTGACCGGAATCTGGTCCATGAAGATGACCTCCCGGACCTTTTTGTACCGGGCGATCTTGGGGTTGGTGAAGTCCATGATCTCCTCGGCCGTGACCGAGGTGCCTTCCTTCACCTGGACGAAGGCCACGGGCACTTCGCCCGCGTCCGGGTCGGGGCGGCCGACCACGGCGCACTGCTGCACGGCCGGGTGCTCGAAAATGATCTCCTCGATCTCCCGGGGATAGACGTTGTAGCCCTTGTAGATGATCATGTCCTTCTTGCGGCCGGTGATGTAGAAGTAGCCGTCCGCGTCCTCGCGGCCGATGTCGCCGGTCAACAGCCAGTCGTCTTTGAGCACCTTGGCCGTTTCCTCGGGCCGGTTCAGGTAGCCCATCATGACCTGCGGCCCCTTGATGCAGATTTCGCCTTCCTCGCCGGGCGGCAGGTCCTCTTCGGTAACCAGGTCGATGGTCTTGAGTTCGGTGTCGAAGGTGGGCAGCCCCACCGAACCCACGCGGATGCGGGACCGGTCCGGCGGGTTGGCCGTGGCGCCCATGGTGCATTCGGTCATGCCGTAGGCTTCGCAGACCACGCCGGAAAAGGCCTTGAGCATCTCATCGAGGACTTGCAGGGGCAGCGGGGCCGCGCCCGAGGCGGCGAACTTGACGCCGGACAGGTCGTAGCGGGCGAAGTCCGGGTGGTGGACCAGGGGGATGTAAAGCTGCGGCGCCCCGCCCAGGATGGTCACGCCGTACTTGATCACGGCTTCCAGGTAGGTCTGGGGGTCGAAACGGCGAAAGACGACCATGGTCGCGCCGGTATAGACCTGGTTGTTCAGGTAGCGGATCGAACCCAGGGCGTGGTACCAGGGCGAAACCACCAGGGCCACCTCTTGGTCGAAGGCCGTCAGCCGGTCCTTGACTGGGTCCACGCCCTCGGGCCAGGTCGGCGTCAACCGCCCGTCCACCAGGCGCACGGCCGCGCCGCTTAGCCAGTGGGCCACCTGGATGGTGTTGGCCACCACGTTATCGTGGGTGAGCATGACCCCCTTGGGCAGGCCGGTGGTGCCGCCGGTGTAGGAGATGTGGGCCAGGTCCGTGGCCGGGTCGATGTCCGGCCGCGGCGGAACGCCCTCTTGGCCCCGAATGAGCTCGACCATGTCCAGGCCGTCCGTGACCGCGCGCGGGTGGTCTTGAAGCAGCGAGGTCAGCGGCCCCAGGCAGTCGGCCAGGCTGGTGGTGATGACCCGCCGCACCCGGGTCTCGCCAAGGACCGGCTGGATGGCCCCGTAGTGTTCGTCCAGGGTGACCAGGGCCGCGGCCTCGGTGTCGGCCAGTTGAAAGGCGGCCTCCCTGGAGCTGAGCAAGGGGCTGAGCGGGGTGAAGGTGGCCCCGGTCTTGAGCAGCCCGTAATAGGCCACGGCGAACTGGGGACAGTTGGGCAGGTGCAGGGCCACGCGGTCCCCATGCCCGATGCCCTCGGCCAGAAGGCTTAGCGCGAAGCGGTCGCTGAGCGTTTTCAGCTCCTGGTAGGTGAACTCCAACCCGTCATAGACGATGGCCATGCGGCTTGGAGCGCGGCGGGCGGTCTGATCCAGGAATTCATGGACGGGTAGGGACGGATAATCCAGGCTGCGGGGCCAATCCTCGGGCCAGCAGGTAAAATTTTTGGGCATGATCCTTCCTTGTCAGCTCACTTGTTTTTTGTAAATCCTGCGGCGCTTGTGCATCTCGTAAGGGGCATAGTAGTGGATGCTCTGCACGAGATTGTTGTTCTCCAGCATGGGGCTGGACTCGCCCACCCTGAAGCCCTTGGCCATGGCCGTGTTGATCATTTCCGAGACCATGAGAGGCATGACGCCCTTGGTGCGATACTTGGGTTTGACCGCGATGAGGTAGAAATCCAAGGTCTCCCCGGGCCGCTTGAGGGCCTTGAGCAGGTGGACCCACCCGAAGGGCAGCAACCGGCCCTTGGCCTTTTGAAAGGCCCGGGACAGGCTGGGCATGGCGATAAAAAAGCCGACCATCTCGTTTTCGCGGTTGAGGGCCACCTTGAGGTAGTCCAGGTCCACGAAGGAGATGTATTTCTTGGTGTAGTAACGTTTCTGGTCTTCGTCCAGCGATGTGCTGCCGTAGATGGGGCTGTAGGCCTCGTTGATCAGATCGAAGAGTTCGCCGGCCCGGTTGAGGGCTTCCTTTTTGTTTTTGAATTCGGCCAGCCGCACCTCGCCGCGCTTCTTGATCCTGTCCAGCAGGGAGACCACCCGCGGGCCATAGCCCTCTTCGATGGGGAAATGGCTTAAAAACTCGACGTAATCGATCTCTTTTTCGAACCCGTACCGCTCTACGAACTCGTGGTAAAAGGGCGGGTGGTAGTACACGGAAATGGTCGGCAGCCGTTCGAAACCCTGGATGAGCATGCCCTGGTGGTCCAGGTCGGTGAAGCCGTGAGGGCCGGTCACGGTCTCCAGGCCCCGCTCTTTGGCCCATCCTTCCACGGCCTTAAGCAGGGCCTCGGCCACCTCATAGTCCTCGATGGTCTCGAACCAGCCGAAGCGCATGTTTTTGGTGCCGTACTTCTCGTTGGCCGCGTGGCTCAAAATGGCGGCCACGCAGCCCACCGGCGTTCCGTTCTTGAAGGCCAGGAACCGCCGGGCCTCGGCGCGGTGAAAGGCCGGATTTTTCTTGGGATTGAAGGTCTCCAGCTCGTCTTGAATCAGCGGCGGCACCCAGTAGGGATTGCCCTGGTACAGCTTGAAGGGCAGTCGGACAAAGGCCCGGCTCTGTCGGGCGGTTTCCACCGTTCGGATTTCAACGCTCATCGCTCACCCGGCGGTCGGTCTGCGCCGAACGCGCGGTCCGCTTCGCGGGTTCGACTGAAAGATCGATCAGTTGTATTGGACATCCCGGCCCGTGACGCGGCGAACGCTTCCCGCCGGTCGGATCGGCGCTGGAAGGCCATTGTACCAGGATGTCCCAGGAGTTCAAGTGAAACGTTCCCGAGGGCAGGTAGTGGGTCAATTTAAGGATTCAGTTGTTTCCCTTGCCAAATGCCCCGATTCGACTGCAACCTGTTTTTCACCGCCACCCAAGCCCAGTTCGTCATTCCCGCGGAAGCGGGAATCCAGGCGTGAAACCTCCCAGCGAGGTGGCGCCTCCCAAAAACCATTTGGCCGCCGTGGTTTTCATTGCGAGGCA
>Ga0209163_1000152_pt1 | contig 166690 bp, 115 predicted proteins | sample MTBAKSrepl2MetaG_FD_187457 | JGI IMG/M metagenome (GOLD analysis project Ga0209163, IMG submission 187457) | Enrichment culture microbial communities om Arthur Kill intertidal strait, New Jersey, USA, that are MTBE-degrading - MTBE-AKS2 (Arthur... | ecosystem: Environmental > Aquatic > Marine...
CACCCGGCGCTGTTGGTCGGGCCGAGCGGGGGCATGCCATCCCGACTCCCCGAACGGGCGGCCCCATCATCGTCATTCCGAGTGACGCGGTGCGAAGCAGAGCGAAGCACCGCGGATCGAGGAACCCGTTCGTCAGCGTCGCGAAGCGATTCCGCCGATGTCGTTGCGGCATGGCGTTGAGGGGTGCCGTGCCGACCGTAACCATAAGGTGCGGTTAGTCCTGAATCCGCGCTCGGCGCAGGAAAAAGGCGCCGGGCGGACAGGCCATCCGCCCCGGCGCCGCTGGTTGTCATTCGCCAAGCCTATCCGCCCACCTTCTGCAAAACGGCCTGGGCGCGTTTCTTCACATCGTCGTTATCGGTGGTATGGAGGACCTTTCGCATGACCGGCGCCAGGCCTTCGGCCTTCTGCTCGGCCAGCTTCTCACCGATGCCCACGGCCGCCAGGGCCGCCTCGTTCTTCGTCTCCGGGTCATCCAGGTACTCGCTGACCATCGCCAGGGCCTTGGGCGACGCAACACCGCCCAGCACGCCGAGCAGCAGACGCTTCTCGGCGGCGCGGCTGACCATCTCTCGGGCCCGGCCACACATAGCGACCTTCTCATCGGCCCCCAAGCCCGGGTCACGCGCGGCCCCGATGTAGGCCCGCAGCGCGGCGATCCGCTCCGTGGGATTCGGGGCGTCCTTGGCCAGGGTCAGCATATCCGGCGCGGCCTCGGCATTGGGCCAGCCCAGCAGCGCCCGCGTGGCCTCGGACCGCACCTGCGCATCGTTGCTCTTCATCGCGGCCCGGACGGCCTGCAGGGCCTCGGAGCCGCCCATGGCCCCGGCAACCCGCAGCAGAATGTGCTTGGCCGGGCCTTGAGCCTGCCCGATCCGCTCGCACAGCATCGCTACCGCGGCGCTGTCCCGCTGGCCATTCGGCGTGCACAGACTTCGCAGGGTTTGCTCGGCGGCCCGTTGATCGTCGGTACCGGTCATGCCATCCAGCAAACCGAGCATCCGGGGCAGATCGGACGGCCCGCCCAGTTCGCCGATGCGCCGCACCGCGGTCGCCCGCACCTGCGGATTGCTACTGCGGGCGGCCTCGAACAGGCTGTCCATGGCGCCGACCATCCGGCGACGACCGATCAATTCCAGGGCCGTCAGTTGCCTGGCCGTGGAGGCATCCTTGAGCATGGCCATCACCGCCGCATCGACCTCGGGGCACGCCAGGGCCGCCAGGCTCGCCTGGGCGGTCTGGGCGATGGACTCGTCCGGGTCATCCAGCAGGGCGACCAAGCCGGGCACGGCATCGGGACTGCCGACCGCCACCAGGCCCTTGATGGCCGCTTGGCGTACCGGCACGGGGCCGGCCTTGGCCTGCTCCATCAGGGTCGGCAGGGCGCCGGCATCGTGCCGCATGGCCAATGTCTCGGTCAGGACGATCTTGCGATCGGCGTCCAGATCGGGGAGCACCGAGCACAACACCGATGTCACACGCCGTCCCCGCATCTCCTGGCTGGCCTGAACCGCGGCGGAAAAGACGATGTAGTTCTTATCAGTGAGCGCTTCTCGCAGGGTTTGCAGGGCCCCGCGGCCACGGGCCAGGATCGCGCCGCGGACGGCCCCGCCGACGACCTGGTGCGGCTCGGGGAGGCTTCGCAGACTGTCGTAGATGCGAACGGCCGCATCCCGTTGGTCGGCCACCGACAACGCCTCCGCGCAACGCAAGAGCCCTTCATACGCGTGCAGGAGCTGTTCCTTCGGCATCTTGTCGAGATTCGCCTCGATCGCGGCGGCGGCCTGCTGGGTTCCGATGGAGCCCAACGCCCGCGCGGCCGCCTGGGCGACCATGATATCCTTGTCGAGCAGCCGCTTGGCCAGGGCGTCGACGGCCTGGGCATCCTTGCGAACGCCGATGCTGCCGATCACGCCGACCAGCGGCCGGCCCTGCAGGCGATCCAGGGCCCGTCGCAGGGCCTCATCGACGGCCGGGTCCGGCATCGGCTCCAGCGCCACCCGCGCCATGTGCGAGAGCTTCTCATCGGCCAGCAGCGCTTCCAGGGCGGGAATGGACTTCTTTGTGCCGTAGACCTGCAAATGTCGGCAGGCCTCGGCCTTGGCCTGATGCGAGGCATCCGATTGCAGGGTCGTGATCAGTTGGTCCTCCTGCACTTGCGACGCGGGAGGAATCGTCGGTTCCGCGGGCCTCGCCGGACGGCCGAGGACCAGCACGCACAACACCAGACAACAGTTTCGCCAATTCAACATGGCCAGGGTCCTTTCGCCTTGACGTTTACGGTCAGATAATCCACGGCTCGCGCATCGCCCGCGCCCGGAGCCGGTTTGCCTCGTCGTCGTTGATGAACGCCTCTTTGACGGGGTCATACCGCATATCCCGCCGGAGCCACATGCAAATGTTCGCGGCGTGTACGGTCGTCATCGACCGGTGCATCACCACGGGATTGGCGACCGGCTGGCGGCGCGATTTGACGCAATCAAAGAAGTTCCGCACGTGGCTCGGCGCCCGCTGTGTGCGGTCCAGATAGTCCTGCACGATCTTCTTGAAATCTCCCAACAGGGCCGGGTTGGAGACGTCGGGCTGGGAGTACCCGTCGGCTGTGGCGACCCAGCCTTCATCGCCTTCGTAGCACACGCCGCACGACCCGCGCCAACCACCGCAGGATCCCTCCCAACCGCCGCGGTTGAGAATCATGCGAATGCCGTTGGCGAACCGCGTGACCATGCCGTCGCCGCTATCGTTCTTGACGTACCCGTACTCGACGGCCGAGGTGTCGCCGGCGTCGATGGCCACCTGGCACTGGCCGAACGTATGCGCGCCCCACTCGCCGATGCAACTGGTGTGGAAATCGTAGTAACCGCGCCAGGCGCCGCGGGTATAGGCCTCGTTGTAGGGCCGCCAGGGACAGGGTCCGAGCCACTCGTCCCAGTCCACTTCGTCGGCCGGCGGCAGCGGCTGCGCGGGCAGCCACGCGTGGCTCAGCTCCGCCGAGTCCCACGGGGCGATGTGGGCCCGCACCGTGTGCACCTTGCCCAGCCGGCCCAGCCGGACCAGCTCATTGGCGAAGATGAAGTTGCCCTCGCTGAGCCGTTGGAGGCCCGTCTGGTAGATGCGGCGGTGTCGCCGGGCGGTATCGACGACGCCCTGGCCCTCCGCGATGGTCATGGAGGACGGCTTCTCCGAGTAGACGTCCTTGCCCGCCCGCATGGCCAGGATGGAGGCCAACGCGTGCCAACGGTCGCCCGTGGCGATCAGGACGGCATCAATGTCGGGCCGGGCCGCCAAAAAGCCGCGGATGTCGCGGTAGGTCGCGCAGTCATTATTCCCGTACCACCGGTCGATCATCTGCTTGACGGCCGCACGACGCTCCTTTCGGGCGTCGCAGACGGCGACGAACCGGATATCCGACTCTCGCATCATCCATTGCAGGACGTGCGAGCCGCGGCTGCCGATGCCGATGCCGGCCATGATGATGCGTTCGCTGGGCGGCACGCGGCCATCCCGCCCGAACACCGACGCCGGGACGATGGTGGGCGCCGCCAGCGCCGCGGCCGTGGCCCTGAGGAAGGTGCGGCGCGTGGGACTGTTGCTCTTCTTCATGACGCTCTCCTGAAAAACACTCGATTGGTCGATTGTGGTCAGGGGGTTCGATAGCGCACGGTATGGCTTGGCTTTTCACGCCCCTGTTCGTTTCTCGGCGCCGAGGTGCTCCTCCGACATTCAGGCTCTTGGGGCCGGGTTTTTCCGAAAATCCGGGCCATCTGTGCCGTTTGCAGGAAAAACGTTTGCCCATGCCGTCTTCTTGCAGGAATCCATGCTACCGGGCCGTGGCCCGCGCTGCAAGCGCGTTTTGGAGGGTCTCGCGGGGCGCGTGACCATACGTCGCCACGGACGCATGCAAGAGGGCTCTACGCGTCGAGGGGTTCGACGAGGTCCACATCCACCTCGACGCTGGTGGCCTGGCCGAGCATCTCCACCTGCAGCACCAGACGCGTTCGTTGCGGCTCACGCACGATGATGCCCTCCAGACCCATCAGCGGCCCGGCGATGACGCGGCAGCGGCGACCCTTGGTCAGGTAGGGGTGGGGCTGGAGGGGCTGGCCCTCCCGCAGGACCCGCTCGATGGGCAGCAGGTCGCGGACGAGTCCATCGGGGTCTTTGACGGGGATCAGGGCCGCGACGCGGTTGGTCTTGAGCGCCTCCAGGCGGGCGTCTTCGTCGCCGCAGAAGAACACGTAACCGGCGAACAGCGGCATCAGCGAACGAATCGTACGCTGACGCCAGCGGTGGGCCCGCGGGCTCATCGGCAGGAAATAGGACACCTCGTGCTTGAGCATCTGCCACGCCAGGGCCTTTTCGTTGCGGCTGCGGGTGTGGGCGACCCACCAGGTGCCCGCGAAGTCCGCGATGCTGGCGCCCTCCGGGTAAATGATCGGCGGATTGTCACTGGCCTTGAGCACGGTCCCTGCTCCCTCGTTCGTCTGATGCGCTGTCGGTCAGGCCTTGACGATCTTGCCGCGGCCCTTGCGCACACCCGCCGTGGCGTTGCGCGTGTCCACCACGAGCCGGGCGTGTTCGACGATCCAATCGTAATCGTAACTGGAATGATCCGTCGAGACCACCACCACATCATAACGCGCCAGGGCCTGGGCCGAAAGGGGCCGGCTGCGCATCCGCAGATCGTGCTCGCGCTGCTTGTGCGTCCGCGGGATGTACGGGTCGTTGTAATCGACCTTGGCGCCCTTGGCCCTGAGCAATTCGATCAGCTCAATCGAAGGCGACTCGCGGATATCGTCGATGTCCTTCTTGTAGGCCAGGCCCAAGACGAGCACCCGCGAGCCCTTGAGGCTCTTGTGCTGTTCGTTCAGAGCGTCCATCACCTTGCCGACGACGTAGTGCGGCATGTCGGTGTTGATCTCGCCGGCCAGCTCAATGAAACGCGTGGGCATACCGTATTGCCTTGCCTTCCAGGTCAGGTAGAACGGGTCGATGGGGATGCAGTGCCCGCCCAGGCCCGGGCCGGGGTAGAAGGGGTTGAAGCCGAACGGCTTGGTGCTGGCCGCGCGGATCACCTCCCAGATGTCCACGCCCATCCGGTCGAACACCTGCTTGAGCTCGTTGACCATGGCGATGTTGATGCAACGGTAGACGTTCTCCATGATCTTGGCCGATTCGGCGACCTCCAGCGTCGCCACGGGCACCATCGTCTCGATGGCCAGCTCGTACAGGGCCGTGGCGAGCCGCCGACACGTGGGTGTCAGGCCGCCGACCACCTTGGGAATCGTCCGCGTGGTGAAGTGCTTATTGCCCGGATCCTCGCGCTCGGGGGAATAGGCCAAGTAAAAATCCTTGCCCGCCTTGAGCCGGGAGGCCTCCAAAATCGGCTTCATCAGCTCGCGGGTCGTCCCGGGATAGGTCGTGCTCTCCAGGGAGATCAATTGGCCCTTGCGCAGGTATCGGGCGATCGTCTCGCAACTGCCGACGACGTACTGCATATCGGGTTCGCGGTTCGCGGTCAGCGGGGTCGGTACGCAGATCAGCACCGCGTCGACCTGGCGGATGCGGGACATATCCGTGGTCGCCTCGAGCGTGCCGTCCCGCACGATGCGACGGATCTGCTCGTCGGGCACGTGCTTGAGGATGCTGCGGCCGGCGTTGATCCGCTCAACCTTGGGCGCATCCACGTCGAAGCCCAGCACGGAAATGCCCGCCGAGGCGAACTCCCGCGCCAGGGGCAGCCCCACGTAGCCGAGCCCCAGAATGCCCACCTTGACGGTCCGATCCACGATCTTTTTTTCCAGCCCCGCCATACACAAAGCCTCCATTGTCGCATTTGTGAGGCGGCATTCCTGGCCGCCTCATCAGGCCTGTCAACGCGTTCATGTTCCACGGGCCACGACGGCGGTCGCCCTCGGGTCCCTGGCTTATGTTTCTTATCGGATGATTGCGTAAAGGGCTGTAACGCAATCTCTTACGGACGGCTCCACGGTGTGATTTTCACGCAGAACGCCTCGACTGGCCGATAATGAACGCAAGATTCGTGTGGAAATCTGCGATGGTGTCCCGGTTCGATACAAAGCCGTGAAACGCCCCGAAAAAGGCCAAAGCGTTCTGCTCACCGATAGCCGCGCTCGGCGGCGTCCCGTGTTGATCTGGTACGAGCAGCGGGTCTGGTTCTGGGTCATGGCCGGGCTTGGCGCGTTCGTGCTAGCCGGCTTGGGCTTCTGGACGCTGGCGGCCGCCGGCAGCGGCGGGGCGGCTATCGCCTGTGGAGCCCTTGGCGGTGCGATGGCGGCCGCTGGGGTGGTGTTGGTGCGGCGAAGCCGGTTTCGTGGCTTCCACGCCGCGCGGGCGCAGCATCGCGCCCGGCGGGTCGAAAAGGAATTGGAGCGTTTCGTGATCGTGCTGCTCCGGGGGCTGCGGCTGCCGCTTCGCAACGTTCGCGCTGCGGCCGAGCGGTTGCGTGAGCCTCACCTTGCGGCGGCGCGCGAGGCGACAACGTCCGGCGACCTGTGCGATATGCCCGGCCGGGCCGAGGGGGTGTCCTGCCGGCTTGGCGATCCACTCGATGAACTGCGGCGGGGGCTCGAGCACATCGACGCCCTCGCGGCGGGGATGCTGCGGCTGGCACGGGCCCGGCGGGCCGAGCTTCGCCGCAGGTGGGTGAACGTCAATGCGCTGGTGGTGGAGGTGGTCCACGGGCTTGATGCGTTGGTTCAGCAATCGGGCGCAACGGTCCATATGCAGGACCTGCCTGTATGCTTGGCCGACGAGGACCTGCTGCATCAGGTTTTCGAGGCGTTGCTCCACAATGCCCTGGAATACATCGCCCCCGATCGTCCGCCGGAAATCCGCATCTGGGGCTGGCCCGAGCGCGGTCGCGTGGTCTACTGCGTGCAGGATAACGGCATTGGGATCGCCGAGGACGAGCTCGATAAGATCTTCGAGGTGTTCTATCGTGTCGGGCCATCGTCCGAGGGTCCGCGGGGACTGGGGCTGGCGGTCGCGCGACGGGTGATCGAACAACACGCCGGGCGCTTCTGGGTCCACAGCCGTCCCGGACGCGGGAGCACCTTCTCGTTTGCCCTGCCGGCCAAATAGCCGTTGGCGCTGCTGCGCGGACGGGCTAGAATCATCGGTCGTGGGAGGATTTCCCACGGTGTACCGTATCGGCGAAGGTGCAGGGCGAGCCATGAGAGTCTACGAATCCGTTCAGGCGTTGGACGATGTGCCCCCGTCGATGGCCCTGACCATCGGCAACTTCGACGGCGTGCACTGGGGGCATGGCCATATCATCGAGGCCACGCGCCGGGCCGCCGAGCGGTTGGGGGCCTCCGGGACGGCCGCAATGACGTTTGATCCGCATCCGCTGGCCGTGTTGCGGCCCGAACGGGCGCCGGGAGTGCTCACCCCGTTGCCGCTCAAGAAGCGACTGTTGGCGGAAACGGGCGTCGACGTCCTGATCGTGATCCGTGATGATTTCTCGCTGCTGAATCTCTCGCCGGAGGAGTTCGTCGACCGGTTCCTCATGCAGTGGCTGCGGCCCCGTGTCCTCGTGGAGGGCCCCGATTTTCGTTTCGGCTATGGGCGCAGCGGGGACGTAGAGACGCTGCGGTCCCTGGGCGCCACGCGGGGCTTCGAGGTCGTCGTCGTGGAGCCGATGCAGGTTCAGGACGAGCACGGGCAGGGGGTTGTATGCAGCAGCAGCCGTATCCGGCAGTGGCTCGTCGATGGTCAGGTGGTGACGGCGGCGGCGGCCCTAGGACGACCCTATCGGCTGATGGGCGAGGTGCACGCGGGTCGCGGCATCGGCCGGGCCCTGGGGTTTCCGACGGCCAATATCACGCCCGTCGAGCAGATTCTGCCGGCCGAGGGCGTTTACGCCGGTCGCGTTCAGATCGGCGACTCCCTGGACGACGTCGCCGCGGCTGGCACGCTCCATCCGGCGGTTTTCAGCGTCGGTCGGGCCAAGACCTTCGTGAGCGATCATCCGCTTCTGCTTGAGGCGCATCTCCTCGATCAGGCCGGCGAGGTGGGCCCCCTGTACGATCGATGGCTGGCGATGGACTTCATCGACCGGGTTCGCAGCCAGCGGCGGTTTCCCAGCTCGGAGGCCCTGGCCGAGCAGATCAGTCGCGATTGCCGAAGGGCCAGGCAGATCCTCGGCATGGCCTAACGGGCCCGATCCCGTCTTGTTGTCGATATATCGTGCCGCTCGCGTATTCGCTCCAGCGCCATCGCCGCGATCCGATCGTGGTCGAAGGCCATCGGCGGCAGATTCTCCGCGTCAAACCACTGTGCCTCGGCGGCATCATCCCCGGCCCGGACGTCCATGCGGTCGGGCGAAACCTGGCCCAGGTAGACCACGGAGATCGTTCGGCCCCGCGGGTCCCGCCCGAGTGTGCCGAACGTGTGCATCTGCTCCAGCGTCACGTCGGTCAGGCCCGTCTCCTCCTGCAACTCACGGGCGGCGGCGTTCTTCAGCTCCTCATCCAGCTCCAGGTAGCCGCCGGGAAAGGCCCACCGGCCCTTGAAGGGTTCCTTGCCGCGCCGGATGAGCAGCAGCATGATGCGGCCGTCCACCAGGGCGTAGACCACCGCATCCACCGTCAGCATGGGACGCGGCCAATCGTAGGTATAGCTGCCTTTGGTTGCCATGACAGTCTCACTTTTTCGGCGGTGTGCCGGCGTCAGTCGCCTGCTGAAGAGCCCAGCCGGAATCCCTTACCGGTTCCAGCCGGAAGGTCCCCCTCAGGTGCTGCCCCGACAGCCGTACCAGGCCGCCGGGCAGGTGGCCTTCGAACACGCACGTGCCCGCATCCGCCTGGTCCACATGACCCATGCCTTTCTGCACCGGGCCGGTATAGGTCAAAAAGCGCAACGGGTGGTCCTGAATACGGACCAGTGGGACCGGCTCGGCGGCGACCTCGTGCGGCGGGCGATCCATCCGCCACGTCGCCAGGTGATCGCCGTCCTCGATCATCACGTCCCAGTGCACATCCGGCCCACGCTGGTGCCGCAGGACGACGAAACGACGAGGCTGACCGGGCGACTCACTCACGTCGGCAAGGGTCCTTCGCTGGCCTGAATCGCCGTGATCGCGACGGTCGCCACGATATCCTGTGCCGTACAGCCTCGCGACAGGTCGTTGATCGGCTTATCCAGCCCCTGCAAGACCGGCCCAAACGCATCGGCGCCGGCCAGACGTTGAACCGCCTTGTAGGTGATGTTGCCCGCGCCCAGATCGGGGAAGATAAAGGTGTTGGCCCGGCCCCTCAGCGGGCTGCGCGGGCATTTCTTGGCCGCGACCTCCGGTACAAACGCCGCGTCGAATTGCAGTTCACCGTCGACGATCACGCCGGCGCCGAACAGGGCGAAGATCCGCTCGGCGGCCCGGTCGGCCGCACGGGCCATCTTCGTCGCGCCCGGTCCGCCGGCCGAGCCCTTGGTCGAATAGGACAGCAGGGCCAGCCGGGGCTTGATGCCGAACAGAAAGGCCGTTCGCGTCGTGGCCACGGCGATATCCACCAGTTGCGAGGCGTCCGGATCGACGTTCAGACCGCAGTCGGCGAACAGAAGAGTCAGATCGGGCCAGCACATGAAAAACATGCTCGAGACCGTTCGCATCCCGCGGCCGGCACCGATGATCTGCAGGGCCGGGCGGATCGTATCGGCCGAGGAGTGAGCCGCGCCGCCCACCTGCCCGTCGGCCAGGCCTTCCTTGACCATCATCGTCCCGAAGATCATTGGGTCCCGGATGAGCTGCTCGGCCTTGTCGAGCGTCATGCCCTTGGCCTGGCGCAGCTCGTAGAGCCGCTGAGCAAACCGTGAGGCGTGCTCACTGTGTTTCGGATCGACGACCAGGCCGTCCGTGACGTGGACGCCCGCCCGTTCCAGGGCGCTGTCGACGGTGTCGCGGTCACCCAGCACCACGACGTCGGCGAAATCCCGCTCACGGATCATCCGCACCGCCTCGATGACTCGTGGGTCCTCTCCTTCCGGCAGCACCACCCTCTTTCGAATCTTCGCGGCCTGCTCGATGACAGATTCATAGAATCCGGCCATTCTACTATCCTTCATGTCCTGCATTCGGTGGTTATGGTTTCTTTCCCTCCGCCTGGTCGAGGCGGTCAAGCACCGCTTGTGAAAAGGCCGACAGATCGGTTTCGAAACGGACATCGGCCACAGCATCGTACCGGGTCGGCCCGCGATTGACGATCATCAGCGTTGCGCCGGCCTGGTGGGCCACAAAGGCCAGCGCCGCGGCCGGGTTGACCTCGAGCGATGAGCCCATCGCGATGAACACATCCGCCCGGTTGGCCAGCTCCTGTGCTGTGGCCAAGGCCTCCATCGGGATGACGTCGCCGAAGAACACGATGCCCGGGCGGATCAGCCCGCCGCACCCGCAGCGGGGCACACCCTCGCGACGGATGCCGCCGTCGACGCAGGCCCGGTCGAAGACCTTTTCACACGCGACGCAGAAGTAGCGCAGCACGTCGCCGTGAAACTCAATGACGCGGCGAGAGCCGGCCTTTTGGTGCAGGCCGTCGATATTCTGCGTGACGACGGCCTCGATCAGGCCGTCGGCCTCCAGCCGGGCGAGCATGCGATGCGTCACGTTGGGCGTGCGGTCGGCCAGGGTGTGGATATGCTCGATGGCCACGCGGTAATAGGCCGCCGGGTCGGCGAAGAAAAAGTCCCGCTCGAACGTGTGCGGCGAGAGCACCGAATACAGCCCCCCCGGCCCGCGGAAGTCCGGGATGCCCGAAGCGGTGGATACGCCCGCACCGGTGAGGACGACGTTCGTCCGCCCGGCCTTGAGGCGGTCCAGAAACACCTCGACCCTCTCGTGCACTTGTCTTTCATGATCCACGCGTTGTCTCCCGCGGCCTGTTCGATGCTGTCAACGATTATAACGTCGGCCGGCGGCTTCACAAGGACCGATGCCGCGGCGCAACCTCTGGCCTTGACGCGGACGGTCGCGAATCATAGGCTCTGGGCACGCAGCCGAGCGTGGGATTCCGACGAGGGACCCTGTTGAAGCCGAAATTACACACGCAAATCCTGGTGGCCATGGTCGTCGGCGCCGTTATCGGTGCGGCGCTGGGGCCCCGCGTCGAGGCCATCCGCATCGTCGGCGACCTGTTCATCCGCCTGTTGCGGATGGTGGTGATCCCGCTGATTCTGGCGTCGATGGTGTCGGGTGTGGTGAGTCTGGGGGCCTCGGGCCGACGGCTGGGGCGGCTCGGCCTGCAGACGCTGGGATACTACGCGGCCACGACGATTTTGGCGGTGCTGGTGGGCCTGGTTCTGGTGAACATCATCCGTCCGGGCGCGGGCGTTTCGTTGCCTGAGGCGGTGCAGCAAACGGCTCCCGAGGCCCGGCCGCCCTCATGGCTGTCGGTCGTCACGGATATCGTACCGCAGAACCCCATCACCGCCATGGCCACCGACCAGGTGCTCTCGGTGATCTTCCTGGCCCTGCTGTTGGGCGTGGCGATCTGCACCGTCGGGGACAAGGCCCGTCCGCTGGCGGCGTTTTTCGAGGCGCTCAACGCCGTCATGCTGCGGATCACGGGATGGATCATGCTCCTGGCGCCCATCGGCGTGGCCGCGCTCATGGCTCACACGATCGGCACCATGGGCTTCGATGCGATCCGCGGACTGGCCGCATATATGCTCACCGTTCTGTTGGGGCTGGCGATCCACGCCTTCATCACGTTGCCGCTCATACTGGGGCTCGTGGGCCGAACCCGGCCGTGGCGTTTCATCCGCGACGTCTTCGCCGCCGTGGCGACGGCCTTCAGCACGTCCAGCAGCGCCGCGACGCTGCCGGTGACGATGACGTGTCTGGAGAAGAACGCCGGCCTGTCCGACAAGGTCGTGGGCTTCGTCGTTCCCATCGGCGCAACGGTCAACATGGACGGCACGGCCCTGTACGAGGCGGTCGCGGCCATGTTCATCGCGCAGGTCTACGGCGTGGAGATGGGTATCTCCCAGCAGGTGCTCATCATGCTCACCGCGACGCTGGCCAGCGTCGGCGCCGCGGCGATTCCCAGCGCGGGCCTGTTCACGATGATGATCGTCTTGCAGGCGGTCGGGCTGCCCGTCGAGGCCGTGGGCCTGATCCTGGCGGTGGACCGCATCCTCGACATGTTCCGCACCGCGGTCAACGTCTGGGGCGATGCGTGCGGAGCCGCCGTGGTGAACCGGCTTCAGGCCGAGCGAGGGGGTTGACGCTCACGAAGGCGCCCGCTGAGTCGGCGGGTGCTTATGTCGCGCCGGAATCGGCTTGGCCGCCGGCGACGAAGCGGAACCCGTGATTGAGTTCCTCCAGCAGCCCCGCCACCTCGCGGGCCGCCGCGGCATCCTGCTGCACACCCGCCTGACGCAGATGCCGGGCCATGAACGCGTACAGCTCGTGCAGGTCGGCCGCCAGGACGGACCCGGCGGGGTCCACCATTGCATCAAGCTCATCCAGCACGGCCTGGGCGCGGCCAAGCTTTTCGGCGAACACATCGGGGGTCCCGGCTTCCAGGGCCTCGACGCCTTCGCACAGAAAGCGGACCGCGCCCTCGTACAGGCGGATCAGGATCATGGTCTTGTCGCCGCCGGTCATGCCGTGCCTCCTTCTGCGTGCCGATTAAAACATACGAAACACGCCGCAACATACGGGCCGGGCATCAGCACGGGGATCACGGATGGCCGTGGTGACCGATAAGACGCGGTCAATGCCGTGGGGCTCGGAGAGCTTACCGGACCGGGCGGGGGGCCGATTTTCGCTAAAGAAATCCGCGCATCCGGACCGATATGCGCAAACGGTTTGAAAACGAGGTGCCGCCCGCGTCTTTCGTGCTGGCATAAAGGTGGTCACGACTACCCATCGGTAGCGATGATCAGCAAAACGCACAAAGCTCTAGCGAAAGCGCGGGCTTTTTTTGCCGCCGCGCAAGCTCGATGCACGTCTTCCCATTCCCGTACGGTCCCTCCATTTCCGGCATGGGTTTTTCGTTTACGCGAGCCATGGGAGGCGCTATAGTGGCCGTTTTGACCGGACCGTCACGGGAGGATCGACGCATGGATTCGATGAACGAGTTTTTCTCGAAGGACGCGTTTTCGCACCACTGCGGGATTGAGCTCATCGAGGCCGGGGCCGGGCGCGCGGTCACGCGGATGACGATTCGACCCGAGCATCTCAACGGGGTAGGCGTCGTACACGGGGGAGCGGTCTTCGCCCTGGCCGATGCGGCGTTCGCGGCGGCGAGCAACTCCGAGGGACGTGTGGCCGTGGCGATCAACATCAACATCTCCTACTTGCGTGGCGCCAAAGAGGGCGTCCTGACCGCGCGGGCGACGGAGGTGAACCCCGACAAACGGATCGGCAGCTATCGCGTGGATGTGACCGACGAGGAGGGGCAGGCGGTTGCGGTCTTCCAGGGCCTGGTGTACCGCATGAAGTAACCTCCCGCAAGGTCCCAGGACTCTGCGGGAGGACATCCCCTTCGTTTGTGAGCCGGAATGAGACATGTGGAGGCGTGAGCCATGCGAACGACCAAGAATCTGGCCCTGATCGCCGTCCTGACAGCGTCGCTCTGCGGTGCCTGGGCGGCCCAACAAACGCCGGACCTGCTGGCGATTCCGAAGGTATCCAAGGATCAGGTGATTTGTTTTGCGCTGTACACGACGCATAACCACGTGCTGAAGCTGACGGCGCAGTTCTATCCGTTGGAGAAGGACGATCCGCGAGTCGCCCGGCTGGAGATCCGACGGGAGGGCCGGTGGCAGGAGGTCGCGCGGGCGCCGATCATCGAACAAGGCTGGGTCGCGACGTTTCGCGTCGAGCCGTGGGACACGACCCGGGACGCCGAGTACCGCGTGGCCCACGGCGCCGGCGCGTATTACCGCGGGACGGTCAAGCGGGATCCCGTGGACAAGGAGGAAATCGTCGTGGCCGCGTTTACGGGCAACAGCATCTACCCCCGGCACGGCGGCGACATCCCCCGCACGGACATCGTGGAGAACATCAAGAAGATCAAGCCCGACCTACTGTTCTTCAGCGGCGACCAGGTCTACGACCATCGGCACCACTACGCCTACTGGCTCAAGTTCGGGCGGGATTTCGGCGACATTATCCGCAACACGCCGACGGTGACGATTCCGGACGACCACGACGTGGGACAGGCGAACCTCTGGGGCGAGGGCGGCCGCAAGAGCTACACCGCCGCCGGCCACGATGGCGGCTATTTCATGCCGGTCGAGTACGTCGAGGAGGTGCACCGGGCCCAGACGAGCCACCTGCCCGACCCCTACGACCCGACGCCGATCGAGCGGGGCATCAGCGTGTACTATACGGCCTTGCGGGTGGGACGCGTGAGCTTTGCAATCATTGAAGACCGCAAGTTCAAGACCGGCCCCGAAGGGCTCATCCCGCAAATGGGTCCGCGGCCCGACCACATCAACGACCCGAGCTACGACCGGCGGGCCATTGATGTTCCCGAGGCACGCCTGCTGGGGCCGCGGCAACTCGCCTTCCTGCGCGCCTGGGGCACGGACTGGGAAGGCTGCGACATGAAGGCGGTCCTGAGTCAGACGATCTTCTGCGGCGGCGCGCACATTCACGGCAAGACAGGGGGGCGGCTGCTGGCGGACATGGACTCCAACGGCTGGCCCCAATCGGGCCGTAACCGGGCCCTGGCGGAGATCCGTCGTTGCTTCGCGATTCATATCGCCGGCGACCAACACCTGGGCACGATCTTCCATCACGGCATCAACGACTGGGAGGATGCGTGCTATTCGTTCTGTGTGCCGTCGATCGCCAACCTGTATCTGCGGTGGTGGGACCCGCTGGAACCGGGCCAGAACCGCAGGCCGGGCGCCCCGGAGTACACGGGGCGGCATTACGACGGGTTCGGCAACAAGGTCACCTGCGTCGCCGCGGCGAATCCGTCGAAGGAGCCCAACGGCGGCGACAAGCTGACCACCCGGGCGGCGGGTTTCGGCGTCGTGCGGTTCAACGTGGCCACGCGGAAGATCACGCTGGAATGCTGGCCCCGGAACGTGGACGTCGACGACCCGTCGGCGGAGCAGTATCCGGGATGGCCGTTCACCTTGGACCAGACGGATAACTACGGCCGCCAGCCCATCGCCCTGCTGCCCACGCTGCAAATCGACGGTCCTGCCGATGCGGTCGTGCAGGTGGTCGACGAAGGGCTCGATGAAATCGTCTATACCCTGCGGATCAAGGGCCGCGTGATCCGGCCGCGAGTCTTTCACAAGGGTTACTACACGATCCACATTTGGCACGGCGATCGCAGGAAGAGCCTGTATGGCGTCCACTCCATCGATCTGGACGAGCGCAAAACGATCCGGGTTGACCTCTAGCAGTCCGTTGAAAAACGTACGGCCCACAGAAACGGGCCCTTTTTGTCATTCCCGCGAAGGCGGGAATCCACGCTTTGCGTGCAGAGAACACACCGCACGTCGAGCGTGGACCCCGGATCAAAGCCTGCCCCGGACTCGATCCGGGGTCCGGGGTGACACTTTTTCAACAGCCTGCTAGGCCGACCCACGAACACGGGAGGCCAGGTGCGGCGGATTCTGGCGTTCTATACCAAGTACTTCGTGCTGTGGGTCGTGCTGGCCGGGGTCGTGGCGTTGTATCGCCCCGGCGTGTTCCTCCCGCTGGGGCGGTTCAACCAGGTGTTCTTCGCCCTGACGATGTTCGGCATCGGCGCGGTGCTGGAGCCGGAGGATTTTCGACGGATCGCCCGGCGGCCGGGGCTCGTGGCGCTCGGTTCGATCGCCCAGTTCACGATCATGCCGTTCGGGGCCTTCCTGTGGGCGAGGGTGTTCGGCCTGCCGCCGGAACTGGCGGCGGGGCTGATCATCGCCGGCAGCGCTCCGGGGGCGATGGCCAGCAACGTGATGTGCTACGTCGCCCGCGCGGATACGGCGTATTCGGTGTCGCTCACGACGGTATCCACGCTGCTGTGTCCGATTCTGACCCCGGCCCTGGTCAAGCTGCTCGCGGGTCAACTGTTGCCGGTGCCGTTCTGGGGCCAGTTCTTCACGATCCTCGGGACGGTGATCGTACCGCTCTGGGCGGGATTCGCGGTGCGGCATTTTGGCCGAGGGCGGATCGAACGCATCAAGGAGGTGTTTCCCGCGATCAGCGTGACGTTCATCGTGTTCATCTGCGCCCTGGTCGTCGCGGGCAACCGTGATCGCATCCTGCAAGAAGGCCAATGGGCGCTGCTCCTGACCGTGTTGGCGGCGGTCGCCGCGTTGAACGTCTACGGCATGGCCGCGGGCTACGGCGTGGGGGCGATGTTCGGGCTGGAGCCCGCGCGGCGGCGGACGCTGTGCATCGAGATCGGCATGCAGAACGCCGGTCTGGGCACGGTACTGGCGCTGAAGCATTTTGGCCCGCGCAGCGCGCTGCCCACGGCGATGTTCGTCTTCGTCTGCATCCTGACGGCCTCGCTGCTGGTGGAGATCTGGCGGCGCGGCGCCCAGCGCCGTACGACCGGGATCCAGTCCGGCGGTTGACAGGGCCGTGCGGGCGGGCTATATTCCACTGCGGTTCATCCGGTGCGCGACGATGGGAGGTCCGACCCAGGCACGGACTCGACGAAGGGAAACGAAGATCGGCAGCGGTCTTCGGCAGGGATACGCAAAGCCAATACGTTCGAACGGAATGAAAGGGAAGGACTCATGCTGAACCGAACACTCAAGATGGGAATGGTGGGCGGCGGCCCCGGCGCGTTCATCGGCGAAGTGCACCGCAAGGCCGCTCGACTGGATGGCGGCGTGGAGCTCGTGGGCGGGGCGTTTGATATCAACCCCCGAAAGAGCAAGCAGATGGCCAAGGATCTGATCCTCGATCCGAAGCGCTGCTACGGCACGTATGAGGAACTGATCGAGAAGGAGCTGCAACTGCCCGACGGCGAGCGGATGGACTTCGTGTCGGTCTGTACGCCCAACAACTGGCACTTCCCCATCGCCAAGGCGCTGCTGGAGGCCGGCTTTCACGTCATGTGTGAGAAGCCCATGACGGTCAACGTCGCCGAGGCCCGACAGCTCGTGCAGATCGTCAAGAAGACGGGGCGGGTGTTCGGGCTGATGCACAATTACACCGGCTACCCGATGGTCAAGCTGGCCCGCGACATGGTCCGCGGCGGCCGATTCGGCAAGGTCCGCAAGATCGTCGTCAAGTATCCGCAGGGGTGGCTGGCCACGGCCCTGGAGAAGACCGGGAACATGCAGGCCTCGTGGCGGACCGATCCGAAACAGAGCGGCGGATCCGGCTGCGGCGGCGACATCGGCACGCACGCCGAGAACCTGGCCGAGTACATCAGCGGCCTGAAGATCAGCGAGATGTGCGCCGACCTGACCGCGTTCGTGAAGGGGCGCAAGCTCGACGACGACATCAACTGCCTCCTGAAGTTCACCGGCGGCGCCAAGGGCGTCCTGCACGCCAGCCAGATCAGCGTGGGTGAGGAGAACAATCTGACGATCTTCGTGCACTGCGAGACGGGCAGCATCGAGTGGCACCAGGAGCACCCGAACTATCTGTACGTCCGCGAGATGGGCCAGCCCGAGCACGTCTACAAGCGGGGCAATGACTACATCGGCAAGATCAGCCCGGCCGCGGCCCGCGCCACCCGCCTGCCCTCGGGCCATCCCGAGGCCTTCATCGAGGCCTTCGCGAACAACTACCGCAACTTCACGGATACCGTCCGCTGCAAACTGTCGCGTACAAAGGTGGACCCGTTAATGAAGGATTTCCCGACGGCACAGGATGGACTGCGGGGGATGCTGTTCCTGGAGACCCTGCTGGCCAGCGGCAAGAGCAAGCAGAAGTGGACGAAGTTCCACAAGTAGTCCGCGCACGGTAATCGTCTCGAAGCCGGCGGCTCCGGGAGGACCGCCGGCCTCTTTATGCGCGGGTCGGGCGCGAAAAACGCTGGCCTTTCCAGGCGACGCGGGTATACTGAGCCACGCGTCGGCCCTGGTAGGAATCGGGCGCCGGCGCGGGGTTCGGGACGCGGCCTTCACGGCCGGTCCGGGTATACATTCAGCCGAAAGGAAAGCGCCATGAAACACGGATTGTTTGCGGCCGGCTGGATCGGGGGGATAGGACTGCTCTGGCTGGGTGTCCTGGCGGCCGAGCCGTATGAGCCGCGGTGGGACTCGCTTGATGCAAGACCCACGCCCCAGTGGTTTCAGGATGCCAAGTTCGGCGTCTTTGTCACCTGGGGCCTGCACTCCGTGCCGGCCTGGGGCCCCAAGACGAAGTACGCCGAGTGGTACTGGAACGATCTCCGCCGCAAGGGATCGGAGACCGAGCAATTCCATCGGCGGGTATACGGGCCGGACTTCGAGTACATCCAGTTCGCCGACCTGTTCAAGCCGTATCTGTTCGACGCCGAGGCCTGGGCCGATCTGTTCGCCCGCAGCGGGGCACGCTACATCGTGCTCACCAGCAAGCATCACGACGGCTATTGTCTGTGGCCCAGCGAGGAGGCCAGCCGCACGTGGGGGCGGCCCTGGAACGCGAAGGACACCGGTCCGGGCCGTGACCTGCTGGGCGAATTGACCGCCGCGGTGAACCGTCGGCCCGAACTGAAGATGGGCTTCTACTACTCGCTCTATGAATGGTACAACCCGCTCTACCAGCAGGATGTGGACCGGTACGTCACAGAGCACATGTTGCCCCAGATGCACGATCTGGTAGAGACCTACAAGCCCTGGGTGTTCTGGACCGACGGCGAGTGGGATCACCCCAGCGACACGTGGAAGAGCCAGGAGTTCCTGACGTGGCTGTTCAACGAATCGCCGGTCAAGGACGTGGTCGCCGTGAACGACCGCTGGGGCAAGGAATGCCGTCACACGCACGGCGGATTCTACACGACCGAATACGGGGCGAGCGTCGAAGGCAGCCATCCGTGGGAGGAGTGCCGCGGCATGGGGCACTCGTTCGGCTACAACCGTAACGAGAGCATCGACGAGTACCGCTCGGCGCGGACGCTGATCCACACGCTCATCGAAACCGTGAGCAAAGGCGGGTGCCTGCTGTTGGACGTCGGGCCCACCGGCGACGGCCGCATCCCCGTGATCATGCAGCAACGCCTGATGCAGATCGGCGATTGGTTGGCGGTCAATGGCGAGGCCATCTACGGCACGCGGCCCTGGACGAAGACGGGTATCGAGAAGACCTTCGTCGTCGAGCGGGTGGACCGGACGGTGGACTTTGATTGGCATCGCGGCTCACCGGATGAGCGGATCAGCGGCGATGACTTCACCGCGGAATGGACCGGTTGGATACAGGCGCGACATTCCGAAGAGTACACCTTCGAGCTGGAAGCCGACACCCGCGGCGGTTTGTGGATCGACGGCAAGCAGATCATCGACAATCTACAGGAGTATCGTCAGTGGGGCGGTATCGGCACGGCCAGCGTGCGGCTGGAGGCCGGCAAGAAGGTGCCCATCCGCGTGCGGCTCGTCGAAGAGGACCGCAACGCCCGCATCCATCTGCGCTGGTCAAGCCCCAGCCAGGCCAAACAGGTGGTTCCGACCGAGTGCCTGTTCTCCGATGCGCGACGCAACCAGGGCGATGGGCTCAACGCCCGCTACAGCAGCCGAGGCTATGCCGCGTGTTATACCACGGCAGGCGGCGCGGTCTATGCGATCAGTCTCGGCTGGCCGGAAGGCGATGGATTGACGGTGGACGTGATGCCCCCGGCCGTGCCGACCTCGCGAACCCGCGTCAGACTCCTCGGTCGGCCGGGGACGCTGCCGTGGGGACATGACAACGGCCGCGTCAGGATTGACCTGTCCGAGGTGACGGTGGACGACTTGCCGTGCGAACATGCCTTTGTGTTCAAACTGACGGGTTTCGATTCCTAGATGATGAAGTCGGCGTGGATGGACACAGACCGGGAGAGAAAGACCATGCAGAGCCGCAGAGCGTGGATTGTGAGGGCCGCCGTCGTCGCCGCAATGGCCGGTGGCCTGGCGGGTTGCCGCAGCGAGGAGCAGAAGGTCAAGCAGGCCGCGGCTGAGTTGGAGCCGGTGGAGGCCCGGTTTGATCCGGTGGGCGGCGTGGGCCGGGCCGTGGGTGATGCGGCGGCCGGTGCCGGGGGGGCCGTGGCCGAGGCGGTGGGGGGGGCGGGCAAAGCCGTCGGCGACGCCGCCCGCCAGGGCATGGAGGCCGTCGGCAAGGCCGCGGCGGGTACGGCCCAAGCCGCGGGGACTGTCGGCGGGCAGAGCGCCAAAGCCGCCCAGGCGACGGCCGAGGGGGCCGCCCGTGCCGTGGTCAGTGCTACAGGAAAACGCTACGAGCCCACCTGGGAATCCCTGGACCAACGACCGACCCCGCAATGGTTCGCCGATGCCAAGTTCGGCATCTTCATTCACTGGGGCGTCTATTCGGTGCCCGCCTGGGGACCTAAAGGCCAATACGCCGAGTGGTACTGGCGGCGGACCTTCGATGACAAACAGGCCTTGCAGGACAACGCGTGGGGGGCCTTTCATAAGCGGGTCTACGGCGAGGACTTCCCGTATGAGGATTTCGCCCCGATGTTCACGTGCGAGCTGTTCGACCCGGACCAGTGGGCGGATATCTTCCATCGCAGCGGGGCCAAGTACATCGTCCTTACCAGCAAGCACCACGAGGGATTCTGCCTCTGGCCCAACGCCGAGGCCAGCCGCACTTGGGGCCGACCGTGGAACGCCGTGCAGACGGGCCCCCAGCGCGACATTCTTGGGGACCTGACCGAGGCCGTGCGGCGACGCGGGCTCAAGATGGGCTATTACTATTCCCTCTATGAGTGGTTCAATCCGTTGTGGCTTGACGCCTCGCAGCGCGATCGGTACGTCGCCGAACACATGCTGCCCCAGGCCAAGGACCTGGTGATGCGTTATAAGCCGGACATTCTCTGGGCCGACGGTGAGTGGGACATGGAGGCCGACACGTGGCGCAGCCAGGAGCTGCTGGCGTGGTTGTTCAACGAGTCGCCGGTCAAGGACACGGTCGCCATCAATGACCGGTGGGGCAAGGGCTGTCGTCACAAGCATGGCGGCTATTTCACGACGGAGTACGGGGCGGGACTGGCCGGGGCGACGCATCCGTGGGAGGAATGCCGGGGGATGGGCCATTCCTTCGGATACAGCCGTGCCGAGGGTGTCGATGACTACAAGAGCGCTCGTGAGCTGATCCTCATTCTGATCGACCTGACCAGCCGGGGCGGGTGCCTGCTATTGGACATCGGTCCCACGGGCGACGGCCGAATCCCGGTGATCATGCAGCAGCGGCTCATCGAGATCGGCGGCTGGCTGCGGGTCAACGGCGAGGCGATCTACGAGACCGTGCCATGGAACCAGACCTGCCAATGGAGCGAGGGCGAGAAGCCCGAGCAGGAGTACAAGGAATACATGGCCAAGTACAACGTGTTGGATATTGTCGGAGCCGGCCCGAAGGACGGCCGGGCGGTCAAGCAGGCCTTCTTCACCAGCAAGCCCGGCGTCCTTTACGCCATCCTGCCGGCCTGGCCGGGGGAGCATTTTGTCTTGCGGGACGTCACACCGGCCGAGGATGTCAAGGTCAGTTTGCTGGGACGGACGGCTCTGCTGCCGTGGAAGCGCACGGGCGATGGCATGGCCATTGATCTGTCGCAGGTCGGCGTTTCCGAGCTGGTCGGCCAAGCCGCGTGGACGCTGAGAATCGAAGGGGAATTGTGAACGATCGGGTGGACCCTCGATCGGGGAGATGAATGGATGAGAGTGCGTATTTCCGTGTGCATCACGGCGGGACTTATTGTGGCGTGTGGCTCGTGTGGAAAGAAGGACGATGCACCACCACCCGAGCCGGCGTCGTCTCAAGAGGCGTCCACGCCCGCGCCGCCGGCTCCGACGGGTGAAGCGCGACCACTCCTGGCCGACGACCTGTCGAACTGCAATTACGATCCGGCCGGCTGGAGTTATGAGGACGGCGTCCTGACGTGGCTGGCCAGCCATGGCGACGTGTGGACGAAGGATCCATACGGGGATTTCATCCTGGAGCTGGATTGGAAGATCAGCCCCGAGTGCAACAGCGGCATCATCATTCGTTGCGGCGACCCGGCGGATTGGATGTACACCGGCCTGGAGGTGCAGATTCACGAAAGCGGGGATGGCTCCCCCCACGGACAGTGCGGGGCCATCTACGATCTGGTCTCGCCGATCTACTACGCCGACGCCACGTTGACCATCACGCGGGATGGACGCACCTGGAGCGTGGCGCCGGTCCGCGGCAACATGGTTGAACTGGACGACGGCACGCGTCTGACCGTCGTCAAGCAGTACGGCAACCTCAAGTTCCTCGAGCGCAATGGGCGTCGGTTGCCCTACGATGCGCCCCGTGAGGAGGAGCCGAATCCGGCGGTGATGGCCAAGTTGACCGACGCCGCCGGCCAGAGCACCGACCAGATTGTCTATGCCGATGCCACCCGGACCGAGGCCACGGGGCCGTATACCTTCGCTTATATTCCCGGCCACTGGATGCCGGACAAGGACGTGCGAAACCCCGTCGGCGAGTGGAACCACTACAAGATCACGGCCTTGGGGCCCAAGATCACGATCGATCTGAACGGCACGACCATCGTGGATATCAACCTTGATGAGTACACCGAGCCGGGTCGCAATCCCCAGGGGACGTTCAACAAGTACGGGATACCGGCCAAGGACCTGCCGCGCCGCGGCACCATCGCCCTGCAGGACCACGGCCGAGCGGTGACGTTCCGCAACATCACGATCACCCCGCTGGACTAGCGAACCGCAACCTGCAAGAGAGTTACGAACTAGGGTTCCCGGGCCTTGGAACCGGAAAGGTCCTGCACGTGCGCGGTCCGGCGGACGGCCCGAGAGGCGGCGGCGATGCCGTTCACATCGTTGAGCATGCAATTCAAGCCCGCAGCGGTCAGCACTCGCCCCGCCTCCAAACGCACGCTGCGCTCAAATCCGCTCTCCAGGTCAATGCCGCCCCGAAAGAGCTTCTCCTCGCCCAGGACACCGTCGGCCCCCAAGGGCCGGGCCCAGACGCCCAATCGCTTGACGTCCCACTCCGGCGCAATGCCCGCCCCAAAGCCGGTCGCCACGTAGCCCTCGGGAAGCTCGACCTTGGCCTCGAGGTGGGAATCCATCTCCCAGCCCGCGCGCAGATGCTCGGCCGGGCCGAGCGTGCCATCCGGCCGAAGCGGCTGGATCCGCAGCCACAGCGTCGTGATGTTGTCATAGTGCGCCCGGGCGCCCAATCCCGTGATGACGTACCCCTCAGGAGCCTGCAGGTACGCCTCGACCTTGTCCTGGGCCTCGACTCGCGGTTCGGCGAGAACCATCGCCGGGTGTGCGCGCTCTATTGGCGCGGGAGCCAAAGCAGGCACAGCCGCCGGCCCCAGATCATAGACGTGCACCTCATCCACAAACGCCCCGGCAAAGGGTAGATCACGCCACCGGAAGAACTCGAACCCCACGACCGACCGGCTCGTCCGAGCCGTCCACCGCAGCGTGAATCGCTCCCACGCGTCGTCGGTCCAGTACCACTGCGTTTGCTCCACGCGGCCGTCGCCGTCTGATGGATCGACGACCAGCCGAACGCGGGCGTCGCCCCGCAGACGCTGGTCGCCGCCCTCACTGCCGTCGATTGCGGTCCGCACCATGGCCGCGAGCAGATAGACGTGCCCGGGCCGCGTCTCGATGGATTGGGTCAGTCGGCTTTCCTCAAACACCTGCTCGCCCACGCGCGGGGCCGCGTGGGCGATGCCCGCCACGTGTTCGCCCCACCGTGTGTCGATCCCGTGCTTCTTGGGGATGCTTTGGGCGATAGGCCCCACGTCGTACGCCTTCACGCGGTCCGGTGGCTCGCTTGTCCAGCCGTTGCAGCCTTCTTCGAAGTCGCCGTTGACAACGGGCACCTCGTCGAGATAGCGAAGCGGACCGGGCTCGGCACCTCGCGCGACACGCGCCGGTGCCAGATGCACAAACGATTCAGGGTAGGGGGGCTCGGCGTGCGTGATCGCCGTGATCTCCTCCTTGCGTGGCGCACGGACCTGGTAGGTGGGCGTCCGCCACGTCAGGCCACTCGGTCCGAAGGCGATCAACTCGAATTCGTACGTGTGACCCGGCCAGACGCCCGTCTCTGCCTCGTGCGTCCCCGGGAGAAGGTCGATGTGTTGTGTCTTGTGGCCGGCCCCGGTCATCCCATCACCGCGCAACACCACCCGTGTCCTTGCCGGCGTGGTGCACCGCCAGGACAGGTGCAAACGCTCATCCTTGGGGAACGCCGCCTGCAGATTGTAGATGGCCGGCAAGGCTCCAGGTTCCGGCCGGCCATACACGCGAACCTGCCAGTCGACGTGCCGGAGGGGCCTGGCGTCGTTCGGGGACTCGGCCCCGTGGGGGGCAATGGAGACGACAACCGCGTATCGCTGTCCCGGTTCGACGGGACACTCCTCGTCCGCGAACACAAACGCCGCCGCCCGCGAGCCATCTTGGGCTCCCCCGGTCAGGGCACGCTTGGGCGCCGCGACGCGTCGACCCGATGCATCCTGTATCTCGGCGACCAGATCACAGGCCCCATGCTCCGGAAACGGCTCGAGATGAACCGGACGCACGTTCACCCACAGCAGCGTGATGTTGGGCGTGCGCGGCACGATCCACGCCCGGTCGCCGTCATAGACCCAGCCCAGATGGTCGGCGTCGGGGACCAAACCTCGCTTAAGATCGTCAGGTTCGAGAACAACCCACGCGGCCAGATCACTGTCCGCCCGGATCCGGCCATCCACGTGCAGGCACCCCTCGGCGTAGGCATCGCCCAGCGAGTGCAGATAGGGCGTCCATGCACGTCCCGAAAGGCTCCAGAATCGCAAGGCATACGTGTGGCCGGCGGCCAGCGGCGCCTCCCCGGGCGCCCAGCGGACCGTTCCGTGCTCCATGCTGTGGCCGGAGAAGAACGTGTGCACGCCACCTACGGGCCGCCCGGCCGGTCCCCCCTCGTGCAACTGTACGCAGAAGCGGTCCGGCGGCGAGGCCACAAGAAGGGTCACGCTCACCATCTCGGTGTCCGCTGTCGCCACAAAGGTCTGGACAAACTCGCGGCCCGTGTATCCCCAGACGCAGCCATCGGGCTGGTAGACGTGGTCCATGACGATGTCGGCTGAGTTGACGTGGCCCTCGTCGATCCGGGCTCCGCTCACGATCCGGGGGTAGATGGCGTAGTTATCGAGGAATCCGAAGTCCACGGTATCCCGGCAGAAGGGGAACTCCGTGAAACCGGCATCGGCCATGCCGGTGTTCCCCACGCGATCCTGCCCCTGACGGGCGCAGACCGATCGCGTCTTGGGCAAGAGCGGTGCATTATTCCGGCTGCCCACAATGCGGAAGAACAGCCGCGCTCCACGGTCGTCCCCGGCGGGCTCGGCACCTTCTACGGTCGCCGATGGCACCGGGGCGGCAGACACGAGCAGGGACAACAGACAGGCTCGGGCAAAGGACTTGGCATTCACGTCACACCTCCGGTTTGGATGACTGTGTTGTCAGATCGCTTGGACTCTCCAGCATAACGGATTCGGCACGACCTTTCACGGGCGTGTCTGGAAGATTCACACCCTCGCGCGATACGCTGCATCGGTTGGGTTGCCCGATGAGGGCGGATCGCGTATCATAGTCTCATGGCCGCCGGGAGCGGACAGGTTAAGTGCGTAGCCGCAGGAAACGAACCTGGGAGGTGTTTGATGCAGGCAGAACAACGCAGAGGGCCGGGGCCGCGGAAGCGAACGGCCATCATGCTCACAACGGCGATGCTGGCGGCAGCGGGCGCTGCCCAGGCGGGACTGTTCGACGTCCGCCAGCATGGCGCCAAAGGCGACGGCAAGACTCTTGACAGCCCGGCCATTCAGAAGGCCATCGACGCCTGCGCCGATGCCGGCGGCGGCCAGGTACGGCTCGGACCGGGACGCTACCTGTCGGGCACGATTCACCTCAAGAGCGATGTCACGCTGTATCTGGATGCCGGCGCCCGCCTGATCGGCACGTCCGACCTGGAGCAGTACGACCAGCCCAAGGTGCCCGACTTCATGCCCGAGGCCCGCTGGGGCAAGTGGCATCGGGGGTTGATTCTCGCCGAGGGCCAGGAGCGAATCGGCATCGGCGGGCCGGGTGTCATCGACGGCAACAAGGTCTTCGACCCGACGGGTGAGGAGCGGATGCGCGGGCCGCACACCTTCGTGTTCGTCGGCTGTCGCGACGTGACGATCCGAGACGTGAGCTTCGTCGATTCGGCCAACTACGCTGTGTTTTTTCAGGTCAGCGACGATGTGACCATCCGCGATGTCCATTTCGTGGGCGGGTGGGACGGTGTGCACTTCCGCGGCGCCCCGGACCGGCCGTGCAGGAACGTCTCGATCGTCGACTGTGAGTTCTACACGGGGGATGACTGCATCGCCGGGCGGTACTGGGACCACACGCTGATCACCGGCTGCATCGTGAACTCCTCCTGCAATGGGATCCGGCTGATCGGCCCGGCCGAGCACCTGATCGTGCACGACTGCCTGTTCTATGGGCCGGGCCGGCGTCCGCACCGGACCTCCGACCGGCACAACATGCTGGCGGCGGTAAACCTGCAGCCGGGCGCGTGGGATGCGACCCGGGGGACGCTGGACGATGTGCGGATCTCGGATGTGACGATGCACAACGTGGCCACGCCGTTCCATTTTGTGCTCCGCAAGGGCAACACCGGCGGACGTATCAGCGTGGATCGCGCCTCGGCGACGGGGGTCTATCGGGCGGCCGTGTCGGTGGAGAGCTGGGCGGAGAAGCCGTTCAAACAGGTGGTCTTCCGCGATGTGACGGTGGAATACGAAGGCGGCGGCAAGGCACCCGATTCCACGCAGGTCAAGGCGCCGGGCGTCGATGCACGGTCGCTGCCCGCGTGGGGGCTGTACGCACGCGGCGTCGGCGAGTTGGAGCTGGACAACGTTCGCCTGCGCACGCGCAGCGAGGATGCCCGGCCGGTGATGATCGCTCACGATGTGGAGCGCCTCACCTTGCGTGCCGTGAACTGGTCCCCATCCTCCACCCGGCGGGGTGATGCGGTGACCCTCGAAGACGTGGGCCGGGTGATTCGCAACGATGAGGAGACGCCTCAATGACTGAGAATGACGTGCGACAGTTCCGTGGGGATGCCGGCTGGACGCGGCGGCGGTTTCTTCAGACGGCCACGGCGGCAGGGGCGGCCATGGCGGTCCCCTTGGGCCGACTGAATGCCCAGGGGACCGATGAGGAGCAGCGGATCGAGGCGGCCGTGTCCAAACTCGTCGCTGTGCCCGGCAAGCAGCGGCGGCTGTTGATCTTCGATCGGAACGTCGGTTATGGCGGTCATCCCTCGGCCCGGACGGCCAACCGGGCGTTTACGCGGATGGGGCAATCCACGGGCGCGTTCGAGGCGGTCGTCAGCCAGGACCCGGCGGTGTTCGCACCGGAGTCCCTGCGACGGTTCGACGCCGTGTTCTTCAACAATAACGTGGGGAATCTCTTCACCGATCCGGTCCTGCGGCAAAGCCTGGTGGAGTTCGTCTACGGCGGCGGGGGCCTGATGGGCGTACACGGCACCAGCGTCGCCTTTACCCAGTGGCCCGGTGCGATCGAGGACTGGCCCGAGTTCGGCATCATGCTTGGCGCCCGCGGCGCGAACCACCGCGAGAGCACCGAGCGGGTCTTCCTGCGGGTGGATGATCCAACGCACCCCGTTGTGCGGTCCTTGCCTGGCGGCGGTTTCGAGTACCGGGATGAGTTTTTCCGCTTTGGCGACCCGTACAGCCGGCGCCGGGTCCGCGTCCTTCTGAGTATCGACACCGAAAAGACGGACCTGAACCAGGGCCCGGCGCGGGGCCAGTGCCTCCGAGAAGACGGCGACTACGCCTTGGCGTGGGTGCGCGGCTATGGCCGAGGGCGCGTGTTTTACTGCACGATCGCGCACAACCCCTACGTGTTCTGGGACCCGATGATGCTGCAATTCTATCTGGCCGCGACGCAGTTCGTGTTGGGCGATCTGCCGGGGCCGACCACGCCCAGTGCGTTTCTCACGCCGGCCGTCCGCGCCCGCGAAAGGCTCGGGTGGGCGACGGCACTCATGCCGAGTGGCCCTTCGTCGGGCCAATCGACGCTTTTTGAGACCATCGACCGGGCGGCGGATGCGGGCTTGTTGAACGTTGGGGCCGTGTATGGACAGCCCGTCCGGTCGAGTAATGCGACACGGTTGGATGCCTCTTTGACCCCGCAAGTGCGCGAGGCGATTCGGCTGAAGTTGGATGCCGCGGCCGTGCGCCTGCGCACCCTGCGGATCGATCATGTACCCAACGCGACATCCGATCTGGAGCAGTTGTTTGACTTCGCGCGGCGAATGGGCGCCGAGATGCTCATCCTGCCCGCCCCCGCTCGAATGGATCCCCTTGAATCGCTGTGTCGGCGTCACGAGATACAAGTGGCGCTGATGCCGTTGGATTCGGGCGCCGCCGCCGGCGCGGCCGGGTTGCTGGCTGCCTGTGCCGAGCGGGATCACCGGTTAGGGCTGTGCGTATCGCCGCGAGAGCTGCGGGCCGTGGATGCGGATCCGGCCCAGGCGATCGGTCGGATCGGCGGGCGGCTCAAGATCCTGCGGCTTGGCCGCAGGCCCTTTGCCCAGGGGCAACTGAACCCGGTGTTGGCAGCGGCGGCGAAGGCAATCATGCCGTTAGTGATCGGCGTCGATGATGCCGTCGAACCGCAGGCCACGGCGGCCATGCGCGAGCAAATCGACCGTATCGACGAAACTTGTATTGAACTGGCCGACAAGACAAGGTGAGGGCAAAGATGATGCAACGTACGGCGCGCAGGCAACGGGATGTGACACGACGAGGCTTTCTGGCAGGGGCAGGCGTCTGTTCGGCAGCGCCCTGGGTGCTTTCCGCGAAGGCGTGGGCGGCGGACGCTCCCGCACCCAGCGACCGCATCGCGGTCGGTGTGATCGGACCCGGTCTGATGGGTCGCGGTCATTTGAATCGGCTCCTCGGCGACCGCGGCGTGCAGGTGCTGGCCGTCTGCGACCCGGACAAGGTCCGGCGGGATGCGGCTCAGCAGCGGGCCGACCAGGCCTACGCCGCGGCCTCGAACGGCGGCTGCGCAGCCTACGAGGACTACCGCGAGTTGCTTGCTCGAAGCGACATCGACGCCGTGGTGATCGCCACGCCCGACCATTGGCACACGCTGCAAAGCATCGACGCCGCCAAGGCCGGTAAGGATGTCTATTGCGAGAAGCCGATCTCCCTGACCGTGGCCGAAGGCCGTCGATTGGTGGAGGTCATGCGCCGCTATGGCCGCGTGTTCCAGACGGGCACGCAGTACCGATCAATCCCGACCGTGCGGCGGGTGTGCGAGTTCGTGCGTCGCGGCGGCCTGGGCAAGATTAAGCACGTCTTCACCCTGTGGAACAACCTGATGGGCTGGCTGCTGAGTGAGCGATTCAAGCCGTGGCAGGAGTTCCTCCCCGCCGAGAAATACGGCCACAGCTATGTCCCACTGGATGTGGCCCTGCCCGGTCAGCCCGTCCCCGATGGGCTCAACTGGCCTCTCTGGGTGGGCCCCGCGGCCTGGCGGCCGTACCACCCATTGTACCACATCAACCCCAGTCCCGGCGTCGTGCCCTGGTCGTTCTGCGAGGATTTCGGCGCGGTGTCCGTGACGTGGCACCACTCGCACAGCGCCGATGTGATCCAGTACGCCCTGGGCGTCGAGACGAGCGGACCTGTGGAGTTCATCCCCCCGGCCGAGGGGCAATATCCGACGATGACCTGCCGCTATGCGAACGGCACGCTGCTGCATCTGGTGGATCACTGGGGCGTGGTCAAGGACGTGTACAAGGCCGTGCCGCAGAACGCGCATCTGGCGGGCAATTTCGGCGGCCTGTTCGTGGGCGAGCGAGGCTGGGTGACGAGCATGTCCACCGGCGGCCCCGTGCAGGGCGAACCGGCCGAAATCTTCGATGAGATGGACCTCAAAACCCGCGATGTGAATATCGGCGAGAACAACCACCACGCCAACTGGCTGGAGTGCATCCGCACGCGTCAGCAGCCCAATTGCCACGAGGAACTGGGACATCGCTCGGCCTCCCTGGGCCATCTGACGATCATCGCCTACAAGCTGAACCGGCCGCTGCGGTGGGACCCCGTTGCCGAGCGCTTCGACAATGATGATGAGGCCAACCGCCTCCTGTCGCGCCCGATGCGATCGCCGTGGCACATGTAGGCCGCTTGTGATGGAGCTTCCCGCGATCGGCGTGCGGAGACGGCCATGACCAAACGCGAGGTGGTGCGAGCGGCCCTGGCCCATAAGCCGGTGCCTTATACCCCATGGCATTTCCAATTCACCCAGGAGGCGTGGGCCAAGCTCGTCGACGCCCTGGGCGACCCCTCGGCCGTCGAGGACAGGCTGGACAACCACGTCCTCGAACTGGGCTCGCCCATCGGTTTTTTCGAGGACCTGGGCCGCGATCGCTTCCGCGACGTGTTCGGCGTCGTCTGGGATCGCCGGGTGGATAAGGATATCGGGATCGTTGAGTCCCCCGTTCTGAAGGAGCCCACGCTGAGCGGCTACGCGTTTCCCGAGCCGTGCGATGAGCGGTTCTTTGCCTCGATCCCGGAGCGCATCGCGGCGTCGCCCGACCGATTTCGCGTGTTCTGCATCGGGTTCTCGCTGTTCGAGCGGGCCTGGACGCTGCGGGGCATGGAAAACCTGATGATGGACTTCATCGACCGGCCCGGCTTCGTGCGCGAGCTCTTGCGGCGGATCGCGGATTACGATATCGCCCAGGCCACGCGGGCGATGGAGTACGATATCGACGCGGTGTATTTCGGCGATGACTGGGGCCAGCAGCGCGGGCTCATTATGGGCCCGCGGTGGTGGACGGCGTTCTTGCAGCCGGAGCTGGCCCGGATGTATGCCGCCGTGCGGCAGGGCGGCAAATCCGTGATGATCCATTCCTGCGGCGACGTGGATGAGCTGTTCGACGAGCTCGCCGCGATGGGCGTGGATTGCTTCAATCCGTTCCAGCCGGAGGTGATGGACGTACCGCGACTCATGGACGAGTATCACGGGCGGCTGGCCTTCCACGGGGGGCTGAGCATGCAGCGGACGCTGCCCTACGGCACGGTCGAGGACGTCCGCCGCGAGAGCCGCACGCTGCTGGAGCGGGGGCGCCGCGGGGGCTATATCTTCGCGCCGTCCCACGCCGTGGAGGGCGATACGCCCGTCGAGAACATCCTGGCGTTCATCGATGAGGCCCACCGCCAGCCCGGCTATCACCCATCCACGTGCTGACGGACGTTTGCGGGGTCACGACTTGCCGCGGGCAATCTCAAGCCGATCGTCCCTCGTTCTTCATCCAGTAGGGCACGGTTCCGTTTTCATCGACCGTCCAGCCCCAGCGGCGGATATACTCCCCGCCGGGCAGAAAGTCATCGCTCCTGCGGCGCAGCTCGGCGGCGAGCATGGCCTCAAGTCGCGCCTGCAGGCCGCCATACTCAACGCGGCCGACGAGGTTGGTCTGCTGGTAGGGGTCCCTCTCGTTGTCAAACAGCAGCCACGGCCCATTCAGATCGCGGACGTACGTGTAGCGCCTCGTGCGGATGCCGCGATACTCGCGGCCACCGTGCCGACGCTCCCACTGGCCAAAGGGCGAGGGGCACGAGATCAGCACCGCCTCGTTGTCCGGCTTGGCCGTGCCACGAATGACCGGGGAGTAATCGCGTCCCTCGACCGTATCGGGGATGGCAATGCCCGCCAGGCCCAGCAGCGTCGGCATGATGTCGGGAGCATTGATCGGCATGTCGATCCGGCGGCCGGCCGACCCATTCACCGCCGGATAACGCAGCAGGAAGGGCACCCGGATGGATTCGTCGAAAGGTCTTTGCTTCTTGGTCATGTCCTGCGAGTAGAGCATATCCCCGTGATCGCTCGTGAACACCAGGATCGTGTTCTCGGCGATGCCGGCGTCGCCGAGCGTATCGACGATGCGGCCAAGGCATTCATCGAGAACCGCAATATGCGCGTAGTAACCGGCCAAATCCCGCCGAGCCACATCATGACGCTCGGGCGGGACGTTCGGTCGCAGAACCACATCCTCGGGCCGGAATCGCTGGCGGTACTCCTCCGGCGCGGTCAGGTAGGGGGCGTGGGGCGGACCCCACGATAGAAACAGCACGAAGGGCCCGGCCGTCGCCTGCCGGCGGATGTACCGGCAGGCCTCATCGGTCTGCGAGACCGCGTCGTACTCCGGCCAGAATCGCGGCGTCGGGTCATCCCCGGCGTAGTACTGCGAGCGGTTGTAGTTGTGCGTGCACTCGAGCACCTTCCAGAACTCAAATCCCTGTCGCCGGTGGGGTGGGATGTAACGGGTCCGGCCATTGCCTTCCAGGTGCCACTTGCCGATGTATCCCGTGCGGTATCCGGCGGCCTTGCAGGCCTGGGCGATGCTCACGGCCTCGGTGCCCAGCGGCACATCGTTGAGGAACACCCCGTGCGTCAGCGGGTATCGGCCCGTCAGCAGGCTCGCGCGGTAGGGCGAACAGACCGGGCAGCCCGACACGGCGTGCGTGAAGTTGATGCTCTCTTGCTCAAGGGCATCCAGATGCGGCGTACGAGCGTTCGGATCGCCCGCATAGCCCGTGGCCTGGGCCCGCCATTGATCGGCGAAGACGAACACGATATTCGGCCTTGTGCGTCGGGCATCGCGTCCGACCGCCGTCGGCCAGCCCGCCAGGGCCAGCCCCGCGCCCATTCCGCTCCACTGCAAGAACTCTCGTCGGTTCATCACGACCCCGAATCTCAAAAATCTGACTTCGCCTGGTCTTGCCGCTCGAAGATGCGGGCATAGACCCGTTCATACGCCTCCACCATGCGGTCGATGGTGAAGTGATCCTCGACCCATCGCCGGCACGCCGTCCGTTCAATGTCGCCAACCTGCTCCACCGCATGGACCGCTTGGTCCACAGTCGTCACCAAAAAGCCTGTCCGCCCATCGGCCACAACCTCGCGGCACGAACCTTGGTCCATCGCGATGACGGGCACACCCGCGGCCATCGCCTCGGCCAGGACCAGGCCGAACCGCTCGGGGATGGTGTTCAAGTGCAGCAGCGCCCACGCCCGGGCGAACAGGGCATCCCGCTGGGGCGGATCAACCGGGCCGATGAACTCCACCTGCCGGCCGTCAATGTACGGCGCCACGTGTTCCTCGAAGTACCCCTCATCCTGGATGATGCCCGCAATCACGAGCTTGCGCCCGCAGCGGCGGGCCGTCTCAATCGCCAGGTGCGTGCCCTTATCGGGATGAATCCGCCCAAGGAAGATCAGGTCCTCGCCCGGATCGGGGCGAAATGTCAGGTTGCACAGATCGATCCCGTTATACACCGTCGCCAGGTACGGCAGGTTCGGATCGCGATCCGCGTCGCTGATGGACACGAAGTACCCGTCCTCGCGGTACTTGTGGTAAACCGCCCGGATCTTGTCGGACGAAAACCCGTGGATCGTGGTCAGGATGGGCGTGGAGATCAACCGGCTGAACGCCAGCGGCACAAAGTCGTAATGGTTGTGGATCAGGTCGAAGCGGCCGGCCCGCTCCATCAGCCCGCTGATATGCAGAATCTCAGCCACCTTCGGGTCCAGGCTGCGGTCCTCTTCGTAGCCGCAGGGGATTACCGCGTGCAATCTGGCCCGCGTGATCGAATCGGCCGTCGCAAACAGCGTCACGTCCCAGCCACGGGCCACCAGCCCTTCGGTCACGTTCGAGGCCACGGTCTCCCACGCCCCGTACGCCCGCGGCGGCGTTCGCCACGCCACGGGCGACAGCACGGCGATCCGCCGAGTGCGGCGGTATTCCTCAATCCCCTTCGCCGCCTGACCATTGGGCATGAACCTGTCCCCTGTGCTTCGTCCCGGGCGATCCCGGCGACATATCAGTCCACTCGCATCTCAAGAATCCCGCCCGAAACGCCCGGGTGCAGTTGCACCTCCACGCGCACGGCGTCGGTCGTGACCGGCTCGAACGTCACGCGGTTGAAGCGGTCCTTCTCCACACCGTAGGGGCTTTTCGCCGACACCTCTTTCCACGCATCGCCGGCCTTGTACAACACCCGCCACGAGGCCGGCACCCGGCACTGGCCCACACCCGTATCGTCGAACCAGTACACCTCCACCGCGGAGACCCGTCGGGGCCGGTCCAGATCGCACCGCACCCACTCCTGCGTGCCGCGATGATCCCACCACGTGAACCGCGGGATGCTCTGATCGTTTGAGCTCGTGGGCACCTTGCCGTCCCACAGGGCCTCGACCGTGTCGGCATCCCAGCAATGCGACGCCCTTGGCGGTGGCGGCGCCTTCCAGCGATGGGCATCGGGACCCGAACCGATCACCGGGAACGAGGAGATGCGCAGCCGAGCAGCGCCCATGGGGATCAGGGTGATTGGCTCAACCGGCTCATCGGAGGCCACGGGGCTGTCCTGCAGCAGTCCCACCAGCCCCAAATGATCGAGCTGCCATTCGGGAATCCGCTTGCCCTTGGCCAGGACCTGAATGGGTGCATCCTCGGCTTCGAAGGGGTAGCCGGACGGCGGCCAGGGCTTGCGGACCACGCGGAACGAGGAGGCCGGGTCGTCCTCGTTCAACACCAGCCCGTAGTTCCACGGGGTCGTCGGATGGATCTCCCAAGCGGGCCATTTCTCCGTGCCGCCGGCCTGGACGTACTTCTCGCCGATCTTCAAAGAGTACGTCAGGGGCCCCCGGTCCACGGATACACTGTTGTGGTTCTCCGCCCACTGCCGCAAGCGAATCTCCATCGGCAGCCGCAGGGCGACACGGTCTCCATCCGCCCACTGGCGGTCGATCACGATGTATCCGGAGGGCCGGGCCTGCACGCGGGCGGCCTGCCCGTTGATGGCCACCTCCGGCTTTTCGCACCAGCCGGGCACCCGCAGGTACAGCGGAAACCGCACGCCCTTGGGCGTCTGAACCCTCAGCTCCACGTCCTCGTCGAATGGGTAGAACGTCCTCTCCTCGACCCGCACGACGGTGCCGTCGGCGACCTTGGCCTGCACGCGGCAGGGGGCGTACAGGACCGCCGCCAGACCATTATCCGCGGTCGCCTGCCATAGATTCTGCACGTAGTATGGCCAGCCGTGCCCCATGTTATGCTGGCAACACCGATGAATATGCGGGTTCATCAGCAGCATGGGCCCGCCGTTCTGCAGTCCCGGCGACTTGTTATGCCGATCCGAGAGCACCATATTCGGGGCGGTCAGATAGCGCAGGGCCTTGAAGTCGGCGGTCACCGACGCCGGCAGCGAGTTGAACGTCACATCCTCGCAACGGTCGGCCCAGATCGTATCCCCGCTGATCCGCAGCAGTGTCTCGTGCGAGAGCATCATCTCGACCATGCCGCAGGTCTCGATCGCCTGTCGCGGGTCGGTATACCCGGGTCGGCAGTTCTCATCCCCGCCGAACATGCCCCCGGGCACCTGCCCATACTCCCGCCGTATCGTCTGCCAGTTCCGCTCGGCCGCGAACAGGTGCGCGGGGTCCTTCGACTGCATGTAGAATGTGCCCGGTTCGCCGAAGCCCTGGGCCATGTTCACGTTATGCCAGTTAATGACGCCCTTTTCCCACTCGGCCGTGCGACGATGCACCTTCTTGGCCAGGTCCAGCAGGAAGGCGTCCCCCGTGCGGTTGTACAGCCAATACACGCTGTAGAGCAGGTCGCCGCCCCGCATCCGCGGCCAATACCCCACGAGGAACCGATCCTCCGGCACCTCCGCGAGGTACTTCATGTATCGCGTCATCAGCTCAATGACGCGGGCGTCACCGCTGTATTCGTGGTAGTCCTGCAGGCAGAAGAGCATGATCATGTTGGGCCACAGGTCCTCGCGGCCCTCCAAGCCCGTGGCGGCGCCCTTGCGGCCCTTGTCGGGGCCGAACCAGCCATCGGGTTTCTGACTGGCGAGGGCCCCCTCGATCCAGATCTTCGTCTCGGCCAGCATCCGCTCGTCGCCCAGGACGTAGGCGCAGTTGCTGAAGCCCTTCAGCCAGTAGGGCGGTTCCTCCCATCCGTGCTGCCCCTCACCGCTCGGGCTGAGCCATGCATTGCCCGGCTTCGTGAGCCATTGGCTGATCTCGGTCAAATGGCCGTGGAAGCCGTCGGCCTGGCGTCGCAGTTGCTCGTGCAGCCAGCCCGTGGGCACCACGGCGCCCGGCGGCAACTTGACCAGCGGACTGGCGAGCAAGGGCTCGCGGTTGCCGACGTAGTGTGTGTTGGCCGGCGCCGTCTCGGGACGCTCCACGAACCGCACATCCGCGTGAGCCGCAAGACCCATTCCAAGCACCATAAGACCCACTCCCATCTGTTGTGCTCGACCCATGGCAGACCTCCATCAGGGCTCTGCGGGACGCATTGGCATCCCCAAATACCATTTCGAAACACCCTCAACACGCCCAACCATGGTAGCGGACCGTCCCTTTCAGGGCAAGAACGCGGCGAAAATCGGCCATCGGCGGTGTTGCACGGTGCCCGGCTGCCTGGTATGCTGATATGAGCATCAGGTGGTCTGGATGGCCGCCGCAGACGGACACCCAGCGCGAGGGAGCGAAAATGCTGGTTCATCGCCTAAAAGAGAATCCGCTCATCACACCGGCCGACGTGCCCCCCAGCCGGGATGATTACGAGGTGGTCGGGGCGTTCAACCCCGGTGTGACCCGTTTCAACGATGAGGTCCTCCTTTTGCTCCGCGTGGCCGAAAGGCCGAGGAATCGACCCGTCGATCAGCAGGTGGCCCCTGTTCTGAACCCCGAGACGGGCAAACTGGCGCTCTTTCGCGTCAACAACGATGAGTACGACCTGGAGGTGCCGGATTCCCGCTCGTTTACGTACAAGGGCCAGATGTACCTGACGAGTATCTCCCACCTGCGGCTGGCCCGCAGCACCGATGGCGTGCACTTCAGGATTGACCCGCAGCCGGCGGTGTTTCCGCAGACCCTGTACGAGACCTTCGGCCTGGAGGACCCGCGGATCAGCCGCATCGGGGATGATTTCTATATCACCTACAAGGTGGTCAGCGAATACGGCATCGCCACGGGGCTGCTGCGGACGCGGGACTTCGTTCAGTTCGAGCGGCAGGGGATCATCTTCTGCCCGGAGAACCTCGACGTCGCGATCTTTCCTGAGAGGATCGGGGGCAAGCTCTTCGCCCTCACGCGGCCCGTCCCCCGGCACATCGGCCCGCGGGCCATCTGGCTGGCGTCCAGCGAGGACGGCGTGCGGTGGGGCAACCACTGGCCGCTCCTGCCGCCGCGGCCCGGCCACTTCGATGGCGGAAAGACCGGGGCCAGTTGCGTACCCATCCGTACCGAGGCGGGCTGGCTGGAGATCTACCACGGTGCCGATGAGAGCGACCGGTACAGCCTGGGTGCGGCTCTGCTGGATCTGGATGACCCCACACGGGTCCTGGCCCGCTCGCGAGAGCCCCTCATGCAGCCCGAAGCGGATTACGAGGTCCGGGGATTCTATGGAAACGTCGTCTTTTCCTGCGGGGCGTTGGTCACGGACCGTGGGGAGGTGACTCTATATTACGGGGCCTCCGATGAGGCCACGGCGGCGGCGACGACCACAATCGACCGAATCATGGACACCCTCGGATAGGCGGGATAATCGGCCGGGCGGTTTGGGAAGGCCTAGCAGCCTGTTGAAAAAGATGTCACCCCGGACTTGATCCGGGGTCCACGCTCGACGCGTGGTGTGTACTCTGCCCGCAAAGCGTGGATTCCCGCTTCCGCGGGAATGACAACAAGGGCCGGTTTCTGTGCCCGTACGTTTTTCAACGCACAGCTAACGTTGTTCACCGGACCGTCCGCTAAAAACTGGGTGTGCGGCAAAAAGGTGAGAGCAGGTACACAACTGGGATGTCCAGGGGAGACAACAACTTAATGCGTGTGTCGCACGTAGCCCTCCTGAGCTGTCCAACTGCAAGGAGCGCGCATGGTGCAATTTGATCCGACAATGTCACAAGGACACGGGCCGAACCTGACCGACCGCCGAGTGACTACCTTTACGGCCACGGAACGCGGTCGGGGTTTCCAGGTCATGATCGCCGGCTGCATGCCGCTGCATTCGTCGAGCAATATGCCGCGCTACGTCCGGGGAACCATCACCTTCGACGGGTGCAACGTGCCCGTCGTGGACCTGGACGCCAAGGCCGGCAGGGCCCCCAAGACGGTGACCGACGACGCCTGCGTCGTTCTGTTCACCCAGAAACGCTCAGGGCGACCCGTTGCGGGAGCGCTGTACCGCGACATCGGCGAGGTGCTCGAGCTGGTGCGCCGCCAGGATGACCTGCTGGACCGGGATCGGTTCTGGACGGACCTGACGCTGTAGCTCAGGCGTTCGAGGCAAGGTAGGCGTTGATGGCCGCGGCGGCGGTGCGCCCTTGGCCCATCGCCAGGATGACGGTCGCCGCCCCCAGCACGATGTCGCCCCCGGCCCAGACACCGGGCAGAGAGGTCGCGCCGTTGTCATCGGCCACGATGTTGCCCCATTTATTGAACTCCAGGCCCGGCGTGGTCTGGCGGAGCAAGGGATTGGCCTTGTTGCCGATGGCGACGATAACCGTGTCGACCTCAATCTGAAACTCGCTGCCGGGGATGGGCACGGGCCGCCGCCGGCCGGACTCATCGGGCTCGCCGAGCTCATAGCGCAGGCACTCGATACCCGCCACGCGCCCGTCGGCGGTGCCCAGGATACGCTTGGGATTCTGCAGCGTGTGAAACACCACGCCTTCTTCCTTGGCGTGGTGAACTTCCTCCACCCGCGCGGGCATCTCCTTTTCGCTGCGGCGGTAGACCAGGTACACCCTCTCGGCGCCGAGCCGCACGGCCGTGCGGGCGGCGTCCATCGCCACGTTCCCTCCGCCTACCACCGCCACGCGGCGGGACCGCGCGATCGGCGTGTCGGCCCCATGGCCGAATTGATAGGCCTTCATCAGGTTGGCCCGCGTCAGGTACTCGTTGGCGCTGTACACGCCCACCAATTGCTCGCCCTCAATGCCCATGAAACGCGGCAGCCCCGCCCCGACGCCGATGAACACCGCGTCGTAACCGTCCTCGTTCATCAACTGCTGGATCGTTCGCGTCCGGCCGACAATGAAGTTGTACACCATCTCGACGCCCATCTGCTCGAGGAGGTCAATCTCACGTTGCACGATGGCCTTGGGCAATCGAAACTCCGGGATGCCGTAGACCATGACGCCGCCGGGTTTGTGGAAGGCCTCGAAAACGGTCACGTGGTGTCCGGCCCGCCGCGTATCGGCCGCCACGACAATCCCCCCCGGCCCCGAGCCGATGACGGCCACCTTGCGACCGGTCTTTGGCGCGACGGCCGGCAACTCACTGCCCGCGGCGTGATCGGCCGCAAACCGCTCCAACCGCCCGATCGAGACACTCATCCCCACGTCCTTGAACTTCCGTCCCACGGTGCAGGGCAACTGGCACTGCACCTCCTGCGGGCACACCCGGCCGCACACCGCCGGCAGCAGGGAGTTCTCGCGGATGATCTCCAGCGCCCCGCGGTAGTCGCCCTCCACGATGCGGGCGATAAACGCGGGGATGCGAATCCGCACCGGGCAACCCTGTACGCAGGGGGCGTTCTTACATTGCAGACACCGCAGGGCCTCCAGCCGGGCCTGCGTCTCGGTGCAGCCGAGGGCGACCTCGTTCACGTTACGCCGGCGCTCCGTGGGGTCCTGGCAGGGCATCGGTTGTGGCGGGATGGCGTACCGCTCCTTGGCGGTCAGTCGGCCTTCCCGGTGCTTGGCGAGAAGATCGTTGAGCAACTGTTCATCGGGTGTCACGGCTGGCGTTCCTTGATGCGGAGTTCGTATGGAAGGGTCTATTCATCGGGGCGGCCGGCAGGCGGTTGGTCCAGACCGATGCGACAACGGTGTTCGCGGTAGTCCTCATACGCCTGTTGTTCCTGTTTTCGGTAGGCGTTCAAACGCTGCATCATGAGGTCGAAATTGACCGCGTGGCCATCGAACTCGGGCCCATCGACGCACACGAACTTCGTCTCGCCGCCCACCTCGACGCGGCAGCCCCCGCACATGCCCGTGCCGTCCACCATGATCGTATTGAGCGAGACAACCGTCCGGATGCCATAAGGCCGCGTCGTTTCACTGCAGAACTTCATCATCACCGTCGGGCCGATCGCCACCACCAAGTCGGGCCGGTCCGTCCGCTCACACAGCTCTTTGAGGGGTTCGGTCACCAGGGCCTTGCAGCCATAAGACCCATCATCGGTCACGAGGATGACCTCGTCGCTGATCGCGCGGAACTCCTCTTCCAGGATGAGCAAGTCCTTCGTGCGGGCGCCCAGGATGCTCACCACGCGATTGCCGGCCTCCTTCATGGCCCGGGCGATCGGCAGCAGAGGGGCGTTGCCGATGCCGCCGCCCACACACACCACCGTACCGAATCGTTCGATGTGGGTCGGGCGGCCCAGGGGCCCGGCCACGTGGTCCAGCTCGTATCCCACGGGCAGGTCGGCCAGTTCGGCCGTCGTCTTGCCGACCCGCTGGAAGATCAGCCGGATCGTGCCGCGCTCGGCGTCGGCGTCGGCGATCGTGAGGGGAATCCGCTCACCGTAGTCGTTGCTGATACCCAGGATGATGAACTGCCCCGGCTGGCGAACCCGCGCAACCAACGGGGCCGCCACCTCGATGGTGAATACGTTTTCCGACAACTGCCGCTTGGAGACAATCTGGTATCCCACGCCGACCTCATCAACCGTCAAATAGCGCCCTCGACGGAGGCACGAAGGTGCTCTTCTCCGCCGGGCCATAATCTAAGACCACATACCCTACCGCCACGCCATTCTTAATGCAACCCCGCCATGCCGGGAACCTACGACCTCGTCGGGCCCGGCAGCGATAGCCGCCTGCCGAGAACGAGCATCCTCCGTGGCCCTCCAGTCGGGGTGACGGCCAAGGGGGGGCTGCAAATCCGTTGGGTGGCATGGCCACGCAACGCGTGGCCATCGGACGACGAGCGGGCCCCCTGCATCGCCAGGACATGCCCACGCGAGCGTGGGCATGCCACCCGGCGCTGATGGGTCGGGGCGAGCGTGGGCATGCAGCACGACGCGTGGATTCGATTGTGTCCATGCGGTCTTCTGGTCGTGCGATCGCCGCAGACAAGGCGACAAAAAAGCACAGATTGATGCTTGCACGAAACAGATAATGCTATTAGAGTATGATCTTGAATGGGGTGTTGCAGGCAGGGTGACGCCGCGGCCCCAACTGCCGGAAAGGGCGAGGTAAATGCGACAGGTCGCCCCAAGGAGGTGCGTATGATCCGGTTTCAATGTCCGCATTGTCGCACGGCCCTGCAGGCTGATGAGGACCTGGCAGGGCGGTCACTAACCTGCTCGGGCTGTCGCCAGAAGATCCGCGTCCCGGGCAAGCCCACGGGCACGGCCGGACGGGTCGTCTGCGTGTGCGCCGGCTGTAAGGCCACGTTCGCCGCCGCCTCCAAGCCCCAGCCGCACCGCGTCCAGTGCCCGAAATGCGGCACGCGGATGCAGGTGCCCGGCGCCGATCAGGTGACCGCCGATGGGGAGACCTTGCGGTTCACCTGTGAACGGTGCGGCCAGGCGTATTGCGTCCTGGCCAAATACGCCGGTAAGAAATTCGGCTGCCTGGTCTGCAAGAGCCCGTGCCGCATTCCACAGCTTCCCGATCCGGAACCCGAGCCGGCGGGGGCCGGGCTGGACATTCTCGCCGCGGGTCCGCCGCCCGGCTGGGAGGAGGACCTGGCCGCCGATCTCGAGGCCGCCCAGCAACGCAAGCAACCACAAGAACCCGAAGAGGCCGCCGGTTTCGATGTCTCCGCCATCCCGATGCCCCCGCGTGCCTCCGGCTTCAAAAGCGAAGCAGGCGGTGGTTCGTCCCGTTTGACGGAGTCGTGGATGTCCAAGTACGCCGTCCCCTTGGGCATCACCGGTTTCTACATCGTTTTGGTGATCGGCGCGTTCATCATGGCGGCCACCTCCGGCGATCCGCCCGACAAGACCAGCGAGGCGATTCGGTTCAGCCGACAGACGATCCACGATGCATGTCGTGGAAAACTGAACATGCCGACCAACCTGGCGGGACTCATCGAACTGGTGGAAGAGGGCGTTCCGGAAGAGGAACGGGCGGTGATGGTCGCCCTGGCCGGAGATGTTGCTAAGATGGACAGCGAGGTCACGTACAAAAACCTGGGCCACGGCGGGTCCGGGTGGGTGATCCAAAACATCATCGAGTATGCCCCACCGGAGGGGTTGGAAGGCCCCGGCCAGGTCTGCCGGGCCACATTGGCGGTGACCGAATTTCTCGACGATTTCCGGTGCAAAGAACTCGTCGTTCAGGATTCGGACGGCGAGTTGCTGGCCACCCTAAACGGTGTGGAAGCTCCCGACGTGTTGCCCGAAACCGTCGACGCCTTTGTCGCTCAGTACGAGTTGCCTCCTCACCGGGTAATGCTCTACCTATTGATCGTGGCCGTGATCCTGGCCCTGATCCTCGTTATCAGCTACTGGCGGGTCTACGAGATGGGGGATGAGCCCGGCTGGGCGTGCCTTGTCCCCGTCTACAACATGGTCTGCCTCGCCCGAATCGGCAATCGGCCCACAGTGGTCGGCCTGCTGTGCGGCGTGGCGCCTCTCTTGCCGGTACTGGGAACGTTTGGCTTCGTCCTCTTACACGCCTACATCGCCATTGGTGTCGCCCAGCATTTCAATCGCGGCACTCTCTTCGGACTGGGTCTGGTCTTCCTGCCATTCATTTTCTATCCGACGCTGGCCTTCTCCGAGCCGGCTTTCTGATTGCCTTGGCCGGCGCATTTGCCTATTGTGCATGCGGTCCGGGTCGTCCGGATCGACGATCCTGAGTCCTGAGAGCGATCCGGCAAGGCGGATCAGAAGCGCAACCGTACGGAGATGGCCATGTTGATCGACGTGGTGCAACGTTACGAGGGGAACCCGATCCTGACGGCGGCGGATGTGCCGTACCCGGTGGAGACGGTGCACAACGCCGGCGTCGTCAAGTACGATGGCCGGTATATCATGGTCTTTCGCTCGCATCGGGCCAACGGTCGGTCCATCCTCGGTATCGCCGACAGCGACGATGGCCTGCATTTTGCGGTCCGGCCCGAACCATTCATGGTCCCCGCGACCGACGGGCCGTTCGCGGAGTACGAGCAGTTCGGCGTGGAGGATGCGAGGATCAACCCGCTGGACGGGGCGTATTACCTAACCTATAGTGCCTACTCGCCCCATGGGGTGCGGATCGGCCTGGCCCGAACCACGGACTTTCGAGCGCTCGAGCGGATCGCGTTCATCACCCAGGCCGACTACCGCAACACGGTGCTGTTCCCCGAGAAGATCGCCGGCCGCTACGTGAAACTTGATCGCCCCCATTCGGACATCAGCCCCTGGTCGATCTGGATCAGCTACTCGCCGGACCTGCGGCACTGGGGCGATTCGCGGGTGATCATGAAGCCCGTCCGGTACCACTGGGACGAGATGAAGATCGGCCCCGGCGCGCCGCCGATCAGGACCGACCGCGGCTGGCTGAATATCTACCACGGGGTCTTTCCGACGATGGACGGCAGTGTCTACCGCCTGGGTGTCTGCCTGCACAAGCTGGACGATCCGGCGGTTATCCTGGGCGTGAGCGACCGCTGGATCCTCTCGCCGTGCGACCCGTGGGAGCGCGTGGGCTACGTGCACAACGTGGTTTTTACCTGCGGGGCGGTGCCGGAGGACGACGGCACGATAAAAATCTATTATGGCGCCGCCGACACCGTTATGTGCGTCGCCACGGCCCGCATCGATGAGCTGGTGGACCTTTGCTTGCACGACGCCCGGCCGGCAATGTAGTAGGCAAAACAACACGAAGGAAAAAGGGCAGAGTTATTCGCGTACAATGAACGCCCAGCTTCAAGAAGAACTTCAGGCTGCATTTACAGCACCCATCGAGTCTGTCCAGAGATCGACTCCGTACAAGGTGGGAGTCTTCTTGGTCGCCGTGCCAATGGTGCTCTTGCCCATCGTGTATTTTGCTCTGGCCGCGGGTGTTGCCTACGCTGTGTACTGGCATGTCACGCACCACGAGTCGGTTTTGGACGACCGCTTGGGGTACGTCCTGTTAGTCTACGTCGCTCCACTGGTGGTTGGCACGATTGTTGTGATGGCCATGATCGTCCCGCTAATCCCTCGCGCTCGCCAAAAGGACGCGCCCTCCTATCTTATTACGAAGGCAAGTGAGCCACTCTTCTATGATTTCGTGGCATTGATCTGCAAGAGCATAGAAGCGCCAATGCCAAAGCACATCGAATTGATCATGGCACCTACGGCTGGGGCATTCCTGCGACACGGTTTTTTAAGCGTCTTCTTCCCCCAGGATCTTGGCTTGCTGGTAGGTGTGCCGCTCATTGCCTCATTGGACGTGCAGCAACTAGCTAGTGTGCTGGGCCATGAACTCGGCCACTTCAGGCAAGGAGTGGGAATCCGAGTGAGCCATCTAATTGACACTGTACACGGCTGGTTTAAGAAGACTATCTACGAGGGAGGATCACTCGATCGAAAGCTCGACGAGTTCCGAGGGAGAGCCGGGATCTACAGGGCCATAGTCCTCAGCGCATCACAACTTTCGGTACTACTAATGCGTGGCATCCTTTTCATCTTTTTGATGCTGAGCTATGGCATAAGCCGTTTCTTTTCGCGCCAGATGGAATACGATGCCGATCAGTATGGTATCCGAATTGGGGGCACGAGTGCATTTGAGAGCATGCTGCAAAGACTTGAAGTACTTGCCATAGCATGGAATGTATCCGTCTATATGAGCATACTCACTGGCCAAAAAAGGGTTTTCGCAGAAGATCTGGTACGGTTAGCAGAAAGCGGCATGGAACCGTATGCACTCAGAGGGCAGGACAGAATTGCCAAGTCGATGTCAGCAAGGGATGCTCATCCTTTTGACACGCATCCATCGATACATGAACGAATCGCTGAAGCAAGGATGCACGCTGCCAGCGGCATATGCAGCATCAAGAGGCCTGCCAAGGATCTATTCGATAATTTCGATAAGGTTTCGAGCACTATGACGGTCTCTTTCTATTCGGACGTGTTAGAGGTGGCCGCATCTGAGCAGAACCTACTTCCCGTGGATGAGTATTTTGCGTATGTTAAGGACAATCACTTAGATCAGCTCCCAAAAGAGATACAGCAGGCCCTGGTGGACTTGACGCCGGCCCAATAGCAGTCCATTGAAGAATTCACAGCCAATAACATGGTCCTTTCTGTCATTCCCGCGAAGGCGGGAATCCAGGCTCTACATGCAGAGAACGCCCGGCACCTCAAACCTGGACCCCGGATCAAGCCGAGGTGACAAGAGCAAGGCCTCTTTTTCAACAAGCCAGCAGGGGATGCCTCGATGTACAAGACAATTGCCTGGCAGGACATCAAACAAGCGGGACAGTGCAACCTTGATGCCGTATCCTTGGGCGAGGTGATGCTGCGTTTGGACCCAATCGATGTGCCGACGGCTCGGGCGACGGCCTTTCGGGTGTCGCAGGGGGGTGGCGAGACGAACGTGGCCTGCGGCCTGGCCCACACGTTCGGCCTGCGGGCGGCGGTGGTCACGGCCCTGGTCGATGACGAGGTCGGTCGCAACATCCGCAATCAGCTTCGCACGGCGGGTGTGGACGTGAGCCGTATCCTCTGGTTCAACACCGACCGGGACGGCTCGAAGTTCAGCACCGACCGCAAGGGCACGATCTGCAACGGCATCAACTTCACCTATGCGGGCAGCGGCGTGATCCCCTCGGACACGTGCTACTACCGCGCCCACAGCGCCGTCCGCATGCTCGCGCCGGGCGACGTGGACTGGGAGACCCTGTTCGGCCAGGAAGGCGTGCGGGTCTTCAACACCGGCGGCATCTTCACATTGATCTCGCCCACCTCGGCCCAGGTCGCCATTGAGGCCGTCGCCAAGGCCAACGCGCACGGGACCTTCGTGGTTGCCGATTTGAATTACCGCTCGAAGGTCGAGCCCGACAAGTCGCGGGCCCGGGCCATCAACCAGAAGCTCGCCCCGCATATGGGCTTTCTGGTGGGCAACGACTCCGACCTGGCCGATGCCCTGGGCTATGAGACGCCGGTCGCCAAGAACGCCCCCTTTGAGGCGTGGATCGAGCCTTACAGGCAGACCGTCCGCCGGGTGGCTGGCGACTTTCCCAACCTGAGTCTGATCGGCACGCAGTGGCGGGGGGCCCATAACGCGGATGTCGTCAGTTGGGGAGCCGTGCTTTACGATGTCACCGCCGACGCCTTCCACGTCGCCCCGCTGCGACGCGAGGTCCCCATCCGCGACCGCACTGGCGGGGGCGACTCGTTCACCAGCGGCGTCCTGGCGGCGCTGCTTAGCGGGCACGACCCGGCCACGGCCGTTCAGTGGGGGGCGGCCCACGGCATCTGCGTACAGGCCACGCCGGGCGATGTGACGCTCGTCGAGAAAGACCGCGTTCTGGCCGAGGTCCGCCGAGCCGCCGGCGGCGGGGGGGTCAAGGCCGTCCGGTAGGGGCCTAACAGTCCGTTGAAATACGTACGGGCACAGAAACCGGCCCTTTTTGTCATTCCCGCGAAAGCGGGAATCCACGCTTTGCGGGCAGAGTACACACCACGCGTCGAGCGTGGACCCCGGATCAAAGCCTGCCCCGGACTCGATCCGGGGGCCGGGGTGACACTTTTTCAACAGGCTGCTAATGCCGGCAGGGGAGCCGTCCAAAACGGCTCGGGTCAGGATTGACGCCGGGGCTTCGGCCCGCTATGTTGGGGTAATCCCTATCCGGAGCAAGATCGCAATGAATGAACAGGCTGACAAGACCCTGCCCGCCGTGTTGGTGGTTGACGATAACGAGCAGAATCTGGAGCTGTTGCTGGCCTACCTCGAGGACGTGGAGTGCCGCACCCTGGCCGCAACCGACGGGCCCACGGCCCTGGAGATCGTGCGGACGACCCCGCCCGACCTGATCCTGCTGGACATCATGATGCCCCGCATGAGCGGCTTCGAGGTCTGCCGCCGCATCAAGACGGACCCGGCGACGGCCGAGATCCCCATCATCATGGTCACCGCCCTCAATGAGCTCGGTGACATCGAGCGGGCCATCAACGCCGGGACCGATGACTTCCTCAGCAAGCCCGTGAACAAGTGGGAGCTGACCACGCGCGTCCGCACACTGTTGCGACTGAAGGACGTCACCGACAAGCTGGAGCGGACGTTGGCCTACCTGAGCGAAATCGAGTCCCAGATCCAGTCCGAACGCCAGGGCTGAGGCCTGCGGCGTCCCATAAGAGGCCCGGTCCGTCGTACCCATCGGGCCGAACGATCCCCACGAGCCGCACAAGCCGTCGCATTCGATACACCCTGTACGATTACTTCATTCATCGTCTCGGGGCTCCGCCCGGTCCGCCGCGGCACCAAAAGCCGGTAAAGCACCGCCTGCCCGTCGTCGATATCGCGGGTGCGTTCATCACGCACGATTCTGACCAAGAGACGGGTAGGGCCCATGAGCAAACTGCTGGAGATCTTTGGACGCGGCATCACGGTTGACACAGCGGACCTGATATGGCACTGGCTGACGGCCCTGCGGGAAAGGGACGTGCTGAACGACCGGACGGTGGGCGACGAGTTTGGCGGGATTCTCGACTTGCTCGGTGAGCGGCAACTGGACCAGGCCACCGCGAAGCTCAAGTTTCATTTGTATGAGCATCCTGACTGTGTTTATGGCCGCATGGTCGCGGCAGCTATTTGCCTGCACCGCAATCAGTCCACTGAGGCGATTGAGCAGCTCCAGAGCGTTTATGCGCGGCAGCCGAGTAACACGATGGCTTTGTACGCCTTGGGCCATGCCTATGAGCGCGCCGGCGACCAGGCCGAGGCGGTCGCCTTCTACCAAGATTGCATCAAGTTCAAAGGGCACTTGCAGTTGCCGCGGCAGCGTCTGGCGGCGATCGACCTGCAGCGGGGCCGCACGGACCGGGCCGTCGCCGAATACGAGGCCCTCGTCGCCGAGCACCCGGACGACATCTCGTCGGTGGTGCTGCTGGGCTGCCTGTATAACTTCGATCACCAGCACGAGAAGGCCGTCGACGCCTTCAACATGGCGATCGTCTCGCACCCGGACAACTTCCACGACGACAGCAGCAACGAACAGATGGAGTTCCTGCTGGAGACCGGCCAAGTGGACCGGGCCCTCGAGAACGTGCAGTGGCTCATCGACCGCATCGGTCCGATGCCCGATCTCTATGTCCGCATGGGGGATATCCTGAGCCGCGCCGGGCAGTCGCTGGAGGCCATCATGCACTACGAAAAGGCCCTGCGGCTGCAACCGAACTACCTCGAGGCGACGATCAAGCTGGGCACCCACTATCTGCGGATCGGTCGGTATGCCCTGGCCGCCGAGCAGTTCAATCGCGGCGTCGAGATCAACGACGAAATCGTCGACGCCTACATCGGCTTGGCGATGGCGCAAGACGCTGCCGGCGCCGCCGATGAAACCCTGCGGACACTCTCGCTGGCCGGGGCTATCCAGCAGAACAGCACGTTGCTCTTCTCCGAGACCGCGACCCTGCACTTACAGAGCACCATGGCCCAGATGGATCCCGACGGCACGCCGGCCACATTGGACCGGGCCATGCTCATGGAAGACGTCATCCGGGGCCACCGGCGTCAGGTCCAGGAGCGTCCCCGCAGTGCGGATATCCACTACAAATTCGGCATGCTCATGATGGGGCTCAACGACTGGCCCAAGGCCGTTGAATCGCTGGAGAACGCCCTGCGTATCAACCCAACGCATCACCGGGCCCTGAGCAAGCTGGCCCTGTGCCTGTGCGAAATGGGCCAGAGCGCCCAAGCCGTGCAGCGTCTCACCACCGGAGCGCCCCTCGATCACGAAACGCTGGCCTTGCACTACCAGACCGCGGTTCTCTATTGTGACCGCCGGCGCTTCGCCCAGGCAATCTGCACGCTCCAGAACCGTCTCGGTGGCGATTTTACCGAGCCCGATGCCCGGGTCAATATCGAAGTCGTACTGGAGAACCTCGGCCTGGTGGATCGCGCCGTCGCCACGTGGGACCGGCTCACGGCGATGCACTACGCCATCGAGCCGGATGCATAGGCCGCCAGGCAGGGCGGAACACTCGGCAGAAGGGTGAGTCCATGGCCAACGAGCTGACAGCGTTGCCCGAATTCACACGGCGGCTGTTCAAGCACGCCTATCTCGTGCTGCCCTGGTTCTGCGCCACGAGCGAGCAGCATCACCTGCACGTCGATGACCTGCCGCAAGCGACAGCCTGGCTCGAAGCCCTTTGCGCGGACCGCCCATTGTTCTTCGGTCCTGATGCCGCCATGGACAAGGCCCATGGAGAACTCTGCCGATTCTATGATCTTGTGACCCCCGGTGATCCGGCGGCCCCGGGCAATGCTGACGCCCGACAGGCCTTGTCGCGGGCATGGCGGCAAGCCTACAGCAATCGGCACGTCCTTCAGCTTCGCGGCCATGAAACGCGACTCATGCGGTTCTTCCGAGAGGTCTACGTCGCGCTCAAGAACACCCATGTGCCCGAGCTTCAGTGTATGGCACGGCTGATCGACCGAGACGTGGTATGCTTGGCCCGCTCGATCCGTCCGGCGGGGGGCTGGACCCCGCGTCAAGCCGTCATCGAGGCAAACGCCGAGATGGCCGACCTGCACCAGCAGCTCTTCGGCGGGGTCGATCGAACCCCTGAGCTGTGCAAGCAGGCCCACAAGTCCAAGCCGAAGACCTACGCCCGGTACCAGCAACTCCTCCGGACGCGTCGCGAGGCGGCCCGGCTGCGCATGACCGAGATCTTCGACAATGAGCGATGGTTTCCCATCGTCAAAAGCGCCGTCCTCTACGAACACCTCAAGGAGGAAGGCCTCGAAGACTTCCTGCCCTGCACGTTTCGCGGCCGCGTCGGCGTTCAGCCCACGGGCTACCCGCTGACGTTCTACACCTATGGTGGTCTCGAGCTCGACAGCCCGCCGCTTCACGACGTCGTCATGAACCCGGACTATGGCCGGCCCGAGCCCGACAAAGACTACAAGATCCACCCCCCGGAGGATGGCACCTTTTACTGTGAGAGCAAGGCCGTCGTCGGCGACAGCAAGACCAAGCATTACACCCTGGCTTACAAACGCCGCGCACGCAAACTGAAGTATGAGTCCGTGCACCGACTCGCCGACCAGATCGACGCCATTCGCGGCCGTCTGGCGACGCATCTCAACTCGGACCACCGCGACACGTGGGTCCGGGCCCTGATGTGCCTGCTCATCGACCGCCATTGTGCCCGCATCGGCAACCAGGCCTCCACCCGCCGAGCGGATAACAAAACCTATGGCATTACGACCCTGCAAACCCGCAAGCACGTCCGCATCCTCGACGATTGGATCATTCTGGAGTACCGGGGCAAGCATGGCCAACCGCAGCGACACGCCCTGCCACGTTATCGGACCTCGGAAGGGCGACGGTACGATCCCGTGGGTGCCGCCATCGCGGACCGTCTCCTGGAACTGACCCGCGAGAAGCGCCGATTTCTCTTCACACGGGCCGACCGTAAGCCGTACACCCCGCAGATGGTCAATGAATACTTCACGGCCGCCCCCGAGCCTCATCCGGAGGCCAACCTGCCGTACGGCGGCGCCGGATCACCCTGTACGGTGCATAACGTTCGCAACTATCAGGCAACGCGGGTCTTCATGCGCCTGGCCGAGAAGTTTGCCCGACGACACCCGGAGCCGACCTACGAGGACGTGCTGGCCGGCTACCAGGGCCGCAGCCGAACGGCCACCAGACAGGGACGGGTCGGTGCAATCCAGGTTGCCGCGCGCCTCCTGGGCAACACGCCGGCCATCTGCCGCAAGAGCTACATCGACCCGCAGCAACAACTGTTGTTCTTCCAAAGGTGGGGATACCGGCCGCCGGATTGCGTGATCCGGGACTTGTTCGTCCAGGAAGAACACGACACGTACGGCGTCGCCCGCGTTCTGCGAAAGTCGCGCCCGCGTCGTCGGGTCAAGGCGGATCGCGGACCGTCTCGCTAGCGCACGGAGGCCGGCCTCCACGCCACATTTCGGTGGCCCCGAACGACGGTTCACTCTGATGCGCCAGCCGCGGGCTCAGACCTCCGGTCGCAGGAGAGGGCGCAATCACAGAATATCCGGCTAATACGCACGCATTCCGGCCGTATCTTATTTCAATCAAAAGACTTAGGCACAGGCACCTGGAACCTCGCCTGATTACGGCCGGGGGACGAATGTAACATAACATATCTTATGGGACGTTGATAGGGCGGTCGTAAACCGGCGCGCATTTCGTCTGGGGATCACTCCGGGCCGGGCCTATCAGTCCATGGAGAAACATATCGGCTAGCCAGGTCGAGCGTGGACCCCGGATCAAAGCCTGCCCCGGACTCGATCCGGGGTCCGGGGTGACAGAAAGATCCTGTCCCCACAGGCTTCCAAGCCGCCACCAGATATGCGTTACTTGTGTCCCTGGGCGGCCACGGCGTCAGCCAGTTCGCCAATGAGGCGCTCCGTTTCGGGCCAGCCGATGCAATTATCCGTGAGGCTTACGCCGTAGCGCAACGAGTCCGCCGGCCCCATGGCTTGGCGGCCTTCCTCGATGAAGCTCTCAAGCATCACCCCGGCGATCAGGTCTTCGCCCGCGCGGATCTGGGCGCAGACATCCTCAAATGCGACGTGCTGAATCCGGTGGTCTTTGTCCGAATTGGCGTGGCTGCAGTCAACCAGCACGCCGGTCGGGACGGCCGCTTTCTGCAGCAGTATGCGGGCAAATGCGACGTATTCGGAGGCATAATTGGGTCCGCCGATTCCGCCTCGCATGACCAGGTGCCCGTATCGGTTTCCGGCGGTTTCGGCGATAACAACGCGGCCTTCGCGATTAATACCCATGAAAGCGTGCCCGCTGCGGGCCGCCTTGATCGCGTCCACGGCCGGGCCGAGACTGCCGTCGGTGGAGTTCTTGAAGCCGATGGGCATGCTCAGACCGCTGGCCATCTGCCGGTGCACCTGGGATTCGGTCGTCCGCGCACCGATCGCGGCCCACGTGACCATGTCGGCCAGATACTGCGGAACAATCGGATCGAGGAACTCGGTGGCGATAGGCAGTCCGATGTCGCTGATGCTCAGCATCAGGCCGCGGGCCCGGCGAAAGCCCTGCTCGATGTCGTAGGAGCCGTCGAGCCGTGGATCGTACAGCATGCCCTTCCAGCCGAGGGTCGTGCGCGGTTTTTCGAAGTACGCCCGCATGATGAGCAACAAGGTATCGCCGACGCGGTCCTGGAGGGCGCGCAGTCGCTCGGCATAGTCCAGGCTGGCCTTGTCATCGTGCAGTGAGCACGGGCCGGTAATGACAATCCGGCCGAGACGTCGGTCGCAGAGAATCTGCGCGACCCGCTTGCGGGAGCCGGCGACCAGGCGGCTTTGCGCATCGGTCTGCGGCAGCTCCTGCTTGAGCTGCGCCGGCGTGATCAGCGGCGTGAACCGCTTGATATTCAGATTGTCCGTCAGTTCCATCGCAGGCTTTCGCCTCTATCCAGGTTTGGGCTTCGGGTCCGATGCGCGGTGCCTAGGCGCCGCGCCCGTAGATGCCGCTATTGTAGCCGTTCGCACGCCCCTGTCAAACCGGTCACGAAAGCGTGGACGACCCGTCAGCCCCGATAGCGGTTGGTGATGGGCATCCGGCGGTCCTTGCCGAACGCCTTGGGTGTGATCTTGATGCCCGGGGGGCACTGCCGCCGCTTGTATTCGTTGCGGTCGACCAGGCCGATCACCCGCAGGACGATCTGCTCGTCCAGACCCTGCGCCAGCAGATCGCGACGGCCCTGGTCCATCTCGACGTAGCCTCGCAGGACGCGATCCAGAACCTCGTAATCCGGCAGCGAGTCGGAGTCCTTCTGGTTCGGCCGCAATTCCGCGCTGGGAATCCGCGTGATCACCGACTCCGGGATGCGTTCTGCTCCCGCCTGGTCGTTAACGTAGCGGCTCAGGGCGTAGACCAGCGTCTTGGGCACGTCTTTAATGACGGCGAACCCCCCCGCCGTGTCGCCATACAGCGTCGAATAGCCCACAGCGGTTTCGCTCTTGTTGCCCGTCGTAAGCACCAGCAGGCCCAACTGGTTGCTCAGCGACATCAGAATCGTTCCGCGAATCCGCGCCTGAAGATTCTCGTAGGCGATGCCCGCATCATCCCAGCCCGGCATGGCCTTGAGGGTCTCATGGAAAACGTCAAGAACGGCTCCGATGGGAATAGTATGAAACTCGATGCCCAGATTGCGCGCGGTGCGTTCCGCGTCCGAGATTGTCTCACTGGTGTTGAAACGCGATGGCATCGTGACGCCGACGACGTTCTCCGCGCCCAAGGCATCGACGGCGATCGCCGCGGTCAAGGACGAGTCGATGCCGCCGCTCAGGCCGATCAGGACCCGGGAAAAGCCGTTCTTGCGGACGTAATCGTGCGTTCCCAGCACGAGTGCCCGGTACACCTCCGCGACGCCGTCAAGGTCGTCCATCGGCGATGCGTACTCCCCCGTCGCCATGATCCGCAATGGCCGCTGATCCGTGTCGATATCGGCGATCAGCAGGTCCTCGCAGAAGGCCCGGCCCCGGGCGCGCACCTGCCCGGAGGCATCCACCACCATGCTCCGCCCGTCGAAAATCAGCTCATCCTGCCCCCCTATCAGGTTGCAGTACGCCACCGCGCATCCAAAATGCCGGGCACAGTTGCCGATGAGGTTGTCCCGCACGCGGCTCTTTCCGGCGTGAAATGGCGAGGCGCTGGCGTTGATGAGCAAATCGAACGGGCGCGCCGGGGCCAGAAACCCATCCAGCCATGACAGGCTCCAGATATCCTCACAGATGGTCAGGCTGATGCGGACCCCCTGCCGCTCGATTACGCAGGGTTCCGTGCCGGCCACGAAGTACCGGCTCTCGTCAAACACGCCGTAGTTCGGCAGGCATCCCTTACGATACACCACCTCGATCCGGCCGTCCTCGAGTACCGCCAGGGAATTGTGGCATCGCCCGTTTTCGATTTCGGGGAATCCAACCAGCGCCGTGCCGCCAAGCTGGGTCACCTGCGCGGCGAGCTGTTCGAGCGCCTCGCGGCAGTCCTCAAGGAAATGGCGTTTGAGCAGCAGGTCCTCGGGGGGATACCCCGCCAGGCACATCTCAGGCAGTACGATCACGTTCGCCCCGGCCTTCCGGGCCCGGCCGACGAACGTGGCCGCCAGTTCCACGTTTCCCTGCAGGTCCCCGACGGCGGGGTTCACCTGGGCCAACGCCACCCGCAATGCCATCGTCAGTGCTCCATGAGCCAGCGATCCACGGCCTCGGCCGCGTTGCGTCCGCCGTCGATGGCCCGCACCACCAGCGAGGCCCCCAGCACCGAATCGCCCGCGGCGAAGACCCACGGCTCGGACGTCTGGTAGTCCTTTACCATGATGTTGCCCCGCTCGTCCAGTTTCAATCCGAACTCCTCGATGAGTCCCCGGTGCACGACGTGCACGAAGCCCATCGCCAGCAGCACCAGATCGGCCGGGATCTCAAACTCACTATCGGGCACGGGATTCAACTTCCACTGCCCTCGCTGCTGGGCCCACTCCACCTGGCAGCAGTGCAGCGTCGTCGCCCGATTCTCCACGCCCCCGATGCGCTGCGTCATGACGCTCCACACCCGCTCGCAGCCCTCCTCGTGGCTCGTGCTGGTCCACATGATTCGTGGCCAGAAAGGCCAGGGCGTGTCGGGCGGGCGGCTATCGGGCGGCTTGGGCAGGATTTCCAGTTGGGTGATGCTCCTGGCCCCCTGCCGCCGGGCCGTCCCCACACAGTCGCTGCCCGTGTCGCCGCCGCCGATGACCACCACGTGCCGGTCGCAGGCGCTGATCGGTCCCCGCGGTGCCACCGGCTCGCCCGCGAGCAGCCGGTTCTGGCAGGTCAGGTACTCCATGGCAAAGTGCACGTTGTCGTAGCCGCGGCCGGGCACGGTCAGGTCCCGCGGCTGGCTGGCCCCCATCGCCAGGACCACCGCGTCAAACCGCCGCCGCAGATAGCGTCCGGACAGATCGGCTCCGACCTCCACGCCGCTTTCAAACCGCACGCCCTCGGCCTCCATCTGCCGCAGCCGCCGGTCGATCACGGGCTTGGCCAGCTTGAAATCGGGAATGCCGTATCGCAGCAGACCGCCGGGTTTTTCGTCCTTTTCGAACACCGTCACATCGTGCCCCGCGCGGGCCAACTGCTGGGCGGCGGCCAGACCCGCCGGTCCGGAGCCCACGATCGCGACGCTTTTGCCCGTTTTCCGCTCCGCGGGCAACGGCACAATCCAGCCCTCGGCCCAACCCCGTTCGACGATCTGATGCTCGATGTGCCGGATGAGCACCGGCTCGTCGTTGATCGCCAGCGTGCATGCCGTTTCGCACGGGGCGGGGCAGACCCGACCGGTGATTTCGGGAAAATTGTTCGTGGCGTGCAGGTTGTCGCACGCCTCGCGCCACTGGCCCCGGTAGACCAGGTCGTTGAACTCCGGGATCAGGTTCTTGACCGGGCAGCCAGTGCCGTGACAAAAGGGAATGCCACAGTCGATGCACCGGGCCGCCTGGCACTGCAAATCGTCCGGCGTCAGGGGCAGGTCGATCTCGCCGAAATCGCCGACGCGCTGCTCGATGGGCCGATGCCCGACCTCACGCCGCCGGAACTCGAGGAAGCCCTTGGTCTTAGCCATGGAACACCTCCTCGGTCGCGGGGGTCGTCTCGGTATCGCGGTATTCCTGCTGTCGCATCTTTTCCAGGGCCCGACGATAGTCGATGGGGATAACCTTGACGAAGCGGCCGACCAGGCTCTCCCATCGCTGGAGGATCCACTCGGCCCGCTCGCTGCCGGTCCAGTGCAGATGCTTTTCAATCAGCTCTCGCAGCCGCGTCTTATCCTCCTCCTGCCACACCGTCTCCAGATCCACCATGTCGAGGTTGCACAGCGTGTCGAACAGTTGCATCTCGTCGAGCACGTAGGCGATCCCTCCGCTCATGCCCGCCGCAAAATTGCATCCGGTCTCGCCCAGCACGACCACACAGCCGCCGGTCATGTACTCGCAGCCGTGGTCGCCCAGGCCTTCCACGACGGCGGTCACGCCGCTGTTCCGCACGGCAAAACGCTCCCCGGCCACGCCATTGACGAACAGCTCGCCGCGGGTGGCGCCGTACAGCACGGTGTTGCCGACGATGATGTTTCGATGAGCGATGTAGGTCGCCTGAGGGGGCTTCTGAACGATAATCCGCCCTCCGCTGAGGCCCTTGCCCAGATAGTCGTTGCTCTCGCCGATCAATCGCAGCGTGATCCCCGGCGCCAGGAACGCCCCGAAGCTCTGCCCCGCCGAACCGCGGAAGGTCAGATCGATCGTCCCGTCCGGCAGGCCCTTGGAGCCATATCGCCGGGCGATCTCGTAACTCAGCGTCGCCCCCACGGCCCGGTCGATATTCCGAATCGGCCGCTCCAGCGTCACGGGCGTCTTCTTCTCGATGGCGTCGCGCACCGTCTCCAGAATCGCCCGGTCCGGGTGGTCGCCGTGCTTGTCGACCTGCGGGCGGCTCAGCCGTCCCCGTGATGGCTCATCGACCTCGGGCATGTGGAAGATCCGCGAGAAGTCCAGCCCCTTGGCCTTGTAATGGTCGATACCCTTCTGGACGTTGACACGGTCCACGCGGCCGATCATCTCGTCAAACGTCCGGAAGCCCAGCCGGGCCATCCACCGCCGCGCCTCCTCGGCGACGAAGAACATATACCGCACGATGTAGTCGGGTTTGCCCGCGAACCGCCGTCGCAGCTCCGGATCCTGCGTCGCGATGCCGTAGGTGCAGGCCCCCTCGTGGCACTTGCGCAGGAGCGTGCACCCCATGCACACCAGGGCCGCCGTGCCGAAGCCGAATTGGTCCGCCCCCAGCAGGGCCCCGATGACCACGTCGCGGCCGGTCTTGAGCTGGCCGTCCACCTGCACGCGGATACGGTCCCGCAGGCCGTTGTTGATGAGCACCTGCTGCGTCTCGGCCAGCCCCAGCTCCCACGGACACCCGGCGTGCTTGATCGACGACAGCGGGCTGGCGCCCGTGCCGCCGTCGTGGCCGCTGATGAGCACCTCGTCGGCGTTGCCCTTCGCCACGCCCGCGGCGATCGTGCCCACCCCGATCTCCGAGACCAGCTTGACCGACACCTTCACCCCCGGATGGGCCGCCTTGAGGTCGTAGATGAGCTGCGCCAGGTCCTCAATCGAATAAATGTCGTGGTGCGGCGGCGGCGAAATCAGGCTCACACCCGGCGTCGAGTGCCGCAAGCGGGCGATCTCCTCGGTGACCTTGCGGCCCGGCAGCTGGCCGCCCTCGCCGGGCTTGGCGCCCTGGGCCATCTTGATCTGAAGCTCCCGGGCGTGCGCCAGATAGTTGATCGTGACGCCGAACCGTCCGCTGGCCACCTGCTTGATCGCGCAGTTCCGCGAATCGCCGTTCGGATCGGGCGCATACCGTGCCTCATCCTCACCGCCCTCGCCCGTGTTGCTCATGCCCCCGATGCGGTTCATGGCGATCGCCATGCACTCATGGGCTTCCTTGCTGATCGAGCCGTGACTCATGGCCCCGGTGCAAAACCGCTTCACGATGTTCGACGCCGGCTCGACCTCCTCCAGGGGCACGGGGCTCTCGGTCTCTTTCAGTTCGAACAGTCCCCGCAGCGTGTACAAGCGGCGGGCCTGGTCGTTGACCGCCGCAGCGTACTCCGCGTAGGCCTCCGCGTCCTCATAGACCACCGCGTGCTGCAAGCGGGCGACCGTCGTGGGGTTCCACAGGTGCCGCTCGCCGTCGGCCCGGTAGTGGTACTCGCCGCCGAAATCCAGTGGCAACTGGCCCGGGCGTCGCGGGCTGTGGGCCTGCCGGTGCCGCTGCAGGGCATCCCGGGCGACCTGATCCAGACCGATCCCCTCCACGCGCGAGACCGTTCCCGTGAAGAACTCATCAACGAGCGTCCGGCTCAGGCCGACCGCTTCAAACAACTGGGCCTGGAAATAGCTGCGCAACGTCGAGATGCCCATCTTGCTCATCGTCTTGAGCATGCCCTTCTTGACGGCGATGATATAGTTGTCCACCACCTGGGTGTATTCGAGCGAAGTGCCGAATCGGCCCTGCTGATGGTCGTGGGCCAACGCGTCGAACACCAGGTACGGGTTGACCGCATTGGCTCCGAACCCAACCAACAGGCAGAAGTGCATGACCTCCCGCGGCTCGCCACTCTCGACCACAATCCCCGCCTCGTGCCGAAGACCTCGCTCCAGCAATCCGTGGTGCAACGCCGAAACGGCCAACAGCGAGGGTATCGGCGCCTGGGCCAAGTCCGCCTCCCGATCGCTGACGATCAGCAGCGACACCCCCCTGCCGATGGCCTTGACGGCTTCGTCGAGCATCCGCTCAATGCCCTTACGCAGGGCTTCAGCAGGCTTGTCGGAAGCGGCATCGAACAACATAGGTATCGTCGCCACCGTGAAGTCAGAGCGTTGGGCACTGCGCAATCGCTCAATGTCCTCGTTCGTCAGGATCGGATGCGGCAGCTTGAGCTGTCGGCAGTGTTCGGGCGTCTCATCGAGCAGGTTGCGTTTCTTGCCCGTGAAGCTCATCAGGCTCATCACCAAGCCCTCGCGCAACGGGTCGATGGGCGGGTTGGTCACCTGGGCGAACAACTGCTTGAAGTAGTCGAACAGCAACCGTGGCCGGTCGCTGAGCACGGCCAGCGCCGCATCGTTGCCCATGGACCCGACCGGCTCCTGCCCGTTGACGGCCATCGGAGTGAGCACCGTATCGATCTCTTCCCGCGTGAAGCCGAACAGCCGCATCCGCGCCAGTAGCTCCTGCGGGTCCTGAGTCCGCTTGCGGGGGGCGTCGAACAGCCCGCGCAGCTCGATGCGGTTCTCTTGCAGCCAACGGCGGTACGGCTTCTGGCGGGCGATCTTGCTCTTGATCTCGTTGTCCGAGATGATCCGGCCCTGCTCGGTATCGACCAGGAACATGCGTCCCGGACGCAGGCGTCCCTTGCTGCGGATCGTCTCCTCGGCAAACGGGATCACCCCCGCCTCCGAGGCCAGCACGGCCAGGCCGCTCTTGGTGACGACGTATCGACACGGGCGTAAGCCGTTGCGGTCGAGCACGCCGCCCAGGTACCGGCCATCCGTGAAGACCATCGCGGCCGGCCCGTCCCATGGCTCCATGATCGCCGCATGATACTCGTAAAAAGCCCGCTTATCCGTGCTGATGTGATACTTGGGGCCGAAGGCCTCGGGGATCATCATCATCACCGCGTGCGGCAGTGAACGGCCCGCCCGAACCAACAACTCCAGGACGTTGTCGAAGCAGGCCGAATCGCTCGCCTCGGGGTTCGAGATTGGAAACAGGTCCGCCAGGTCGTCGCCGAACAGCGGCGTGGCCATCTTGACCTCGGCGGCGCGGATGCCGTTGCGGTTGCCGCTGAGCGTGTTGATCTCGCCGTTGTGAGCGATCGTGCGGAACGGCTGCGCCAGTTTCCAGCTCGGGAACGTGTTCGTGCTGTACCGTTGGTGTACGACGGCCAACGCGCTGCACACGCGCTCATCGTTCAGGTCCGGGTAGTACTCGAACAACTGCCAGGCCATGAACATGCCCTTGTAGTTGATCGTGCGGCTGGACAGCGAGGGGATGTAGAAGTCCTCCCCATCCGCGCCGTACCGGGCCCGCACCGTGCGACCCGCCCGTCGCCGCGCCAGGAACAGTCGACGCTCAAACGCCTCAGTGTCATACGGCGAACCGTCCACGAACACCTGATAAATGGCCGGCTCGGCCGTCGCCGCGATCGGCCCCAGGCACGCACTATGGACCGGCACCGGCCGCCAACCCAACACCTTCATCCCATAATGGGCGATGGAGTCCTCCAGAACGCGTCGCCCGGCGTCCTGTATCTCCTCGACCTTCGGACTGAAGACCATGCCCGCGGCGTATTGGCCCGGCGATGGCAGCTCCACGCCGAGCCGCCCCGCCTCATCCCGCAGGAAGGCATCGGGCAACTGGAACAGGATGCCCGCGCCGTCCCCGGTGACATCGTCGGCGCCGGCGGCGCCCCGATGGTGCAGGTTGAGAATAATCTGCTTACCGTGTTCGAGGATCGCGTGATCGGCCCGGCCGTCGATGTTCGCCACGGCCCCGATCCCGCAGGCATCGTGCTCGAACCGCGGGTCGTAGAGGCCCGTTTGCCCCATCGCGGTAACGCGTTTTTGAATCGATTCTCTCATGGGCGATTGCCCTGCTACTGCTGTTCGGCCCGCCCCCACACGGCAACCTGGACACTCATGCCGGGGCGTTCACAGCGTCTCGGCACGACGCTCGATCCGCCGGGGCGGACGAGACCTGGCAATGCGTCAAAAAAAGGCCCTTTTCGAGACGCCCGTGCTTCTCAACGGGCGTCTAGCGTACAAACAACATCTCCGGATACGTCGGCAGCGGCCACAACTCCGCGTCGACCACGCCCTCCAGCGCGTCCGCGTACAGGCGGACCTGCTCCATCGCGGGGATCATGGCCGCCCGACAATGATCGGCCTGATCGGCGGCACCCGTGATCGTCTGGTTCTTCTCGACGGTCTTCTGCAGCTCCTCGCAGGCCTTGTGCAACCCGTCAATCAGCCCGCTGGCCTCGTCGAGGATGGCGCCGAGGGCCGCCGGTCCGCGGCCGACCTTTTCCAGCGAGCCGCCGCACTGCGCCAGTTGTCCCAGGTAGTGGCACGAGGCGGGCAGGATCTGCCGGCGCGCCATCCGCAGCATGGTTCGCGCCTCAATCTGAATCGCCATCGTATAGGCTTCCGTCATGATCTCGGCCCGGGCGTGAAGCTCGGTGCCGCTCAGGACGCGGTGCTTCTCGAACAGGGCGACGTGCTCCGGCTCGGTGATGGTCCGCAGCGCGGTGGCCGTGGAGGCGATGTTGGGCAACCCGCGCTTCTCGGCCTCGGTCACCCAGTCCGGACTGTAGTTGTCCCCGTTGAAAACGATTCGCTTGTGCTGGGTGGCGATTCGCTGCAGCAGCTTCTGGGCCGCGGCGGGCACGTCGGTCGCTTTCTCCAGTTCATCGGCGATCTCGGCCAGGACATCGGCCACGATGGTGTTCAACACGAATACGGGCCCGGCGGTGCTCTGTGACGAGCCAACCATCCGGAACTCGAACTTGTTGCCCGTGAAAGCGAAGGGACTGGTTCGATTGCGGTCCGTGCAGTCCTTCGGCAGTGACGGCAGCGTCGATACGCCCAGGAGGATCTGCCCCCCCTGCCGCGACGACTTGGCCCCGCCCGCGGCCAACTGATCGAAGATGTCCGCCAACTGATCGCCGAGAAAGATCGACACGATCGCCGGCGGCGCCTCATTGGCGCCGAGCCGATGCTCGTTGCCCGCGTTGGCCACGCTGGCGCGAAGCAGCTTGGCGTACTTGTCCACCGCGCGGATCACGGCGCACAGGAACACCAGAAACACCATGTTCTCGTGCGGCGTCTGGCCCGGATCGAGCAGGTTGTTGCCCGTGTCGGTCACCAGCGACCAGTTGTTGTGCTTGCCTGACCCATTAACGCCGCGAAACGGCTTCTCGTGCAGCAGGCAGGCAAAACCATGCCGCCCGGCGACCTTCCGCAACGTTTCCATGGTCAACTGGTTGTTATCCGTTCCGACGTTTACGGTCCCGAACACCGGGGCAATCTCGTATTGTCCGGGCGCGACCTCGTTGTGCTGCGTCTTCGCCGAAACGCCGAGACGCCACAGCTCGCAATTCAGCTCGTTCATAAACGACGCCACCCGCTCGTGCAACGCGCCGAAGTAATGGTCCTCGAGCTCCTGGCCGCGTGGCGAGGGCGCCCCGAACAGCGTCCGTCCCGTCATGACCAGGTCGAGCCGTTTCTCGTAGAACTTACGGTCCACAAGGAAGTATTCCTGTTCCGGTCCCAGAGTCGCCGTAACGTGCCGCACCGCCCCATCGCCCAGGGCCCGAAGCACACGCATCGCCTGCCGGTCGAGCGCGTCCATCGACCGCAGGAGCGGTGTTTTCTTATCCAGCGCCTCCCCCGTATACGAGCAGAACGCCGAGGGGATGAACAACGTGACGTTCTGGCCGTCCTTCTTGACGAACACCGGACTCGTGCAGTCCCAAGCGGTGTAGCCGCGGGCCTCGAACGTCGCCCGCAGGCCGCCCGACGGGAACGAGGAGGCATCCGGCTCTCCCTGGATCAGCTCCTTGCCGCTGAACTCCATGATGGTGCGGCCATCCGGCGTGGGCGAAATGAACGAATCGTGCTTCTCGGCCGTCAGGCCCGTCATGGGCTGAAACCAGTGGCAATAGTGCGTCGCGCCCTTCTCGACCGCCCAGTCCTTCATGGCGTTGGCGATCACATCCGCCACCGCGGGATCGAGGCCACCCCCATCCCGAATCGTCTGTCTGAACTGGCGGTACACGTTCTTTGGCAGACGCTCCCGCATCGTCGCGTCGTTGAACACGTTCGCCCCGAACACCTCTGTTACGTCCATGACCATGTTTCGCTTGCCTCCGGGACTGACTCTTGTCTCAGCCCGCCCTTGTACACGCCTCGCCGTATCCCTGTCCTGCGCTACCCGATCGTCGGCCACATGCCGTCGAGAGGTGAACCTCGCAGGCTATCACAGGAATCTACCAGATTTGCATGGGAACAGACAGCGCCTTCGACTAATAAGCACAAACACATTAGCTTATGATAAAACCTGTTTTTCTGATTATGGCGTGCACACTTCAATGCCCCATTCCGCCTCTCAGGTCGCTCAAATGGCCGAAAATCGCCGGTACTAGCCCTTGATACATGCCAGGGGCAACAGTCGGGCCACCTTCGTGGCCAGTTGGGCCTGGTGCGATGCCTCGACGACATCATCCACGCTTTTGTAGGCTTGCGGGGCTTCCTCGGCCGCCCCGCGCAGGCTCCGGGTCCGGATAAGCACGCCCTTCTGGGCCAGGTCGCGGACGATCTGCTTGCCATGCCATTTCTTCGTGGCGGCAGTGCGGCTCATGGCCCGACCGGCCCCGTGACAGGATGAGGCGAACGACAGCCCCAGGCCCGCTTCGGTGCCCACCAGGACGTATGACGCCGTGCCCATGGTGCCTCCGATCAAGACGGGCTGGCCCACCTTACGATACTCCGTGGGCAACTCGGGATGTCCCGGTCCCCAGGCCCGCGTCGCACCCTTGCGATGTACGAACAGGCGTCTCTGAACGCCGCCAATGCTGTGCTGCTCCACCTGGCAGGTGTTGTGCGAGACATCGTACAGCAGCCGCATCGACGCCTTGGGCAACACGTCCGCCAGGGCCTCGCGAACGAGGTGCATCAGGATTTGCCGGTTGGCCAAGGCGCAGTTGATGCCGCACCGCATGGCCCCAAGGTAGCTTTGGCCCAGGTCCGACTCGATGGGAGCGCAGGCCAATTCCCTTTCGGGCAATTCCAGCCCGAACGTCTTGGCGGCCGAGCCCATCTTTTTGAGGAAATCCGTGCCGATCTGGTGGCCCAGGCCCCGGGACCCGCAGTGGATGCTGATCTTGACGTCGCCGACCCGCAGCCCGAAGGCCTCGGCCGCCTCGCGATCATACACCTCGACGACCTGCTGGACTTCCAGGTAGTGGTTGCCCGATCCGAGCGTACCCATCTGGTCGCGCTGGCGGTTCTTGGCGTGGTCGGAGACCTGCGTCGGGTCGGTGCCCTGGGTGCGGCCGCCGGCCTCGATGAACCGCAGGTCGTCCGGCAGACCGTAGCCATTCTCGACGGCCCAGCGGGCCCCACCCTGCAAGACCTCATCCAGCCGCCCCGCCGACAGGCGGATCGCGCCCGTGCTGCCCACCCCGGCGGGGATCTTGCGGAACAACGCCTCGGCCAGGGGCTCCAGAGCGGGCCGGACGTCGTCGATGGTCAAGCCCGTATGGCACGTCCGCACCCCGCAGGCGATGTCGAATCCCACGCCCCCGGCACTGACCACGCCCCCCTCCTTCGGATCGAACGCGGCCACCCCCCCGATGCAAAAGCCATAACCCCAGTGGGCATCGGGCATGGCCAGCGAGGCCCCTACGATGCCCGGCAACGTCGCGACGTTCTGCACCTGCTGGGCGACCATGTCGTCCATGTCCTGGATGAGCGCCTCGGAGGCGAAGATACGACCCGGCACCCGCATCGCGCCGACACGCTCGATCTGCCAGATATACTCGCCTCTTCGCTTGACTCGGTTGCGATCCATCGGCAGTCCTCCCCGGCGCTCAGACGTCCACGACGCACTGGGCCATCCACTGGCCATCCGACCGTCTTTCCACCTTCAATTCCATATACGTCGCCGCCTTGACCGCGACGGCCGGCTCGTGCCGCTCCGGGGCGACGGGCTCGCCCCACGCCCGACCCTCAAGGTGCTCGCCCCGGATTGCGACCTCGAACCGCGAAAAGAGCATGCCACGGGTTTCCATCTCGTAGATCAGCTCGTTGAGCCAGTCGGCGAAGAGCAGGTCCGGCGATTCGGCCTCGCAGGCGATGTCCACCGGCACCTTCGGCCGCACGCGCTGCGGCGAGGCGATGACCGCCATCAATGCGTAGGCCCCCTCGGCGAAGGCCTCCTCGAGCGTCGAGCCTACGCCGCGGACGCCGATATCTGCCAGATGATGAAAATGCTCCCACATCGTCCCGGTCCGCCCTCCTGCGACCACACAAACCCGCACGTATCCATCGGCGCCCGCACCGCGCCTGGCGGTGCATTCGTCGTCGGGAGTGTGCACTACTCTAAGCAGTATGCCGTAGCGTGTCAACGTTTCGAGCATTGCCGTGCCTATCCGGAGGCACTCAAGACGGCGAGAACGCGATGGCCATGGCACGCGCGCACATGGAACCCGCCCCCCTGCGGCCTCGTCGTTCTATCCTTGTTAAGCTCGACCCGCAATCGACACTGGCAGTCCGTTGAAAAACGTACGGTCCACAGAAACGAGCCCTTTCTGTCATTCCCGCGAAAGCGGGAATCCACGCTTTGCGTGCAGAAAGCGCACCACACGTCGAGCGTGGACCCCGGACTCGATCCGGGGTCCGGGGTGACAAACAGAAGACCTTTTTCAACAGGCTCCTGGGGTACAGGGACGGCTGCCTCCCCGAAGCCGGGTCGCCAGTTCGGGTTTATCCTTGCCGAAGAACGACTCAAACGGTAGAAGCACTGGCCGAGATGGATTCAGACCTGCGCGGGCTGAGTCAAGCCCTCGGATGGATGCGGAGACACGAGGTAATGCGGACGATTCTCTTGGCGACGACGAACCCAGGCAAGCTGGCTGAGCTGGCGGCGATGCTGGGCGTGGACGTGACGTGGAAGAGCCTGACGGGCTTTCCGGATGTGCGGACGGTCGAGGAGGATGGAGGGACCTTTGCCGAGAACGCCCGCAAGAAGGCCCTCGGCTACGCCACCCAAACGGGCCTGTGGACACTGGCGGACGATTCGGGCCTGGTGATCGACGCCCTCAATGGGGCGCCGGGCGTGCAATCGGCCCGGTTTTGCGGGGCCGCCGACGTGCGGGATCGTGCGACGATCGACCGGCTTAACAACGCCCGCGTGTTGGAATTGTTGGCCAATGTACCCGATGAACAGCGGACCGCGCGGTTCATGTGTTGTCTGTGCCTGGCGGAGCCGGGCAAGGTTCTCGCCGAATCCCAGGGCACCTTCGAGGGACAGATTCTTCGTCAAGCCCGGGGCGAAAACGGCTTTGGATATGATCCGATCTTCTACGTGCCCGACTCGGGCAGGACCGTCGCGGAGCTGTCCCGCGAGCAGAAGAACGCCATCAGCCATCGCGCCCGGGCCGTCGCCGCGATGCGTCCGCATCTGGTGCGGCTTCTGAGCGGGTGACCTCGACGGCTTCGCCCGCGGAATCCGGGGCCACGCCGATGATCTCAAACGTGGCCAGGCTGTTGGCGATGTTGGCCAGGTCGGCCCGCTCGCCGTTGCTGATGTGCGTGGCGATATACCCGACCGTGCAGGTATGGGGCCCGCTGAACCACCCGGCCCGCGTCGCATCCAACGGGACCCATTGCGAGCCGATGTAGGCCTGCGTCCAGGCATGGGCGATAAACACGTCCTGCATCGACCCGTGGAATGGTGTGTAAGCGTAGCCGATCACGAGTTGGGCCGGGATTCCGACGGCCCGGCACAGCGCGGCGGTCAGAACGGCGTAGTGACGACAGACTCCCTTTCGCTTCTCGGCGACCTCCAATGCCGAGGGGAAGAGCGTGCTGTCGACCACGTGGGCGTCCCCCCGCACATACCCGTTGACGAACGACTCGATCTTACGGGCGGCCTGGCTGGCGTCCGTCGTCGGGCCGACGGCCCGCCGGGCCAGGTCCTGAATCAGCGCGGCATCGCTCTGAACCAGCGCGGTCGGCTCCAGGGCCGCACAAATCGCCGGATCGTCACCGCGGTAAGGCAGCGTCGCGCCGCCAGGCTTATCGTGTCTGTACACCCACAAGAGAATCGTCCCATCGGGTTGTGACACAACCTGCTGATAGTCGGTCTGGGGCAACGCCAATCCCCCCTCCTGCCGGGCTCGCAGGTGGTAGATCAGGCTCGCGGCCTCCTCATAGGGTATGGACTGCGGGCTCTGCACGGCCACGAGGGATTCGAGCGAGACATCGGGCCGGGCCTGCAGGGCGAATGACCGGTCGCAGGCCACCTGCACGACCTCGATGCCGCCGGCCCGCGTGACCTGTTTGAGCGTGCAAAAATCCTCATCGACGTATTCGGTATAGGTGAAGGTGCCTTCTCCGGCCTCGACCGTGCCCGTCAACGGGATCGCCGTCGTCGGCCCACCCGGCAGGTCGATACGGACCGGCTCACCGACCTGGGTGCGGAGGTGATCGATGCCGAACCGCTCGATGCTGTAGACCGCGGCCGAGCACGTGGTGCCCGGTTCCAGTCCGGCGCGCCGCTGCAATCGGCGGAAGCCCGGCGAAGTCAGCGCCCCCGCGGGCCAATCGAACGTCTCCTCGTAGAACCTGCCGTTGACGACGGCGGTGAAGGTGTACGTGCCATCCGGATTGCGGACCGCCTGCTTGCGTTCACGGTGTCGGATGGGGAAAACCCACAGGGCCGTCCCATCCCGCGTCATCACGCTGTCGTACCACAGCAGCGTGCCATCCCGGTCCTCCATGGTCATCTCGCCGGTCTGCCACGCCATCGGATGGCCCAGCAGCGAGAAGGCATCGTGAAACGTCTCCACGGTGCAGATCGTGTTGGCGTCCGCGACCTCGGCAAACGTGGCATAGCCCAGGCAGGAGCCGTTGAGTGTCTTGGCGAAGTACCGTTGCGGCGGGACCTGCTCGAACACGGCCATGTCGTACAGGCCCGGCCCGCCTCCGCAGCCGACCACCCCGCACACGGCCAGCAAGGCCAATAGCCCCACGGCGGTCCTGACCCGGTTACATATCGTCATGCCGTCGCCTCAAGCTTGTTTTCGGACGATCCTGCGAACCCTCACAACCCCGCGTTCATCGGCGTTTTTGGGAGGCCGCATAACCACCGACACCCGCCGCCGCAGAGCAGATAGACTTTGACAGGTCCCGGCCTCTGCCCTATCATGCCGCGCCAAGTGGACGAGCGTATGGAGCACGGATTGGACATTCAGACGCCCCTGTCGGATGAGCAGATCGCCCAATGCCGGGCCGGGCGGGAGGTGCGGATCAGCGGCGTGGTCTATGCCGCCCGCGATCAGGCGCACAAGCGGCTCTGCAGGGCCCTTGAGGCGGGCGACCCGTTGCCGATTGACCTTGCCGGGCAGGTTATCTATTTCGTCGGTCCCACGCCCGCACCCCGGGGCCGGGTGATCGGCGCGGCCGGACCCACGACGGCCGCGCGCATGGACGCCTTCAGCCCGCGCCTGGTGCAGGCCGGGCTCAAGGGGATGATCGGCAAGGGGTGCCGCGGCCCCGCCGTGCGACAGGCGCTGCAAGACTATCGGGCCGTGCATTTCGCGGCCATCGGCGGCGCCGGGGCCCTGCTCAGTCGGCATATCACGGCCGCCGAGGTCGTGGCCTACGACGACTTGGGAACCGAGGCGATCCGTCGGCTGGTGTTTGAGGACTTTCCCGCGATCGTGGCCTATGACGCGTACGGCGGGTCGGTGTACGACCGCTAGCAGTCCGTTGAAAAACGTGCGGCCCACAGAAATGGGCCCTTTTTGTCATTCCCGCGAAAGCGGGAATCCACGCTTTGCGTGCAGAGAGCGCACCACACGTCGAGCGTGGACCCCGGATCAAAGCCTGCCCCGGACTCGATCCGGGGTCCGGGGTGACACTTTTTCAACAGCCTGCTAGCCGGCTGCGGCCACGTAGAGAAGGAGACCAGACGGTGAAAGTGGCGTTTCTGGGCCTGATGCAGTCGGGCAAGAGCACTCTCGTCAGCGCGATCAGCGGTCGGGACGTGGGCGGGCCCGGCTCGGTGGCCATCGAGGAGGTCGTCGTGCCCGTGCCCGATGAGCGGCTGGACTGGCTGACGCACCTGTGCAAGCCGCAAAAGACGGTCCACGCAACGATTGACTGCCTGGATGTGCCGGGTTTCTCGTTTCGCGATGAGCATGGCCGGGCCGCCGCGCGGCGGCTCTTTGGCCAGGTGCGGACGGCTGAGATGTTCGTCCTGGTGGTCCGGGCCTTCGGGGAGGATGCCGACCCGGCAGCCGAGCTCAAGGAACTCAAGACGGAGATGCTGCTGGCGGACCTGGAACTGGTGGCCACCCGCGTCGAGCGGCTGGAAAAGCAGCTTCACAAGCCCGGCCAGACGCACGCCCAGGACAAGGCCGAGCTGGCAATCCAACAGCGATTGCAGGAGGCCCTCGAGGCCGAGACCCCCCTGCGGGCGATGATCCACAGCGAGGAAGAGCTGGCGATGGTCAAGTCGCTGGGCTTCCTGACGCTGCGGCCCACGATGGTCGTGGTGAACATCGACGAGGGCGCGATCGGCACGACGATGGATTTGGGCCCCGCGCTGGATGAGGGGACCGAGGTGGTGCACCTTTGCGCGGAGCTCGAGCGGGAGCTTTCGCGACTGGATGAGGCCAGCCGGGCGGCGTTTATGGCCGATTACGGACTGACCGAGCCGGCGGTCAAGAGGCTGGTCCAGGGCTGCTACCGGACGCTGGGGCTGATCAGCTTTCTGACCATCGGCAAGGACGAGGTGCGGGCCTGGCCCATCCGCCGGGGCACGACTGCCCACGACGCCGCCGGCAAGGTCCACAGCGACATCAAGCGGGGCTTCATCCGCGCGGAAACCGTTTCCTATGAGGACCTGCGGGCCTTGGGCGGCGAAAAGGAATGTAAGGCCGCCGGCAAATACCGCCTGGAGGGCAAGAGCTACATCGTGCAGGATGGGGACATCATCAATTTTCGCTTCAATGTGTGACCCTTGGAGCCGCCAGGAAGGTTTCGCGCTCGCCTTTTTCTCGTCTTCTCCACGCCGCCTCAGGTGTGCAGCCTGTTTATAATTCTTTATGAAAAAAGAGCTTGCAGCCGATCGCCCCGTGAGCCGCCGTTTTGGAGTGTCGCAAAGCCATGAATATACTTCGCAATGCTTTGAAAATTTCCGTGGTGAACCGTTTTCCGCTTCGCAGGGAACCGTAAAGCCGATATACTAATCACGTGAGATTGTGCGTTCTGATTGCAGGAGGTGCGCTATGCGGAACCGTCGAACGCCAGAGGCCTTCACCCTGATTGAGCTGCTCGTCGTCATCGCCATCATCGGCATGCTATTGGCAATTCTCATCCCGTCATTGAAGGCAGCCAAGGAAATCGCATCTGTCGCCAATTGCCTCTCGAACCAGAAGGGCTTGGCCCAAGGTTATATTCTCTATGCTGAACAGAATGACGATAACTTTTGCAGCGGCTACGTATTTCAAGATGTGCAGGACCGCAATCCGCCTTCCTGGGTGAAGGCACCACTCGTCTATGACTCGGATGGAAGTCAAGTCTATGTGGGCACGGACCCTGTTCGCTTGACCCAAGAGGCACGCAAGAACGGCATCCGGGAGGGGGCGATCTACCCTTACGTCGAATCCGTGGACCTCTACCATTGTCCGGGCGACCGGCGGATCATCAGGGGAACCAGTCGCAGGAGTGGGTCGGAGCCCTTGAGTATGTACCAATGCTTCCGCAGCTACGGCATGCCGGATTTCTACAGCATCCACGTTGACCGGCCCCATGACAACGAAAGGAAGCTAACGAACATACGCATTCCCAGCCAGAAACTCCTGTTCGTAGAAGATCAGTATGATTTGTACTATAACATCGACGGTTGGTCATACTTTCCCTACCGTCAGATGCTCTGGGACCCATTAGGGAACTACCACAACAAGAGTTGTACCTTCGCCTTCGTGGACGGCCATGCCGAACACCACAAGTGGAGAGACAACCGAACCATGGTCTTCATGAGCGACCGCCAGATGGCGGATGACATGGGCTTCGGCAAAAACGTGGAGTTTGTTCCTCGAAATGTCGACCTAGATTGGCTGGATGCACATTACCCTGCAAAGACACGATTGAAGGGTGGCGATTAACGCTTGTGAGGTTCTTGTGTTGGATAGTTGAGGCCACGACACGAATTTGCCGCTCTTTCGATGGTGTCATGACCAGGGCCGACCGAACCCTTTGCCCTGAACCCCGTAAGCTGTTGACTCCGGCCCGGACGGCAGGTGTCGTTTTGCCGTTATACCGGTCAGCACCTTCCATGTTCTGGAGAGGCGAAATACGGCACGACCCGCGAGAACGGACCTCCCTGTTGATTCGATTGCTGGACCCTCCTTAGGCAGATCGGGGCACTTGGGCTGATACGGTTTGGCTGGAGGCCCGATTGACCTGCCGGTGATGTGACGACCGAAGCCGCTTGGCTGAATGATGCCGCAGAATGACGCGGCCGCGCAAGACAGCTTGCCGGCGAATTGCCAACAAGGGTGTGGAAATCCGGATCGGCGGTTCTATCATGGACGGGTAGGCCCTGCGCGCCGCGGGGTTCGTTTTTTGGAGCGTCATCAGTGAAGGCACAGGTACTGACGGGCATCCGGCGGATGGAGCTGGTGGAACAGGACCCGCCCCGGATCGAGCAGGATAACGACGTACTGCTGAAGATCGACATGGTGGGCGTCTGCGGCAGCGACGTGCACTACTACGAGACCGGCCGAATCGGCGAGCAGCGGGTCCGGTACCCCCACCGCGTGGGGCATGAGTGCGTGGCCACCGTGGTCGAGGTCGGCCCGGCGGTGGACCGCGTGAAGATCGGCGACGAGGTCGTTATCGAGCCGGCGGTGGTGTGCCATGCGTGCGATCAGTGCCTCGCCGGGCGCGAGAACACCTGCCGCAATCTCAAGTTCCTGGCCTGCCCCGGCCAGTTGCAGGGCTGCCTGTGCGAACAGATCGTCATGCCCGAGGAGTGCTGCTTTCCCACGCACGGCAAGTTGACTCGCGAACAGGCCGTCCTGTGTGAGCCGTTGGCCGTCAGCGTCTACGCCGTGCAGCAGTCGCGGATCGGGGCGGGCAAGGCCGCCGCGGTGCTGGGTTGCGGGCCGATTGGGCTGGGCTGCCTTCTGGCGGCCCGTGCCGAGGGCGTCGAGGCCCTCTACGCGACGGATATGCTGGATTACCGTGTTGCCGCCGCGGCTGATGGGGGACACGCCGCATGGGCGGGCAATCCCGACCGCGAGGATATCGTCGCGGCGATCCTCGAACGGCAAGATGCGGGGGTAGACGTGGTCTACGAGTGCTGCGGCGAGCAGGAGGCCGTCGATCAGGCGATCGAGCTGCTCAAGCCGGGCGGCGCGCTTATGCTCGTGGGGATCCCGCGTGTGGACCGGATCAGTTTCGTGATCGACCGGATGCGCCGCAAGGAGATCACCGTCATCAACGTGCGACGCCAGAACCACTGCACGGCCAAGGCGATGGACCTGCTGGCGTCCGGCCGGATCGACGCCGACTTCATGGTGACGCACCACTTCCTGTTCGAGCAGTGCCGTGAGGCGTTCGATCTGGTCGCCCGTTACGATGACGGCGTGATCAAGGCCATGATTACAATGGAATAGCGCGCCGGCGCGACATGGCGATGTCTGCACAGACCGACTCAAAAAACCGGCGGACCGCGAACAGGGCGTGCATCCTCAGCATCGGCAACGAGCTGCTCAGCGGGCTGACGGTCGATACAAACGCCGCGTGGCTGGCGGGCCGGCTGGCCGATCTGGGCATCGACCTGCTGGGCGTGCGACTGCTCCCCGATGATCTGGATGTAATCGTCCGAGCCCTCACGGAGGCCGCCGAGCAGGCGGATATTGTCCTCGTCACCGGTGGCCTGGGCCCGACGGATGACGACCTGACGCGACAGGCGATGGCGCGGTTTCTCGGCGTGGACCTTGAGCTCCGACCCGACCTGCTGGCTCGAATCGAACGGTTTTTCGCCCATCGCGAGCGGCCGATGGCCCCCACGAATCGCATCCAGGCCCACCTGCCCGCGGGCAGCGATCCGCTGGACAATCCCATCGGAACGGCCTGCGGCATCCGCGCCGAACGCGAGGGGCGGGCGTTCTTCTGTCTGCCGGGGGTGCCCTCGGAGATGAAGCGGATGTTCAACGATACCGTGGAGCCGGAGTTGGCGCAGCGCGTCCGGACCGGGCCGGTGATCGTCCGCCGTCGGCTCCGCTGCTTCGGCGCGGGCGAATCGGACATCGCCGCCCTGTTGGGCGACCGCATGCAACGGGGGCGAAACCCCCTGGTCAACAGCACCGCCTCGAACGGGATCATCACGCTGCACATCGTGGCCCAGGCTGAGGACGCCGGCCGGGCTCAAGTCATGATTCGAGCCGAGGAGGCCGCTCTGCGGAGGATGCTCGGAGAGTTGGTCTTCGGCGATGAGGAGCAGACCCTGGCCGAGGTGACCGGCGAGTTGCTGGTCCGGCGGGGCCTGCGTCTGGCCGTCGCCGAATCCTGCACCGGCGGCCTGATCGGCAAGCTGTTGACGGATGTGCCCGGCGCCAGCCGATACTTCCTGGGGGGCTGGATTACGTATAGCAACGAGGCCAAAATCCGCGACCTGGGTGTTCCCGAAGCCCTGATCGGCACTCACGGGGCCGTTAGCGAGCCCGTGGCAGAGGCGATGGCCCGTGGGGCTCGGCAACGGGCCCAAGCGGACCTTGCTGTGGCGACCACGGGCATCGCCGGGCCCGAGGGCGGCAGCGAACAAAAACCGGTGGGATTGGTATATATTGCCGTGGCCGAGGCCGATGAGTGCCGGGTCCGTCGCTTCGTCTGGCCGCATTCCCGCCCTGCTGTCCGTTTGCGAGCGGCCCTGACGGCGATAAATGAACTCCGTTTGCGATTGCGGAATTGACCGCACCGGGAATCCATGGTATACTAAGTGCTTTGGGCGGGCTCTTCATGATTATGGATGATTGAACGGATGATGGGACAAGTGCCCTCCCCGGGTCCTCCCGCCGGACGCGGGGAAGCATGACCGAGGCGCAGGCCTCGGATCAACCTGCCCGGGCGCCGATCCGAGGGTGGGACCGACCGAGTCGTGTGACTTGGGTTTCATGAGCCGTTCAGAGGCCATGAGGACATCACAAAGGCGATGGCACGCAAGCGCAGACATTTGGGTGAAATCCTCTACCGCCGCAAGCTGGTGGACAAGCCCAAATTGATCCAGGCCATAAAGAAGGGCAAGGCCGAAAAGAAGCGTCTCGGCGAGGTCCTCGTCCAGACGGGACTGCTGACGGAGGACCAGGTGGCCGAGGCTCTGGCCGAGCAGTTCGGTTACGAGTACGTCAATCTGGACCAGGTCGAATTCTCCCAGAGCACGATGAAGCTGATCCCGGACGAGCTGGTCAAGAAGCACTTCGTGCTGCCTCTGGGTCGTGAGAACGGGCGGCTGAAGGTCATTCTCGGCGATCCGTTGAACCTGGACTTGCTGGACATGCTGCAGTTCCGGCTGAACACGGAGATTCAGCCCGTCCTGGCCGCGCCCTCCAAGATCCGCACGCACATTCTGCACACGATGGACGAGGTGCGCAGCAGCATCGACGCGACGGCCGCCGAATTGACGGCACAAGGGCATGCCATCGAGGCCGAAATCCGCCGGGCCCAGGCCAACGAGGCGGACGACGACGAAGGCCCGATTATCCGACTGGTGAACCTGATTATCGACGAGGCCGTGCGTCTGCGGGCCAGCGATATTCACGTCGAGCCGATGGCCGACCGCGTGCGGGTGCGCTACCGCATCGACGGCGTGTGCATCGAGCGTGACAACATCCCCAAGACCATGCAGGCGCCGTTGATCGCGCGAGTCAAAATCCTCTCGGGCATGGATATCGGCGAGCGACGGCTGCCCCAGGATGGACGTATCAAGCGGACCGTCGACGGCCAGGATATTGACTTTCGCGTGTCGTGTCTGCCGGCCTACCACGGGGAGAGCACGGTGCTGCGTATTCTGCGCCCGGAGTCGGTGAACATCGGCATTCAGGCCATCGGCTTCGAGCCGGAGGACTACGAGCGGTTCGTACAGATCATCAAGCGGCCCAACGGCATCTTTCTGGTGACGGGGCCGACCGGTAGCGGTAAAACGACGACCCTGTATTCGGCCCTTCAGGAACTCAATCGGCCCGACAAGAAGATCATCACGGCCGAGGATCCCGTGGAGTATAACATCGCCGGCATCAACCAATGCCAGGTCCGCACGGAGATTAACCTGACATTTGAGCGGATTCTCCGGTCCATGCTGCGTCAGGCTCCGAACATCATTCTGATCGGTGAGATTCGTGACGGCGTGGTGGCCGACATCGCCATCCAGGCGGCCCTGACCGGGCACCTGGTGTTCAGCACGCTGCACACCAACGATGCTCCCAGTGCGATCACCCGACTGATCGACATGGGCGTCAAACCGTTCCTTGTGGCCAGTTCCATCCAGGCGATCATGGCCCAGCGGCTGCTGCGCGTGATCTGCAAGGACTGCAAAACCGTGGATGAAAACCCCGAGCCGCACTACCTGCGGCTGCTGGGCATCACGGCCGAAGACCTCAAGAAGCATCCGGTCTACAAGGGCGCGGGATGTGCCAGTTGTCAGGGCACGGGCTACCGTGGACGAATTGCCATTTTCGAAATGCTCGAGATGAACAACGAGCTGCGGGAGCTGGCGTTCCAGCGGGCGCCGGCAGGCGAGCTGCGACGGGCGGCCATCGCCAGCGGCATGAAGACCCTCTTGCAGGACGGGCGAATCAAGGTGTTCAAGGGCATCAGCACGCCCCAGGAGGTCGCGAAGGTCACCCAGGCCGAGGGCCTGGTGGTTGACGAGGTCCAATCATAAGTTCTGTCTGAACAGGTTGATACGGCTATGGCCAAAGAATCCAGGCTTCACATTGATCGGTTGTTGGAAGCGTGCATCAAGATGGGCGGTTCGGACCTCCACCTGGTGGTGGATCGGCCGCCGGTGTTGCGGATCAGCGGGCGACTGCGGTCGCTGGACACGAAGGTGCTCGAGCCGGACGACACCGTGTCCCTGATGAAGAGCATTACGCCTGAAAAGAACCAGCAGGAGCTCCAGGAGGTCGGCGGGACGGACTTTGGTTTTGCCTTCGGCGACGCCGGCCGCTTCCGTACATCGGTTTTTCGCCAGAAGGGGCACGTATCGATGGTGCTCCGCTTGATCCCGTCGGAACTGCTGAGCTTCGACAAGATTGGTCTGCCGCGAATCGTTGCGGCCTTGTGCCGACGGCCTCGCGGCCTGTTTTTGGTCACCGGCCCGACTGGAAGCGGTAAAACCACCACGCTGGCCAGCATGATCAACTACATCAACGAAAACCTCGACCGGCATATCATCACCGTCGAGGAGCCGATCGAATACTACCACACCCATAAGAAGTCGATCATCAACCAGCGCGAGGTGGGGATTGACGTGCCGACCTTTGCCGAGGCCCTGCGGCGGTCCCTGCGTATGGACCCGGACGTCATCCTGGTCGGCGAGCTGCGGGATCTGGAGACCATGGAGGCCGCTATCACGGCCGCGGAAACCGGGCACTTGGTGTTCGGCACCCTGCACACCACTGGCTGTCAGGGTACCGTCAACCGAATCATCGACGCGTTTCCCGTCAGCCAGCAGGAACAGATTCGCGTTCAGTTGAGCACCAACCTCATCGCCGTCCTGAGCCAGACACTCTGTCCGGTCAAGACCGGGCGAGGTCGCGTGGCCGCCTATGAGTTCATGATCTGTACTCCGGCCATCCAAAACCTCATCCGCGAGAATAAGGTCTACCGCATCGAATCCAGCATTCAGATCGGCAAGAAGCTGGGCATGCAGCTCCTGGACGACCACCTCTGGCAGCTTTTCGCCACGGAGCGTATCGCCCTGGACGAGATGCTCGACAAGGCCCGCAACCCGTCTGAGCTGCTCAAGAAGGCCGAGACCGAGCTGGGGATCCACCCCGAGCAGATGCGTAAACAGCTTCGTGAGGTCGGTCTGGAAGACGTCTTGGGCACCGAGGTCGACGAGCACCACTTGGGCGCGAACGGCCAAGGGAAGCGCCGTAGGTAGACGGGGGTCATAAACACACGATGGATGACCAGAGAATGTCCTTGAAATGACGTATCTTCAAGTAGAAATGTCGCACATACCAGGTGTCGGTCCTTTTTACAAGCCAGAAATCGTTTATTCCTGTGGTGTCTTGACCATCCGTTGCCGAGACGATTCTTCAGACACCCCAGGCTGTCTTGTCTTCGAATGGCGCAAGAGGAGGAGCAGGGGATGGACTTGCGATGTCCCAGAAGCCAGGTGTCGCACCATTTTTTGACTTGATTTTTCTAGATTGACGGGCCTATAATAAAAGTGGAGTGTGCACTTCGGCTTTGATGCTCTCACGACAGGGCTGCAATGCCCCGCCAGAGAGAGCCGGTCATGGTGGCCGAGAACGGGAGATATGAATTATGGATAGCATCCCGCCCATCCGACAGCTCAAGGGCCGGAATCTGGGCCGCATCCTGATCAAGATGGGGGTCCTGACCCGGGATAAGGTGTCCGAGTGCCTCCAGATCCAGCAGGAAAAAGGCGGCAAGGTTAAGCTGGGGAAGATTCTCCTGGACAAGGGGCTGGTTGATGAGAAGCAGTTGAACATCGCCTTGGCGGCCCAGCGGGGCATGGAGTACGTTGACTTGGGGCGTCGGGAGATTCCCAAGGGGGTCTTGCAGCACGTGCCTGCACAGATGGCTCGGACCTATCGGGTAATCCCGTTTGCCTATGATGCGGCCCGCAATGAGCTGACCGTGGCCATGGACAACCCGGACAACTTCCGGGCGACGGATGACCTGGCGACGCTGACGGGTTTTTCGGTCGTGGCGAAGGTGGCCGACAGCAACGCCATTCAGGAGGCCTTAAACCGTTACTACGCGGAGTCGGAGGAAAGCATTAACGATCTGATCTCGGAGATTTCCGAGGATGGGAACCTGGCGACGTTCGAGGGACGTGACAAGAGCATCGACCTCGAAGAGCTCAAGGAGCTTGCGGAGAGCAATCCCGTCAAGAAGCTGCTCAATCTGGTGCTCTTGCAGGCGATCCGCGACAAGGCCTCGGATATTCATTTCGAGCCCTTCGAGGATGAATTCAAGATGCGTTATCGGATCGACGGCGTGCTGTATGAGATGGTGCCGCCGCCGAAGCACATCGCCGTGGCGTTGAGTTCGCGAATCAAGGTCATGGCCAACCTGGACATCGCCGAGCGCCGTCTGCCGCAGGATGGACGCATCCCGCTGACGGTGGGCGGCAACCCCGTGGACCTGCGCGTCAGCGTGTTGCCGACGATGTTCGGCGAGAGCGTGGTGCTGCGTGTGCTGGACCGGTCGCAGGTGGACCTCCGGCTGGACATGCTGGGGGTTCGCGAACGCGACTTGAAGAAGATCAAGCAACTGATCGAGAAGCCCAACGGCATCGTGATCGTGACCGGACCGACCGGATGCGGCAAGACGACCACGTTGTACTCGGCGTTGAAGGAACTGAACACGATCGATCGCAAGATCATCACCACGGAGGACCCCGTCGAGTACGACATCGACGGACTGATCCAGGTGCAGATGCGATCGGACATCGGTCTGACGTTCGCCCGGTGCCTGCGGTCCATTCTGCGTCAGGACCCGGATATCTGCATGGTGGGTGAAATCCGCGACCTGGAAACGGGAGAGATCGCGATTCAGGCCTCGCTGACGGGGCACCTGGTGTTCACCACGGTCCACACCAACGATGCGCCGAGCACGATCGCTCGTCTGGTGGACCTGGGGCTCGAGCCGTTCCTGGTCACCGCGACCCTGGAGGGCATCGTCGCCCAACGGCTGGTGCGGAAGATCTGCACGAACTGCAAGACGCCGTTCGAGCCGACGGAGGAAATGCTCATGGAGCTGGGCCTCCGGCCCGAGGACGTGGGCGGTAAGCAATTCTACTACGGCCGCGGATGCGAGATGTGCAACGGCACGGGGTATAAGGGCCGGACGGGCATCTTCGAGATCATGGTGCTCAACGACGAGATCCGTGATCTCATCATGAACCGCGCCTCCACGGCCATTCTGCAGGAGGCCGCCCGCCGCGCCGGAATGACGACGCTGCGGGAAAACGGCCTGGATCTGATTTACGATGGGATCACGACGATTGAAGAGGTGGCCCGTGAGACATTGGCGGCGCAAGAGTAGCCGGGCCGCAAGCCGCGGCGGCCACAGGATATGGGGGGGCGGGCCGTTGCCCGGACCCCGATGGGAGGTGATCTGAGATGCCGGTTTTTCAGTATCGAGCATTGGATGCGGACGGCAACGAGGTCAAGGCCGAGATCGAGGCCCTGAGCAACAAGGAGGCCATCAGCAAGATCCGCAACAAGGGACTGTTTCCCACGAAGGTGACGGCCAAGGGCGGCGCTCGGAAGGTCAAGGCGCGTCGCGAGGCCACGCCCAAGCGCCGTAAGAAAACGGGCAAGGTCAAGACCAAGCAGATCTGCCAGTTTGCGCGGCAGCTCTCGACGCTGCAGGACGCCGGCCTGGCGATCCTGCGGTCGCTGCGCATTCTGGAGGCCCAGCAGAAGAAGGGGCGGCTGCGGACGATCATCGGCTACGTGGCCGACGATATCGAGGGCGGCTCGACGCTGTCCGAGGCGATGGCCAAGCATCCGAAATGCTTCGACCGATTGTTCGTGAACATGATCGCCGCTGGCGAGGTGGGGGGCGTGTTGGACATCATCCTGGCCCGACTGGCCGACTTCATGGAGAAGTCGCAGCGGCTGCGGGCCAAGGTGCGGGGCGCGATGGTGTACCCGATCGCCGTCATGTCGATCGCGACCATTATCGTGATGGGTCTGATGATCTTCATCATTCCGGTGTTCGCCACGGTCATCAAGGACATGAGCGACGGGCAACAGGGCCTGCCGTGGCTGACGCAGACCCTGCTGAACATCAGCGACTGGCTGACCGCGCGCTACGGACTCAATGCCCTGATGGTCTTGTTGATGCCGTTTGTCATCATCGCAACCCTGAAGCTGATACGGCAATTCCGGCATGGTCGCTATGCGTTGGACACCGTCAAGCTGCACATGCCGATCGTCGGCAAGCTGGTGTACAAGATCTCGGTGGCTCGATGGACGCGGACGCTGGGCACCCTGATCGGGGCCGGCGTGCCGATTCTGGAGGCCCTGGCGATCACGCGGGACACGTCGGGCAACGAGGTCTACGCCAAGGTGCTCGACAAGATTCACCACGCCATTCGTCAGGGCGACACCTTCGCCAACCCGCTCCGTCAGAGCAAGAAGGTGGACGCGATGGTCGTGAACATGATCGACGTCGGCGAGGAAACGGGCGACCTGGACAAGATGCTCGAGAAAATCGCCAACAACTTCGACGAAGAGGCCGACGTGCTGGTCAGCTCGATGATGAGCCTGCTGGAGCCGGTCATGATTATCTGCCTGGGGCTGGTGGTGGGCACCATCGTGCTGGCGATGTTCATGCCGATGGTGCGGCTGATGCAGGTGCTGATGTGAGAGGCGCGCCGCGGCGCGACGGACGAGACAACCGACTCGCGGTGAAAAGAGAGTCACAAATGAGAAGGGGCCCGAACATGAGAAGGCAAGGTTTTACGATTGTCGAGCTGCTGACGGTCATGAGCGTGATCGCGATCCTGATCGGTCTTTTGGTGCCGGCGCTCAACCTGGTGAAGGACGCCGCCAACCAGATCCAGCAAGGCGCGCAGTTCCACAGCATTGGCGTGGCGCTGGACCTGTACAAGGCGGAGTTCGGCGAGTATCCGCCCTCGAACGACAACCTCGATGAGTACGACCCGGCCAACAACGCGACCGTGCGGATCGGCAATCAGACGCGGACCGACCAGAACTACTATTGCGGGGCGAACAAGCTGGCCGAGGCCCTGGTCGGATTGGATTTCCTCGGCTTTCACCCGAAGAGCCAGTTCTGGTCGACCGGTGAGGGCAAAGTGGTCAACCTGCAGACCGGCCAGGAGGCGTTCGTCCAGGTGTATGACGCGGTCAACGGCATTCCGGCGATCAACCAGACGGCCGACGAGAACGTCAAGGCCCGCGGCGGCAAGAGCGGCGGTCCGTTCATCGAGCTGGAGAACGCCAATGCGTTTCGTATGCAGGACGTCTACACCGATACGCCGGGGTTCAATGCCAACAGTGTCGTCTTGTGTGATTCCTACGCGCGCAAGCGTAATGCCTTGAGCGGCAGCCGCAAGACGGGCATGCCCATTCTGTATTACCGGGCCCGGAGCCAGTACGTCCAGCAGGACATCAACGACCCGCTCGATATTCAGAATGATATCTACTACTACCCCGACAACTGGCACCTGCTGAACCTGGGTACGGCCGAACAGACGCCGCAACGGCACCCGCTGGCCCGGCAGACGACCATTACCGCTCTGCAGAACCTCGAGGCCTTTGAGGAGATGGTCGTCAACCCGCAGGTCGTGGAAGCGGCGGGGATCAAGCGGCCCTATCGGGCCGGCTCGTACATCCTGGTCAGCGCGGGCAAGGACGGCCTGTACGGCACGGCCGACGACATCACCAACTTCGACAAGAGGGAGTAGACCGTCGGCACGTTGCGATCGGGGTGAGGTTTCCCCATGGGCGTCCTGTTCGCCCCGGGCTTAGGGAAAACGGCATGAACGGCGGGCCAAGACAACGGGCTTTCTCGCTGGTGGAGATGCTGGTCGCCATGGCGATCATCATCCTCTTGGCGGCCCTGGTATTGGGGGTGGGCAGGCACTTGGTGCACCAGTCGCAGGAGCGTCTGACCGAGGGCGCCTTGCAGGTGCTGGCGGCGGCCCTGGAGCAGTTCTACGAAGCGCGACAGACGTTTCCGGAAGCGCCGCCGGGGTTCCGCCAGGCCGATCTGGAGAACGCGCTGCGCCGAGGCCCGCAAGACAGAGCGGGACCGGACATACAAAACACGTATGCCTCGAGCGAACTGTTGTACTATCGGCTGGATGAGATCCCCGACAGCCGGCGTCTGGTCGAGGCCGTCGCCGACAGTCTCAAGACGGACCTGGACGACCAGGGGCGGCGACGGCGATTCACGGTCCAGGCCACCGGCGAGCAGATCCCGCTGGTGCGGTTTGTCGATGCCTGGGGCCGGTCGCTGCGGTACGTGTACGAGCCGGACACGATGACGTTTCCGATCGTGTCGTCGGCGGGCATCGACGGGCAGTTCGGCACGGCCGACGACCTGAACAGCGAGCCGTAAGCCCGCCGGGACGACGGGTCAGAGAGGATATCGCGATGCGAAATGACAAGAGAATCAGGCGATCAGAGCGACGGGGATTCACGCTGTTGGAGTTGCTGGTGGTCATCGGGATCGTCGCCATGCTCGTGGGGATCCTGTCGGTGGGGCTCAAGAACGTGGTCCGGCAGGCCCGAAGCCTGAAACAGAAGACCATCCTGCGGAGCATGGACACGGGGCTGGAGCTTTTTGCCAAGGATTTCGAGGACTACCCCGAATCGGCGATGACGTCAAACAGCGGCGCGCCGCCTTACGTGTGCGGGGCGCAGCACCTGGTCGAGGCCCTGGTCGGCCGGGATGGCCGCGGCTTCGAGCCGAAGACGAAGTGGTACGCCCCCAACGCCGATCCCACGTTGTACACCGATAACCAGGAAAGCCTGTGGCGTCGCAAGGGCCCATATACGGAACTGAAGGACGCCGGGGCGTTTTTGCTGACGGAATTGTACAACAGTCCTACAACCCCCCTGTTCTCGAACAACACACCCGCCGAGCCGCTCAAACAGCCGCGGGCGCCGGTATTCGCCGACATTTTCCACCTTCGCCGGGTCCCCACCGCGAGTCGGGGGACGGTGTACGTGGGTAACCCGATTGTGTATTTCAAGGCGGACAAGGCCTCGCGGTTTTTCGGCAGCGAGACGGAGCAGCCCGACCATGACAAGTGGATCTACCGATACAGCGATTGCAGTGAGATCTTCGCGTTGGGTTCGGTGAAGGATCCGGCCGTCCAGCACCGATACGCCCCGGACTTCGTTGATCCCGACACGGGCGAAACGGGCCGGGATTTATTCTACGAGGCGATCACGAATCCCACGATGGCCACGGACCGGTTCAGAAAGCCGTACAACCCCGGAAGCTTCATCCTGATCTCGGCCGGGTGGGACGGCGTGTTTGGAACCAAGGATGACGTCACCAATTTCAACTAGAGGTCGACGCCCGGGATGTGCTGCGCTACGGGCGACCGAAACGATGCGGGAGTGATGACATGAGGATTCGCCTGCGGGACAACAGACAGCGAGCCGCCGGTTTCACGCTGGTTGAGCTGCTCACGGCGCTGGCGGTGGTCGCGGTGCTTTTGGCGTTGCTCGTGCCGGCCTTCAACCTGATTACCAAGCAGGCCCTGAACGTGCGGCAGAAGGGGCAGTTCAACCGCATCGAGGTGGCCCTGGAGGCGTTTCGCACGGACTTCGGCGACTACCCGCGATCGCGACCCAACAGTCGCTATTACGGCGCGCAGATGCTCGCCGAGGCGGTCGTCGGCTGGGACGGGTTCGGATTCCACCCGAATAGCGTATTCTCCTACGATGGCACGAACAATCCCGCCGGCGGCGGGACGCGTGTGTACGCCGATCCGACCAGTCCCAATCCCGGCGAGACGTGGGATCAGAACGTCAAGGCGCGCAAGGGTCCCTACCTGGAACTGGAAGCGGCCGGCGCGGTGAAACTGACCAATATGGAGCTTTATCGCCCGAACGTCACGCAACCCCGGACGCAGTGGCCCGCGCCGGCCACCTACGTGCTGGCCGATTCGTTCGGCAAGGTCACCCACGCCAAGACCAAGAAGAAAACGGGCATGCCGATCCTGTACTACAAGGCCAACACCTCCGGCACGCTCCACCCGATGGATGACGCGAACGTGGCCGACGACGATCCCATGTGGCCGCAGTGCATTTTCGACATCCACGACAATCAAGCGTTCTTTGCCTATCAGCCGTACACGCTGTCGGGGACTCAAGTCCCTTCGGAGTCCTGGTACCGGCGGACCAACTGGTACAAGTTTTATGAAGTGACGGCCAACCCCGACCACTTGAACGAGGCGGTGCCCCGTCTGAGCCGGCCCTATCGGTCGGAGTCGTTCATCTTGCAGTCGGCCGGGCCCGATGGGGTCTATGGCACGCCGGACGATGTATTCAACTTTGAATCGAATTGAGTCCTATGCAAAACCCACAGTCGCCAAGGCGTTGGTCTTTGTCATTCCCGCAAACGTCGACGACGCGCCATGGCGGGCGGGAATCCACGGTCTACACACAGAGCATCCACGGCACGTCGACCGTGGACCCCGGATCGAGTCCGGGGTAACAAAAAGGAAGCCGTTTGCCGGCGGGCTAACTGAGCCGATGGGCCGATTCGCTCCAGCCCGGATATAGGAGACCATGAGCCATAAACGAGGCCAATCCGCTTTCACCCTGACCGAGATGCTGGTCGTGATGGCCGTTCTGGCGATCACGTTCGGCCTGGGTCTGCAGGCGGCCAAGATGATCATGGCCTCGTTCGAGTCGGGGGCGAACGTGCGGCATACCATCAGCGCGGGCCTGGCCAACGCACGGGCCCTGGCGATGAAGGAAGGCACCTACGTGGGCGTGCGCTTCCAGCCGAACCGCGAGGGGCGGCAATACATGATCCTGGTCCGGTACGATTACGAGGCGACCGGCCTGGCCAACGGCTTCGTCGCCGTGAACAACCGCCAGCCCACCCCCCTGCCGGAGAATGTCCTTGTGCTGGATACACAGGTCTATGTCGGACCCATCTCGAGCGATGCGAATCTGGACGAAGCCCGTGAACTGATGGACGCCAAGACGTTCTCCGTGGTCTTCGACAAGTCCGGCCGTCTGGTGACCCATGCTGTGCGCGTCATGGTGCGGGACATCCGGTACGTTCCGCCGCCCAACGTGCCGGATTATGAGGCCAGTCGGGATGATGTATTCAACACCATCAACAATGTGACGGTCAATCAGATCGGTCGGTTCATCCAGGATGGCGTCGGCGACGCGAGCTATGCCGACCTCGGTCTGGGTGAGGAGTCGAGCCGCAATTGCTTTATCGTCGTGCAGCGCAGCGCGTTCGAGGCGGTCGATCCGACGAGGCGGTGGAGCCTGTTCTTGAAGGATCAGACCGTGCGGTACGTGAATCCGTTTTCCGGCGAGATCGTCAACCAGGAGGTCCGGCCGTAACCATGAAAGGCATGGCACGCAACAAGGGGCTTTCGCTGACCGAGGTGCTTCTGGCCGCGGGCATCCTGGTGCTGGGGTTCCTGTTGATCGCCGGGACGTTTCCGGTGGGCATCAAGCTGACGAGCCTGGCCACGGAGCGGACGATCAGCCTCATTGCCGCCCAGGAGGCCGCCGGCAAGATCAAGCTGTATGGAATCCAGCCGGAGAGTTTACTGGACCTTGATAATACCGTAGCTGCCGCGGCCGGCCAACCGCCGGGTACTGTAAACCTGCTGTGGGAATACGGGCTGGGGGTGGTGGATCCGAACGGGATCACGGCGTTTTGGCGGCAGGCCAGGGATCTCGGGGCCAGCGACGCGAAGGCGTGGGAGGCGGTCCAAACACACCTGAACGACCTGCGGAGGTACCCGTCGGTGGCCGGCTGGCAGGTGGAGGACTACAGATATCTGTGGGCACCGACCGACCCGGAAGCCCTGAAGCGGCGGCAACGGAAGCTGCTGCTGCCGGACGGAGAGGGGGCGCGGTATTTCTGGACGGCGTTGTGTCGGCGGATACCGATCGGGGGAGGGGCCGGTCGGGATGTGCAGGTGACGGTGTTCGTGGGGCGCAAGGCCGGGGCGGCCGTGTGGTACCCGCGGTATGACCCATCCCTGGCCCAGGGCCCGTGGACCCGTGCGGAGTGGCCCGCACCCGTCCCGGTCATCGTGAAGTGGGGCCCGACGTATGAACCCCTGGAAAACGATGCGGATTTCGCCGGCGCGTGGGTGGATGAGATCCAGGTCGATGCGGACATGTATGCCGACGATGGTAGGCAGGACGTTCCCAATCCATTGATCCGACTGGGTTTCTACTTCAAAGAAGGCATGCGGATCGTGGACGGCCGCAGCGGACGGATCATGCACGTCGGGAAGGTCATCATCGACCGGGGCAATGGGCTGGCCATCATTGAACTGTTGCGCTCCGTCAACGCCACGCCGAACGACCCCAGCGACGATGGGCTTTTCGAGGTGCGAGTGTCCGACCAGGCGAACGGGGGCTCACGTCCTGTTTGGGTCATGCCGCCGGCGCTCAACGATCCGGGCTTTGTGGGTCCAGCCGATGGGCCGCCGATGGTCGGTGGGCGCTATCCGGGCGTGGGCGTTTACCAATGGGTGCTGAGCTTCTGACCGAGATGCGGAAGGATACGTAGACAAACAGTATGCACGCGACATCGAGACAACGCGGTTTCACGCTGACCGAGCTGCTGGTGGCGATCGGCCTGACGGCGGTGCTGGTGCTGGTTTCGGGGATGGTCTTTCGAATGGCCGTCGACGCCCACCTGCGGGCCCAGGCCGCCGGCGAGATCACCCGCAAGCTCCAGGCGATCACGGATCAGCTCGACGCGGATTTCGCCGGCCTGCGCAAGGACGGCGAATTGGTTCTGATCTGGGTCCCCTCCGATGTACGGTATAAGGACGGCGTGCTTTATGATCCCGATGCCAACGGCAGCCCGAATACCGTGGATGACGACAACAACGGCGTGCCCGATCGCTACGAGCGGATGGACCGGCTCATGTTCTTCACGACGGGCGACTTTCAGGCGTACGCCGCCCAGCCACCCCTTCCTGAAACACCGCAGAATCCGCACGGCACAACCGTGCCGGTCCCTGACAAGTGGAGAGCATCCCTGTCCCCGAGTCTGGTTCGTGGCAACCTCGCCCGCGTCTGTTATATGATCGCCAAGAAGGGTGTGACCGCCGCCGGCCGCCCGGCGAACCTGCCCCCTCGCCGTCGCGTTCTGGCCCGTAGCCGGCACATCTTCGTCGCCGACGAGGAACTGACGCACGAGGAAGTCTTCAATCCGTCGACGGCGTTGACGTCCTATCCCCTGGACCCGACGAACCTTCTGCGTTATCCGCTCAACGGTCCGCGCGGTTACTTCAACCGGTTCGAATACGAGAATCTCACGATGCGGCAGTGGCTGGATATCCCGCTGGCCGACAAGGTGGTGATGCTGACGCGGCTGTTCGATGTGCGGGTCTCGGCGACGGGTCTGCCTCCCACAAGCCTTGAGCCCGGCGACGGGCTGTTCGTGGACGGCGACAGCCTGCCGCCGCTCAACGTGCACCAGATGTTCTGCGAGGGGGTGGCCAATTTCAGCGTCCAGGTGTGGATCACGGACCCGCCGAGCGGCTGGACCGGCCCCTGGGTGCCGCGGTGGTACCCCGAGACCGACCCGGACCACGACGGCGACTACAGCGATACGGATTTCAAGCCGGCCGGCGGCCTGATCGACACCGAGAACCTGCCGGGCCTGTATTGGGCGCCGGGGTTGTACCCCGGCCAGACGTTCGAAACGCTCGTGGGCCCGGCGCTGAAGTTCACGTTCACGCTCTACGACTCCAAGGGCGTGTTCAAAGACGGCAAGACATTCACGCACATCATCCGGCTGGGTGAGTGAGGCATGGCCATGCGATCAAGGCAAACCAAGAAGGCGCACAGCACGCGACGGGCGGCGGGATCGGCCCTGATCCTGGTGATCGTGCTGACGGTGCTGCTGAGCCTGGTGGGTGTGCTGTTCGTGATGGTCTCGCGGCTGGGGGAGATGAGCACCAGCACGCTCCAGGCCGAGCGCGACCTCGATGCCGGCGTGGAGGCCGTCGTTCAGCGGATCGAGACGGTGCTGGTGGACGATCTGTTCGGCAAGACGCGTATGGGCGGCCTGTGCGACGGGACGCAGCGGGACCCGACCAGTGCGGGGGCGCTGCTGAACGAGGCCTACGATTACCCCGGCCAGGACGACAAGTGGCTGGGCGATATCGAGCCCGTCTACGATACGCGAGGCCGAGACGATATCACGCTGCACGAGGTCGGCTGGCGGCATCTGAGCGATGTGTATTACGATGTGCCGGGTGTGTACGACCGGCCGCCGGCGGGGCCGAGTGCGGGCGATCCGATGTACGGCATCGGGTTCTATGCGTATGAGGGGCTCACGCGGCGGGAGGCGCTGGACGTGCGGGCCAATCCGATGGGCAATGAGACTTGGGCCGATGCCGATGGCGACGGCGTGTGGGACAGTCTGTGGGTCCGCGTGCCGGGGCTGGTGGCCGCCGATGGGCGGCCCATCTATGCCGCCGTGCGGATCGTGGACAACTGCGGCATGCTCAACCTGAACACGGCCCACTCGCTCTCGCCCGACAGCGAGGGATACTACCTGTCGGCCGTGGACTACACACCGTTTCTGCGGGGCAAGGATCGTGATCCGATCAACGCCACCCCTCCCGACGACTTCACGGACCGGGCGAGTCTGCGCCGGGCGCGACGGCTGGATGGGCTTTTTGACCCGATTACGCACACGGCCCGTCAATACCACGAGCTGGTTCTGATGGGCATTGAGAGCCCCAACTCGAACCTGGAGTTCATGGGCCTGCCTCCCGCGTGGCGCTTGTTCGAGATCGGCGATGAGTTGGAGATTCGTAACCGGTTCCTCCTGACGAGCCTCATCGAAGCCCGGTTCGAAGCCGCCACCGTAGCTTACCGAACGTTTGACCTGAAGCGAGGACAATTCTCACCGGCGCAATCCGGTGAGCGCGTCGTCGAATACAGTCGGCGTACACCGATTGGCGCTGCTGATTTGGCACAGTGGAAGTACCGAGTCAATTCTGAGAACTTCGATGATGCGTCGGGAGGTGACCCAATCTATGCGTGGGGTTATGACCGACGGCACGTGTGCACGTTTTACAGTTTTGATCGGAACATCCGCAGCGGGCGGTATCCGTTGTTGGAGGGTAAGCGCTACGCGCATTTCTTCATGCCGCCGCACGGGACGACGGCGAGCGTGGCGTGGGACTTCCTGAAGCCGACGGACCACCCGATCCCACAGGTCCAGGCCGATCTCCAGAAACGCCAGCGACAGCAGGTCTTGTGGCTGCTGTATGGCTTCCGTGCGTATTTCCTAAAGGAAGAAGGTTTGGACGTTCGGGACGCGGCCCGCAAGTCCGCCCAGATCGTCGTCAATCTGATCGACTTCATGGACAGCAAGGACACGCCCGGCATCTTCCCCGGCCAGGCGAACGCCGGGGGTATTGACGAGGTGACGCGGATCGACCGCACCGTGGTGCGCGGGCTCATCCAGCAGGTGACGGGCATGGACCTGGAGTCGGACCCGGATTACGCGTTCGGCCTGGCGGACGACGACCAGGTGTACGGCTATGAGCGGCAGCCGTTTATTACGCAAGTCTATTGCACCTTCAACGGGCTCCTGGGGGGGATACAGAACTTCGCCGTGGAGCTGGCCAATCCATACAAGGACCCGCTTGACCTGAGCCGTTTTCGGCTTCGGATCGGTGATCGCGAGTACTCGATCAGCGCGGGCAAGACCGTCGATGGCGCCACCGCGCAGGGGGCGTCCAAATTTGTGATGGACAACAACCCCGGCATTTCCGTTCACCCGGATGTCGATTCCACTAGGGAGCGGCATCGGTTGATCGGATTTGATGGAACAAAGATCACCGGCAACGACAGGATCGAATTGCAGCGCCAAGTGCGGGGTCCCACCGGACCCGTCTGGCTGACGGTGGACCAGGTCAAATCCGAGCACCTCAGGCTGATTCTCAGCGACGGCGCGCACAGCCTGCTGCGGGACGACAGTACCGACAGCGCAGGCGGCACCCGCATGGACTGGCGGCTGGCGAACGCTGAGTTGTGGGAGGACCTGGAACCGAGCAATACGAATTATGCGGCAACGCGACTGGGCACCACGAACAACGTCGATCTGAGCGACGAGGGCGAGGGCTATCAGTTGCCCGTGGCCAATGCGTGGACGGCGGCCGGGGACTGGTATGGGGAGGATTGGCTGGCCAACAATGACTGGCCTTACAGCACGTTGGGACGGTTCGGCAAGGTCCTGTGGATCGGCAGCGACGTGTATGATCCGGACGAGGGTGAGCCGAACCCGATCACGACGAAAATCGGCCTGGCTGCGGCCGAGGGTGATGTGCGGTACGATATTGATGCGGCTCCGGAGTTGTTGGGCTACGTCGGGTTTGTCAGCCGGCCCGAGGGACGCCTGCCGGGGCGCATCAATATCAACACCGCAACCAGGGAGGTGATCCGGGCGGCGATTCCACGCAACGACGAGTGGGTCCCGGATGTGAATGATCTGGCCCAGCGGATCGTCGAACGGCGCAAGAGCACGCCCTTCAAGAACCTGGGCGAGTTGCTGGACGTCGACGGATTCCGGCGGTTCATGGACCCGAACAACCTCGGCCCGACCGGTGCGGACCCGGCCGTCGACGATGACTTCGAGGAGCGGGATTGGATTCTCTCGCGGCTGTCGAACATCTTCACGGTTCGCAGCGACGTGTTCACGGCGTATATCGCGGTCCGCGTCGGCGCCCCCTCCTGGGACAGCGCGGGCACACCGGCCGACATGCGGGATGATATCATCGACAACGCGGCGGACCGGCGGATGATCGCGGTTTTCGACCGCAGCCGTGTCGCCGACCCGGCGGACCGGCCACGGCTGGTGGCCCTGCATCCCGTGCCCGAAGCGCGGTGACGCCGGGGGATACTCGTCTCAAGGCTTGACATATCCGGTCGTTTCAGTACGCTTCGTTCATGCAGCGGTCGGGTCGGGTGTACGAGCGGGCCTTCGAGGGCTGGCTGATCGAGAGGCGGGTTCCCTATGTTCCCATGGATCAGGGCCGGCGGCGGCTCTTCGCGCGGAGCCGGATCAAGACCTTCGATTTTCTGCTGTATCCGCGGCGGGGCGGGATTCTCCTGGCTGAGCTGAAGGGGCGTCGCTTCAGGGGAACCACGCTGGCCGGGCTGCGGGGCCTGGAGTGCTGGGTCACCCGCGAGGATTTTCGGGGGCTGTGCCAGTGGCGACGGGTTTTCGGCGCCGGCGGTGAGGAGGTGCGGGCCGCGGTCGTCTTCGCCTACCGCCATGAGCACGTCGATGTTGAATCCGATGGGCATGAGGTTTATGATTTCGGCGAGGCCCGGTATACGTTCTTCATGGTGGACGTGGACGATTACGGGCGTTTCATGAAGCCGCGCAGCGGCCGATGGCAGACCGTCACGTTGCCTGCCGCGGCGTTTCGCCGGGTCGCCGTTGAGGCCGGTCGCTATCTCGTCGGCCCGGACGACCCGGCAGGTCGAGCGTCGGGGAGAGTTCTTTCTGAATAGGCGAACAAAAGTGGAAAACCAGACGGCCTGCGTGACGCGGGTAGTGGACCTCATTGAGGCGGCGGGACGACGCAAGGCCTCGACCGTGGTCATCGCCGGCGGCGACCGGCCGGACGATCTGCGCCTGGTCGAGTCCGCACGGGACCACGGCATCGTCGACCGAATCCTGCTGGTGGGCGACCATGGGGGGATCGCACGAGCGGTCGAAGAGGTGGGGATCGAGATCCCCGCGGGCGATGTGATCGCCGCCGAGGGGTATGACGCCGTCGCCGCGGCGACGGTCGAGGTGCTGCGGGCTGGCGGCGTGGATATCCTGCTCAAGGGCAACATGTCCACGCCGATCCTGAACCGGGCGATGCTGCCCCTGGCGGTGCGACCAACGGCGAGCCTGGTGACGGTCTTCGATGCGGCGCCCATCGCCGATGGGCGGCTGATGCTCATGACCGACGCGGGCGTGACGACCGTGTGCACGCTTGAGCGGCTGGACGACATGATCACCAACGCCGTGGACGTGGCGCGGGAGGTCTTGGGGATGGAGCGGCCACGGGTGGCCGTGCTCTCGGCAAACGAAAAACAGATCACCTCGTTGCCGTCGACGAAGCTCGGGCTGGAGCTGGCCCGGCGCGGGCGGCCCGATGCGTGGGTGTGCGGGCCCCTGTCGTTCGACCTGGCGACCGATCCCGGCTCGGTCACGGTCAAGGGTCTGCCGGATATTCCGAACGCCGATCGCGTAGCCGGGCAGGTCGATATTCTCGTGTGTCCGGGCCTCGACGCGGCGAACATCCTGTACAAGGTGATCACCGCCATGAGCAAGTACGGCCAGGCGTCACTGGCCGGCATTACCATGGGCTTTGACGTGCCGTATATCATCATTTCCCGGGCGGATACGATGGAAACGCGGCTGGTCTCCATCGCCTTGTGCAGCCTGTGGGCCCAGCGGGCCGGGGGCGGTGCAGCGGGCGCGGCGGACGATCCCCCGGCGGGAGATCAATCATGACCGAGCCGAACAATCAGCACTGGGTGTTCCGTGCACACGTGGTGGACCGGGCCGGGGCGCTGACCAGCATCGCCTCGGCGTTCAGCAACGAGGGGATCAGCATCGACACGGTGGTCGGCCACGGCAGCGAGCAGCGGGCGGGCGTGGACGGCAGCGTGGTGCTGACCTTCTGCTGCAGCGAGGCCGAGAAGGACGTCATGGTCCGCAAGGTCAAACGGCTCAGCAAGGTCCGCTCGCTGCAGGAACATCCGTATGATTCGCAGAAGCTGCGTAAGGCCGCGGTCGTGCGGACGACGCGACGCCTGCGCCCGCGCGACGTGGCCGGCGAGGATGCGTTCCTGACCTGCGAGCAGGTGGACAAGGACCGCACGCGCGGATGGACGTACCTGTTGGCCGGCTCGCCTCGCGAGCTGGATCAGGTGCTCAGCCGCCTCGGGCAGGAGGGTATCGTGACGGACGTGGTTTATTCCATCGTCGGGTTATAGGGGTGCCGATGGACCCTTCGATTCAAGAATTGGCCCAGCTCGTGTTCGATGGGCGGCTGCTGGATCGGCCTCAAATCGAGGCGCTCGCGACGGCCGGCCGGGAGCACACTGAGGACCTGTTCTATTGGGCCGACGCCATCCGGCGGCGGTTCTTCGGCAATCGCGTGCGGGTGTGCTCGATCGTGCCGGGGCGGCTCGGCGGCTGCGATCAGGATTGCGCGTTTTGCGCCCAGTCCATCCGGTACGATACGCCTGTTGACAAACGGGCGCGGACGACGCCCGATGAGGAGATTCTGGCCGCGGCGGCCCAGGCGCGGGCGTCTGGCGTGCCGAACCTGGGGATTGTGTACTCCGGCCGGGCGATCACCGAGCGCGAGTTGCAGCGGCTGGAATCACTGGTGCAGCGCATTGGCAGCGAGTATGGCTTGGGCGTGTGCGCCTCGGTGGGCATTGTGAACGCCGAACAGGCCCGACGCTTGGCCAGGGCCGGGGTCGAACGGTACAACCACAACCTGGAGACCTCCGAGCGATACTTTGGCCGGATCGTTACGACGCACGCCTACGCGGACCGCGTCCGTACGGTGCGAGCGGTCCGGCAGGCGGGGCTGAAGGTCTGCTGCGGCGGCATCTTCGGCATCGGCGAGACCGAGGCCGACCGGATCGACCTGGCGCTGGAACTGCGGCGCCCGGAGGTGGACACGGTGCCGATGAACTTCCTGCACCCGATTCCAGGCACGCCGCTGGCGGATGCCGCCCCCCTGCCGCCATGGGAGATTCTGCGGACGATCGCGCTGTATCGGTTCATCCTGCCGCGAACGCACCTGAAGATGGCCGGCGGGCGGGTTCGCAACCTGCGGGACCTGCAAAGCTGGATCTTCCGCGCCGGGGCCACGAGCATCCTGACGGGGAACTACCTCACAACGGCCGGACGAGCGGCCGATGAGGACATGCAGATGCTCCGCGACCTGGGGCTGGAGGTGGAAAGAAACAACTCGACCACCGGCGGCGACCTGCATGCCTCTACTGCGACCCGCGATGCAGTTGCGAGAGCCCATGAGTCACAGACGGATTGAGATACTCTACGCAGATGAGGCCCTCGTGGCGATCAGCAAGCCGCCGGGCGTGTCCGTGACGGCCGACCGGTCGGGCGACGCGGATCTGCTGCAACTGCTGGCACGGCAACGTCCGGACTGGACCGAGCTGCGGCTGGTGCATCGGTTGGACAAGGAAACCAGCGGCGTGATGGTCCTGGCGCACGGGCGGGACAACCAAAGCGCCTTGTCGCGGGCGTTTGCGAAACGACGCGTGCGTAAGGTGTATCTGGCTTTGGTCAACGGCTGCCCGCCAGGACAGCGTGGACGCATCGGTCAGCCCATGGCCCGCAGCCGACGGGACCCGCGGCGGATGCGGATTGATCCGCGGCGCGGCAAGCCCGCCATCACCGAGTATGAGGTGCTCGCCGATTTCGGCGGCCTGTCGTTGCTGGCCGTCCGTCCGCAGACTGGTCGCACGCATCAAATCCGGCTGCATCTGGCCAATGCGGGCCTGCCGCTGGCCATCGACCCCTTGTACGGCTCGGACGCCCCCCTGTTGCTGTCGCAATTCAAGCCCGGTTACCGGCACAAGCCCGACCGCCCCGAATCGCCGCTGATTGACCGGCTCACGCTGCACAGCTACAGCCTGGAGTTCGGTGATGAGGATGTATGCCGGGCTGGCCCACTGGTCGCCCCGCCCGAACGCAAGTTCGCCGCGGCCATCAAGATGCTCGCCAAGCATGGCCCAACGGGACCGGATAGCCTGCAAAGACCGGATCTCATCGAGACTCTCCTGAGCGGGCGCGTGCTGGATGCCTGAGGCGGCCACATCAGGGCTGCGACCCGTCAATTCCCAGACGTCACCTGCCATCTTGGCAGAAATCCCCGTACAGAATTTATGTAAATGCCTTTATAATAAGGCCTTATGTGACAGCCTGCAGCGGGGCACAGGATTTGCACCTTCTGCTGTGTGTGAGTTAATCCTGATGTGTAGAAGGTTATAAGAATGCGATTCGACAAGTTTACAATGAAGGCCCAAGAGGCGATTGCGACGGCCCAGCAGACGGCCATGGCGCAGTCGCATACGGTGGTCACGCCGCTGCACCTGCTCAGCGCGATGTTGAGCGACGCCGAGGGCCTGGCGGTGATGATTCTCAAGAAGATCGGTACCAACGTGCCACGCCTGCAGGGCATGGTCGCCGGGGAGCTGAAGCGTCTGCCCACGGGATCGACGGAGGGCGCGATCATGCCGGACGCGACGTTCGGCCAGGTGGTGCTCGAGGCCCAGAACCGCGCCGAGAAGATGCAGGATGAGTATCTCAGCGTCGAGCATCTGCTGCTGGCGCTGGCCCACGTCAAGAGCCAGGCCAAGGAGGTGCTGAGCGTCAATTCGATCACCCCCGAGCTCATCGAGAAGACGGTCAAGGAGCTTCGCGGCGGTCAGAAGGTGACGACGGACAGTCCGGAGAGCCAGTTCAAGGCGTTGGAGCGGTACGGCATCGACCTGCTGGAGCTGGCCCGCCGTGGCAAACTCGACCCGGTGATCGGCCGCGACGAGGAGATCCGCCGTTGCATGCAGGTGCTCAACCGGCGCACGAAGAACAATCCCGTGCTGATCGGCGAGCCCGGCGTGGGCAAGACCGCGATCGTGGAGGGCCTGGCCCAGCGGATCGTCACCGGGGACGTGCCCGAGGGCCTCAAGAACAAGCGGGTCGTGGCCCTGGATATGGGGGCTCTGATCGCCGGCACCAAGTACCGTGGGGAGTTCGAGGACCGGTTCAAGGCGGTGCTCAAGGAAGTAACCTCGGCCGAGGGGACGATCATTCTGTTTATCGACGAGTTGCATACGATCGTCGGCGCGGGCAAGACCGAGGGCTCGGTCGACGCGGGCAACCTGCTCAAACCCTCGCTGGCCCGCGGTGAACTGCGGTGCATCGGCGCGACCACCATCGGCGAGTACCGCAAGTACATCGAGAAGGACGCGGCCCTGGAGCGGCGTTTTCAGCCGGTCCAGGTCGATCCGCCGGACGTGGGCGAAACCATCGCCATTCTGCGGGGCCTCAAAGACCGCTACGAAACGCACCACGGGGTGCGGATCACGGATTCGGCGCTGGTGGCGGCCGCGACGCTGTCGAACCGGTACATCACGGACCGTTTCCTGCCGGACAAGGCGATCGACCTGATCGACGAGGCCGCGTCGCAACTGCGGATCGAGAACGATTCGCTGCCGGCCGAGCTGGACGATCTGCGGCGACGGATCATGCAGTTGGAGATCGAGCGGGAGGCCCTTCGCAAAGAGACCGACAAGGCCAGTGCCGACCGGCTGGACCGGTGCGAGAAGGAACTCGCTCGACTGAAGGAACAGAATGCCTCCCTGACGGCCAAATGGGAGGCCGACAAGTCGGAGATCGACAAGGTCAAACAGCTCAAAGAGCGCATCGCCCAGGTGCAGACCGACTTCGAGCAGGCCCAACGGCGCGGCGAACTCGAGAAAGCGGCCCGGCTTAAGTACGGTACGCTGGCCGAGCTGCACAAGGACCTGGCCGCCGCCGAGGAGACCCTGGCGCGATCCAACGGCGGGATGATGATCCACAACGAGGTGACCGAGGAGATGGTCGCCCGGGTGGTCAGCAAGTGGACCGGGATCCCCGTGTCGCGATTGGTCACCGGCCAGCGCGAGCGGTTGTTGAAGATGGAGGATGAGATTCGCACCCGCGTGGTCGGCCAGGACGAGGCGGTGGCGGCGGTGTGCAACGCCGTACGGCGTAACCGGGCCGGGCTGGGCGACCCGAGCCGGCCGATCGGCGTGTTCCTGTTCCTCGGCCCGACCGGCGTGGGCAAGACGGAATTGAGCAAGGCCCTGGCCGAGTTCCTGTTCAACGATCCTAACGGCATGGTTCGGATTGACATGAGCGAGTTCATGGAGCCGCACTCGGTGGCCCGGTTGATCGGCGCCCCGCCCGGGTACGTGGGGTACGAGGAAGGCGGCAAGCTCACCGAGGCCGTCCGGCGAAAGCCCTATTCGGTGGTGCTGCTCGATGAGATCGAGAAGGCCCATCCGGACGTGTTCAACGTCCTGTTGCAGGTCTTCGACGATGGGCGGCTGACGGACGGCAAGGGTCGCACCGTCGACTTCAAGAACACGGTCATCATCATGACCAGCAACTTCGCCAGCGACCTCATCCGCCAGATCAGCGAGAGCAAGGGGCAGGACTGGGAGATCGAGGCGCGGGTCAAGGACGCCCTGCGGCAGAACTTCAAGCCGGAGTTTCTGAACCGGATCGACGAGACGATCGTCTTCCACATGTTGACGCGGGAGCACCTGGCGCAGATCGTCGAGATCCAGTTGCAGCAGTTGGCCCGCCGGCTTGAGGCGCGGCACCTGAAGGTCCAGTTCACCGAGGAGGCCAAGGCGCAATTGATGAGTCAGGGCTATGACCCGGCCTATGGGGCCCGACCGCTCAAGCGGGTGATCCAGCAGCGGATCGAGAATCCGCTGGCCACGGAGCTGATCGCCGGGCGCTTCAACGACGGCGATACGATCCGCGTGGACGCCGACCCGCACCAGTTCCTGTTCGAGAAGGTTGCCTGAGCTCCGTCGGCGGCGCCTACTTCAGGGTGATCTCCCGGATGACCAGGCCCTGGGGCTGCGGCTGGGTGCAGCGGATCCGCACCGCCTTGAGGGTCTTGCCCTGGACGGTGGCCTGAGCCCGGCCATTCTCAAAGTCGGCGGCCTTCTCAAACGTGGTGCCGTCCGTGGAGACCTCCAACACCCCCCCCGCCAAGGCGAAGGGGCTCAGTTGCTCACCGCCGGTGGTAACGTCAATCTGCTGGACCGGCTGGGCCTGGTCCAGGCTGACCGTGAAGGTCGCATCAACCGGCACGGCCTGAGCCGACCAGAAATAGGTTCCCTCGTTTCCATCGAAGGCCCGCTCAGGGGTATAGCTCTGGTAGGTTTGCATCGTTGTGCTGATCTGGGCGGGATGCGCCAGACTGGGCGGCGGCGGGAACAACTGGGCGATCAGTCGACGGAGGCCTTCGGCGACCTCGCTGTCCGGCGCGGCGGCCAAGGCCTGCTCAAGGGCCTGCTTTTCCTCCGTGGACCGCTGCAGGAAGTGCAGGGCGTGGGCCCGGGCGTAGTGGGCCTGCTGGGTCTGCTCGCCGTTGAGCGTCAGGGTCTTGAGCATATCGTCGAGAAGCTCGAGCGCCTTGGTGTAGTCCTGCTTGGCCAGCGCGTCTTCCACGTCGCCGAAGCTCTTGCGAATGATGTACTTGTTCTTGAGCCCGGCCGCATTGTCGGGGTCGAGTTGCACGATCTGGTCGATCTGCTCGGTGTAGAACTGATTAACCAGGCTGGGTTCCAGGAGATCCAGCGCCGCATCCAGCCGCTTGGCCTTTTCCAGGGGATTGGTCAGGGTCGCCGCTTCGGCCAGCAGTTCCTGGACCTTGAGACCGGTTTCCCGAAGCTCCTTCAAGTGCGCCAGGTAGGGCTCAGCGCCCCCTTCGCGATAACCGGTCGCGGCATAGGGCCGCCCGGTGGCATCGGTGAGAAGGACCGTGGGGTAGCCTTCGATCCGGTAGTGCTCGGCCAGGCGGGCATTCTGTTGGCGGATCTCCGGACTGAGCTTCTGGGCGTCCTGGGGGTAATCCAGATTCACGAGCACAAAGTGCTTGCCGGCCTGTCGGCGAAACTCCTCCTTGCTGAAGACCTCGGCATCCAGCCGGATGCACCAGCCGCACCAATCCGACCCCCCGAAGTTGATCAACAGGTGTTTCTTCTGGGCGGCGGCCTTGGCCTTGGCGGCCTCGAAGTTCATTGTCCACTCGTCATCCGCGATTTGCACGGGTTTCGGTTTCGGCGTGACGTCCTGCTCGCGCACGACGCGCTTGGGGTCGGCCGGCGGCTGGGCGGGCTGTTCCGTCGGAGGCGTTTGAGACGCGTCGGATGTCTGGGTTTGTTGGTTGGTAGCGGATTGGCCCTGCGGAGCCACAGAGGTCTCAGCGCCGGGTTCGGCGGCCTGTTCCGCGGGCGCGGCGGCTTGGTCGGTTGGCTCCGTGGGGCTCGTCGGCTCGGCGGGTTTCTTTCGGCAACCGCAAACCACGAACAACATCATAACCAGACCGATCACGGTCAAGATTCGCATCGCTTTCATGGACTTCTCCTGTCGCCTTAATAAGGGCCGTCCGTGGACGACGGGTCAACCGACGGGTATAGTCACCCCCGACCCTCTCGGCACATCCGAAGGGCCTGATGATGGTGAACTTGTCTCTATCTTTTATACGGCCGATGCGGCCGATGCAATACACTTTTTCTCCCCGTGAAAGGCAGGCTCGGTCCCGACGACCCAACCGGCCTTGGACACCGGCTGGCGTTTCACGTGGCCCTGCTCCAGAACGCCGTCACGGGACCCGTCGGCCCGTGCACGGGGTCTTGAGGCGGAAGGGCGACGGCCTGGATGCGCTCATCCGCGGCGGGGCGCTCATCCGGCCGCCCGTAGCACATGTCGGGCCTCTGGCCCCTCGGATAAGCCCCGACCACCTCGAAATCCTCCGAGGCGTCCAGACGCTTGTGGGCGACGCCGGCCGGCACGAGAACCACGTCGCTGGCCCGGACCTCGAGCTCATAGCCATCGGGGCCGCCGAACCGGACCCGTCCGCTGCCCCGCGAGACGCCCAGGACCTCGTGGGCCGTGCTGTGATAGTGGTGGAAGTCATAGATGCCGTTGACCCAACAGCCCGTCCAGCCATGACCGGTGAAAAGCCGACGGAAATAGGCGGCCATGTCGTCGACGTCAGAACCGACCGCCCTCGCGTAGACGATCAGAGGCAGCGCCTCGTTGTTGGGAAAGCGATTGTCCGCGTTTAGAAACACGAGTTCGACGCCCGGAAAGGAGGGCGCCCCCTTGCTGCGTGCACAAGACCGGTGTTTCTTGGGTTCGGCCATAGTGTGACCCCTGTCGCTCCATCGGACAACGCAGTCCTTCCATGCGCGGCCCGCCGGCGGCATTGTACATCAGGGCGCGTGTCCGGCCAACATCGTACCTGCCGCAGCGGTGACATCGACGGCCTCCGGGCAAAAAACGCCAAAAACCCCTTGCAGCCTCGTCCGACAGGATTAAAATCACGTATAAATGCGGGTGTAGCTCAGTGGTAGAGCGTCACGTTGCCAACGTGAATGTCGTGGGTTCAAGTCCCATCACCCGCTTTATTCGTGGTGTCGGCGGCAATCGTCGCGGACAGGACCGAACGGAATTGGCAAAATAGCTCCTGCGAGGTACCGGCTAAGCAGCTAGTCAGGCGCGGGTCGCAGGGGTGCGGGAGGCCCATGAGGGCATGGCAAGCGAATGCAGGCCTGAGCGGAGCGGCGGCTCCGAGAGGCCTTTCTTTTTTGCAGGGACTATAGAGACTCGCCAGTAATGTGTTGACGTAAGGAGTCGGACGTATGGCAGCCGAAGAAGAAACCCGGCAGGACACCCCGGAGACAAGCGAATCGGGTACGCCAGAGCAGGCCGAGGCCACCGAACCGCAGACCTCCCCTGCCGAAGAAGCGGCGCCGGAGGGGGCGCCGGAGGCTCCGAAGTATGAGAACAAGGTGACGGTTGAGGAGGTCGGGCCCTGCCGCAAGAAGCTGACGATTGAAGTGCCACAAGAGGCCATCCGAGCGGCATTGGACGGGCAGTTCGCCGAACTGAAGCGGGATGCGGTCGTCCCCGGTTTTCGCCGTGGGCGGGCGCCGCTGCGGCTGCTGGAGAAGCGATTCGGCACGGACGTGCGGACGCAGGTCAAGCTCAAGCTCATGGCCGACGCCAGCGAGAGGGCCATCGAGGATCAGAAGCTGGACATGCTCGGCGATCCCGATATCGACCACGAGGCCGTGGAGCTGCCCGAGGAGGGCCCGATGACGTTCTCGTTCGAGGTGGACGTCAAGCCCGACTTTGAGCTGCCCGTGCTGGAGGGCATCCCCATCGAAAAGCCTCCGGTCGAGGTCACCGACGAGCAGATCGACCGGGACATCGAAGAGATGCGGCAACGAGCCGGTGTGTGGGTGCCCAAGGAGGGCAAGGTCGCCGGCGGCGATCAGGTCATCGCGGACGTGCGTCTGGACATCGACGGGGTGGACGAGGACGAACGGCACGACAACGTCGAGATCGTGGTCCGCGAGCGCGGCTTCGTCGGGCCGATTCCAGTCGAGGGGCTTGACAGTCTGCTCACCGGCGCCGCCCGGGGCGACGCGAAGACCACGACCGTGGAGGTCGCTGAGACGTTCTTCAATGAGGATTATCGCGGCAAGAAGGTGGGCGTGGAGATCACCGTCAAGGAGGTCAAGGAGCTCAAGCCGGCCGCCCTGGATGAGGACTTCTTCCGACGGTACGGCGTCGACGACGAGGACGATCTTCGGGAGCGGCTGCGCGAGCATCACCAGGACCAGGCCGAACAGGCCGCCCGCAGCGCAATGAGCGATCAGGTCTATCGCTATCTTTTGGATAACACGTCGCTGGAGTTGCCGGTGCAACTCGTGGCCGACCAGGCCAAGCAGCTTCTGCAGCGGCAGTTCGTGCGACTGCTCATGCAGGGGGTCAGCCGCGAGCAGATCGAGCAGCAGATGCAGCAGCTTCAGGCGGCCAGCGACCAGCAGGCGGCCGAGCAACTGAAGCTCCTGTTCATCATGGGCCGCATCGCCGAGATGTTGGGCGTGGAGGTCACGGAGGAGGAGGTCAACGGGTACGTGGCCCAGGCCGCCGTGCAGCGGGGCCGACGACCGGAGAAGATGCGGGAGGAGCTGGCCCGCGATGGGTCGCTCGCCCAGTTCGCGATGCAGGTCCGGGAGCACAAGTGCATCGAGAAGCTCCTGGAGAAGGCCGAGATCAAGGAGACCTCGCCCGCGGAGGCACCGGCCAGGAAACCGGCGCGCAAGTCCGCAGAGCCCGCCGAGACGGTCGCGCCCGCGGAGGACGCCGAGACCCCGACCGAGGAGGAGCCGCTGCCCGACGATACGGCCTCGGAGCGACGCAAGACCTCGGCCAAGCGGACGCGCAAGACCACGAAAAAGGACGATTAAAACGGAAAGTCGTCGGACCAAATGTCCGATAGTCCCTGCGGAGTCGGAGGAAATCCGGCGTATCCGTGCGCCGGGAACCGGCTCCGATAAGAGGATTCGTATGGTACTGCATTGCAGGGGATGATGAATGCTGATCGGTGATCCACGAATCCGGGCGCTCGACGCGGTGGACGCGCAGGCGCAGTACCCCGCTTACCAGCGCACCCGCGAGATGACGCTGGACGACATGCTGCTGGAGAACCGGATCATTTTCATGATCGGGGCCATCTCCTACCGGCTGGCCAGCGAGGTCATCATGAAAATGCTGTACCTGGACAATCTCAAGCGAGGCCAGGAGATCAGCCTGTATATCAACTCGCCCGGCGGCAGCGTGGACGACACGATGGCCATTTATGACACCATGCGGTTTATTTCGTCCCCCGTGGCGACGTACTGCATCGGGCGGGCGCAGTCCGGGGCGGCGGTGGTTCTGGCGGCCGGTGAAAAGGGCAAGCGATACGCCCTGCCCCATGCCAAGGTCATGCTCCATCAGCCCTGGGGCGGCGTCACCGGCCAGGCCGAGGATATCCGCATCCAGGCCGAGGAGATTATCAAGGCTCGATCCATGATCAACGAGATCCTCGCCCGGCACACCGGCCTGGACATCAAGCGGCTCGAGCAGGAGACGGATCGGGACAAATACCTGACCGCCCGTGAGGCTCTGGAGTACGGCCTGATCGATGAAGTCCTGGAAGAACCGGACAAGAAGGGCAAGGGCGGCGATGCCGACAAGGACAAGGCGAAGTAGTCGCGGTGGGCCCCCATCCGAGGAGCGGAATACATGACCAATCATATCCCCTTCGTGATCGAAAAAAGCGGCCGTGGCGAGCGGGCCTACGACATCTACTCGCGGTTGCTCAAGGATCGGATCGTCTTCCTGGGCGGGCCCGTGACGGATGAAGAGGCCAACATCGTCGTCGCCCAGATGCTCTTCCTGAGCAATGAGGACAGCAAGGCCGACATCCATTTCTACATCAACTCGCCCGGCGGCTCCATTACGGCCGGGCTGGCGATCTACGACACCATGCGCTTCCTGCGATGCGAGGTGGCCACCTACTGCGTGGGTCAGGCCGCCAGCATGGGGGCGGTGCTCTTCGCCGGCGGCCAAAAGGGTAAGCGCTTCATGCTGCCCAACAGCCGGGTGCTGCTCCACCAGCCGCTGATCTCCGGATTGATGGAGGGGGCGGCCACGGACCTCGAGATCGAGGCCAAGGAGATCCTGCGTCTGCGGGAGCGGCTGTATCAGATTCTCGCCGAGCACACCGGCCAGGATCCCAAGAAGATCGAGAAGGATTGCGATCGTAACCTGTGGCTTGAGGCGGAGGAGGCCATCGGCTACGGGCTGGCCGACAAGACGCTGCGAAAGGCTCCGGAGAGCGCCTCCAAGTAAAGGGTCGTGCCCCATGACACGTGCGGGGTCGAGAATACGATTCTTGGCTGGGTCGATGACGGCGATCCTCCTGCTGGCCGGCTGCGGCGGGGGCAACATGGAGAAGGCCCTGTGGAACCAGGTCGACGACCTGGGCCAGCAGCGCAATGACCTCGAAGCCCGGATCGCTCAACTGGAGAAGGAGAACGAGGGCCTGCGGGAACGGGTGGAGGCACTGTCACGCATCGATCCGAAGGAGCGATCCGACGCCCTGTCGGGCCTGAGCAAGGTCGAGATCGGCCAGCGCAGTGGTCTGTTCGATAAGGATGGCGACGGTAAGATCGAGGCGCTGGTCGTGTACGTCACGTGCACCGACGAGGCCGGGGACGTGGTCAAGGCACCGGGACGCGTGCACGTGCAACTGTGGGACCTGAACGCGCCGCAGGATCAGGCGCGGCTGGCGACGTGGACGGTGGAGCCCGCGGACCTGAAGACCCGCTGGGCCAGCACGTTCATGACGTATTACTACCGCCTGGAGTTCCCCGTCGCCGATCTGGTCGAAGGCCGAAGCGGCGATCTGACCCTTCGCGTGGACTTCACCGATTACGCCACCGGCCGGGTCTTCCACCAGCAGACCACGGTCGGCCCCAGCCGGTAGAGGAACACATGGGCAGCCCAGCCGACCCTTGGATGCCTGGCAGCCACCCACGACTTCGTAAGCCCTCCCACCGTCATTTCGACCGGAGCCCCGCACCGCGTCGCTCGGAATGACGATCATGGAGTGACCCACCGTATTAATTCCACCTTTCCCTCATAGCAGGCTGTTGAGAAAGTGTCACCCCGGACTTGATCCGGGGTCCACACTCGACGTGTGGTGCGCTCTCTGCACGCAAAGCGTGGATTCCCGCTGGAGTGAAAACGCGCCGCAGGCGGGCGGGAATGACAAAAAGGGCCCGTTTCTGTGGGCCGTACGTTTTTCAACGGACTGATAGCCCCCTTGAGGAGCCGGGTGGCATGCTCATCCGCCGCCAGCGGATCGTGGGCACGGCACGCTTTGCCTGACAGGGTTCAGGCCGATCCTTTACATTGGGCAGAAGGCCCGTATGCAAAGATATGGTGGTCACCCCAGAAATGCCCGGATGAGCTTCTTGAAGGATTCCTTGCCCTTCTCCAGATCGGCGAGCTCCACGTACTCATCGGGCTTATGGCATACGGTGCTGTCGCCGGGGCCGAACACGACCAACGGGACGCCGAGCTCGGCGAAGTAGGGTCCATCGGTCGTGTAGCCCACCGCGACCGGTCCTTCGACCCCTACGGTTCGGCAGACCTGCTGGACGAAGGGTTCCGCGGATTCGATTTTCAACGATCCCACCGCCCGGATGATCTCCACCTGGGCGCGGAAGTCGGCATCGTCGGCGGCGAGCCGGTTGCACAGGGCGCGGACCTCTTCGACCACCGCCGGCGCCTCCTGGCCAGGCACGAGACGGAAGTCCACCTGGATCGCACATCGGTCCGGCACGACGTTCGGGGCCGAGCCGCCCTCGATCCGGTTGATGCTCATGGACGGCACGCCCAACAGCGGATCGGGCTGATGGGAGGGCACAAAGTCCTCCAACGCGTCGAGGATGCGCCGCATTTTGCTGATCGCATTGACGCCCATCTGCGGCATGGAGCTGTGTGCCGTTCGGCCAAACGTGGTGACCCGCAGCCAACACATGCCGCGATGGGCCGTCACCACGGTGAAACCCGTGGGCTCGCAGATCACCGTCCCGCACAGGGGCCCCAGGGACCCGCCCTGCCGCTCGACAAAGCGCTTCACGCCGCAACTGTCGGTCTCTTCGCCGGCCGTGGCCGCCAACACCACGTCTCCCTTCAGGTCCGCGCCCTCGTCGGCCAGTTCAGCCACGGCGGCCGCCGCCGCGGCCAAGGGACCTTTCATGTCGGTGGCGCCGCGACCATAGATGCGGCCATCCTTCTCGACCGCATCGAAAGGTGCGTGCGTCCAGGGCTCATCCCCCGGCGGTACCACGTCCAGGTGTGCCCCGAACAGCAGACCCGGCCGTTGCCCCGACGAGCACAGCCGCGCGGCGACGTTAGCCCGGCTCTCGCCCCAGTCATCAAGCTCCACCTCCAATCCGTGGTCCTTCAGATACGCCGCCAGGACCTGGGCCGCGGCCCTTTCGCCGCATCGCCGTGTGGATTCGGCCTGGATCAATCGCTTTAGAAGCTGTTTCACGTGCTCACCGCCTTCAAAGAGTCAAGAGTATCGCCGCATTATAGCCGCCTCGCCCCGCAGGGGCCAGCTTCCGTGGCCGCTGCGACGACATGACTCTACCCCGGCCGTTGCCCGGCGGTTCGCATACCGCGCACCAAAAAAGCAGGGCGATCCCGAAGGACCGCCCTGCCGCTGCCTCTTTGGCCGTCGTCCCGCTTACGGCACCTGCTCAAGCCACTGGGCCGCGAAGATCGAAAAATCCTCAATGTCCACAACACCGTCACAGTTCAAATCGGCACTGCGGCAACAGAAGGCCCGCGAGGTGATGGCAAACGCCATGTCGATTGAGTTCTTCTCGAGCTCATGATACGGATGGGGCAGCGGGTAGCGCAGCTCCTGCCAGAACGGCGGCAACTCGCTGCCCAGGAAGATGACCGCATCATCGTTGAAGTGCGCCGGCCAGCGCCGCGTCTTCCAGCCGAAGGTGAATCCTTCTTCGGTCTCGACGCGGACATCCAGCCAGTAGACGATGGGCTTGTCCTCCGAGCCTTCCTGCAGGAACGCCCGGTCCCGCGGGATCTGAATATCCACTCGCCAGACCTCGGTATCCCCGCCGGGAATCGGATCTTTTTCGCGGACATCCCACCACCACTCACCACCGTCAACCGTGGCCACGTGCTCCAAGGTAAAATCATCCGGTCCGAACTCGCCGCGCCAGAGCAGATCGGCGGGTTTGGAGTACTCGTTCTCCGGGTCGGGCCCCTCGGGACCGACCGGATCATCGCTGTGGATGCTCAGGTGAACGACCTTGATCGCGGGCGGCTCACCTTCCGGGGCGTCCTTCCACTTTGAACCCCACAAGTGCACATCCGTGATATGAGCCGTCTCCGTACACAGGAAATCGTCAGCGATGGTTCGCAGGCCGTCCACGCGGATATCGATGCCCGCGCGGCTCAGGTCGGGCTGCTGCAGCCACTTGATGCCGCAGTTCTTGCCGACCTTGACACGGTAATCCTCGACCTCGCCATCCGGGGCGTCGCCGGTGTAGCCCAGATTGGCGATGGCCGCACGAACGAAGCGGAACCGCGCAAACGTGGTGCAGTTGGGCCTGGCGGTCATGGGCACGTGGAAGACCAGGACGTTCGGGCCGGCGCTGAGCGTTTGGCCATTGAAGATCTGATCGCCGGGTTCGGCCCAGGACCCGTCGGCATCGAAGTCGACCCAGGCGAACAGGCTCCCGCCGACGGAGGCGGTCACGGTGATCTTGGCCGGTCGACCGGGGATGAGCGGCCAGGTGTTGAACACCACGCCATCCTCGTCGTCGTTACCGTCGTTGTCATCGCCGTCCGCAGCGGAGGTCGGCTGGCCATCCGGGTCTGGATCGATACTGGCTCCGAGGTAGACCTTGTAGTCGATGAGGTGGCTGGCGCCGTTATTGATCCTCAGCGTTGGGTACCCTCCCGCGGCTGCGCCATCGGGCGCATCGCCCCAGTCACGGTCGGGGGGCGATTCTATCACCACCATGTAATCCTCGACCTCGCCGTCGGGCGCAAGACCGCGGTAGCCCAGGCCCGGCCGCGAGCAGAGCCGGAATCGTGCGTAGGTCTGGGCGCCGGCCACGGCGGCCCAAGGCACGGGGAAGCTCACCGAATGCACGCTGCCCGCCGCGAGGGCCTGATCGACAATAATGTGTTCAGACCCGTCGGGCCACACGTCGTCCCAGTCGCCGTCGGCGTTGAAGTCCAGCCAGGCATTGATGATGGGATTGGGCCCGCCGAAGGTCAGGTCGATATCGACCGTGGCCACACCGCCTGGAACCAAAGCCGTTGTGAAGACCACGCCATCCTCATCGTCAATACCGGCCAGATCGTCCCCGTCGGCGCCGGCGGTGGGCTGACCATCCTTCTCGGTGTCCACGTTCGAGCCCATGCACGGCGGCGTGAAAACCGGCGGCACCAAGTGGGCCGCACCGTTGTTAACCAGGGTCGTGGGGTAACTCGGCGGTACACCGGTCGGGTCTTCGGGGGCATCACCGAAGTCCATATCGGGTCCCGGCGGCGCCGGGATCAAGTAGTCCTCCGTCTCGCCGAACTGATAGCCCTGCGCTGGGCCGCAACCGCCATAGCCAAGCGGGGCCGGAGGCATCGGCGGCAGCCATGCTTGCTCGGACAGCGTGATGCGCATCCAGATGTGGTCCGTGGGCCAGTCAATCGGTCCCAGCGGCCAAAACGCCAGGAAGGACGGTGTTGTCAGCGTGTACACCCCCGGACCGGGGATCTGGACTTGCTCGTTCTGCACGGCCCATTCGGGCACGGCCACGCCTTGCGGACATTGGAGCGTGTCGTCCCAGTCGCCGTCCATGTTCCAGTCAAACCAGACGTTGACGAACATGGACCGCATGACCGGGTTGTTCACCGTCACGGTATACTGGAACTGGTTCTGTTGGCACCAGGCCAGGTTTAATGGGACGATCACACCGTCATCACCGCCATCCAGGTCCGGCTGATCGAGCGGCGGGACGATGTTGTTCACCCCGTCCACGTCAGGCCCGATGTCGGCCTCGATCTCGCCGGTCACCGTCGGACCCAGATGAATGGGCCACGGCTGCCAGTGAATCGGTCCGTGCGGGGGCGAACCGGCCTGATACACCGTGGGGAAATTGGCCTGCACGCCCCACGGCGGCAAAACGATGCCGGGCGGATAGGCTGTCATCCGCGCGCCATGCGTGTTCGTGCTGTCCGGGGCGTCGCCCAACTCGTGAAACTCGTCTTGCGGGGGATGGCCCTCGTGCATGTGCCAGACCCAACGAAACTCCGGCTCGCCGGCGTTGTTGAAAGACTCCACCCCCACGCGCGAGACCAGCACCTCAGAGGGGGCGATCGGCGTAGGTTCCAGGGGCCACAACCCCGGCAATCCCGCGGGACCGGCCAGAAAGACATCAAAGAAGCTCTCCGCAGGGAAGTCCAGCGGGTTATCGGGCCTGATGGGGCCCTTTTCATTGACTACGGGGATCCACGGAAACTGTTCCTGGTCCCCCCCACGCCTGAGCGATTGGGCCAGCCTTTCCATGCCGCCCATCTCGTGAACCTGGTCCGGCGTGAACTTGGTCAGAAGGAACTCAACGATTCGCGGGGGATCCTGACCCGGCTGGACCGGGGTTGGCTCCGAGTCGTTACGCACTTGAAAGGTCTGGGGGACCTCCAGGTCCTGCACCACGAAACCCGGGATGAGCACGTGATTCGGAGCGCCCGGACCGCCGTCCGGCAATCGAGTTGGAAGCCGTTCGCCGTCCCGTGTCCACCAGCCCACCAAGTCGATGACCAGGTTATGACACTCCAAGTCGAAAAACAGGCCCAAGTGCAGCCATTCGCAGTACTGGAAGTCCCGTCCATAGAAGTCGATTCGGAACCGGTACCACTGTCCTGAAGGGTCGTCCGGGTCGGGTGTCATCTCGAACTTGTGTTCTGGGAAGTCCGAGATCACCCAGAGCAAGACCGGTTCAGAACCCGACTCGACCCTGCCCTCGATGTGGAAATCGTTGGCCGGCAGGTCCATCGGGATATCCATGTGGATGTCCACGTTGAATCCGGCCACGATCGCCCAGGCCGGGACGGACAGCACACCGACCAGAAGGCATACCGCTAGCTTTCGCATGTTTGATCCTCCTTTTTTAGGATTCCTCTTGCGCAAGGGTGCGCACCGACATTTCGGCAGAATCCGCCCTTTCGAATGCCAAAAACGCGAGTATTTCCAACAAAAGGCAGGGATAGCCGGACTGGCAGGGGTTTGGGGGCATGTAAGGCCATACGTCTCACACCCGCCCTGCCGGGGCCTTGAACCGCCACCGGCACGTCAGACCTCACGCAATCCCTCCTTTATGCGCACCATGCGTGCCTAAGAGGGGAAAACGACCGATGCCCCCCGCGGCGATTTGCTGGTTTCGCCGCCCTCTCGGGGGTTTCCTCCCATCTAGGAACCAACCTTTAGTGTAGCGGGCCCATCCGTACTTGTCAAGAGAATCGACAGAAAAACACCCCCCCACTGACGACGGCCCCCACGCCTGAAGGGTGGCGGGGCAGGTTTCTTCTTGACCCTGCAAGTGTGGTTTATTTATAGTCCCCAGATAACGTCTCAAGGGACCATGCAGGGGCGATCACGGCACAGGCAACAAGGGGACCGCATATGCAGGAAAGACGTGTCAGGGTGGCACTGATCGGCTTCGGCACGGTCGGATCGGGGGTGGCGCGGCTGCTGCTGGAGCAGGGCTCGGCGATTCGCGAACGGACGGGGGTGGCTATCGAGCTGGCGGCGGTGGTGGACACGGACCTCACGCGGCCGCGGCCGGTGACGCTGCCGCCGGGGCTGTTGACCGACGACATCGACCGCGTGCTCCAGGACGCGTCGATTGAGATCGGTATCGAGCTGATCGGCGGCACGACCGTGGCGCGTCAGGTCCAGCACCGGTTGCTTGAGGCGGGCAAGCACGTGGTGACGGCCAACAAGGCCCTGCTGGCCGAATACGGCCCGGAACTGTATGTCGCCGCCCGCAAGGCCGACCGCTGCATTGCCTTTGAGGGCAGTTGCGCCGGCGGCGTCCCGATTATCCTGGCCCTTCGCTCCGGGCTGACGGCCAACCGCATTCGCGCGATCTACGGTATCCTCAACGGCACCTGCAATTATATCCTCTCGAACATGACCGCCCGCAACGAAGATTTCCAAACAGCTTTGAAGCAGGCGCAGGAGAAGGGCTACGCCGAGGCCGACCCGACGCTGGACATCGACGGTTCGGACACGGCCCACAAGCTGGCCATCCTGGGTTCGCTGGCGTTCGGATGCGAGATCCCCTACGATGCCATCCCGGTCGAGGGCATCGAGGGGATCGCGGTGGAGGACATTCGCTACGGGCTGGAGATGGGTTACGTCATCAAGCTGCTGGCCATCGGCGAGCGCGAGGATTCACGCATTTCGCTTCGTGTCCATCCGGCGTTCATCCATCGCGACACCCCGCTGGCGCGGGTGCATGGGCCCTTCAATGCGATCAGTGTTTTCGGTGACGCCGTGGGCAATACGCTGTTCTATGGCCGCGGGGCGGGCATGATGCCCACCGCTTCGGCCGTCGTGGCTGACCTGGTCCAGGTGGCCACGGGCATCAGTCAGCGGCTCTTTGAAACCCAGAGGCTTACCTCGGCTGAGCAGACCCGGTGCCTGCTGGAGGACATCGGCGGCATTACAAGTCGCTTCTACGTCCGGATCATGGCCAAGGACAAGCCGGGCGTGGTCGCCACGTATGGCGGGATCCTCGGCAAGCACGGCATCAGCATATCGGGGGCCCTGCAGCATGAAGGTGTGGGACCGGATAGTACAGTCCCCGTCGTGATTACCACGCACCCGACGCAACAGGCCAACATGACGGCGGCCCTGGAGGAGCTGTCAGGCACCGACGTGATCAGCGGCGAGCCGGCATGCATCCGCATCGTGGACATCCCGGAGGACCGGGATTGAACATCGGACGGGCCGTTCGGTTGTCTGAGGCAAAGGTCAATATCACGGCAGGTCGGCACCGGCCTTGACTGCCGCCGGATAAGAAAGGGCCGGGCGCCTCAGTTGGGCGCCCGGCCCTGCAAAGCTTTGCTATCGTGAAGGCCTATTCGGGTTCGATCGCAAAGGGGTTGATACAGTTGTCGTCCAGCGGATCGTTGCACAGCAACCAGTTGGCCGCGAACTCGGCGAAGTCCGCCAGATCCACGTGGCAATCTTCGTTGGCGTCGCCGAACAGACCCAGCCCGGCCGCAATTACGTCTGCGCAGGTGGGATTGCTCACCTCGATCTGAACCTCCGCGAAGATGCTTCCATCCAGACCGAACATGCCGTCATCCACCGCCACCCGTAGCGTGTATGTGCCGGCTTCCGTGAAGAACACACGCGGGTCCTCGACCGTGTCACTCGGCTCAAACGTCACCGCCGCTGGACCGGCGGCCGTCCATTTGTAGAAGATCTCATCCTCGTTCACGTCGAACCCGGTGGCGTCCAGGTCCAGGTAGTTGCGCACCGACAGGACGAGGTCGCCGGGGTCGGTGAGCGTGACGTGCGGCGGGGCATTCACGCCCATGGCCACGAGGTCGAGGACCTCGCTTGGGCTCAGCGGATAGTTGTAGACCCGCAGGTCATCCATCTGTCCGAGGAAGTAGTCGCCGGGGTGTTGTGTCGGATCCACGTCCTTGCTTTTGGTACCGATGAACAGCAGGTCCTCGGTCGTGTCGATCAGGCCGGAGGCCTCGATGGAGGCGGCCTCCATCCCGTCCAGATAGAGACGCATCATCATTCCGTCATACGTGGCGGCGACGTGGTGCCACTGTTGAGCTGCGGGCAAGGGCCCCTCAAGACGCCCCACACCGGACAGGTCAAAGACCATCTGGCCGTTCTCGGCCAACAACCGATACTGGTTGTCCGACCCGCCCTTCTGCAGAATCCGGCGGTTTCCGTCCCAGTCGGCGGCGTTGAACCACCCCGCGATACTGATGCTCCACGTCAGATCGTCCAGATTGGGACTGGGAGCCAGTGCGTTGGGATCGACTTCCACATAGCCGAAACTGGCGAATTCCAGGGCGTAATCACTGGGGGCATCGCCCGGGATCCAGCCCGCCACCCACGTCGGGATCTGCCCCTCGGGCCTGGCGCCCAGGACGCCGGCGTCGTTCCACGACGTGGAATCATTGGCGACCATGCCTTGACCTTCGTTGAAGGCCCAGTGGGCGACCATGACGTCCTCCGTCTCCGGATCCCAGACGCGTACGGTCACCACGTCGTTGGCGTCGTTGCCCATCTCATCGAAGACCTGCACGAACAGCTCGTAGATGCCTTTCTCAGCAGGAAAGGTCACCGTGGCGTCGGGCAGGGTCTCCGTGCCGCCGAAGTCCACCGTCGCCGGACCGCTCCGCTGGCTCCACAGATAGGTAAAATCCTCTGGGGCCGAGTCGAGGTCGATTACCGTGGGCTGCAACTGGAGCGTGGTCTCGGGCAGACGCAGCAGGTACGGCCCACCGCCGTCCACGCTGGGTGTCCCATCCAGAAGCTCAACCTCGGCGACCTGCATGCTGTTGGCGGCGCCGGGGTTGCGCACCGCCGTCACCAGCAACTCGTAGTGGTCATACGGTGTCGTATTGGCGAACACGATGGGGGTGGTGGTCTTCGTGAACCGAGGCCAAGCCGTTGGTTGTTCGAAGTCCGCGATCCGCCCGCTGGCGATTTCCGTGTACGGCCCGTCAATACCCTCGTTCGATCCGCTGAGCCGCCATGCCACCGGATCTCGCTCCGGAGCATCGTTGGCGGTCGTGAAGGACAGGCCTACCACAATCGTCTCCTTCTTGGACGGCGTCACACGAAATCCCGTCGGCTGAGGGTCAGCCGCCCGGAAGTTCAGGTACTTCGTGTTCACGTTGTCGTCGATGGCGTTGGGCGGCGCCTCGTTGGTCGGCCAGTCACCGGCCCCGCCTGGTATGCCGACAATCGGATCGCCCGGGGCCGTCACATCCGCCGCCAGGACCGGCAGTCCCACCAACAGCACCACCAGTGCGCCTGAAAACAGCCAGATCTTCATGGGTTCTCTCCTAAAAAAATGGCAAACCTTGGAAATAACAACACCCTCACAGTCGCCGCCCCCCGGACAGCCTCCACGGGCCGTCCGCACCTTGCATGAATCACACCTCTGCCGACCGCTCCATCCGTCAATCTTAGACACACTACAGCTTTAATTATGGGCGGACGGACGGTTTTGTCAAGGGGAAACTCATCAAATCGGTCTTCGTCCTCCCGGTGGAGCCACGATTTCTCTTGATCCCTGGGGTGCCCTTTTCGTATTGTTCTCAGTCTGGGCTGGGTCGCAGGTCCATGGCACGGCCCTGTGACACAGGCGAACACGGCGACACAAGAGACGGGGCAGGCAAATGGTCAGTGCGACGGCCTTGGTCACGGCGATACGGGAGACAGGGCGTGCGTTGTCATAGGAGTGGGTCGAAAGAGAACCGGGCCATTGTCACCCCCGTCCTTGCCCTGGAGGACCCGCATTGAGCACCAAGTACGTGATTATCGTGCCCGATGGGGCGGCGGATGAGCCGATCGATCTGTTCGATGGCAAGACCGCGCTGCAGGCCGCCCACATCCCGAACCTGGATGCGATCGCCAAAGCCGGACGTCAGGGTCTGGTGCGGACGATCCCCAAGGGCATGCCGGCGGGCAGCGACGTGGCCCAGATGTGTCTGTTGGGCTACGATCCGCGACAGTACTACACGGGCCGGGCCCCGCTGGAGGCGGCGGCCCAGGGCATCCGGTTGGGACCCGAGGATTGGGTCTTCCGATGCAACATGGTGACCTTCGCGGACGGGCAGATGGCCGATCACAGCGCCGGACACATCTCCAGCGACGAGGCCGGGACCCTTCTCGATGCGCTCAAGGAGGCCGTGACGCACGAGAACGTGCGCTTCTATCGGGGCGTGAGCTATCGGCACCTCTGTGTCATTTCAGGCGTGGACTTCTCGAAGGTGCGCACCACACCACCCCACGATATCCTGGGCAAGAGGGTCTCGCGCTACCAACCGAAAGGGCGCGGCGCGGCCTTACTGCGGGAGATGATGGACCAGTCGCAGCGGCTCTTCGCGGAGCACGATGTGAACCGGGTGCGGAAGGACCTGGGGGAGAACCCCGTCAGCAGTATCTGGCTGTGGGGCCAGGGACAGCGGGCCCTACTGGACAGCTTCCGCCGCCGGTTTGGGCCGCGCGGGGCGGCGATTACCGCGGTGGATCTGGTGCGCGGCATCGCCCGGCTGCTGCATTTCGACCTGATCGAGGTCGAAGGGGCGACCGGCTTCGTGGACACCAACTATGCCGGCAAGGGGCATGCCGCCGTCCGCGCGCTGGACGACTACGACCTGGTCTTCGTGCACATCGAGGCCCCGGATGAGGCGGGGCACGCCGGCAACGCCGAGTGGAAGAAACACGCCATCGAGCAAATCGATAAGTATATCGTCGGCCCGGCGTACGAGGCCCTGCAACAGTATGAGTCCTGGCGCATTCTGGTCCTGCCGGACCACCCCACGCCGGTGGAGATCCGGGGGCACGTGGGCGAGCCGGTGCCGTTTGTGATGGCCGGGACGGGCGTGCACGGGGTATTGGAGCTGCCCTTCTGCGAGGAGAGCGCCCGCGAAACGGGTTTCTACATCGAGCAGGGCCACGAGCTGATGGAGTACTTCCTGAAGATCTGAGCGCGGCCTTATCGGGGGTCCGGCCGCGCGTACAGGTGCTCAAGGCGATCCACCCGCCGCAGGACTTCCAGGCAGGCCCGGCCATTATGGTACGGGGCCTTCCATTCGCTGATCTTCAAGTCATCGGGGCCGTGCTCCGCGGCGGCTCGGCCGAACCACTCGCCGTGGACGGGATCGACGATGTGTTTTTCGGTGTAGCGCCAGTTTCGGACGGCGATATCAAGCCAGCGCGGATCGCCCGTGGATTCATACAAGTCCAGGTAGCCGACGACGGTCTCGGCCTGCGGCCACCAGTGCTTCTCGTGGTTCGTGACGCTGTCCGGCGTGCCCTCATAGAGCAGGCCCCCATCGGCATCGAGACCGCGGCGCTCCACGGCCATGCCGATCTCCATCGCGATCTGCCGCGTCCGTTCGAGCCAGCGGGCATCACGCAGGGCGCGGGCCGCATCGCGAAGCAGCCAGGCGGCCTCGATATCGTGCCCGTAGGAGGTCATCTCCTTGAGGCTCTTCCACGAACGATCAAAGAACAGCTTGCAGTAATGGTCGCGGGCATCGTAGATGTGCTCGTCGAACACGTCCAATAAGTGCCGCAGCGCCGCGGTCGTCCGCTCATCCCGCACGGCGTGGACCAGGTTTGTGTAGGCCTCCAGCAAATGCAGATGCGTGTTCATGGTCTTGACCCCGCCGTCGACACCGTGGGCCAGCGAGGAGGTCGCGGCGGGGGTCCAATCGCGCCCGAAAGTCTCGAAGTACCCGCCCTGCCGAGAATCCCGGGCGTGATGCTCGATGCAATCGAACAGGTCCACAAGCCGCTGCCGGGCGGCCTCATCGCCGGTGGCCTGGTGGTACTCGGCCAAGGCGTAGACCACGAACGCATTGCCGTAGAGTTCCTTGCGGTCGTCGATCGGCTTTCCCGCCGCGTCAAGCATCCAGTAATACCCGCCGTGAACCGGATCGCGGAAGCCCCGGTCCAGGGCCTCATAGGCTCGGCGGGCGGTCCGAAGATAGACGTCATCACGCCGCGTCCGGTACACCGCCGAAAACGTCCAGAGCAGCCGGGCGTTGAGGACAAGCCCTTTGGGGGCATCCGGGACACGCGCCCCATCCCGACGGGCTCGGCCTATGAAGCCCCCCTGCTCATGGTCTATGCCGTGGGTCAGCCAGAACGGCAGGATATTTTCAAAAAGCTGATCTGCCGCGGCTTGTTCAAGCGCCACCAGCGCGGCACGCTCCGCGTCGCCGGGCGCGGCGATCACATTCCCCGCCATGTAACTCATCACCCCCACAACCAGTATCATGCCCCATCCGGTTTTCATCGCAGGCACCTCCCTTGAAATGGCCCTACAATAGTCGCCTGGTGGGGTCCTGGCAATGCCCTGGTCGCCCGGGATGAACGGCTGGCTTGTGGGAGAGGGGCGTTTTTGCTTGCGAAACGCCCGGCATCGGATAGAGTGAAAGGTGTCGGATGGGCCGTCGCCGGCGGCCAAGGCCGTTGTTCCTATGCAAACAGGAGACCCAAACCATGCAGGACGCAAAGATTCTGATTATCGACGACGATCCGGACATCAGCGAAGCCATGACCGTGGTTCTGGAGAGCAAGAACTACCAGGTCCGTGTCGCCCGGAACAGCAAAGAGGCTCTGGACCAGCTCCAGAGCGAGCGGCCCGATCTGATCATCCTGGACGTGATGATGGACACGCCGCAGGAGGGTTTTGCCCTGAACCGGCAGCTCAAGGGGGACCCGCAATACCAGGACATTCCCGTCCTGATGGTCACGGCGGTCAAGGAGAAGACCGGCCTGGACTTCAAATCCGAGGCGGGGGACGAGACGTGGCTTCCGGTGGATGATTTCATTGATAAGCCGGTACGTCCGCAGGACCTTCTGGAAAAGGTCGGCCGCCTGCTGAACAAGAGTACATCGTAGGATGGAGGCGGTTCTCGAACAGGCGACGCTGGCGCGGCGGGCGCGGTGGCTGGTCCAGTTGCGCTGGGTGGCGATTGTCTTTCTGGTCGCGGCCACGTGGGGGGCGTCGCGCATCTGGGGCATCGCCCTGTACGAACGGGCGTTGTACCTGCTGGCCGGGGGCATCGCCGTGTACAACGCCCTGCTGTGGCCGGCGCTGCACTACATTTCCAAGGGCCCGCCCGAGCGCGTGACACGCGCGCTCAACCGCATCCTGGTTCTCCAGTCCTGTGCGGATCTCGTGATCCTGACCGGCATCCTGTACTTCTCCGGTGGGATCGAGAATCCGTTCTCCTTCTATTTCGTGTTTCACATGATCCTGAGCAGCATTCTGCTGTCGCGGGTGCAGAGTTATATTCAGGCGACATTGGCGGCGTTGTTGTTCGGCGGCCTGCTGCTGCTCGAGTACCTGGAGGTGATCCGGCACTATCCGCTGACCGGCTTCGCCCCGCCCGATCTGCATCTGGACGGCAAGTACGTGCTGGGGTTCTACCTGGTGTTCGTCACCACGTTGTATCTGGTGGTGTACATGACCACCTCCATTATGACCCAGTTGCGCAAGCAGCAGGCCCGATACCGCAACGCGAACGAGCAGTTGGAGCAGAAGGATCGGATCAAGAACGAATACGTATTGCGGGTGACGCACGATATCAAGAGTCACCTGGCGGCGATCAAGAGCTGCCTGGACGTGGTGGATTCGGAGATGCTGGGCTCACTGAACGACCGGCAGCGCGAATTCATTGAACGGGCCAACCATCGCGCGGCCAAGTGCATGATGTTCATCGCGGCGCTGCTGAAGCTGACCCGCATGCGGATGACGGGGCGGATCGACCAGACGTGCTTTTCGCTTAAGAGCCTGCTGTACGACAGCTTCTCGGCCATCGAGGACCGAGCGGCGGCCAAGGGCATTGGCGCCGCCTACGAGATCGACCCGGCGATCGACCAGATCTGCGGCAGCCAGGTGCTGCTGGAAGACACGGTGACCAATCTGCTGACCAATGCCATCAAGTACACACCCAGCGGCGGGTCGGTCGTGCTGCGGGCCAAGGATGAGGGCCCGCAGGTACGGATCGAGGTCCGCGACACGGGCATCGGCATCCCTCCCGATGAGCTGGAGAAGGTGTTCGAGGAGTTCTATCGCGCCACCAATGCCCGACAGGCGGTGCGCGATGGGACCGGTCTGGGCCTGAGCATGGCGCGTGAGGTCGTCGAGCGTCACGGCGGACGCATCTGGGCCGAGTCATCGGGCGAGGGCACCACGTTCTATCTGGTGCTGCCGAAAACGCCGCCCGGCGAGGTTTGATCCCTCCGTCGCCGCCGCTGCAGGGGAACTCACAGCGACAGAATGTAAGCCGTCAGGTCGGCGATCTCCTCACGCGTCAACTCCGACGTCTTGCCGTGCTTGTCGTCCTTGTTGAATGTCGTGAGCACCTCTTCAATCGTAACCGCCCGGCCATCGTGCAGGTAGGGCGCCGTCCGCCAGACCTCGACCAGCGTGGGCGTGTCGAACTCCATGCCTGCCTCGCGTGCCGTGCCGAGGCCCACGTCGTACTTCTTGAGATTCGTGTACAGCGGAGCCGGATGGCAATGGGCACAGCCGGCGGTCTCGAAAACCTTCTCGCCGCGTTGGGCCGCGGGGCTCAGCTTGCCGTCTACCAGGTGGGGGCTGGGCACCGGCCGCAGCGCCTTGAGGTACGCATCGATCGCCTGGGCGTCTTCCTCGGGCCGCACCGCGAACTGGATATGCTTGATGCCCGCACGAACGGCGGCCTCGGCATCCCCCCGGACGCCGCTGACCATCGCCGGGGGCGTCTGGTGGGCGAGCAACATGCTCTTGGTGTTCTTGGGATTGCCCAGGCCGTCGTTGAGCAGGTCCCAGTTCAGACCGTCCGCGCGTCCGTCGGCGGGATGACAGCTCGAACAGCTCTGCCACATCTGGAAGCACAGGCGGGCATCGTGGAAGAACATTTCCCCCTGGCGCTCGGCCGTCGGTTCGTGTTTGGGGCCCAAGGCGATGGATCGCGCGTTGCGATAGGCCTGGGAGTCCAGGTCGGCCACGCCCAGCGTATCGCTGAAGTACTCGGCCGCGTAGACCGTTTGTCCAATGACCGCCAGGCCACGGGGGCCGTTGCCCGTCAGGTCGATCCGCCGCCTGAGGCCCACCAGAAACGCCAAGTCGTTCGGCACGTCCTCGGCCGAGCTGGTGACATCAGTCACGCGGTGGCCTTGGGCGGCCTGTTCCAGCCGCTCATGCAGGCCTGCTCGGTCGATCACCGCCACTTGGTGGGTGCCCGCCAGCGTCACACAGAGGGTCTTGCCGTCCGCGGTGCATGCCACGTCCCACGGGTTGGCCGCGCCCAGATCCACGTCATCGAGCAGCACCGTGTTGATCCGTTTCAAGGTGCTCACGTCGATGATGCTCAAAGCATTCGTGTTCATCCAGCCGCGCTCCAGTTGTGTGGTCGGCAACTGGTAGCGACCCAGTACGTGCGTGACGTAGGCATAACGGCCATCGGGCGACAGGCAGACCGCCCGGACGGACATTGAACCGTTGGGCAGCGCGATCTGGCCGGTCACCTCGCGGCGGCTCGTATCGATGACCGAGACTACCGCGGAGGAGTATTCGCCGTCGGCCGCCCCGGCCGGCAGGAGATTGGCCACGAGAAGCCGGCGGCCATCGGGCGTCAGCACGGCCGCCACCGGCTGCCGCGCCACGCCGATCCTGGCGGCGACCTTCCCGGCCTCCAGGTCCACCACCGCCACGTCGTCCGTGAACTGGTTACACACGTAGGCGATCTTGCCATCGGGACTCAGGGCCACCGCGACCGGTGAGTGCCCTACCCCCAGCGTGCGCTCGACCTTGGCCGAGGCCGGATCGACTACGCACAACCGTCCGTCGGGCACGCCGCCCACCACGTAGCATCGGGACCCATCCGGCGCCACGGCCATGTCCGCAGGCCCGAAGGGCAACCCGATCGTACCGGTGACCTTGCCGGACTCCACGTCGAAGATCGCCACCTGGTTGGCGGTCGCCTCGGCAATCAGCAGGGTCTTGCCACCCGGCATGGGCTCCACGCACACCGGTGACAGATACTCGGCCGCAGCAGACACCGCCGACAGCAGCCCTGCGCACAACATCAAACCCACCCACAATCGTTTCTTCATCATTCGGTGTCCCTCGATCAATCCCACAGAAACCCTGGATCGTTGACTTTTCAGTATAGCAAAACAAGCTCCCGGGCACCACGCAAATCATGGTCCCGACCGCGTCACGCATGGACCCACAGCGGGCTCCCAACAGGCATTCTGCTCCGCGGGGTCGACCATGTCCATGCGCGGCAAGCGGTGCAACACCTCCTGCACGGGCGCGAAGGTGTCCAGCAGCGCCCGATAGGCGGGATCCCGACGATCGGCGAACACCGCCTGGCCGCAGGCCTCGGTTCCCCCGGCTGCCTTGGCCAGCGGCGCGAGCAGCAAAGGGTTTCTTTCCGGATGTTCAATGCGCAGATACCACAGGCGAGGCACGGAGGGCAGGCCCCGATCATCAGGCTCATGGCAGGAGGCACAGCGCCGCGTCGCGACATCCTGAAACACGCGATCGAAATCCGGCGGCCACATCCGCCGGCAGCCCGGTCGGTCCCGGTGGTTCGAATCGCTCGTGCCATAGTATGGAACATTCAGATCGATCCACGCAAAAACGCGACGCTTCTCCGCATCGGTCAGATGGACACGGGGGTTGCCCTCCGCGTCCGGGTGCCCTTCCATGACGAGATTCGCCAGGCGACTCGCCGGGGACCCCCAGGACCTGGGAGTGATCCTCAGGATGTTGTTCTCCGAACCGTTATAGGTCGAGATCCACGAGGTATAGGGATTCCTGACGTGGTCCTGATGAGCACCGCCCCGTGTCCAGTCTTCGGCCGGGGTTCCCTGGCGGGCCAGCGTTTCGTACGACACATTGAAGAAATCCGTCTTGTCGCCCGACAGGTCCACCCGGCGCGGGGGATCGGGCGGCTGATGACAACGCACGCAATGCCGGTCCAGGACGGGCTGGACAACGTGGGCGTAACTGAATCCCTCGCGGCCCCATTCCGGCGGGGTGAGGGCCTGCGGCGGCCGGGACAGGGCCGTCGGCCGCCGGTGCAGCCGCGCGCTGGACAAACGGCTCTCATGACACCCCACGCATCCCTGCACCTCCCCCGGCGCAAAATGGGTGAAGCTGCGCATCCGCTGCAGCGCGCGACCGTGTGCATCCAGGGCCATGAAGTAGACAGGAACCCCCGCCGGCACCCGGAAATGCGCCGAGCCGTCCGCCGCCACTTCCGCGCTACCCCATACCCGTTTGGCGGCGTAGGTCGCGCCGCAGGAGACCACGGGAAACTGAAATCCAAAGGCCCGAAGGTTTACATCGGCCCATCGTGGCTTCTCCAACTCCTGGACCACGCGGATTTGGGCAACCTCTCCCCTTTTCACATCGGGCTCCAGCCCCTGGTAAACATCCCGGACAAACACCGTCGCCCAATCCGACCCGTCCGGCTCGGCTGTCGAGGCAAGCACGGGTGGTCGGGGCCGCGGCTGAACGGGGCGGGGACCGTAGAACCCCATGGGGCCGTCGGGCCGCAAAACGACCACGTGGGCCGAATGGTCCTGATCCCGTAATACGATCGTGCCCGCCCGCGAGACCAGGAACAGCCGCTCATCCAGCGGCCAGGGGCTTTCGTAGGGGCCCCGCACGTGATTGCCGTCGCCGCGATCGACCTGCCCGATGTCAATGTCGGGCGTCAGGTTGCGGATGGCGTCCTGGGCGTTGACGCCCCGGCTCGGATCGATCACGCCGATCGCGCCCCGGCAGGGTCCATTGTGGGCCGTCATGGTGCACAGAACGCTCGTGGAGCCCGGAATGGGTCGAGGCTCGATAAAGGTCGCCGGGCTCAGCACGCGGTTGCCGTAAAAGACCGACAGCCCCGAACCGCCGGGGTTGATCGTCCAGAGGCTCTGGATCGGAATAGCCGGACGGTCCACGTACTCCCAGCGGCCGTAGATCAGTGTGCCATCGTTCATCACCGCCGGCGTGAAATCATTGAGGTAGTTGGCCGAGATCCGCCGCACCTCCCTCCCGTCCGGCCGCATGCGATGCAGGACCCCCACGGGAGACGTCCAGCAGTAGGCGTACTGGCTCTTACGCGTGGAAAGGAACGCGATGTCCCCGTCCGGCAGCCAGCAGGGGTTAAAGTTGTACGACGGCCCGTCGGTGAGCCGCTGCAGGCCCGACCCATCGATGTTGACGCGATACACCTGGTAGGCCTCCTGCTCGCTGCGCCGCCAACTGAACAGGATCTGCGTCGCGTCCCACGACAGATCGCAGTCCAGAATCTGACCATGGTCGGCGTTCACCAGGCAATGCAGCGTCGCCCCGGCCGGATCGGGCGTGACCCGGTAGAGCCCCCCGCCCGCCCTGAAGCCTTCATTGTGGTAGGTGTACACGTGGGTCGGATTCAGGGCGTGTCGCCGGACGACCAGCAACTGGCGAAAGCCCAGTCGACCGCCGTACAGGTCCGCGGCGAGCCGTTGCGACGCCGGACGAGCGGCATACTCGACGTCCGAGGCATAGTAAGGGTCCACCGCCGCGGACAGGTCGAATTGCCGTGCAAAAACCGTGTCAGGAACCACGACGTTGAATAGCTGTATCTCGCTGGCGCCCGGATTCGGACCGCCGTGGGAACTGGTGAACGCCACGGTCAGTCGCCGCGTTTGTACCGGCTTCGACAGGGTGACGCGCTGGGCCCCGTGTCGGCGCTCGAATTGACCGGCGGCCACGGGCTCAGGGACCCCCTCGGCCCACACGACATAATCGCCGAAACACTCGCTGTCGAACCAGGCGGTGCGCCCATAATAGACAATCTCTGCAAGCGTGACCGGCTCATCCCACTGGAAGATGATCGTCGCGCCATCCCGGTGCGTCTGGCCCTGGACGGCCCACGCGTGGTTCAGATCATCTCGACCTTCGGCCGCGGGCACCACGCCGTCGGCCACGAAGCGGGCCCGGTACTGGCCGCTGTATTCGGAGTCCGCGGAGATCCTCGCGCTGCGGGCCAGGTTCTCCGGTGGGGGCGATGCACCATGAACCGCCGGCGTCAATACCCACGCCGCCAGCCATATCCCCAGATAACCTCTGCAGCCTCGCATCACGCCTCTTCCTTCCTACGGCGCCGGCTCAGCCGGACCAGGCGGATCATAGACCCTTCCGCCGGCGCGGATCGCCTCACGACTCTGTTGTTCATATCGCTGACGGGCCAGGTACTTGTGCTGACGCCGTCGGTCGGTCGGCCAGGGTACGAAGCCCTTCATATCGGCGCGGGGCTGACGGGCCAGTTGATCGCGCCCGGCTTCGATGATGGCCAAGGCCTCGCGGTAGGCCTGGCCGGTTTTGTCCGGGATCCGCTCCAGACACGGGCTCAACGCGGGCCGGTCAAAACTGACCTGCGGCCCCTGGTTGTTCGCATGATGGGCCAATGCGTGGAAATTGAGGCCCGTCAACCGGCCCAGGGCCTGCACCTGGTCATCGGTCAAGGGGCTGCGGCCGGACAGGTTATGCGGATAGGCGCTGGCGTAGGTGGCATAGTACGGGGCGTTGATGTCGATCCAGGTGACAATGCGCTGAACATCGTCGGGCTCCATGCGGATGTCCTGGTGGCCTTCGCGGATCTGCCGCACGATCCGGCTGCGGTGCGATCCCCAGCCGTATGCCGGTTGTGTCTCGGCGGGGCCTGCTCCGATCGCAGCGATATACCCCTTTCGCCACAGCTCGTTGTACGAGGCGTTGAACGTGTTGTCCCGATCACCGGCGAGGATGAGCTTGCGGCCGCCCTCTTTGCCGAAATCATGACACCGCACGCAGTACTTGTCCCAAACGGGTTGGACCTCGTCGATGTAGCTGAACAATCGCGGCGGACCGAGCCAGCCCTGGAGCCTCTGGGGTCGGGCGGCCATGGCCTGTAACCGCTTGGCGGCCAGGGGCGGCGGGGCCGACAGCCGCGGCTCATGACACCCGACGCAGCCGAGCACCTCACCCGGCCGGACGATCGTGCCGCTGCGCATCGACTGGATCATCATGCCGTCCTTGTCGAGCAACTGGAAGTACACAAACCGATCCGCCGGCATTTCGAAATACGCCGAACCGTCCGCCGCCACGTCTACCGTGCCCAGGATGCGCTTATTGTTGAAATCGTGCCAGGCCATGGCGGGGTTCTGCTGGCCCTGGCCGCCCCACTGGGCCGAGGGCACCCAGAATCGCTTCTCGGGCGACTCGACCACCCGCAGGTACCGCACGGCCCCGGCGGCGACGTCCTGCATGTGCGTGCCTTCGTAGACGTTGGCCACGTACACCAGGCCCCTCAATTCGGTCGGCTCACGCACCGAGGGAATCACCGCCGGGCGCGGTCGTGGCCGCACGGGAATCGGATCGAAACAGCCGGGCGCCTCACTGTGGATCAATTCGTCCGGCTGGGTGCGGCGCAGCAGATAAAGGCCCATCTGCTCGCCCCGGCCGGTCATTCGCGAGCACAACACACACTCGGCGTCGAGCGGATACGGGTCTTCGTACTTGGGGTTTACACGTCTGAAGGTGTCAAAATCACCGACGCCCACCAGGTCGATCGCTGAGGCCGGCCATGTCCGCAGGACGGCCTGCTTGCGATCCAACCCCCGCCGCCGATCCAACAGGGCGATCGCGCCCCACGGCCGGTCGTGACAGGAGCTGAACGTGCACACCACCGTACCCGTGCCCGGCACCGCCCGCGCATCGAGAACCGCCCCCGGCGAATTCAGGTTGTTGCCCCAGTACAGAGCGTGGTTGGTGCCGTCGGGCCGGACGGTCCACAGGCCCTGGGCATCGCCGAAATTGCGGTCCACGTATTCCCACCGGTCGTAAAGGATGCTGCCATCGTCGAGCAGGGACCCGTGTCCCTCAAAGAGCGTGCTTTTGCCGATCTGGTGAATGTTGGCCCCATCGGCCTCCATGCGGAAGAGGTTGGCCATGATGTGCCGGTTGCACATGCAGTATTTGGGCTCCCGCGTGCTGCTGAAGACGATGCTGTCGTCCGGAAGGTAAAACGGGTCAATATCCGCCACGCCCGGCGCCCGCGTCAGGGCCCGTAGACCCGACCCATCCAGCCGCATCTCATAGATGTGGTAGTCATCGTCGATGTGTCGACGCATGGCGAAGACCACGCGGTCGGCGTCGAAGTGCAGGTCCGGGTCGCGGATTACCCCCGTGGACGTCTCGAGCAAGGTCCGCGTCCGGCCGTCCGGTTCGCGGATCTTCAGGGCCGAGCCGCCACGGAACTTCGAGTGGTTGATCTCGCCGGTCTGAAAGAGCGTGGCGGTATTGTGGTGGTCCTCGGCGTACTGGTGCCGGACCACGTAGAGGATCGGCACCTCGACCGGGCCCGCCCGCCCTACCGCCGCCAAGGCCAGAAGCAGCCCCACCACACCCCGCGGCACGATTCTTCTGCCTGGGAACGGGGTCATAGTCCACCCCGCGTCACCTGCGTCGGCGGTCGATACCACAGCGAGCGCCAATACCGATCCTCGACGGGGTAAGGGTCGATCACATCGCCCGGCTGAACCTGCGAATCGAGAATGCCATAGCGTTTCATCTCGCGGATCCAGGGTCGCGGCGGGCGGTACTCAGGCATGTCGAAACGCGTCTCGTCCTCGATGTACCGCTTGCCGGCCGTGATCATGGCCAGGATCGCCCGATAGGCCGGGTCGTCGCAATCGGCCAAGACCGGCCGCATCTCTCCGTTCGGCTTGCCCGGGGGGCGACAACGCTCATGCCCGCCGGCGCTCGCGGCCAGTGGGGCCAGCAGCATCAGCGACCGGTCCGGGCGCGTCAAGTTGAACACCCAGTGACGACGTCCGCCCCGATTATCGGCCAGGGCCCGCGGCAACGGGCGGTTGGCCTGGTGGCACGAACCGCATCGCCGGTCAATTGCCGCGGCGGCGGTTTGCGTGGTCGGCCAGGCGAAGTCCTGATGGACCTGGCTGTTTTCGTAGTAATCCCCGATCATCCCCCCGGCCAGGGCGGCGTAGGTCCCCGGATAGGTCGCCCCGGCCTCGATCCAGTAGCGGATCACGTCCTGCTCATGACGCGAGAGCTTGACGTCGTGATGTCCGCTCTTGATCTTGTGCATCAGGGGGCTGGCGACCGCACCGATGGACCGCGGCGGGCGATTGCTCTGGGGCAGATTCCCCCCATCGGCGATCTGCCCGCGGGCGATGAGCATGAAGTAACTGTGCGAGAAAAGGGGGCCGCGGTCGCCGGTGAGCAGGACGCGCCCCGCCCACCGCTCGGGATTGTGGCAGGCGACGCAGTGACGATCCAGGATCGGTTGGATGTCTCGTGGGAAATCGTACACCTCGGGAACGTCCTTCACGGGTTCGATGCGGCTGGCCGGGCGGGCCAGGGCCTGCAGACTCATGCGGCCGACATTGGCCACGCTGCGCGTGCGCTGTTCGTGGCAGCCCACGCAACTGACCGTCTCCCCCGGTTGGACGGTCAGGAAGCTCTGCATGCGCTTGACCGATTCATGGTCGGCGTCCAACGCCACGAAGAAGAAACTCCGCAGCGCCGGCAACTCCATGTGGGCCGAGCCATCCGGCTCGACCGGCACCGTCCCCACCACCCGCTCCAGGGTAAAACTGCCGTTCACCGTGATGGGACTCATGCCGCCCGTGTAGTGTATCGGCATCGGCAGCGTCTCCAGGATGAGCAGCCGGGTGATCTCGCCCCGCTCTACGCCGACCATGTTGCGCCCCTGGTACACGTCGGCCAGAATCACCGTGCCCGTCCGTCGGCTTTCGTCGGCGTGGGGGGCGATGACGTGCTCGCGCGGCCGGCGGATCACAGGACGCGGCTCGTGACACTGCACCCCGGCCTCGATCAGGGCCTTGTCCAGGCGGTACAGCTCGGTCTCGCGGCCCTGACCGTCGACCACCACCAGACGCGCGCCCTGCGCCGCGAGAAAGCAGTTTTCCGAAAAGGCCCACACGTCCCGGTAGATCGGCCGATCCGTCATGCGTCGTGCCGCGCCTTGCTCATCCGGCCCGGCCTTGGGACTGACGACCGTGATGAATCCATCATGCTCGCGGCGTCCATGGTCCGGCGAGAAGATCGCGGCAACCTTGTCCGTCCCGTCGATGGGCTTGGCGTCGATCATCACCGTACCGGGATGGAGATTGCCGAAGTACACCATCTGGCCCGTACCATCGGGGTTCATCGTCCACAGGTGATGGTAGTGAACCTGACTGCGATCGACGTACTCCCACCGTTGGTAGAGGATACGCCCATCGGGCAACGGCCAGGGGGTGTTGTCATGCTCGTTGTTGCTCGACAGCGGTCGCAGGTTGCCCCCGTCCGCGTCGCACCGGTATAGCACGGCCACCTGCGTGAGCCAACAATTCACCCACCGCTTGCAGCGATTGGACACGAAGATGATCCCCCCGTCGGCCGTGTAGGTGGGCTCAATGTCGCTGAAGGGGCCATCGGTGATCTGCCGCAGGGGCCCGCCGTCAATACCGAGCTCGTAAAGGTGAAAGTCCTCCGTCCCGCCGGGGCGATACGCCAGGAGTATCTTGCGACCCTCATAATGGACTTGCGGATCCCGCACGGTCCCGGCGGGATCGTCCACCAGCACCGTCACCTCCCCCGTGCGCAGGTTGAGCTTGTTGAGCCGCCCCATCGCCCGGTAGGCCTTGCGGTTCTCATCCGCGGCGTAATAGCCCAGGTTGGCGTACCAGTGCGGGTCCTCGTTGAGCTGGCGGGTTGCGAAAACGATCTCCTCCACGCCCTGAAGGGGGCCTTCGAGCAGGGCCTGCACAGGAGGCGCTGGCGCCGTCGCCGCGGCTGACAGCGCCCCCGCGGCGAGCACCGCCCACGCCCCTATTCCCGCCGCCATGCGAACCGCCATGAACAACCTTTCCGTGCACTCCCTGCGATGGCCAAGCACGCACCCGTGGCCGGGGGTACCGCCGGCTATTTCTTCACGAGCTTGTAGATAACGGCCTTGTTGACCGTCAGTTGCGGCACGAACAGCAAGCCCGCCTTGCGATCCACACCGATGTCCGCCGGGGTCGTCAGCTCCGCCAGCGTCGTCACCGTCTTGCGATCCGGCGAGACGGTGCAGACCTTGCCGCCCTCGAAGTCCGAGACGATGAACGTCCCGTCGTCCAGCACCTCGATGCCGTCCAGCGTCTTGAAATGCTCGGCCAGACCGAACGGCACCGGGTCCTTCTGGCCGGTCGGGTCGATCTCATAGATGTCGTGTGCTGTCCAACTGACGGCGAACACCTTGCCTTGAAAGCAGGTCACGCCGTTGGGCGAGGGCGGGCCCTTGACCTCCTCGAATCCCTCGTCGGGACTGACCTTGAAGAGCTTGTTGCCGGCCGTGTCGGAAACGTACACCACCGAGCCGTCCGTTGCCACGTCGTTGAGCTGTCGGCCCGAGAGCTTGGTGTGCTCCGGATTCTGCCCCGTCGCCGCGTCGCATCGTTTCAACGTCGTGATGTCGGCCATGTACAGCTTGCCGTTCAACACACACATGCCCTTGGGCGCGTTCAGCTCGGCGTCGGGCCTGCTCTCCAGCCAGCGGAGCGTCTTGATCGACCCATCCGGGTTCAGCAGGGAGATGAAGCCCCGACCGTCCGCCTCCCAATACCCCTGCGTCTGGGTGTCGATGTTCGAGACGAAGATCTGCCCCGTGGTCGGATCGGGCAGGATCGACTCGGGTGCAACCAACCCTCTCTCGATGGTCGCGACCCTCTCCACGGACCAGCCGCCCGCCACCGGGGCCGCCGCAGGCGACTCAGGCGTTGTCGGTCGGGCGGCCGTCGGGGCCGGCTGGGACGGGGTGGACTCCGGCGTACTGGGAGTCCGGTCTTGCGGACCGGGCGGCGTCGGTGCCGGCTCCTTCTTGCAGCCGGTGATCGCCACCGCGACCGCCAGCACGATCCACACTATCTGTTTGGCTGTCATGACAGTACCTCCTTGCCACTCCTTCGTTACCGTTTCATCGTCAACGCCGATTCTGCGTCCGGCCCCTCTTCGCAGAGGACCCGGAAGCCCACGTTAAACACGGCCTGCCAGGGTTCATAGGCCAGCCGGAACGACGCCGTGGCCCGGTGGGGCCGATCCCGCCAGGAGCCGCCCCGCACCACCCGCAGCCCTGCCGCGGCCACGTCGTTGCGACCGTCGTCCTCCCGGTACGGATAGGGCCGATACACGCTGCGGGTCCACTCGGCCGCGTTGCCGTGCATATCGTGCAGCCCCCACCGATTCGCCTGGTATTGCCCGACGTGGCACATGATCCGCTCGCCGTCGTCGAACCGGGCATCCTTGGGAATCCAGTCCTCGCAAGGGTTGGGGTTGGCAATGGGTTGAGGGTTCACGCCGGCAACGGCCAAGCGCCGGACCGACCGGTCGGCGATGTTCGCATGCGGGCCGAAATCGGTATCCAGCGTCCCGAACGACAGGGGCGTGTCCGCGCCCGCGCGGCAGGCCCATTCCCACTGGGCCTCAGTCGGCAGCGTGAAGCGCAGACCCATGCGTTCACCGAGCCACTCGCAGAAGGCCATCGCCTCGTGCCACGTCACCCGCACCACGGGGTGATCGGGATCGTGGATCGGATATCCGGGCGTCGTATGGTCCTTGTTGTTCTGGTCAATGTAGCCGTTGAAGTGGTCCGGGTCGAATCGCGCGAACTGGGCGCAGGTCACCTCGAACCGCCCCATCCAGAACGGCCGATCCACGTTGGCGACCGCGCGCGGCGCCTCATCGAGCGCCCCCTTGTCGCTGCCCATGATGAAGCGGCCCGCGGGAATGTGCACCAACTCCATCGTCACGCCCCCGCCCAGGTCAATGGTCCGTCGCTGGGGGTTGCCCGCCTGAAGCTGCCTCATCTTCGCCTCGCCGTCGTCCAGCGGCCAGCCGGTCAACTGCACGTTCGAGACCGGCCGCTTGACCGGATCGGGCTCGACGAACGAAACGTTCCTCGGAGCTGGCGACGGAATCCGCTCCGGGTCCTCGTCCGCCGGACGCAGGGCATAGGCCGTCCGCATCTCCTGGCGGCGGTCGCGGAAGTTCGCCGGGATCGCACGGTGTTCGTGCCACGTGCCGTGATCCGGCACGTTCAGGTCGATCCATGTATACAGGACGTCCCACGCCTCGGCGTCGAGCCGCACCCCGTGATGCCCCTTCTCCAGCATCTGCACCAACTCGCTCGTGCGGGCGTGGTACTCCATCGGCTTGTACAGGTGGTAATCGCTTTCCGGACCGGGCCGGCGAACGTAGGGATGCAGCGCCAGATACGACGGCGTGAAGTTGCCCCAGCCGTTGCGGTCTTTGCGGCGGAAGTCCGGCCGCCCGGCCGTCCCATCGTGGCAGCCTACACAATACCTGTCCAACACGGGCTGCACCTCGCGCTTGAAACTGAAGCCCCGCTCCGGTCCGCGCCACTGGCGGATGGGACTCGGCGTCCGCCGTGCCGCCTGCGTAAAGCGATTGGGCGAGCTGGCGTTCTGCTGCTCATGACAGCCCACGCACGAGAGGACCTCGCCCGGCATCGCGGTGAACCAGCTTCGCATGATCTGCACGGCCCGGCCCTTTTCATCCAGCGGCTGCACCGCAATCGGCGTGTTGGCCGGGACGCGGAAGAACGCCGAGCCGTCCGCCTCCACGGGCACCGTGCCCATGATGCGATGCACGTCCCAGCCACCCTCGACGGCGACGTGAACGTGCCCGCCCATATTCGGATAGCCGTAGTGGAACGAATACAACCGCAGCGCCTTGACCGTGCCGCGGGGTACGCCACCCAGTCCCGGCCCGAAGTAGATATCCGTCAGATACACCAACGCATCGTCTTGCCGCAGGTCCACCTTGTCCGGGACGACCGGCGGAGGCGGCGTTTTGCGAAGCGGCACCGGCTCCAACAGGGCACAGCCCGGCTCGGCCTTGAGCAGCAGCATGTTGTCAAACACATCGACCAGGTAGATGCCCCATGGATCGCCCGAGGTGGGTTGTGCGGCGACCAGGAAGTACTTCTCGCTCAGGGGATACGGATGCAGAAACTTCGGCCATGATCCATCCACAAGCTGATCGACGATCTTCGCCTCGACCGTCTTGCCGTATCCGGGGATCTGCTGAACCACGCCGTCGGCCTCGAAACGCCCCTTGGCCGGGTCAAACACGTACAACTCGCCCATCCGCGCCACGCCATGGTGCCCCGATACGATCCCCACGAACTTCGAGGGATGATCCGGGATCGGCCGCGCGTAGAACAGCGAGTTCGGCCAGTATGAATTGCTGCCGTAATACGCCATCTGGTTCGTGCCGTCCGGATTCATCGTGAACATCAGGCGGCTGAAGTAATGCGGCGTGTCGGAGTACTCCCAGCGGGCGTACAGAACGCGGCCATTGTTCATTACCGTCGGACACCAGTTGTGGTCCTGGTCAAAGCACAACTGCCGGACCCCCGTGCCGTCGGCGTTCATGAGGTACAGATTGGCGACGGTGTCGGCCCCACCCACGCACGGGATGCCCTGGAAGCACCGCGTGGAGTCAAAGATGATCCGCCCGTCGGGCAGGTAGCACGCATCGTAATTGTCCACGTCGTCGTATTTGCCGGGGGTGACCTGACGGAACCCCTTGCCGTCCACGCCCACCTCGCAGATCTGCCAGCGGTTGTGGCTGCCAATCGTGCTGAACAGCATCCGGTCCGCGTCGAAATGCAGGTCCACGTCCCCCACGAACCTGGGCTCGGCCGGTCGGAATACGACCTCCAGCGGGCCATCCACCGCAACAGGAATCGTGTCGATCTGGTCATCGTAGCCGCTGCGGGGCAGCGAGCAGTTGCCCTGCCAATTCTGGGGCAGCCCCAGCCGCGGGCCCTTGCCGTCCGCCGTCCGCCGCCGGACGACGAGGATCTTCTCGAAATCCAGCAACGGGTTGGCCAGGAGGGCCTCGCGTTGCAAGGCCAGCGCCTCCTGCGCGAGGGTCTCGATCGCCTGGCCCTGGGCGACGGCTTGCTCGATCTTGTCCAGCCGCTCCAGGTACCCTCGCCCGCCGTGATAGTCCCGGCCATACGTCGCGTTCAGGTCCTCGATCGCGCGTCGCAGGGCGGCCAGATTGAGACCCTCCAATCGCTTGAGATTCTCCCGCATGACGCAGGCCTGCGCGTACACATCCAGCAGGGCCGCCTCGTCCGCGGCATCCAGGGCGGTCAGTTCTGTCGCCAGGGACTGCCCCGCCCCGCCCAATCGGTCCACCACCGTCGCCACCATCTGCCGCGTCTGCGCGGCATCGCCCTCGGCCAGCCACGCCAGGTGCCCCCCCGACAGGTCGGCCTGCAGCCAGGCGCTTTCGCGGGGCCAATCCCGCGACAATGGGGCCCAGACCGCTGCCAGCGGGTCATCGGCCGCCGCAAAGTAGAAACCATGATCACCGCTGATGTTGTAGATGCGCAGCAGCAATTCGTTTTCCCCGGCCTTGAGCGACAGGGTCACATGGTCCTGCGGCCCCCCCACGCCACGGGGCACGTTATTGGCGTGAACCCTCTTGCCGTTGACCCATACCGTGATCCCGTCGTCGCTGCCCAGGGCGACGGGCAACTCGCGGTCCCGCCCCGAGCGAATGATGCGAAACAGGTACGTCGCGCAGGCGCTGCCGGCCTGGAGCTTGTGTACCTGACCGTCGGCGAACGATCCCCGCCGCCACAGCGGTCTGCCCGATTCGTCCTTGGCCTTGAGATCCACGCCCTGTTCCGGGAACATCGCCTTATCGAACGAGCCGGCCTGCAGGGCCGCCGTGCGATACCACGGGCCGAGGACGATGTCGATGTCCTCCATCCCTTGGCGGCACCGATCACGTGTCGCCAGGAGCGTTTCGATCCAGGTCCCCTTCTTGACATAGACCTCGGCCCCGGGGGCCAGCCCCGCCAGGAAGACCACGCACACCAGACCCCATGCCGTCGTTCGCATACATTTCCGTCGAATCATTCGCTCAGTGCTCCTTATCGTGGTATCTTCAAAGCCATCGGGTTGTCGCGGGGATCAGGTTGCGGTCCCTCTCGTTCGATCAACAAGCCGCCCCAGCGTTGCCGCAGGGTTCGAAGCTGCTGTTCCTGGTCGGGCCCGAACGAGCCGAGCCGCTGACCATAAGTGTCCATCCAGACGATCAGCCGCTCGAGACTATGGCCATCCAGCCGAACATCGTGATGTCCGGCCAGCAGCTTCGCCAGCAGGCCGTTGTTGGCCGCGACACATCCGCCCTCGGTGGACACGCCCTCGCGATAGCGCTGCATGACCTGCTCGGCCAGGCTGGGTGTGCCGCTTTGGATGAGTATCTCATAGGCCTTGTCGCCCGACAGGTCGATCCGCCGCGCTTCGGCCTCGGCGCCATCGGGGCGATGACAGCGAATGCAATGCCGGTCCAGAACGGGCCCCACCAGCGCATCGAAACGCAGCGGCCAGGAGCCCTCCGGGCCCACGGCGATCCGCGATGGCTCGCGTCGGGCGGCCTGCGTGGTGCGCACCGTCGGGGCCTCCTGCCGCGACTCATGGCAGCCGACGCAACTGAGCGTCTGGCCGGGTTGGGCGTAGGTCACGCTCCGCATGGTCTGGACGGCCATGCCCCGTTCATCCAGCGTCTGGAAGAACACGATCACACCGGACGGCACGCGGAAGTGCGCCGAGCCATCCGCCTCGACCGGCACCGTACCCAGCACGCACTTGCCCGGATCATCGCGTGTGATGCCCAGGCTTGGATAGTTCATCGTCGGATGCGTCTTCGGGGGTATGGCCACGATCCGCAGGGCCTTGATCTGGGGCGGCCGCACTGTTTTCAGCCCGCGATACACGTTGGTCAGCAGGAAGGCCCCTTCCTGCGGTCCATCGGGTCTGATGTCGCTGACCAATACCGGCGGCACCGGCCGCGGCGCCACCGGGATCGGGCAAACACTGCCGATCTGCGGATCGCGGTACAACAGCTCCAGGCCGCCGTCGGCATCGAACAGATACAAGCCCATTCCGTTGGGCATGCGCTGCGTGCCCTCGCGGACGTTCTCCTCAACACCCCACGACACGAGATACAGCCGCTCGCTCAATGGCCAAGGATGCGCGAAGAACGCCCTCGGCCAGCCTTCGATCTCCGGAAAGCACACCTCCGGCGTCAGGCGGGTGATCGGTTCGGGCCCCTCGGTCCCGATGGTCGGATCGAGCAGCACCAGGCTGCCCATCGTCTGGGCGTGGTGCCCCGAGGCGGTGAAGATGATCTTGTGCGAACCGGGGATGCTCCGCGGCTCAAACGTGCAATGCGGGCTGCGGGTGTAATTGCTGTACACGATCCGCGCGTTGGTGCCGTCCGGGCGGATCGACCACAGGCTCATGAACGGCATGTTGTCGCGGTCGATGTAGTCCCATCGCGAGTAGAGGATCGAGCCGTCAGCGGCCACGTCCGGCGTCCACTCGAACATCTCGAACGGCGAGATCGCGCACATCTCGGAGCCATCGGGGCTCAAGGTGTGCAGCGTGTAGACCGCCACGGGTCGCTCGGGCCCGCCCCCGCACCGCACGTAGCAATCCGGCAGATCGGGCGCTTGCAGGGTCTGCATCGCCGTGTCGCGACCGACCTGAATCCCCTGGCCGCGGCGGGTCGAAAGGAACACGATCCGCCCATCCGGCAGATAGCGACCGTCGAAATCATCGTACTTGCCGAACGTCAACTGCCGCAGGTCCGTGCCGTCGATCTTCATCTCGAACAGGTGATAGAACGCGTCCGCGGGCACGTTGGCCTTGTCCAGCTTGTTACGCTCCGCGGCCAGGTGGGGATCATGCCGACACCACGCGAAGAGCACCCGCCGGCCATCGTAGCTCAGCGCCGGCCGCAGGAAGCTGCCCGGCTCGCTGAACATCCCGCTGAGGCACCGTACCCGTGGAGGTCCCTCCCGAAACCCATCGAGCAGGTAGAGCCCGCCGCCCGGCCGCGACCACCAGCCGTAGTACTGATCGGACATGTGGCTGTAGCTGCCCGGCACCCGCTTGACGAACAGGACCGACTCAAAGTCCAAGAGCGGGTCGCACAGTATCAGCCGCCGCTGAAGCCATCGCGCCGCCAGGTATTCCTCGCGGCCGATCCGGGCCGCCTCCAGCCCGCGAACATGGCTCGCGAGGCGATCCAGGGCCGCGGCATCGTCGCCGATGTCGACGCCCTGGACGGTGCGCCGTGCGACCATGCGGCGACAATTGCTGAGGATCTCGGCCACGCGGCGGGGCCATTCCACCTGCCCCGTAACGCGCAGATGGTCCACGGACCACTGGGACGTGCTGCTCTGATCGGCGGGCTTGTGCAACGCCACGTTCACATCCGGGGCATCCGTCGTAAACACCTGGACCTCATCCAGATGCAAATACTGCCGGCCGGGCAGCTCGACGCGGACAAAGCGGGCCTCGCGGCCGTCCAGCCGCACCACGAGCGGCTTGCCATCCGTCCTGCCGTAGAAGACCGACCCATCGTGGCGGTAGACCCCCTGCCAGTCGGCCCCATCGTTTGAGAGCTTCACCTCCAGATGGGCCGTGCGGCCGGCGGTGCCGTCGGCGCGATTCCAGATGACGATCCGATCGATGGGGACGGAACGTTCCAAGTCCACCTGCCACCAGGGCCGCTCGGTCAATTCGGTGTGAAAGCCCCACGCCCCGTCGATCAAACCGTCCACCGCGCCGGCCGCATCGGCCCGGGGCGTGACGCCGTGTGGGGAAGAATTGGCCCGGCGGTATTCCTCCTGCAAGAGCCAGTCGGCCTCGACCTGCCGCGTGAAGGAATCGCCCGGATCGGCCTGGAGGGGCCCGATCCACGGCCACAACGCCCATGCGGCAAGCACGGACAATACACACCCCGCACCGCGTCGGCTCGCCATCATGGCCGTTTCTCGCACATTATGATAGGCATTGGCCCTGAATTCCTGCGTCGACTGCCACCCTATGGGCTACCAGTCTAGCAGGAAACGCCCCCCATATCAAGAAACACCCCCACACACTCGCCGCAAAGCACGCAGCCGTCCTTGACCTTCGCCCGACCTACCGCTTCCAACTCTCGCGGATCTCCCTCACGAGCGACCGCCACCAGGTCTTCACGCGCCCGTGCTCCATCCGATACTGCTCACTTTCCAACTGAGCGAGACGTGGGTCGCATTCACGGCAACAGTCCATGGGGTGATCTCGCGATGCGCTGCGGTCGTTTCCAATCAAGCGCCGGTCAGCCGCCTGGTCGTCCAACCTTCGGGCGCGTCGTTCCTGAGGATAGGATGTTCCACAACGAGGACAGCAGGCGGTGCAACACCAGATGAGAAACTCTCCCTTTTCGGGGGCCGCCAAGTCTCGCCAATCATTTGCAGAAACACATCGGGCACGCGATGCCTCAAGGGCGTGGGCGTCTCCCCTCTTCACGGCTTGAAGAAGCTCGTAGTTCTTGGCCGCCTTCCAGGTCTCAAAGTACTCCTGCGGCATGTGAATGGAGCTATCACACAACGGGCAATGCTCCGGCAATGGCGGTAACATACAGGGGCCCCAGACAGAATGCACTCTCCAAGCTGCGACAAACGAGTATGCAGGCGATGGCAAACAGCGTCTGACGAATATCGTCAGTGTCGTTCCTGCCAAAGACGCGATCATGGGAACCGCATCAGCGAACTGAGCGTCTATGCCGCACCCCGGCGGTGGACGCTAATCCGCCGCCGCGCCGGGTTCGGCCGGCGCTGGCGATCCGCGTCGTGCCGGGCATCATGTATGATCGTGCCCTGCACACGAGAGGCGACCGGTGGTCGACGTCGAACCGGGCTTTTTCATTTTATCCGGCCCACGGACATGCCGCACAGAAAGGCGCGATGCACGTTGGTGGCGCCCCAATCGGACATGCGGACGTGGGTCAGGGTTTGACCGATGAACTCGTCGGGCAATATAACCCTCTGCTTATCGATCCGACACGTGTAACCGGCCGGAGACGTTACGGTCGTGCCGGACCAGACGTTGATCGTGGTGGTGTTGTTGATGCTATTGATCCAGCCACCACTGAGCCAGTCGCGGATATCGCTGTTGCCGTACAGGTCTTTGGCGTAGTACGCCCCCTGATCCCCGTAGAACTCCAGCCTGGTATATGGTCCGACCGCGCCCCAGGAGGTATTGATCAGGGTGTGGACTTCGCGAATGTCTTGCAGACCAACGGGGATATCGACGGAAATCGTCCCTGAACCCGTACTGCTGGTCCAGCCGTTGTCGCCCTCCGGGATGCAAAACGGAATGCCGCCAAGAGCGGTCTCGCCCGCCGGCAGGCCCTGGGCGCCGGCGTAGTTGTTCTGGTAGTGGAAGTTGGCGATCGGCGTCAGGTCAACGCAGTGGTATTCCAGGTCGTACGGGGCGGCCAGGGTTCTGAGCCAGCAGCCGGCCAATAGTCTCAGATCGGCAAGGCCGACGTCGCCGTCTTCGTCAAAATCCGCCGGCTGACAGGGGTCCACGGGCTGAAGGCTGCTCTGCTTCCAGACCTCGGCCAGAAGCGCCAGATCGCTGAGGTCGATGATGGTATCGGGCTGGAGATTGCAGCGGATGCAGGAGGCATCCCCGACGGTCATGCCGCACAGAAACGCCCGATGGGAATTCGACCCGCCCCAATCCGACATGCGGACACGGGTGAGGATCTGACCGGCGAACACCTCCGGCAGCAAGATCGCCTGCTTGTCCATCCGACAGGCCTTGCCGGGATCATACGTCACCGTCACTCCGGACCACACGTTGACGGTGGTGGTTCCGTTGATGCTGTTGGTCCAGGTGTTGTTGAGCCAGTCGCGGACGTCGCTGTTGCCGTACAGGTCCTTGGCAAAGTACGCCCCCTGATCCCCATAGAACTCCAGTTTGGTGTACGGCCCGACCTGCCCCCACGAGCAGTTAATCAGGGTGTGCACCTCGCGAACGCCCGGGACATTCACGGGGATATCGACGGCGATGGTTCCCGAGCCCGTATTGCTGGTCCAGCCGTTGTTGCCCTCGGGAATGTAAAAGGGAATACCCCCCAGAGTCACATCGCCGGTGGGCAGGTTTGCGGCGCCGGCGTAGTTGTCCTGGTAATGCCAGTTGGCGATCCCGGTCAGGTCCACACAGTGGTATGGGGGATCGCCCCGTACCGCAGAGACCAGCACCACGCAAGACACCAGACAAATCGACACACGTCTCGTCGCCCTCATGCCTTTGCCCTCCTCCCATCATCGACTCTACGGGACCAGACGTCCTGCCCTATTAAGGGTCTCGGATGGCGGCCCACGGCCAACCACCCTTTCATTGTCTCATGTCTCAAAGAGCTTTTCCATAGAGAATCGGTGGACTTTTTTGCGTCCTGCGAGCCAACGTTGGGCCCGCACGGCCACAGCCTGTCCGGACAGATCGAGACTCGCGTGGGCATGAACGAACATCCGATCCGGCCTACACGATTGGGCACGATGCGGGTCCTTCTACGCTCTCGGACACGGCCGGAAATGAGCACATGAACCCGGCTTACCGGCCTCCAACGGGGGATGAAGACATTTTTCCCATGCGCGGCACAGGCAATTCTCCCATCGAATTAGGGTCTTTCCCTATTCGTGCGCCTGGCGGGAATGAACCTAATACGTGGGCTGTTTCCGGACGGTCAGTGGCAATCCGAGGTTCAGGTGATTGCTCTGAAAATGCGGTTCTTTGAATCTTCGCGATCGTAGGGAATGGCCGCGTGGCCAATCGCCTTACGGGAAAACGGTGACCGATTGATCGGAAAGGAACGTACCATGAAGAACGCAAGAGTCGTAGGGGTAGCCCTTCTGCTTCTGGCCGGTTCGGCGGTTTTGGAGGCGAAGGAGGTCGCGGAATGGAACATGGCCGCGATCGACATGATTAAGGCCGACGGTATTTCCAACCACCTCGGCAACCGCACGATGGCAATGCTCCACGTCGCCATGTTTGACGCGGTGAACGGAATCGAGGATCAATATGATCCCTTCCTCGTGGATTTCAGGATGCCTCGGGCGTTGCCCGCAGAGGTGGCAGCGGCCTCTGCGGCGTTTGAGATACTGACCAGCCTGTATCCTGATAGAGAAGATGTTTTCAGGCCTTTGTATGAAAGCCACATTGCCGAAGAGCCCCAACACCCCGGCAAGAGACCCAGGATGAGCTATGGGCGAAGGCTGGCGATTGCGTACGGGCGGCTGGTGGCACAAAGGGTGCTGCAATGGCGGGAAAACGACGGCTCGGCAGAGGCTGGAGCCGTGCCCTATCCCGATGGAACCGAGATCGGCCAGTGGCGGCGTACCGATGCCCGGCCCCCGATGATGCCCGGCTGGGGCGACGTACTGCCTTTTGCCATGACCAGCGGCCAGCAGTTTCGACTCATTGGCCCACCGGACATCACCGGGTATGAGTATGCGCGGGATTACGCTGAAGTCATGGACATGGGCGGTAAGACCTCTTCGTATCGAACGGCGGAACAAACGGAGATCGCGCGGTTCTGGATCTCAGGAATACCGCGGATTTGGAATCTGGTGGCGCATCAGGTGTGCGACGCGAAGGACTATGGACTGCTCGAGGAGGCGCGGCTCTTTGCGCTTCTGAACGTGGCTTTGGCCGATGCCCAAGTCGTGGGCTGGGATATGAAGTACCACTTCGGGTTCTGGCGGCCGGTCACCGCCAACGCGTACGCCGATCAGGACGACAACGACTACACCCATCCATACCCGGATTGGCAGTCTCTGCTGATGGTGCCGGCGTTTCCGGAGTATCCAAGCGGCCACAGTACGAGTTGCGCGGCGGCGGCGACCGTCCTGGCCAAGTTCGTGGGCACCGACGAATTCTCGTTCGCCGTGAATTCGGAGGCCAATCCCGGTCTGGCGACTCGACACTTCAACAGCTTCTGGGCCGCCGCGAGGGAAGCCGGCATCAGTCGCGTCTATGGCGGCATTCATTTCAACTTCAGCAACGCCGAAGGATTGGAGGCCGGTCGTTCCCTGGGCCGCTACATTTGTGAGAACATCATGGCCGAATGATCTTCATGACAACCCGGGACAGTCTCCAATCTCTCCCTGCAGGCGATGTCCGTGGCCCGATTCCCTGGCCGCCTCGCCGCCAAGGGGCACAGTCACCGGTTCAAGGGCGAGTCCCTCGTCATCGCCGCAGGCGTATATGGCGAGGAACCCGCCCTGCCGGCTACCATGCCGGCAGGAAACGCCCCTCCGTATCAACAACCACCCCCGCACCCACGCCGCAGAAACAGCCAACCGCCCCCGGGCTTGCCCTACAAGGCTTTTCGGCGGCCCAATCTTATCGCATTCCAGCCGCCCCTTAAAGGGACGCACTATATCAGTACTCAAGAAACTCTTTCCCTTCGAGGCCTAATTGCGCAGAATTGGCGTACTGTCGTAGGAAGGGACTCTCGAGACGGCGAATTGACAATTGGCCCCGCAGCATAGATGCCAGGGAGGTCTCTTGCGATATGCCGAGAATCTACAGGACTCAGAAGCAGTGTGAGCAGTTCCTGGTCCGGGAGTTCCTCCGGCACCTTGAATATTCTGTTTCTGCGCCCGTATGGCAGGAAAGCCCGGATGCTATGCTGACAGTGAGGAAAGGAAGCAGAAAGAAGCGAATCGCCATAGAGCACACTGAGTATTTTCACGACACGGTGTCGAGGAAATGCTCACCCCTAACGCGGGTTGATCATTTCTGGAGGGCCGTGCAGGCCAGCCTTGTCCGTCGACTCAGCCGTCGAAAGCATATGACCGGCGTATGGCCCACGGTCAAGTTCAAGGACCGAAGTGCTATCCCAAATCCGGGAAAGGAACATGCCGAGCTAGCTCGGGCGCTTGCAGGCGATATTGTGTCTTTCATGGAGACGCATCCATTACGCGTGTCACAGTGGAAACGGTTCTCTCGCCGCGACTTCAGACGTTGGCATACGTTAGTCTCTCTACTTTCCCGGTTGACTTTGCATCGATGGACAGACGAGGCGGTTCGTGTTTATCGCTGCAACCTGATATGTGCCGACATCACCACGGGTGGGACAGCTCTAAGCTTGAAGTACATCAAAAGCGCAATCAAAAACAAAAACCGGAAGGCCACCAACTACAATTGGGGCGGCGCGGAGGAGAAGTGGCTTCTGATTGCAGCCAGTGGTGCTAACCTGAGTAATCATGCTGGACCACCCCAACAGACTGTGAATTGGGCAGATACGCATTTGCTGGAATTGTGTGGCGAGTCGCCCTTCGACAGGATCGTCCTCTGGGAGAGAACCGCCCATTGGTACAAGTGGCTGAAGCCTCGCGAAGACACGGTCAAGTACGATTAGGGCGAGCCTCGGCTGCCAGATACTCCGAGTTCGGGATGGGCAGTGCTCCCGACAGCGCAATCCTGCCTAATTGGAGCGGCCCCTTAACCGGAGAATGTGCCCTTCATCACACATGTGACCTGTATTATCCCCACTGCGTTCCGGTGCACCGCTTGTCTCGGCAATGTTCCTTGAATACGCTGCGCCAATCCCGGTGACCATGGTAAGAGCGACGATGTTCAGGGCCAGATTCAGACCATCTGAGATGATGTATGCCATCGCCGCATCAGCGTATTCGCTGGCGCTCCCAGCATTCATGCTCATCCTGAAAGCAACGCGGCCTACAAGGTTTGAGAGGATCCAGAGTCCCCACCACCACCCGACTATCGCATGACCGACAGTTCCGTCCTTGTGGCTCACCCTCCAGATCTCCTTCATAACCTGGTATGGCTTAAAGAGATTTGCAAATGGGACGAAGTACCAGCCGACAGCCCAACCAGGGGTAAAGACCATGGGTTCCCCAGATAATACCCGTAGATTCTTGTTAGTTCTGTAAATCCATCTCAGGAAAGTGATGCCGGTGATGATCGCCAGGATGAACTGAGCGGCCCCGACGATACCGGTCACTATGTCGGATACAAGTAGAGTCTCGGCCGCATCGATGTCTGATGGCAGTGTGGCATAGGAGTAGAAATTGTAGATTCCTGAAGATATGCCAATAACTGCAAAGCCAATTATGATCTTGAGGAGGCATCGCAGCGTATTTGTTAGCTTGGCATGAGGCTTCAGCCCCACTATTGGCTCCTCTTGAGCGGTCATGACTGCGTCCCTTCGTTAGTACCCGTTAAGCGGTCGAAACAATCCATTGTCAACAAGCTAAGTCGCCACACTACCCTTCTATCCGCTCCGCCCATGCTCGGGGGCGTGACGCCGAGGCCAGTGCCCCTGCGGCGCAATTGCGAACTATTGCTGACTCGTATTCACATAGGGTACCTGGGACCAGCCCGAGGGTACTCGCGATCCGGGCCGTGCCGGGCATAATGCATCATCATACCCTGCTCGGCCGGAACGGTCAACAACCAAAAAGAGCGATCATTCCCGGGCCTTGGCTCCGACGGGGCCAAGATAGGCCGCCGCCGGTGTAAGGACCGGCCGCGTCAGACGTGGGCCAGCCAGCGTTGGGTCAGGACGGCCACCAGCAGGGCCCAGCCGAAGCTGGCGAACGTGCCGATGATGATGTACTCGGCCTCCTTGCGTTGGCCGGGCTGCTTGATCTCGCCGAATCGCAGGATGGACTTGGCCGCGAAGAGGAACCCGATCGCCCCGGCGTTGCCCGACAGCACGAGCAGGTAGGTCAGGGCCCGCTCCAGTTGGCCGATCCGCCGCCCGCCATGCCGGAGCCCTTCTGCGGGCTTGTCGCCCAGCTCCCGGATCACCGGCTGAAGGGCCTTGCCCATGAGGATGGCGCCAAACCAGACGCACAGAATCAGGCCGCTGATCAGGATCAGGATGCGGAAATACGCCGGCGTTACCCGCATCCACAGGCAGGAATAGCCCGACGACGTGAACGCCACGGTGATGCCGACCAGGGCCAGCACGTGCGCCGCCTGGTCAATCAGGAAGACATAGACGTTCCAATCTTCGCTGGCCAAGCCGCTCTTGACCGTGTCAATCGCGAAATGCAGCAGGACCGCCAGGCCCACCGCCAGCCACGCCGCCGCGGGGGACGGGGGGCCGGGCGCCACAAGGACGCACGTCACAGCGCCGACGACCGCGGCGTGCCACACGCGAGCGGCCAAGCCCTTCTTGGCCTCGGCCATGGCACGCGTTTGCAGCAGGAAATCGCCGATCAGATGCCCCGCCAAAAGGGGTATGAACAAATCCTGCATGGCTCCGTTCTCCCGCGACCCGTCAAGTCCTCTAAAAAAACAACCTATTTAGGCTGTATATCCGTGTACCACCTTTTTAGGTTGTTCCAAACGCGGTTTCAAACCGCTCCAACGCCGCCTCGATAGCGCTCCAATCGCCGCCGGAAAGGGCCTTGGCGACGGCCTGCTGGCTGACGGGCGGGTCCAGCCGCTCGGCGATCTGGGCCTGGGTCAACCCCTCCAGGGCCCCCAGAACCGCCTCGGCCTGTCGGGGCTTCCAGTGCCCCGCCAGGGCGTCGCACAGCCGCAGCAGGACGCCGAGCCAGTTCGATGCATCGCCGAAACCCTCCGGCAGCTCAATGGCCAGTTTCCGGCCAGGCTTCATCTCATCCAGGGCACGGCCGGACAGTACGAACGCCTCGCCCATCGACTGAGAGATGCGATCCTCCGCGATCCTGGCGACCGGGCCGATGCCGATGCCGATTCGCGTTTGGCAATCCTCAAACGCCAGCAGCGCCGCCCGTGCATAGAAGGCCGCCCGCAGGGCCCGGGCCGGCTCGGTGAGCAGCATCTGCCAGGCATCCCCGCGAAAGACGTCCACCCGACCGTGGACCAGGTTCGCGGTCAGCCTGTTGAGCCTCCCGGCGCACCAATCCAGCCGTGTGCGCACGGCGTCCAATTGCTCGGCGGAGAGTTTCCTGGAGCCGACAATGTCACCGGTCAGCACGGCATACCGCTTCTCTGATTCCGCCTGTTCCATCGCCTTTGGTACACCCTGCAACTGCGAGAATCAAAAGGGTCTGCTCCGTTTACCGTCGCCAGGATCGCCGCATGAGAATGACCACCGCGGCGTGGAGCACGAGGAACACCGCCCAAGGGAAATACCTCGCATAGTCGGGCTCGGTGACGTGTCGCCCGGGCAGCATAAAGCAGATCACGATCCCCACGACACACGCCGCCAGGCCGAGGATCCGCGTCGGGGGCATGACCAGGGGCCGCGAGCCGAACAGACCCGCGGCGATCCACACCATCACGCCGGAGGTCAGCAGCGGCGCCCAGACCGGTCCCGCCCAGAGATCGGGGATGAAGAACAGGATGTCCCACTCGGCCAGCGACGCCGGCCAACCGAGCAGGACCTTGAGCCAGACGTAATAGAACACGTCCCAGAGCGCGAACGACAGCAGGAAATACGCGATTCGGCGCCGCCAGGTCTGGGCCATCAGGCCCGCGGCGGCCGCCAGCAGGACCAGCGTCGCCGCCTCCCGCCCCACCTCCGTGAGAAGGCAGAATCGCATCGCCCCTTCGATCGCGGACAGGTCCGCAAGAGGCCACGTGAAACCGTCGGGATAGAACAGGGCACGAAGGTATACGACAACCGCCGCTTCGATGTAGCCGAAAGCGATGCCGAAGGCGGCGACCATCGCCAATCGGGCCCAACCGGTCCGTATCGCTGTGTGGTCGGAATCGTCCATGGTCCTCCTCGGATTCAGCCTCGTGTCCCGCCGACCCGGTCCACCCGGCCGCCCTCGCCTCGGGCGGTCAGGTGTGCTCCCGGATCATGTCATCGATTTTGGCCTGCCATGCGTCGCGGCCATGCTCGGCGAAGTAGTCGAAGGACTCGCCGCACACCATCTCCCCCATGAGCACCTTGCGATCGTTGGCATCCGAGACCTTCTCGATGACCCGGCAGCGTGCCTGCTCCAGCGCCTCGACGAACCGCCCATGCACCTCCGTGAACATCTCCTCAAGCCGCTCACGAACGTGGCCCGCATAGGCGGGGCAGTATCCATCGGTGCTGATGGCGATCTGCAAGGGCCCGCGACGCACCAGCGCCGGCACGTAGAAATCGCACAGTTCCGGCGTATCCACCACGTTGCACAGCACCTCCCGCGTCTGGCAGTCGTCGTAGATCCGCTGGTTCAGCGTGCGATCGTTCGTCGCGGCGATGCACAGCAGGGCCTCCGCAAGATACTCCTTGGCGTACGGGCTCTCGATCAGTTCGATGTTGGGCCCGCTGCACGAGATCTCAAAGGCCGAGCCGAAATGCGGCGCGACGACCACCACGCGGGCGCCGGCCTCGGCCAGGCCGCGCACCTTGCGCGCGGCCACGGGACCGGCACCGATCACCACGGCGCGCTTGCCTTGCAGATTGAGAAAAATGGGATACCTGGCCATGCGAGCGATTCTAACGGCCGGGGCCCCCGGTGGCAACAGGAAAACGCAAGATATGGATGGAACCGCGTTTGCGGCTCAGTCGGTCGTCTTCTGACCCAGCAGCTCGTTGATCATGTCCATGAGCACACCCGACTCGACGGGCTTGGCCAGGAAGACCTGCCCCCCCACGTGGTGGCCTCGCTGGTCCTGCTGCTCGCGACCGAACAGCCCGGTCAGGAAAATGATCGGGATATCCGTTGTCTCGGGGTCGTCCTTGAGCCGAATGGCCACCTCCTCGCCGCCCATGCCCGGCATGGACAGGTCAAGAATAATCAGGTCCGGGTGCTGGCGCCGCGCGAGGGTGATGCCGTTCTGCCCGTTCGGCGCGGTGATGACGCGAAAGCCCTTACGCCCCAGCGTGCGATCCATGGCCGCGAGCAGGTTCGGCTCATCATCAATAATCAGTATCTTCTTCTGTTCCATTGAAATGCGGCTCCCAGACCCATTCTCCAACCTCTTCTGTCCGCGCCTCCGCGCTGATCGTCCCACGTCGTTGTGCAGACCCCGAAGTCAGGGCTGCTTGTATATCGACTCCGCTGCTAGCCCGCTGCACTGGAAAACACGACTACCGTCAAAAAACGACAGCTTACGGTCCAAATCACCTTTTCCCGAAAGAGCGCGTCGCGGCCGATCGCTCGGTTATGGGACCCCCCGGAAGAACGGACGCCGCCATTGTGTCCCAGGCCCTTGCGCGGTATGCTGGTGGTGGACCGTGTCGGAGGCCGGAGCACATGCGCATAAGAGGGTGGTACCAAATCGGAGGGGTGGTCTGTCTGGGATTCTTGGGCGTGGCCGCGTGCACGGCACTCGCGCCGGCGGGTATCCTGGATGAGTATGTGGCGCGGCCCGATCCGGCCTTCCGCTGGCGGCTCGACGACACACAGCCTGGGTTCGGCTATACGGGGTACGTGCTGACGGTGGTCTCGCAACAGTGGCGAAGCGCCGCCGAGGTGGACCGGCCCGAATGGACCCATCGGTTGTATGTCGCGGTGCCGAGTAGCCGCACGCGTGATCAGGCCCTGCTCTACATCGACGGGGGCGACAACGACGACCCCTTGCCGTCGGCCTTCCCTACGGATATTGGGACCCTGGCCTGGTTGAGCGGGGCCGTCGCGGCGTCCATCGAGATGGTGCCGAACCAGCCGCTCTACTTCACCGATGAGAGTCGCGGTCGCTGGGAGGACGCGATCGTCGCGTATTCGTGGGACAAGGCCATGACGCACGATGATCCGAACTGGATCGTTCAACTGCCCATGACCAAGGCGGCGGTCCGGGGCATGGACGCGGTTGAGGCCTTCCTGGCCGAATCGGCGCAGGGGTCCATCGCCCTGGATGGCTTCATCGTCGCTGGCGCCTCCAAGCGCGGCTGGACCGCCTGGCTGACAGCGGCCGTGGACGAGCGTGTGACCGCCGTGATGCCCCTGGTGATCGACCTGCTCAACACCCGGGCCTCGTTCCGGCACCATTATGCGGCCTACGGGTTCTTCGCCCCGGCGGTGCAGGACTACGAAGCGATGAGCATCTTCGCACGGCTCAACGACCCCGAGGCCGAATCCCTTTTGGCGGTGGTCGATCCGCTCCGGTACGCCGACCGGCTCGATATGCCCAAATACCTCATCAATTCGGCGTGCGATGAGTTCTTCCTGCCCGACTCGTGGCGGTTCTACTACGACCAGTTGCCCGGCCCGAAGCGATTGCGGTATGTGCCCAATACGGGGCACTCGCTGGACAACAGCGATGCGATGGACTCCGTCATCGCACTGGGGCTGGCGCAGTTGCGCGGGACCGCCGTGCCCGACTACGCGTGGGAGGTCCTCAACGGCGACATCGTGCGCGTGACGACCGGTCAGACGCCCCAGCGGGTGTGTCTGTGGACGGTGACCAATCCCGTCGCGCGGGACTTCCGCTGGGAGACACTGTTGGGCCTTGGCACAGCGTGGGAGGAGACGCCCTTGTCGGCCGGGCCCGATGGGGTCTACGAAGCCGCTTTGACCGAACCGCCATCGGGATACAGGGCGCATTTCGTCGAGCTGACCTTCGCGGGTCCCTACGGCTGGCCCTATACCTTCACCACAGGCGTCTATGTCCGACCTGATGAACTACCATTTGCGTGCGATTACGATATGGACGGCATCGTCGATATCGCCGATGTGCGGTGGTTCGCCGAATTCTGGCTGGCGCCGGAGTCGGATTGGATCGATGTCTGGCCCACCGCCCACGGCGACGGCCGAGTGGACCTCTACGACATGCGCGTGCTGTCCGAAACCTTCTTGAACGCATCGGAACCCAGTCCTTAATCGTTGTCGTGCTTTCCCGGAGATGAGCGAATGAACAGAATCTCGTTGCCATGGTTGTGTGTTGTCGTCCTCTTGGTGGGCTCGGCGGCCGGATTGCAGGCCGCGCAGACCGCTCTGGACGGGTATGTTGCCCGGCCCGATCCGGCGTATCGTTATGAGGTGGTGCGCACCGTGCACAGCGACGATGGCGCGGGCTACGTGCTGAACATGATCTCGCAGACCTGGCGCAGCCCCGATGAGGTCGACCGCACGGAGTGGCAGCACTGGGTCCTGATCGCGGTGCCCCGTGTTGTGCGGCATGATACGGCCCTGCTCATCATCGACGGGGGTCGCAACGGCGGTGATCCGCCGAGCGGGATCGACGGCGGCACGGCCGCCCTGGCCGTCCGCACCGGGTCGGTCGTCGCGCACGTGAAGATCATCCCCAACCAGCCCCTGCGTTTCGCCGGCGAGGACCGGGATCGTTACGAGGACGACACGATCGCCTATACCTGGGACAGGTTCCTGCGGACCGGCGATGCCGAGTGGCCGCTGCAACTGCCGATGGTCAAGAGCGCCGTCCGCGCCATGGACACGGTGCAGGACTTCGTCCACAAGCTCACCGGCAACGTGAACGTCGAGGGTTTTGTCGTCACCGGCGCCTCGAAACGCGGCTGGACGACCTGGCTGACCGCGGCCGTGGACCGCCGGGTGGTCGCAATCGCGCCCATCGTGATCGACATGCTCAATACGCAGCCCTCGTTCCAGCACCACCGTGCGGTCTACGGGTTTTATGCCCCCGCGGTGCGGCCCTACGAAGAGATGGGGATTTTCGCCCGGATAGAGACGCCCGAAGCCGAGAAACTCATGGCCATCGTCGATCCGTTCAGCTACCGCGAGCGATTGACCATGCCCAAGTTCATCCTGGTCTCGGCCGGGGATCAGTTCTTCCTGCCCGATTCCTGGCGGTTTTACTACCGTGATCTGCTCGGCCCGAAGCGGCTGCGCTATGTGCCCAACTGCGGCCATGGGCTGAAAGACACCGACGCCCTCGAGACGCTCCAGATGTTCTATCAGTCCGTGCTCGAGGGTTGGCCGCTGCCCGAATACGATTTCGATTCGCCGCGGCCGGGGACGATCCGCGTCACCTGCGCACAGCGGCCAAGCCGGGCCCTGCTCTGGCAGGCCACGAACCCCCAGGCCCGCGATTTCCGTGTGGACACCTTTGGCAAGGAATGGGCTTCCACACCCCTGGGGCCCGAATCGGATGGTTCGTACATCGGCCGCGTGGACCGACCGGAGAAGGGTTTCACGGCCTTCTTCGTGGAACTGACCTTCCCCAGCCCGGGTCCGGACCCCTACACGTTCACGACAGGAGTGTACATCATTCCCGATATCGAGCCGTTCGCCCGGCAGTAGACCACAGGTCCGTCGAAGCATCGGCGGCAACATGCGGTTCTTCCCCTGCCGAGGGCGCATGGTGCGCTCGGACAGACGTTGCCTTCTCACGGTCCGGAGGGTATACTGATTCTGAGGCTGAGGGGGCAACAATCGTATAAGAACCTGAAAAACGCGCTGAAGGCCTGCGGAGGACAAAGGATGAACGCCATGAATCGTCGTGATTTTATGAAGACGACAACGGCCGCGTCGCTGGCGGCGGCCGCGTCGTTCACCGGGGCCTATGCGGCCGGCTCCGACAAGATTCGCATCGGGACGATCGGCTGCGGCGGCCGTGGCAACTACGACACGACCAACTGCCTCAACTGTGCCGACGGCGTGGAACTGATCGCCATGGGCGATCTGTTCGCCGATCGCGTCGAGGGCACGTACAACAGCCTCAAGCAGAGAATGCCCGACAAGGTCAACGTCCCCTCCGAACGGCGATTCCACGGCTGGGACGCCTATAAGCAGGTGCTGGCCTGCGACGTGGACCTGGTTATCCATACCGAGACGCCGGGCTTCCGCCCGCGCCAGGTTCGAGCGAGCATCGAGGCGGGCAAACACGTGTTCATGGAGAAGCCCGTCGCGGTCGACCCCGTGGACGTGCGTCATATCATCGAGACCAGCGAGATGGCCGACCGCAAGGGCCTGACCATCCTGGCCGGCACGCAGATGCGACGTATTCCTCACCTGGTCGAGGGTATCCAGAGGCTGCTCGACGGCGCCATCGGCGACCTCGTGGCCGGTCAATGTGTCCGCTTGGGGGGAGGAATGCTTGACTGGGGAGTACAGCAGCGCGATCCGCAGTGGTCGGACATGGAATGGCAGATCCGACGATGGCTGTTCTATACGTGGCTCAGCGGTGATTTCATCGTCGAGATGCACGTGCACAACCTCGACCTGATGAACTGGATCCTGGGCGGACACCCCGTCAGTTGCATGGGTCTGGGCGGCCGACAGGTGCGAACGGACCCGCGGTACGCGGACTCCTACGATCACTTTGCCGTGGAGTACGAGTACCCCAACGGCGTCCGGGTGGAGTATATGGGCTGCCAGATCGACAAGGTCACCACGCGTAACGATCAGCGGGTTCAGGGCACGAAGGGCTCGGCGTATCTGGATTTCGCCAATTCGATCATCACGTCAGGCGGTAACGAATGGCGATACGAGGGGCCCCGGTACGACCCGTGCGTGCGGGCCCACGCCGACCAGATCGAGGCGATCCGAACGGGCAAGAAGCTCAACGAGGGGCGACGCATCGCCGAAAGCACGCTTACCGCGATCATGGGCCGGATGAGCGCCTACACCGGCCGGGCCCTGAAGTGGGATTGGGCGTTGAAAGGCTCCAAGCTGGACCTGAGCCCGGAGACCTACGAATTCGGCCCCCGGCCCGAGCCGACCGTGGCCATGCCGGGCAAGACGCCCTTGGTCTGACCGGAGGACGGACGGCAGAAGAACCTGCGTTCTGGGGCGACGGGGTATCAAGGACTGAGCATGGTGGCAGCGGTATTTATTGGATTGCCTGAAGTTGGGTTGATCGTTCTGGTCACGGTACTCATTGTCGTGGGAACGACGCTGCGCATGGCCCGCCAGAAACGAAAGGACAAGGACTGATCCTGGTCAAACCTCACTCCTCAGCGATGTGGCTCATCTCGACCACGCTGAGCAGCAACGACAGGCCGACCTTGTGGATGGCCTGCACGAAGTGGATGTTGTCCATGGGCTTGACGATGTAGTCACTGCACCCCAGGTCCCGGCATTGCTGGATGGCCCGCTCGTCGTCGGTCGTCGTCAGCATCACCACCGGAATCCCGCGCAGTTCGGGGTCGGCCTTGACCTGACGGAGGACCTCTATGCCATCGACTTTGGGCATCCGGATATCGAGCAGCAGCAGGTAATTCTTGTCCGGCTCGCGGACCGGCCCATCGCCTCGCCCGAACAGGAAATCCAGGGTCTCCTGGCCATCCGAAAACCGGACGAGCTTGCTCCTGAAGCCCATGCGGAAAAGATTCTTCCGGATCAGGGTGAAGTGCCCGTCGTCGTCCTCCGCCACCAGGATGCTGAATTCCTTGCGCACCGGCCAACCCCTGGCTGAAACCTCGCCTCGAATTCTACTCTACGTGTCTTGATTGCCCTGCGTCAAGAAAAAAAGAAACGCCTCCGGGTAAATACCGATAGGCCCCCGCTCCGACGGAGAGGCCGTCGATGAGCGTTGGCCACCCGGAAAGCCCCCAGGAAGGCCTAAATGCAGGTGGCCTGCGGATATGGCGAAAAAATGAAAGATTTCTGTTTTTTTGCTTGGCGCCATCTGGACATCCTGCTATAGTACCATTCTCCAACCTCCTTGGAGACCCCAAAGTTATCGCGCGTGTATACGTGGTTTTGCCCAAAACCTCGCTATCACGCGCGGTAATTTTTTTAATCCCATCGGTATTTTCCCCTACCTGCAATTCTTATTGCAATTTCTCCGCAAGATTCTACGATGGTCCCGCGGCTGGTTCGCCCCAATACTGCCAAAAAAACGCATGGAGGCCACGATGAGCGGCATTGTGCCAACCCGGGAGCAGGCCTGGCGGCTGCTCAATCAGTACACCCACACGGACGCCCTGCTCAAGCACGCCTTGGCCGTCGAGGCCGTCATGCGGTATTTTGCCCAGAAGCGGGGCCACGATCCCGAAGAATGGGGGATCATCGGGCTGGTTCACGACCTGGACTACGAGCAATTCTCACAGGAACACTGTTACAAAACCGCCGAGATTCTTCGCGAAAACCGCTGGCCCGAGGACACTATTCACGCGGTGCTCTCCCATGGCTGGGGGATTTGTACCGATGTCGCCCCGGAGCATGAGATGGAGAAAGTCCTCTTTGCCGTGGATGAGCTGACCGGCCTGGTGGTCACGACGGCTCTGGTGCGGCCTTCGCGGAGCCTGGCCGACCTGACGGCCAAGAGCGTGCGCAAGAAGTGGAAGGACAAGGCCTTTGCAGCGAAAATCGACCGCGGCATTATCACGCGCGGGGCCGAGATGCTCGGCATGGAGCTTTCCGACCTGATTACCGAGACGATCGCCGGGATGCGGCCTGTCGCCGCGGAACTCGGTCTGGAGGGATCTCCTTAGCACAGGGATGAAAGGGCACATAGATGGAACGTCAAACCCTCTCCACCGTCACGGAACGCAGGTCCGGCGGAGCCGCGTCGGCCCGCACTCTCTGGATCATCGCCGTGGTAACCACGGGCTGCGCGACCGGGGGCATGATCTGGCTTTTTTACGGTGGGGGCAGTCCGGGCGGCCAAGCCGGGCCGGATAGCCCGCAGACGGGACAGGCATCCCGCCTCGCGGCTGTCTCGGGGCCGGAATCGGCCGAACCCGTCGACGAGACTTCGTCGGAACTCGCGCACACCAAGGCCGCCGGTCATTCACTCCAGAAAGCGCCGGAGACAGCTTTGCCGTCCGACGCTCCCCCAGCCGACACCATGGCTGCGGCGAACCCGCCTGAACCGGAACGCGAGGAGGCCTCCAGGCTCGAAGAGCCCCCTGCGGCACCCGTCGCGATGCAGCCAGCGCCGGAGGCTGCACCCGTATTGCCCGATGTCGAGCCGGCCACCACAACGGCGATTTCTGTCCCTGCCGCCGTGAAACCAGACCCCCCGGCCCAGCCGGAGGCTCCGGCCACTGCGCTTCAGCCCGAACCGGTGGAACCGCCTGAAAGCATGGCAGCACCCAACGAGATCCAACCCGAACCGACCGTGATGGAACCGCCGGCGGTCGCCGAGCCCAGTGCCGAGGCTGCTACCACTGACCTCGCTCCCGACCCGGCGCCGCCCCCTCCGTCGGAGGGGGTTGGGACCGTCCCGGACACCAAGACAGAGGACGCGTCCGGCGCTGCCATAGCCGAGCCCCCGCCGTCCTTGCCTGAGACGGGCCCCGCGGCGCCGGTCGCCGTCGCCCCCGAACCCGTAGGGCAGGGCACGGCGCCCGTGATGCCCGAACGGAGGCGCGTGCCGACCGCAGAGGCCCTCACGGTCGATGCGCCGGCGGGATCGGCCGCGTGGCCATCCTGGCTGCAAGTGGGCGGCGACTTCCGCTTTCGGCAGACCTACAGTGAGGCCGACCGATTGGATCGCAAGGCCCGCGGGCACGACAGCGTCTTCCAGCGGTATCGTCTGCGGGCGTGGGCGAGGATCCTCGCCGCGGAGGACGTGGACCTGAACGTCCGGCTGGTCACGGAACCGCGGTACTACTTCCGGCCCGACCGCGATGAGCAGTACATCAACGACGAGGTGCTGATCGACCGGTTGAACATCACGTGGCGCAACGTCGCAAACCTGCCCTTGACGGCGGTTCTCGGCCGTCAGGATATCGAGTTGGGCAGCGGCTGGCTCGTGCAGCGCGGCACGCCTTTGGACGGCAGCCGGACCACCTTCTTCGACGCGGCCCGGCTCACCTGGCAGATCGATGAGCGGACCACTGCCGATCTGATCTATATCGAAAACCACGCCAACAGCAGCGCGTGGCTGCACCCCCTCAATGACGCCGACGTGGACTTCGAGGAGCAGGACGCCCGGGGGGCGATAGCGTACCTCTCCCGCACCGACGGTCCCCGCCGCATGGACGGCTACTTCATCTACAAACGCGATCACCATCCGAATCGCGCCGGCGGCGGTGAAGGCGACATCTACACGCTCGGCGCGATGTTCGCCGACCACCTGAACGAGGACTGGGAGATGAAGGTGGAAGTGGCCCCGCAGTTTGGCCACAGAAACGGCAAGAGCCTGAGCAGTTTCGCCACGAACAACACGCTCACGCTGCATCTGCATGATGCCGTGGAGGGGCGTCTGCGGCTGGGTTATGAATATCTGTCCGGGGACGAAGACCCCGACCGCCATTTCGACAAGCTATGGGGTCGGACGCCGCAGTTCAGCAAGCTCTACAACGGCCCGATTGATTCGATTGACGGCCGCACCCGCGACAGTTCCAACCTGCATCGATTGAGCCTGGGCTACGTGTGCCGGCCCCGCGAGAGTGTGCAGTGGGACGCGGACTACCATCTTCTGTTCGCCGACGAGCACGCCACCCCACCGGGCGCGACGGGCCTGAGCGAGCACGGCATGTTCCGCGGCCAGTTGTTGACCACCCAGTTGGAGATCCAGAGCGACAAACACCTGCGTCATCGCGTGCGGGCTGAACTGTTCGCCCCCGGCAACTATTACAACGACGACCGGAACGACGTGGCGGTGTTTCTGCGGTACGAACTGCTGTTCACCTGGTAGTCCAGGGCCCTGCGGACACAAGACGGGCGGCGCCTCACGCGGAGACGTCGCCCGTTTAGTGTTTTGCGAGACCCGCCGGTGATCCCCGGCGACCCGCCTACTTGCCCGCGTTGGTCGCGGTCCGCTCGGCCAACTCCTTGAACGCCTCGACCTGGATCTCCTTGCCGAAGTGGGCCTCGGCGTCCACGGCGTAGACCTTCAGGGCATTACTGTCGATCTCGTGAATGCGGTTCGTGCGGACCAGCTCATTGAAGCTGAGCTTGCGCATCACGATATCCTGCTCGTTGTTCGCGTCGATATTCTCGACGACACCCAGCAGAAAATCCAGGTCCAACAACTCCAGGCCGCTCTGGAGATCGCGACCGGCGCGCCGAGCCACCGGAGCGGTCTTGTCGCCGGTACCCGCACCCTCGGTGCGGACCGGGGTCGCCGCCGCCGTGTTCGAGTACCGTCCCCGTCCCGTTGTCTGCACCTTGCTTACGCTACCTGTCTCCATGTTCGTCACCTCACTATCCATAACATTGACCGCATCGTGGTTTTCGTAAGGCTCTGAAGTCGCTCCGGTCTCCGGCCGGGCGCCTCCGCCCACAGACTCAATCCGAATTTCCCCCACACGGCGCCGATTCGGCAGTGTCCCCCGTGACAGAGGCGACGACGGCAGACCCGACCCCTTCGTGACGCGCCCGGCACCGGCGCTTGTTCTTTGCCAGGGACGAGCCGCTCCTCTGCCCTTGAAGCGGGCTCCGAGCCTCCGCCAAGGCCCCTTGTTCCAGCCGAATCCTTTCATCCGCGATCCTCGACCCGGGGCAACGCCCGATACACCTCGGAGTCGCGCCGGGGCGATCTCCTCCACACACAGCCGCCTTTATCGGCACAGCCCTTGCGCTGTCTTGAACCATAATAGCCGCTGGTCAAGCCCCTGCAAGCGCATTCTAAGACAATTCGTCCGATAATAATTTCGTTGGGTAGGGACGATGATTTTCGGTGTCTGGACGCGCACATCGGGCCGCTTTTTGCATTTTTTGGCAAACCCTCTTTCTCCTCCGGCCAAGAAAAAAGCCGCCTCCTCGCCTCCGACGGCACACGACCCAAGCTGGGAGCCATGAAGTCAGCTAATCGACCCTGCCACGCCCTCTGTCGGACATGTGCCCTTATCCGACACTACCGCGAGCCACCAGCGGCTACCGTCGGCAGGGGTAATTCAAGGACATCATCTCCTGATCTGGATTGCCGGGCTGGTTGCGGGGTTCCGATTCGCGGTTTTTTGCGAAACGGATCGTTCGCGGGTCGCGCCACGTCCACTTCTCCGCGTGCCCGTCGAGGTAGCCCAGCGTGCTGCGATCATTGTGGAAATACGCCAGCGGATCCCACCATGCTGTCCACGTGTTGCTATCCCAGAAACTCCACAGGTCTGCATTGTAACCGCGGTCGGGCGGATACAGCCGGCTGTCAACGCCGGGGGCATGCGTGTACGCCTCTTCGACATACATGTACTTGGAGCTCGGCGTCACCACCTCATTGTACTTGTATAGCATGGTGACCGTCACATTGCCTCCCGGCGCTCCGGTCAGCGTCCGCCTGCCGTTTGTCCAACCGGCACCGTTCTGTCCACGGGGCACACCGTGCGCCCCATCGGGCATCGAGTAGCTTCGGTAGGCGCCCTTTGCACCCCCTCCGTATACCAAGTCCTTGACGTATCGCTTGTCGCCGGGGCAATGATACAGTTTCACGTTCTCGGTATAAGGATACATCGCCCCTTTCATGATGCCGTTCTTCTTCTCCTCAACCGTGCTGTTGTGGAGCGTGAAGTTGCCGTGCTCGTCCTGCGGCGGTTTGACCCAACGATACCGGCCCCACACCAGATCATCATCGCCAATAGGGAAGCAGCCGGCCATAACGAGCCACGCGTCGTTCTCCGACTGGTACATGTTGTGGGCTTTTGTCAACCCATTCAGATTCGCCAGGCAGACGGCCCCGGTCGCCTGCTCCTTCGCGATCTGCAACGCGGGGATAAGCACCGCCAGGAGCATACCGATGATTGCGATGACCACCAGCAATTCGATCAACGTAAAACCACGACTTCTCATGCCCGTCGCCTCCACTGCCGCTGTCTGTTCACACGTGCGGGCCAGGGTCTTGCACGTCATGGAGTGGCCGTAAACCCTGGGTGTGTATACCGCGGCCGCTGGCTTGGCGGTAGTCGCGTCCCGCTATCCCGCCACGTTTCTATGTCACACTTCCGACACCATGATATGCAATAGCCGTCGCTTGAGCAAGCCCAAAACTGCAGGGGCACAAAAAAACGCTCTGGAAACGAATGCGAAATCATTGTTTTGCGACACTCAGAATGCTCTCGATGGACCTCAACCGGGCCAAACCCCTTCGACTAGCCGCATTCCCGTCTGGGCTACAGCCGCACGCCCTTTGCCCAGAGCCCGGCACCGCCGCGTGACGGCTTGCATCGCTGCGTCGGCCTGTTAGAATGTTTCGTTTATTGTCGGTGAACCGAACCACGGTATCCGTCGCCATCATGTACGATACCCCGGACAATCGAATACCCTTGACGCGGATTCAGCGCCTGATCGGCCGGCTGATGCTGGAATCCAAACAGCGGTGCCCCGCCTGCTATCTGCAGGTTGAGGCGGACCTGACGGAGCTGACCGCGCTGCGCAAACCCCTGTCCAAGGACTGCGGGGTGCGCATCACGACCAATGACTTTTTCTTTTGCGCCCTGGCGCGGGCGATTCCGGAGTTTCCGCTGATGGCCGCGCGACTGGACGAAGCGGGCCACGCGATCGAGATCAGCGCCCGCGTCGGGATCGGTTTCGCGGTCGCTGCGCCCCAAGGTCTGGTCGTACCCGTCATCCAGGACGCCGCCGGCAAGGATCTGGTGCAGTTGTCGCGCGAGAGCGACGTGCTGCTCAAGAAGGCCCGCTCCAACCGCCTGGTGCCGGATGATCTGTGCGGCGAGAACGTCGTGCTCAGCGGGTTGGGCATGTACGGGGTGCGGTCCTTTTATGCGATCGCGCCGACGTGCGCATCGGCCATTCTTTCGCTGGGCAATCTCCACGAAATGGTGCACGCCGACGGCGAAGGCTTTGTGGTGCGCAAGAAGATGTGGGTCGGCCTGGCCGCGAACCGGTGCCTCATGCATGAAGTCTATGCGGCGCGTTTTCTTCGGCGTCTGGTTGATCTACTCGAAAATCCCGTACAGTTGACGCGTCTGTGACCCGCATCGCATGCTTTTGCGTGATGCAGGTTGATCGCGCCACGCAGAAAAAATTCGTCACTCCGCGAATTCTCTGTTGACAGCACGCGCGTCGCAGTGTATAGACGGCAGCACGGTAATGAAAGCGACGTCACGTCGCTTCGCACAAGGTTGCTTCCGATCATCCACGAAGCAACCTTCTTTTTTTCGACCGTGCCTCACCACTCCACCTGAACACCGGATGACAGGTTTGCCTGCACCGCTGCAGGAGGCCCTATCAGTCCGTCGAAAAGCGTACGGGCCCAGAAACCGGTCCTTGTTGTCATTTCCGCGGAAGTCGACGACGCGCCATGGCGGGCGAGAATCCGCGCTTTGCGTGCAGCGTACACACCACACGTCGAGCGTGGACCCCGGATCAAGTCCGGGGTGACACCTTTTCAACAGGCTGCCACGGAAGGTCAGCACGTGGAGGGGTGGAAGCCAACGGTGTCCCCCGGGCGAACGATTGCTACCGCAATCATCAAACGGACTTATTCAGGGCCGGTCGGCAATGTCAACGGCTCGACGATCTCCACCGGCCGCGGTGCGATCAGGTCGAACAGGTCAGGCAGATCGTAGTACTCCAGCACGAACGGCACGAGGTATGAGAGGCTGTCGCGCGTGAGCGGATGGGCGACCAGATCCTGCCATGAGCGGATGGACTCGCGCACGATGACCCGGGCGATGCGGTCATCCAGGACCGCGGCGTGCAGAACGACCGGCCCGCACCGCTCGACGCCGACGACGGTGATGTCGCCCGCATCCACGTCGGAGCGCAGGGCCAGAACATTCAGAGCGGCGATGACATTGGTGACCCGACGGCCGATGAGCGGACGGGCCAGATGCAGGCTGATCATGGCGTTTCGCCACTCATCGTGCATGTTGCCGGCGTAGCGGTTCTTGGCCGGGTCGTCGGCCGTCTCACCGGTGCCGCACACGTCGATCGCCAGCACGATGCGCCCCTGTTCAAGCTCCTGCTCGATGGGCCCGCCCGGTTCGGCGGCCCGCTGCTTGCCCCGCCCATCGACGTACAGCGTCGCGCCGCAGGGTTTGGAGGCATCGCGGGAAACAAACAGCAGCGCGGGAACGGCGATGCCACCGGATGACTCGATCAGCCATTTCTCGACGCGGCAGTCAGGGCGATCCATGAGATCGACCGCCCGTGCCCGCACATCGGCCGGCGGCTGGTAGCCGATCAGGTCGCGTATCTTCTGGACAACGCGCTGTCGCGCTTGTTGGAGGAACTGGCGACGCTGCTCGGCCAGGGCATGGGCGCAGCGCAGGTTCAGATCGGCCACGGTCACCTCATCGGTCCAGTGGTCGCGCACCTGGCCGGTGGTCGTAACGAACAACGTCTGCGGCTCCTGCAACGTCGGCTCGGGCTCGACGATCTCGGCCGGGTCATCGTAAAACCAACGTCGCATCCATTGACAGGCGGCCTGGCGACGCGGTGTGCTGAAGCCGTGCGTGTCATCGTAGGAAAACAACGCGACGTTCTGCGGTTGGCCCAAAAGGGTATAGACCCGCCGGGCCTCGGCATAGGCCCGCTTGACGCCTTCGAAATCGAAGAAGTCCTGCTCGGCGGCCAGGATGATCGTCGGCTTCGTCGCCCGCAGGGTAATATAGTCCGCGTGCTCGATGCCGCGGGCAACCTCGGCATACAGGTTCTGGCAGCCATCCTGCGGGCCGATGGTCGCAAAGAGACTCTCGCGGGTCATGATGTAGCATGAGGGCGCCGCGACCGCCACCCGTTCATCCAGGGCCATGAGAAAGGTCGTCTGGGTGCCGCCGCCACTGTTGCCGGTGACGCCAATGCGGTCGGCGTCCACCTCCGGGCGGCCCTGCAAGTAGTCGATTGCCCGCATGTTGTCCCAGGCCTCGTAGCCGACCACGCTGCAGCCGACGAGCTTGGCGCCGACGTCGAGCAGCGTGTGCGGCATGGTGCCACCCGTACTGCGATCCAGAATCTGACCCCGCTCGCCCTGGCAGATGGGATCGACGATGAGCACGACGAAACCGCGGCGCGCAAGGAGGATGCAGATGCTCTGGTAGGCTGCGGCGGCCTTGCCTTCGGCGGAATGGCCGCAGGGGACCAGAATGCCGGGAAACGGGCCGGCCCCGTTCTTGGGCAGGTACAGATTCGCGGTGACGTGGTGATTCGGGCGACTCTCGAAGGCCACCTTTTCGATGCGGTAGTCGCCGGCGTCGATTGTGCCGGTAATGATCGGGTTCAGGGGCGTGCGCTCGGGCAGTGCCCCCACAAGCTCGCGATACGTCCGGCGCAACCGCTGCTGGCGGGCCCTGAGGGCCTCCACATCGGCCAAGTCGTGATCGAGGACTTTGCGGCGGCGGTCGAACAGCCGCCCGGCCTCGGCCAGCAGATAATCATGCAGCAGCGTCGAGCCATCGGCCCGTAACACCCGCAGGTCCATCGGCTCGGCGGCCACCGGTTCGGTCTGCCCGAGACACGCCCGCCCCGCAAACAGGAATACACACAGACACAGCGCGTGGCGCATCATCGCACCCTCCCACAAGGTGGATCGCTCAGGCGAACAGCATCTCGCCGCCGCGTCCCTGGGCGATCAGCGAATTGTACGACTCAAGCCGTTTCTGCATGGCCGGGTCGGTCAGATCGATGGTCCGCTTCTCCTCGGCCGCCAGGTAGCCGGCCTGGACCAGCCGCGTGATCTCCAGACCATACCGCCAGTTCAGCAGGGCATCGTGTCCCTCGCGGAACGCCGCCACCGCATCCGCCAATTCGTCGGCGTAGCCGTACAGGTCCGCCTCGTTGGGCTGAACCGCCAGCAGGCCGCGAGAGGCGGTGGACTTCTCCAGGGCGGCCTCGGCGTCGGCAACCGCCTCGGCGGCGGCGTCGCCGATGAATACCTCCATCGGGCTGCGAAGCGTGTTGACCTCGAACGCGTAGCCGGGCCCCAGGCCGTCCATCATCAGGCGAAGGCCCTGCTTGTCGAACATCCAGGAGTTGGTGAACTGGGCGCGGGCGATCTGGCCGGTTTCGGGGTTTCGGAAGCTGACCGTGCCCGTGCAGAAATCCTCGGCCGGCGTATTGCCGTAGTCGACGCCCGTGCGCTCCAGGAGTTGCTGTCGATAGCTGGGTTGGCCCCACTTGAGCAACGCGCAGTCGGCGGTGATCGAAACCGGTTCAAGAAAGCGGACATCCTTGCCGACCGGCGTCAGGACGAACCAACTGGCCGCGATGCTGTGGCAGCCCATGTCGCTGAGCACCCCGCCGCCCTGCCGGGTGGGGTCCCAGAACCACGGCTCGTGCGGGCCGCCGTGCTCCTCGGCGCTGCGGGCCAGGGCGATCGGCCCCATCGCCCGCTGCTGCGGGGCCAGTTGATCGAGCGCCTTGCGGATGGTCTTCATGTGGATTTGATTCTCGAAGTAGGCGGTCGGCACGTTCATCTGCTCGGCCAGGGCCACCAGCCGCATGCCCTCGGCGACGGTACGGCCGAGGGGCTTTTCGCAGATCAGGCCCTTGAGCTCGGCGCCGGCCTGGACCGCGTCGGCGATCTGCTCGACGATCTCAATCCTCGCGAAGTTCGGAGCCAGGACGGCCACCACGTCGCTGTTCATGCACAGCTCGGCGATGTTGCTGTAAATGGTGCACTCGCCCAGACCGTGGCGATGGGCATAGTCCCGCAGGTCTTCGGTACCCTTGAGGGCGAAAACCCCGCTCAAATCGGCGCCACGGACGCTGCACAGGGCACGGGCGTGAAAATGGGCGACGAATCCGGCTCCGATGAATCCCAGCTTCAGGTTCTGCATTTGCAGGTCCTCCGAACGGTGTTTCCGGCGGGCCGGGACGCACGGTCCCCGGCCGTGACGCCCAAGAGCCTAGCGGCCCGGCTGCAGCGGAGCAAGGGCTTTTTGGCAAGAGGGCCGCGGGGCAGCCCGGCGGATGGGGGTTTACACGAATTTTACCTTTTTTCTGTCAACCGGGGCGGTAGGATGCATGTCTGAAATCACGTCGGAGCCGCATCGTTATGGAGAGAAGCGACAGAGGGTTGCTTGAGGCACATCGCGGCGGAGACCCGCAGGCTTTTGCCGAGCTGGTCCGCCGTCACGGTCCGGCTGTCTTGGGCTACCTGCGCAAGATGACGGGAAATGCGGACACGGCGGATGACCTGTTTCAGGAGACGTTCCGACGGGTCCATGAAAAGGCGCACACGTTGAAATCGGACCGATTCAAACCCTGGCTTTTCACCATCGCCACCCGGCTGGCGCTCGATGGATTCCGGCGGAGCCGGCGGGTGACGTTCCTGTCGCTGGACAGGACCGAGGGGCCCGATGGGGATGGGCAGACGGGGGCGGATTGTCTGGCCGACGAGGCGGCCTGCGAGCCGGTCGAGGTCATGGCCAAAGACGAGCGGCGTCGGCAGGTCCGCCAGGCCATCGGCGGCCTGCCCCCGCGACAGCGGGTGACGCTGGTGCTGGCCTATTACCAGCGGCTCAGTTACCCGGAGATCGCCGAGGTGCTGGGCTGTTCGACGGGAGCGGTCAAGACGCAGATGTTCCGGGCGCTCAAGTCGCTGGCGCAGCGGCTGCCCGAAGGCGTCGGAGAAATGACATGAACGGACACGCGAGCGAAGATGCATTGATCCGGGTCCTGTTCGACTTGGCGTCGGACGAGGAGCGGGCGGCCGTGCAGGCGCACCTGGAGACGTGCGCGGCCTGCCGGGCGCTGCGGGATCGGCTCGCGGCGCGATTCCGCAGCCTGGATGAGCTCGATGAGCCGGTGGACGTGCCGCCGGTGCTGCTGTCGCAGGTGGCAACGGGTTTGCGGCGACGACGACCGTTCGGGGTGCGGGGGGCCTGGCTCAGCGCCATTGCCGCGGTGTTGGTGATCGGATCGCTGGCCACGCTGGAACACCTGGTCCGGCGGCCACAACCCGAGGATGCAATGCCGCCGGTCGCCTCGGCACCGCGCTCGTCGCCGCCCCGGCTGCAAGACTCAATCATGGGGTCCGTGGGGCTGGCGAAAGCAGACGCCGCGATTGAGGAGGTCCCACCGTTTGCGCCGGCCAGCGCGATCGAATTGAACGTCCTGCCGCGGCGGGACGCGCTGCAACTGACGATTTATAACGCCGCCGACCTGACGCTCGTGCGGGAGACACGGGAGCTGACGTTCAAGCGGGGCTGGAACTGGCTGCAACTGATGTGGGCCAACACGCTGATCGACCCGACGTCGCTGTCGCTGGAGCCGCTGGAGCACGCCGATAAGATCGAGGTGCAGCAACTGGTCTATCCGCCGCGGCTCAGGGACCTGGGGCGGTGGCTGATCCGGTCGGAGGTGTCCGGGCAGGTGCCGGTGCGGATCACGTACATGACCAGCGGCCTGTCCTGGCGGGCGTTCTACATGGGCACGCTGACACCGGACGAGAAGCAGATGCACCTGGCCGGTTACGTCCGGGTTGACAACCAATCCGGGGAGGACTACGAGAACGCCCAGGTGCGGCTGGTGGTCGGGCGCGTGCACCTGCTGGACCGGATCGCCGACCTGGCTCGACGGCCACAACCCTACGGCAGCCCCATTCCCGACCGATTGCACAGTCTGCGAAGGGCCGGCGACCTGTCTGTCTGGTTTGAGAATGGGGACCAGGATGGGGACAAGCTGCTTTTCGGCATGGACGGCAGGAACGCCTGGGGCATGATGGGAGGCATGGGCGGGATGGGTGGTTTTGGCGGCGGTCTGCCGGTCCCCAAGGAGATCGCCAAGGAGGGGCTCAGCGAGTACTTCCTGTACACCATCGAAGGCACCGAGACGATTCCCCATCAATGGGGCAAGCGGCTGCCGTCGTTCGAGGCCGACCGGATTCCGGTACAGAGCCTGTACAAGTATGACGAAGAACGCTGGGGCGGCCAGACGATGCGGTTTTTGTCCTTTGTCAACGACAGCGAGCACGAACTGGGCCAGACCCCCCTGCCGGACGGCAACGTGGCGGTCTATCGCAACACGGGCCAAGAAGGCCACCTGGCCTATGCCGGAGCCATGGCGGTCAAGTACATTCCGGTGGGCGAGAAGGTGGAGTTGGAGCTGGGAGCCGCGCAGCAGGTAAAGGTCGAGCCGGTCTTGATGGACACGAAGACCGATCACTACGCGTTCGATCCAAAAGGAAATATCAGCGGTTGGGACCAGATCGACACGTGGCGGATCACGGTGACGAACACCCGCACCCTTCCGGTTAAGGTGGAGGTGTACCGGCATTTCGGCACGACGTATTGGGAGCAGACCAACGCGGGCGACTTCGGCACGTGCGAGAAGGACGGGGCGGACGCCGTCAAGTACATCCTGGCCGTGGAGCCGGCCTCGAAGAAGACGTTTACCTACGTGCTGACGACATATCACGGCACGCGGCGGGAGAATCGACGATGAAGGTGCGATGGATTCTGGTATTGTTGCTGGCCTCCCAAGCGGTGGCCAAGGTGGATTTGGTGACGCTGCCGGGCCGCGACCAGGTGCAGTTGACGATCTACAAGTCGGCGGACCTCACGCTCGTTCGCGAGACGCGGCTGCTGACGCTCAAGGAGGGGCACAACGCGCTGCAGTTCTCCTGGGAGAACACGCTGATCGACCCGACGAGCCTGGAGATGCTGCCCAAGGCCCATGCCGGGGCGATCGACATCGCCGCCCTGGTGTACCCGCCCCGCGTGCGGAACCTGGGGCTGTGGAACATCGACAGCGGCCGGGCCGGCGAGGTGCCCGTCGAGATCACGTACCTGACCAGCGGCCTGACGTGGCGGGCCTTCTATATGGGGACGCTGACGCCCGATGAGAAGACGCTGCAACTGCAGGCATACGTCCGCGTGACCAACAACAGCGGCGAGGACTATGAGAACGCCCAGACGCGACTGATCGTGGGCAAGGTGCACATCCTGGACGAGATCGCGGCTCTGGCCCGGCGCCAGTGGCCCTATGGCAGCCCGGCGGAAACCGGCGTCCCAGAGTCGGCAGTGATGTTGGGTGATCGCCCCGTGGTTCGCGCGATGCTCCGCGAGTCCGTGATGGAGCTCGATGCCTTAGTGTCCCATGAAGAGCCCAAGCAGATCGTCAAGGAAGGACTCAGCGAGTACTTCCTGTACACGATTGAGGGCACGGAGACGATCCCGACGGGCTGGTCGAAGCGGCTGCCGTCGTTCGACGTCGATGGGATCGCGGTCGAGAGCCTGTACAAGTACGACGAACACCGTTGGGGTCCTAGCGCCGTGCGTTACGTGTCGTTCGCGAACGATGACGAGCACGAACTCGGCGAGACCCCGATCCCCGACGGCACGGTCCGGATCTACCGCGAGAATGCGGACGGGCATCTGTCCTACATCGGCGGCACGACTATCAAGTACATCCCCGTGGATGAAGACATCGAGCTGAACCTGGGGCCCGACAGTCAGGTCAAGGTCGAGCCGGTGCTCATGGAGACCCGCACGGACAATTACCGGTTCGACACCGAAGGTAACATCTCCGGATGGGATGACGTGCAATCCTGGAAGGTGACGGTCACGAACACCCGCGAGTTGCCGGTGCGGATGGAGATCTTCCGACACTTCGGCACGCCCTACTGGACGATCCAGAACCGGGGGGACTTCGGGGACTACGCGCCCGACGACGCCATGACGGGCAAATACGTGCTCCAGGTCGAACCGCGATCCAAACGCGAATTTGAGTACGTGCTGACGATGTATCAAGGCACACGTCAGGAAGAATACAGAAGACGCTAGCAGTCCATTGAAGAAGTGTCACCCCGGGCTTGATCCGGGGTCCACGCTCGACGTGGGGTGTGTTTTCTTCATGCAAAGCGTGGATTCCCGCTTCCGCGGGAATGACAACAAGGGCCGGTTTCTGTGACCGTACGTTTTTCAGCGGACTGTTAGAGAACGATCCTGAAGGTCGCAAAGCAGGAAAGGAGACGATCATGAACGGCAGAAAATTACTGGTGGCGCTTCTGGCGGTAACGTTCACGGTGCCGGCGATGGCCCGGATCAAGCTGGTGGCCCTGCCCGAACGGGCGGCGACGGTCATCCGGCTGGACAACCCGAACGCGACGCTGATCGAAGAGGAGCGCGTGCTCACGCTCCAGAAGGGGCTCAACAAGGTGGACTTCTCGTGGAAGGCGGTGGGTATCGACGCCGACAGCATCCGGCTGACGGTGCTGGACCACCCCGAGCAGGTGACGCTGCTGAACGTGAGCTATCCGCCGAATGAGGCCGCGCTGGTCTGGGAGATCGCCAGCCAGGGCGACTACGCCGAGACGGTCCGCATCAGCTACCTGTTGAGCAACATCGACCGGCTGGTGACGTATAAGGCAATCGCCGACAAGGAGGAGACGCAGGTGCAGCTCAAGAGCTACGTGGTGCTGCGGAACTTCAGCGGCGAGGACTTCGACCAGGCCCGCGTGCTGCTCGACTACGGGCAGGCCTTCGAGCAGGGCATTGCGCACGAGGAGACCAAGCAGGTGCTGTTCTTCGAGGCGGACCAGGTGCCGGTCACGAAGGTCTGGACGTGGGACGTGCGGCGGGTGCCGCGGGAGCACTGGGACCCCAGCAAGGTGGAGGGGCAGAACGTGGGCATCCCCGTGCAGTACCGCATCGTGAACAACACGGACAGCGCGCTGGGCAAGGTGGCCCTGTGGGGCGGCAAGGCCCGACTGTTCCAGGATGACGGGCACGGCAGCACGATTTTCCTGGGCGAGGACAACACCGGCCTGGTGCCCGTGGGCGAGAAGATGGAGCTGTATATCGGCGACAGCCGGGACATTGTCGTCACGCAGAAGCTGATGCGCGATCAGCAGATCAACATCCGGCGTAACGACGATCGGCGGATTGTGCTCTATGACACCGACGAGATCATCACGACGAAGGTCGAGAACTTCAAGGACACACCCGCCGTGCTGACTCTGATCCAGCACATCCCGGGGCAATGGGACATGGAGAAGTGTAACCTGAAGTATGAGCGTAAGGATGCGTACACCCTGGAGTTCGAGATCGAGCTTCCCGCCCGCTCGGCCGACGGCCCGGCGGTGCAGGAGCTGGAGATGCACTACCACCGGCGCAACGTGCGGCCCTGAGCCCTGGCGCGCGGAGCACGATATTCGAAAGGAGCGGTACCATGAGACGACTCATTCTACTTGCGATCATCGCCAGTCTCGTCCTGGCCGGCGGTACCTGGGCGAAGGTGGACCTGACGACGCTGCCGGATCGCGAGTCGGTTCAACTGACGATCTACAACTCGGCGGACCTGACGCTGGTGCGCGAGGCCCGGCCTCTGACGCTCAAGCAAGGGCCCAACAAGCTGCAGTTCTCCTGGGAGAACACGCTGATCGACCCCACCAGCCTGGAGATGCTGCCCCAGGCCCACGCCGATGCGATCGAT